>Ga0100381_1002668_pt1 | contig 15815 bp, 20 predicted proteins | sample CryGeymeta201505_FD_80416 | JGI IMG/M metagenome (GOLD analysis project Ga0100381, IMG submission 80416) | Groundwater microbial communities from Crystal Geyser aquifers in Utah, USA - Crystal Geyser metaG 2015-05 | ecosystem: Environmental > Aquatic > Deep subsurface > Groundwater | place: USA...
CCCAACCCCAACCCCAACCCCAACCCCAACCCCAACCCCATTCAAAACTATCTATTTAATTCATATGATATTTGAGAAATCAAGCCATGAAAGGCATATACTCGAGATGACGTATATATAAAAATTCAACAGAAGACATGAAATCATCTCAATATTTGCAATAAGATCAGGGAGTTTTGTAAGGAAGGTCATTCCCCGTCAGGAAAGCATCTAGCATTACAGCGGCTGAAGCGGGCTTATCTTTTGGCACCATGTGCCCAGCTCCTTTTACTGACAAAAAGGTCAGCCCTCTGAGCTTGTACACATTACCTGCCATCTGATCCTCGTGCTTGTGGAGCCCAGGCACCCACCATTATCTCCAAGGCTCAATAGCTCCTAATCCTTGGAGATCCTTCATGAGATGCAGCCACCGAAGAGTTCCGACAATGGGAACATTAGCATCTATATCTCCTGAGTAGATCCACACTCTGAGCCCAGAATTGATGAGATCGGGGTAGAGGGGCAAGCTGGCGTTTTCGTTCATCTGATACTTGTTGGCTACATCATCGCTGCAGAGGTCCCACTTGATAGAATCAACATGGAGATGAACAAACATTTCAGGCTCATTGAAGAAATGCAGTATACCGGCGATGTCCTCACATGATTACTCAGCTTTAACAGTTCTTCTGCTCTGAAGTGCTTTAGGTACATTAGAAATTTTCTGGTGATAGCAAGGTTGATAGATATTGTTGATAACTGTCAGGGTTTCTGCAAATTTGGCATCGATTGTGTTTCTGATTTCTTTGCATTGAGATGAGTGGTAGCCCAAAATGCAGGCTCCAGTGAACATGAGATAGTTCCTGTCAGTGATGTAGTCATGATTGTAGAGAAACTCATACTGATAGATGGACATTCCATCTTCTCCAAACATTGATGGCTAGTAACACTCTCGAGGGTCAGTACATCCATTTCCAATCATGATTCCCTTGAAGTTAAGCCTTGTTTCGGTCTCAGGCAATTTATTTTTGTCCAAGATCATTTTAGCCAGATAGGGAATGTATATCCCTGCATAGCTTTAACCTGCGATAAAGAACTCGTTGTTTTTGAGGTTGGGGAATTTCCTATAGAAGTCCATCAAAGCATTGTAGTTGTCAATGGCTACTTGCTCATCACTGTAGGTATTATTAAGGTTGCTTTTGCTGAAGCCGACCTAAATGGTAGATTTATTACTCCTCCTGGACTTTCTATATAAAGCAGATTTGCCTTCTTATTCCAGGCATATTCGTTTATTTTGAAGGTCAATTTGTTAGTTTGCAACACAAAAGGTCCGTTTTCGAGAACCATTCCTACCTCTTCATATTTCTACCTATCAAAGAAGAACAACCTGGGCCTCCGTTCAGCCAAAGAAGCACTGGATCGTTATCAGGGTCACGTTGGGAGTCAAAAAAAACATAATGATAGTCACCAGTGGTGATGTTGAGATAGCCTACTTGACTTGAAAAGTACCCGAATACCAGTTGTGGACTGAGTAATTGGCGATGGGTAAACTGACCTTATCCTCCGAAGGGACTGCCTGTGCAAAACAGGCAAGCCCGAGGACGACAAGTAGAATATTGAGGGTCTTGACCATTATTATAAAAAAGATATATTGTTAGATATTATTATTTGATCTGATGTTGCGCTTCGCTACAAATAAGATGGCCTCCCTCTGCTTTAGGCCCACTGCCAGCTTCGCAGCCGGAGAAGGAGCAGAGTTTCTTGAAATGGTTGAAAAATACTTCGACAAAGCTGGGAAGTACACCAAAATCAGACCCGATCTGCTTAACTTTTACAAAAAAGCTGATAACGTGGTGAAATTTAATCTCACCTTGATCAGAGGTAACTGCTGTTTTATCCAGACGACGAAAGCATCGAAGTCATTCCAGCTTACAGATGTCAGCATAAGACACACAAGCTCCCCACCAAAGGAGGAACCCGCTATGCCTAAAACGTCGATATCGCAGAGGTCGAAGCCTTGGCTTGTCTCATGACCCTCAAGTGCACCACCGTCCATCTTCCCTATGGAGGTGCCAAAGGAGGAATTTGCTTTAATCCTCGTAACTACTCCCCCAGTGAAATCGAAAGGCTCACTAAACAGTACGCCCTTAAACTGGCAAAGAAAAACTCAATCGGAGCTGCCATTGATGTTCCCGGACCTGATGTTGGCACTGGCGAAAGAGAGATGAACTGGATGAGGTCCCTCTATCAATCATACTACGGACAAGATGACATAAACGCAGATGCTGTCACCACCGGAAAGGCCCGTAACTTGGGAGGCATCAGCGGAAGAACAGAGTCAACTGGACTGGGAGTCTACTATGCTACGAGGCAAATCCTTAACAATGTTTAAATGACTCAGAGGCTAGGAGTTGAACCCGGACTTCGAGGAAAGACTTTCATGGTGCAAGGTTTTGGTAATGTGGGATACTGGGCATCCAGATTTTTCACAAACGAGGGGGCAAAACTCATTGGTGTTGCCGAATTTGACGGTAGTATTTATGATGAAAACGGAATCAACCCTGTTGACTTGCTTCAATACAAGCAAAGATCGAAGACTCATGGTGTCAGAGGTTACCCTGGTGCCAAGTCATTCGATTGTTAGTCAGCTATTTACGAGAAATGTGACTTCTTCATCCCAGCTGCCCTGGAAAAGGCAGTTAATGTTCACAATGCTGACAAATTTCAGACTAGGCTCATCGTCGAGGCAGCTAATGGACCCACCACCCTTTAGGCTGAAGAAATTCTGATCAACCGCGGCATAGCCTTCTTGCCCGACATTCTTTGCAATGCTGGTGGTGTGACTGTAAGCTACTTCGAATGGCTGAAAAACCTTGACCATGTCAGACCTGGAAGAATGCAGCGTAAATGGTAAGAAAAAGCCAAGGACAATCTTTTGGACGTCATTCAGCAAGCAGCTCAAATTCCTTCTGATAAACTTGATAGAAGCCTGCTTCTTGAAGGTGCCAGCGAAAAAGATATTGTTTATGCTGGTTTGGAGTAGATCATGTCAACTGCCACTCAGGAGGTCATCACCACTGCCTTAAGCAAAGACATCGACTTGAGAACAGCTACCTATGTCAACGCCATTAATAAGCTGCATGAATACTACACTGTAGCAGGCATCCACTGATGGATCTCTATTTGATTGTGAACCAATATAACTATCAATATTCATATATCATGCACCATCAATCGAACCCAATGACTTACTGTCTTCTGTGTTGATTCGTTGGCGATCATGTCTTTACCAAAAGTATAATTTGTTGATTAACACTCCAGAAGTAAAGTAAAATAGACCTCCTATTGTGAAGAAAAATGCTAATGTTGATTGTTAATAAGGATCTATCTTTTCTTTGAATTTCATTGTTCCCAGAAAGTATGAAAAGGCCCCAAGAGTCAAAAATGCTTCGATCATTATCCTGGTTGAACTTTCCTTCCATGCATTCCTGATTCCCTTGTCATCTTCATTTATTATCTTGAATAGCTTCCACATTTGTGGAATAATCAAAAAAACTGAGGCTGTTGTGAAGAGATTGATACCCATCTGATGGTTGTCTTTGTCGAAGATGACATTTTGATCGACTAGATAATCCGAGGCCAACAAATAGAAAAAAGTTGACAGACAATTTAGTGTGAAGTTCAAGGCAAATCCGAAGTATCGACAGTTTTTTGCATAATGTTGCCACTCCATGACATCTGCAACCATCCAGACAAAGGAACCAATTCGAAAGAGCCAGCCAGTAATAAGATCTGTATCGAGTATCTCATCAAAATAGGGGAATAGGAAGCTAGATGCTGTCAAGAATATTCCTCCTGCTAAAAATTTGTTGAAGGAGTGGCATAGACGCCAAGCTAATCCTTTTTTGGCAATATCCTTGATTGGTTCCATTTAGTCCTTTTCAATACTGAATAAACAAAATAATTAATATCATAGACAGCCGATATCAAAGAGAATCAGAAAGTTGCATGGTTGTGCTTATCCTCAGGCATAAGGGATGTATTCTGGTCCTTAAAATCACAGAAGTATCGTTTTTGCATGAATATCCCCGAAATCGTAAACATTAATCCTCCGTATGTGAAAAAAGAAGCTCCAGGATATCCGAGTTGGGGGTTAACACTAGCCTGTAAGAAATAGAAGGAACCCACAAAGTATCCAATACCTCCTATTCCGGCCAGAAAATCAACGTAAACACCACTGGGATCAGCTTTAAAAGTATCCTTGACGGACAGATCCGAGTAGTAAAATCCTCTGAACACTTTCAAGGCTTGACTGAACATTACAAAAGAAGAGCCAGCAATGAAGCAATAAAATCCGAAGACAGGCTGGTTGATTTGAGGAAGGAATGACGCTGAACCGATGAGGTAGATGAAGGATCCGATCTAACTGAGAAGAAAATTGATGGCAAAGCCTAAATATCGACAGTCTTTATAGACATAGTGAAGGAACTAGGTCAGATCAGCAAAGACAAAAGTCAACGAACCAATCGTATAGAGCCATGCTGACCATACTGCTGCAGGGAAGTAATGGTTGAGATGGGGAAATAGAAATGCTGACCCTATCAAGAAACCAATTCCTCCAATTGCATAATTTGTGCTGTGCCAGATTTTCCATTTCATCGAGTTATCGATTGTAGATGGAGGAGCCTCCATTTGAATAACCTAACTTAAATAAATTAATTAATACTCATATCAATCATGGTTAGTAATGGCATCTGTCTTGTCGTCAACTGGAAAGCTGTGGGTGTCTCCTGTGTAATCAGACAACTCAAACAAGTTTCTTTCTTATTTTTTTTTTTTCTTGCTTTTGTATTTTTCGTAAAAGTATATTTTGATAAGATAAAAGGGAGGAACAAAGAAGAAGATTCCTCCTATTGTGAACATAATTGCTATTTCAACAGCAAGTTCTGAAGGCTGAGTGGGTTTCAGGTAAATATAACTTGCCACAAAGAATATTAGTCCTCCTATATTCGCACAGGAAATTGCAATAATCTGACTTTTGCATCGAATGAAGGTTTCCCAGGGAGGCTTGGCCGACTGAGAAAATACCCTAGCTACCTTCCATGTTTCAGCTACACAAATAGCAAAAGATCCTGCTATGAATAGGTCCAGGCCAGCGTCCTCCCCGTTGAGGACTGGATAAAAGTAAACGCACCCAACCACATACATTATGTCACCTGCCACATTCAACAGATCGTTGACCACTATTCCAAGGTAGCGATAGTCAGCTTTCAGGTAGTGAATCCATACAGTTCCGTCTGCTGCTAGGAAGTTTGCCGATCCGACCAAGTACATTGTTGTTGACCAGAAGGCAGCATCGAAGTAATTTTGAAAGACAGGGAAGAGGACGAAGGAGCCGACAAGGAACAGCACGCCTCCCACCATATAGTTAATGCTGACCCATAACCGCCAGCTGAGTCGATTGTCTGCTGTTGATCTATGAGTTTTCATTATGACTTTACAGATAAATTCAATCATATCATTAGGATATTAGATCATCAAGACTTATGCTATCTTCTCAGCACGAAAAATATGATTCCTTTTACTTTAAATGTTATCTGTTTTTTTATTTTGTCAACCAGTTTCAGCACTTCCGATAATAATTTCTGGAAGCTTTAGGGCTCTACAAATAGTACATCTGAGGTAGTTTGAGACTTTTGATCATATTTAATAAGAATTATTTTGTTTTTTCAGAATCGACTAGAATGCACATCAACCTTTGCATGAAGATGGTTACTTGAAAACTTTAAAGATAAGTACTCGAAAGTAGAATTGACCAAAACATAAAGCCTTAAATATCATAATTTTCTCTATGCTTTTTTGATGCTCTTCTTTCTTTTTTTAAAATTTCTTGAAAGAGACCGCCGAATTATTTCCCTTAGTTCAAAGAAAAATATTTCAAACAGAAGTTGATTAAATAAAATGGAATCCCTAGCTTGCACTCTCCTGTTTCTTTTTTTAATCATGCTTTAGGGGAAAATAAATGGGTATAAATTCAAACTTAATGAAATATCAGAGTTGAGAATGATACTTGAATATATTCCATATCTTTTTTCTTCCCATTGCGTAAGCTAGAGTCATTTTTTGTAATTTTTTATATTGATTTTCCTCTATTTGAAAATGCCTCAACCTGAATGTTTCCAAAAACTGTTTAAATTAATTTTTTTTGAACCATTATGGTTTTTTCTTGAACGAAATTGAACAGCTATTTACTATCTCTTGTGTCGAGCCAAGTGGACAACAACGTAAGCAAAGTACAATGGTTTTATGATTGCTGAACACAAGTAGTTTGAACACTTTTTGAGAAAGATGATTGCATACAATAGTTCAAAACCTGCAAAAATTCGTTCGGAAACTTGCTTTAGTCAGAGAGAGTACCTGACCCTCGGATCTTTCTCCATAAATTTTTAATAACTGTGTAATGAGTTTTTTTCTACTAGAAATAAATGGTTGGTCTCAAGACACAGGATTTCAATAAAGGCTCAACCTCTAAACCTCTAGGCAACTTACTCTAAACAATCTTGAGTGTTTTAAAAAATTTGACAAATGTCTCAAGAAGCATATCAACAAGCATAAGGACTTTACAAACACCGTCATAAAGGATGATCCATATTCAGCTACCTATGGCATTCATTTCACAGGCATATCCGAGTATTTCAAAGGCCTTCTTACTCTGACTTACATGAAACATTCTGGGAGGGTTTCTGTATTGTTTCATTTTCTTGACAAAAACGGCTAGTATATAAAGGTTTAAGGAATCCACATGTTTAATCAGTTTTTCAGGAACGTATTTTTAGCAACAGAAGGACTTCGGAATTCTGTAAAGCTTCTACTTAATATTGACAATGGGTGTATTTGCCTTGAACTTTGCTATTTCTCAACCTTAAGATCGAATATAATCTAAGACATGGATCTTAGCCCTTTCTACAAAACCAAAAACATGATCCTAGACATCTACAAAAAGTTTATTTAGCCCATTGTCCCTATTTTGTAAAAAGCTTTTAAACTAAAAATACCAATCGAAAGAAAAACCGAACTATAATAACCTTCCAAACTTTTGGTCAATATCTACCGATACTAGCAAATGATGACAGCCAAAGTCAATCTTAACTCAATAGCAACTACCAATATGTCAAGCGAACAGGCAAAAACACATCAACTGCAACAAAGGGAGGAAAGTACTACCTCTTTGTTTGAAAAAAAAGTGCATATTTACTCGGACTTTATCAAGTCATTTACTTTCTTTGGAGACTATCGTCCTCCCATCGAAAGAAAATCTTCAAAAGGAGCACATGAATTCCATATTTCATCTTCAGAAGAAAAGCAACTTGTCAACATCATATCCCTGGAAAACCCTAAAGCCACAGAAACACAGATGAGCACTCACCAAAATATTCTGAATTATATCAAAATTGACCAACCAGATCACCTGAAGATGCATGCTCTCAACATGGGAGGATTCTCATATCTTTAGTCTGCAGAAGTTCACTTTTGGTACCTTGATAGCTTTTGCTCTAATAAAGAAACGGATCTGACCCCAAACAAGCTTCAGAAAAAATTCATGGCTCTAAAGAGGGACAGTAGGCCTCAAAATAGTAAAAATTTACATGAATGCAGTATTTTAACATAGATAAGAAATGGATTCAGCAACTATTTTCCCAAATACTATCTTCCCGTCAATTTTCCAGGCTTCAACATACACTAAAATCCTATCCTGATGATGGAGTTGCTACCTGATGGGAACCTGGGAGAACTGATGAGGATGAGAAAAAAGTGTGTGTCACTCTTATCCAAGATGTACCTTCTGCTATCAACAACTATGGGCCTCAGATACTTGTAAAGCTATAAAGTAGTTCACTTGGATGTCAAGCCCAACAATATCATGATAGCTCCAGGTTTGAACGTCAAAATTATTGACTTTGGGTAGGCTTATCATCCTGATGTTTTCAAAAAATAAGGGAAGAATTACAGACCTGGATTCACTTAGCCCTACAGCCCTCCTGAATTTCCTGTTGGGATGAGGCAGGGCTTTACAAACAAAGCTGATGTTTACTCTCTGGGTGTCATGATGTTCGAAGTTCTCTATGGAAAAGTTCCTTTTGAGAAACGGTAGAAGATGTTTTTGGCAAGTGAGAACTGTGACTTGTATGGTGATCCTGTGGTAATAAGAATAATGAATTGGCTGATTAGCCGCTGTGTATCTCGGAATCCAGATCAGCGCCCTGAGCTGGACTGGATTGCCATTATACTAAGGTTAAGTCTTTAGTTAGTGACATGAATCCTCTTGGGAAAAGTAACCTTGATTTTTACTACATGTGTTCTCTTCATCAATTATATACTATCCATATCACTCAATACTGAACCTATTGACTAGCTTCATATTGGTTCAAAAGTTAGCCAGCTAAATCCAGCTATTCCTGTGAAAGCTGATCCTATCGAACTGGAGCCATCTGAGGAGGAACTCTTTGAAGTAAAAGCCCAGAGCTTTTGCTATAAGGAAGAGCCATTAACATTGATAAATAAGCTTTTATTGCTGTGGAGCTTTTTCGAAGGTCAGAGCGAAGATGGTTCATGTTTGAGTGTTCAATCAAGTTACTCATTCTAATCAACGATCTAAAATTTTTATCGGAAAGTCTTTCTTCTTTGGCCAACAACTGAATAAATTATTTTGCAAGATAGTACTTTCCAGATAAGAAGCACAGAATTAGGGCTGCTGCTTAGTTAGTAGAAAAATTTAAAAACAGTTCAGAAAACAAGTCAGAAGAGGTAGTTGATATGAGTTTTGTCCTTAGCTTTTCGAGACTTTGTTAGGCCACCAATACTCCAATCAAGCTTTAAATAAGACGATACTGAAATACAATATTTTTATTGTTTTTTGTACTCTTGCAAAGCGACAGAAAATGGTTCTAAGCATCTTTCAGGTTCATGAGTTGCCGAAAGATAGGTTCAGGGGAGATCTTATCATTTTGCTCCAAATAATTGAGAAGAGTGTTCACTAGTTCCACATAATATTTCTCAACAAACAAAGAGCCTTAGATAAGCTGATAGAGAGTTCTTGAAGCATTTTTATCACATATCTTTTCAATCACTAGACTCATTAGCTTGTTGATACCCTCAAGAAAATATTCACTATCGTTTTTTAGGAAAAGCTTAATCCATTTAAAAATAGCTTACACTCGAACAGGCGATCTGCTTTCGGCCAACAGCCCTTCTAGCAATTCGCTTGTCCTGTCAATGCTTTTTTTATTGAGCTTCATTTATGGAAAAGCTGTGAGCAGGGCTTCATTGATTCTGGCTGAAATTTTCCTGATTCTTTAGGATTCATCTGACAACATCGTTATGACTACCAGAAGAACTTCCTTCAGCATCCTTGAGTAGATGGGCTCAAGGATAGGCTCAGACTTCTTATGAAGTTCTAAGGTGAAGAATCGAGTAAAGAGCTCCAGCCATTCGAGAGCGTGAAGATTGCTTTAAGAATTGATGTTTTATCTGATGAGGATTATGATCATTTCAAAAATGATCTGAGCAGAGTCAGAGCTTAGTTTGGAAGATATTTTAGCTTGAAGAGCCAGACGTTCTTTGAATACGTGCAAAAATTTCTTCAAACATTCCTCAGCCTTGCTCCTCAAACTTTTACTAGGATCCTCAAGAAGCTGAAACACTTGCCGGAAGAATAGAGGTAAATCAAAGGATATTTCGAATTGAGGTACTTATTCAATGGCCATGAGCCAGTCGAGCATAAACTATTTCGCTAAGGCTCCTCCTGTCTGAAGTCTTTCGGCAAGTATTTGGACAAATTATTCCAAGTTGAGCCCAGCTTGATCGCATTCAGCATCATAAACTATGGTTTTGAGAGCTTGATTCAAGAAGGTAGCTGCTTGCTTTATTTGCCCTGACTCGTCAGCTATTAGTACTGACAACCTTTCAAAAATATCAATAAAAAATTATCTGCCTTGTTAGAGATACTTTGTCAGAAGGTTATAAATAGCTCCGATAGCTGCCAGTTTGACCTTTTCGCTGGCATCCGTAAAGAAAGTCAGTATTGTTTATGTGACGATCTTGAAGTACTTATTGACCTGTCGACTCTCAGCCAAGGAAAAGCCGATCGACTACAAACTTTGAATCACGGCTATTCGATGCTGTTAGTAAGGCATGTATGTTTTGGCTTTATTTAGGAAAAATCCAACCACAGAGTCATATTGCCCACAGACTGAGTCTAATGGTCTTTTACACTCCTAATTCATCATTTCGACAGCCAACTTATTCAGCAAGGTTTCCAGCTCCATTATTCCCTTGGTGCTTCTAGGTTTTTGATGGGCTACTTTTGGATGATGCGTTCGAATATCTGCGCGGGTCTGCTCATGTTGTTTTATTATAGTATCAAAGGTGAAATGTTATAACTCAGGATAAGGAAGTCATAAGAAACGAACTTGTTTCATGCATACTTGAAATCAATTTTCATACTCCGAAGGCCGATGGGTATCTAACTTTGAGTATAGGCAGTTTATTTTTTGTCTTGCGCTACGTACGAGGACACCAAAGTAAAGGATATTTTTCTTTATCAAGCCGTTTTCGCCTCATTAATTCTGTCAGCTCTTGCTTATGAGGAGATCCCATCAACGCTCCCTCATTGATCTCCCTCTCTGACTCAATCTTCTTCTTGATCTTGATGTCGATGATCTTGGGACGATTGACTGGAGGTGTTTTGAAAAAAGAATTACAGAATGTTATATCTTGCTTACAGTATACCTTGAATGTGGGACTCCTGGCTTTGCCCCTGGTTGGTGAGCCGATCCTTTATTCGCTTTTGTATTATCGATTCTGAGGAAGCGGAAGCTTGTTGACCTCTGTCTGTAAAAAAGTGGGAGTCACTCTAATGTCATCAAATTAGTTTGGTAGGGTGACAGCTCTATGACTTTTTATTGGCCTCTCATCAAAAGGAAGGGTATTTTTGTTGAGGAAGAAGTCAGTTGGAAGTCCTTTGTGACTTACTTTGATTTTTTGGAGAGACTTGATCCTTCCTCTGGCGGTTTGCACCGGGGATGCATTAACATTGTTCCTTTAGGCCATGAAGAGGTTGTATGTATTGGATCGGAGCATGATTTATTGTATAGGGATGTTAAATTTACAATAGTTTCTCTTAAATATTTTTGGATGATTCTTTCGCTGTTCAGTCAAATATTAATGATTTTCAATGAATTCCTCGTGTTTAAAGGATTGTTTTCATTGGAATCTTTGTCACTTTATTGAGTTTATAAATAATATACAAATGGATATATTTTCCCTTGTGCTGCTGTTTATGTGTTATGCAACTGGACTTTCCTCGTTGGAAACCTAAAGTAGCTGGATTCTAGTAGCTAACTCTTCTGAGGAACACCCCTGGTGGCACAAAGGTATGCCCATGAAAGGAGAACAAGTGACATGGTAGCTCTCCTCAAACGAACATCACCAAATACTTAAGATTCTCTTACTCTAATCAGTCTAATCCAAAAAGTATTGTGAACTGACAACTAACATAACACTTCAGTAATTATTCGACCCTCAAAGTTACCAGATCAACACATCATCGACTTTTATCAATATCTACTAAGGAGGAAGACGCTTGAATCAATAAAGCAATTCAACTGTACCTCTTTCGTTGATGATCCACAATGGATAGGGAACTTTCAAAGGCTAGAATTTTTATTTCTGGTTCAGACTAGGCAATAAATTTTCAGTAAATTACACTATTCTTTTCGTTTTAGCAGCTATCTTGATCATTAAAACTGAGATAACCTTTGGAATCCGAGGAAGATTCACTGGGCCAGAGTATGTCATTCCTGGATTGCTGATCTACTTTGTTCTTTTTCCCAAAGGAATCTTGAGATCAGCCTCTGATTTATGCTTTGAGAGCAGTTGGGAATATGGAAAGGAAGTAGTCTATAGCCTTGCTGTCTATGTCTGGCTACCTTATGTGGTCCGCATATTCACCATGTTTTATAATATGCCATCTCTGCGGTAAAATAGGAGTGCATGGAAAGCACTAATAATTGGAGTCCTAGGAACTCTTTTTTCATCATATGGAATTTTCTGGGAGCTTAATGAAATATCCCTCTTAATAGTGTTTGCAATTGAACTTTCTCTCACTCGAGGAGTCCACTTGCAGCCTTCCAAAAAGAATAGTATCACTTAGAAAAGCATCTATGTTCTAGACATTATCGTCGTGCTTTATCTACTAATCTGGCCTATTTACCCTTCGAAACATCTCCTTACAACACCAATCTGGCTTTTAGGAGCTTTTTTGTTGATACTGTGTGAGGTGATCACTTACTTTGCCCGAAAGTAAGTCCCCGTCAAAGGTAAGCAGTCTACCTCTGTTCCCAAGATGAGAGCCGAGAAGAGATAGTGATATGTACATACATATTGTAAAATAATAGAAATCAGGGGGAAATGAAGTAGTAGCAGTACCCAAGCATTCCGATTATGCATGATATGTGAATGAACATGTTGTCTATGTGAGTCGATTGGTACCACCTCTGATGGAAGGAGGGCCGAGGAAATTGCAATAGCAGTGCAGGACGATTGAAGGAATCACAGATTCCCAGGTAGACAAGAAGTAGAAACTATACACTCCAAAGACGAAGGTAAACATAACTTGCCCGATCGCTCCGTTCCAGTTGCATTACTTACCTGTCAAAGTTTTCCTTATTGGTTTGTGAAGGTGGCCTGGGTGAGAAGATGCTTACAGATGGCGAAAAAGAAAGACATTGTAAATATGCTGCACGAATCTCCTGCCGTTCTATAAAAGCTGGCTCGAAATAGTAGTTCCTCCAGAATTGGAGCCTACATATACTTAGTATTACAATAAAGACACCCTTTATGTTGTATCTAGACATGTCTGGGAGCCCATTTCGTATGAACTTTTCGTAAATGTGGAGGGCAAATAAGATTGAGTTTGCCACTATTACTTGCACGACCTGGGATACCTTAAAATTAAGGTAAAAGCAGTTCATAAAGCTCATATAGTTAATGTGAAGAACTGCACAACTTTCGTCGTAGTTATAGCTCAAAATGATTGCAGTGACAATTGCCATAGTGATGATTCGACTAGTTGACCTCCACTGCTTGCTTTTGTCGCGAGGTAACAGCATTTCTAGGTGAGAAGGATGTACTTCTGAGGTATTTTTAAACATAGACGCCGAGGACAAAGAGACCAGACTGCGCCAGAAGAGCAAGGTGTTACTTATACATGATATGACTATTGTGATATAGTGATAGTGATGATAGTGATAGGATAGATAATTAAAAATAGGGAAAATTTTCTTTTGTTTAATAGAAGGGCGAGGGGGTTTCCCCTCACTACCAGAAATTTTGCTGTTTCGGTCTCCCAAAGCGAGAGACAATAGAGCCTCACTCGACAGACTGGTGTGCTAATGTCCCGCTCCGCTCTAAGCGTCCGGCCTGCATGATCACCGGAACGCTCCAGCCAGGTAAGTACAATTCAACTCTTTCCCTTCTTTATCCCATTCAGTCCCTCTTTTCACTGTGGGTTTCATGTTCCCTTCTAAACATTATAATTGATTTAAAAGAGAATCCTCTTCTTTCGAGGCACTTTCTCTTTCATTATACTGAAATAGTGATTTTTTTGTCTTATTTGAACACTCCTCTGAATCCTGATATCCTTGGTTTTTGCCAGATAAGGCTGACAAACATTTAATCTGTAGCTGGTTGTCATGTCCCTTTGCATATAGTCTAGTCAGAGCGTGCAGGTTAGTTATTGATATGTTTTCAATACAGCAAATCTAGCAGAAGAGAACCAGGAGATACAGTGCTTGGAATGTGATATGATGCTGCATGTTTGTGTTGATGGTTATGCCGCTGGAAAGGCAGAAGGAGAAATAATTACATAATGTTAGAAGGGATGGCAATACAGATCAATCGGTGGTTGGCGGGCCTAACAATCACATCACTCACCTTGGTTCCACTCTCTCTAATTACAATTATATAAGAGTCAGTCATCCATTAATTGATCATAAAATTTCAAGACCACTCATACAATTTTTGAACATTTCTCAGCTTGTGTGATGGTTCCTGAGATGTGTTGAAAGATTGATATTTTTATTGTTCCTTTTCATCAGATTAATATAAATTCCTATCATGAATAAGTCATACGCTCTGCTAGCCCTCCTGCTAGCTTCAGCTGCTGTCCTTTACACACTCCAGCCCCAACAATCAGAAACGGTTAGCACCTCCCAATACCTGGCATACCTCAAGAAATACAATAAACCCGTTCCTGCAGAAGAAGAGCTTATCTACAGAAGCAAACTATATGCTGAGTATGTCATCAAGATGGAAAGACATAACGCTGACCCTAAGCAAAACTGGAAAATCGGAGTCAACCAGTTCTCAGACCTCACTCAGGAATAATTCATCGCCACTTATCTTGGTGAACTTTCCACAAATGAGGCCGTTATCAGCGTCGAAGAACCCGTGAATGCTGGCTTCAATGGAGAGATCGATTGGAGAAACAAAGGAATCGTCACTGATATCAGAAATCAGGGACAGTGCGGATCATGCTGGGCTTTCGCTGCCACTGCTGCCCACGAAAGCTACCAGATCCAAAATCACGGTGCTGCTAATACTATCAACTTCTCAGAGCAGCAGCTTGTCGACTGTGCTACTAGTCCTCCCTACAACAACAACGGTTGCAACGGAGGTCTTGCCCTTCGAGCTCTCCAATATATCAGAGACAAGGGACAAACAACCGAAGCTGATTACCCATACAAGGCAGTCAACCAGAATTGCTAAAAAGCTACCGGACCCAACAACATCCAGAGCGTTGGAAATTTCACTGGATGCTCCGCCATCGAGGAAATGCTTGCTCGACGACCCTTGGCTGTGAGAGTAGATGCTTCTAACTGGAGTCTTTACAAGAGTGGAATTTTCGACAATTGTGACGTTCACACCAACCATGCTGTCTTCATGGTTGGCACCTCTTCTGACGCCTGGACCATTAAAAATAGCTGGGGAAAGACTTGGGGAGAAAATGGATTCATTCGTCTCGCCAAAGGCAACACTTGCAATGTCTGCTACGGGCCCTCCTACCCTCTCTGATTCGACTCATTCATTTAATTAATAACTAATATTTAATCATGATCAGACTGCTTCGAGGATTAACCTTCTATCGATTCGTAGCCTCTAACAATCCAGCTCCCGTCGTCTCACAAACTACAGCTAGCGGTAAAGACAAGTATCGCGGCTTCCACAAGAGCGGGCCTTAGCTTTTTATAACCAAAATGTTGATGATCAATGGTCCCCTTACTAACAAGGAGCTCTGGAGGATGTATGAAAGAAAGCTGCACGAATCGAAGCTTAAAAACTTAGAGCCTGACTTTGAATACTGGTCAAGTTTAACTCAAATGAAGAGAACTTTGAAATTTATGAGAATCAACGAAAAGATCAAGAGCAATGGGTACAATTCCAAAAATCATCAATTCAATGGATGGAAAATACAAGAAAAACGAGCTTTAAAGTTTGTTCACCCTGTTGTCATCTATTAGATCCAGCAGGAGATCGGCAAAAAGGAAAATTTATGATCTGTACAACTATAATCATGCAAAAAGATCAATTATCAAAGTTAGTGGAAAGGTTCTGCTCGTCAATCGAGGGCCACTCAGATTATTGGCGATCTATGGGAGAAAATTGGAACGGTGCAATCATAGTCGTGTTTGGATTGGTATTGTTTTTAGCTGAAGGCAAGCAAGTTGAAGCGTCACTTATCGACCTGTTGCTTTTGCAGTGGTTAGAAAAATGCTGTCTCG
>Ga0100381_1002677_pt1 | contig 15771 bp, 13 predicted proteins | sample CryGeymeta201505_FD_80416 | JGI IMG/M metagenome (GOLD analysis project Ga0100381, IMG submission 80416) | Groundwater microbial communities from Crystal Geyser aquifers in Utah, USA - Crystal Geyser metaG 2015-05 | ecosystem: Environmental > Aquatic > Deep subsurface > Groundwater | place: USA...
CCTTACCAAAATAAAACTACACCCATATTTAAAACGAAAACTAGGAAAAAGTCTTCACAAAGACAACAAAGACAAACACGATGGGAAAAATATAGACATAACCTCAAAGACTAACCACAACCCTAAAAAGTTTCATCTCTTAAGTTACAGAGAACACCTTAAAAAAGTAAAGGAATCAAATAATGCTAACAATACAAACCTCACGAACTTACATCTACCAATTAGTGAATTTAACAAACACAAAGAAAGTAAAGATAAGTTTTTTGATCGATTAAGTTATTCTTCTCATTTAAAAAATCAAACTAGTAGATCTAATATTCTTAACAGAAGTATGGACAGAAATAAGTTTAGTAAATCGTTTAATAAGAATTCAAGATCACTTAATATTAATTTTTCAAATTCTAAATTGTATAATGGGAATATTCCACTTAGTTGTAAAGAAAGGAAAAAGACTTTTGATTATAATTATATAAAAAGTAGAAAAAATCTACGATATCTTAAACAAGAATACGACTTACTTAATTCTTACGAAAGTTTTAATTCACGAAAGGACGATATTAAAGAAATTAATAGTTTGAGATATAATCATAATCTAGATAAGTTCAAATTAAATAATTTAAAAGAAATTTTCGAGATACTACACAAAAATAAAGTAAGTAGTGAAGATTTGGATAATGTAGAAAAGTATGGTATATCACATCATTTTAAAGAAAATTTAATAATTCCAGTATTTAAAAAGATTAAAGAGGAACATCTAGAGTTTAACTTTCAAAACTTTTATTTAATTGCAAATGAGTTGATGAATAAGATATAGAAGAAGCTATGTTATGAAATCAAATGAAAGTATATAATTTTTAGTATGATTTATTTTTGTTAATATATATTGTTTTTAATATAAATTTAATGTTAATAAAAATTATAATAATAACATCGTAATATAATATTTTTTGGTTAAGTAAATATTAAATATCAATAATGTATAATTCGTAAATTCATAAATATTATTGATAACTGTATAATTATCCCAATTTATAAATCAAATCAGCTAATAGTCTCTTCCTCGTCCACCTGGCATATCATTTTTTATTTCATAAGCTTCCTTCTACAAATTAATTAAATATTAATTATTAATATGTAAATATTTACCCATTTAGTCAACTCTAATACCTTCTTTTGATATTTTTGTATATTTCCTTGAGAAATTATTTGCGTGTCTTCTAATTCTTGTTCTGCTTTAATACATCTTACACTTAATCCTGTTCTTTCTTTTTCTAGTTCTAATATTGTTTTTTCTAAGAAACTTATTTTGTTTCTTAGATTTTTAGGATTTTCATTAGGATTTCCGGATAAATCAACTGCTTGATCATTTATAATACTCTTCAACTGTTTATTTTCTTGAATTAATGACTCATTTTCTTTTTTAAGCTTTTCTAAGTCTTTACTAGTAGAATAAGGCCTTGAATTTTTAAGCATATTTATTTCATCAAGAAGTCTTTTTTGGATATTAGTATTATTTAGCATATCGTTATCATTCCTATCATTGTTATTATTGTTATTGTTGTTTCGGTTTCCGTTAGATTGATTAATGATATTATTAACATTTTCTTGTTTTTTCTTATCTTCGCCAAACCTAGTTTCTTCGCGAACTCTACTCATTTCAAATTCTAGTTTTTTGTTTCTTTCTCTTAAGGTTCTAATTTCGAATTCCTATAATAAGTAAATATTAGAATTAGTTTGAATAATATTAAATATATTAATTCAAATAAGTGAAGGAATATGATTGATTATTAAATAGTAGTTATTAATTTACTTACCAAAAACTGAACTACACTTTCATTCTCAGCATCTTCCATAAACACATTAACATCTTTAGTTAACACCTCTGGAAGCTGTTCCTTAATTGGAAAGTAGTCTAACGCTAAATTCCTTAATTTTCTTGCGTAAGTCCTTAACTTCTTTACTTTCTGTTTTAAATTTTCTGTTTTAGCCCTTTCAACTCCTATTTGTTCTACTAATTCAGTTTCTCTTGTCGTGTAATTTTTAATTAAGAGAGTTTTATTGTTCGGATTGATTTGTAGGCCATTAATATCTATTTTGTTTTCTTTTTTATCATCTAGTCCCTTAGCTATTATTTCCCTTGTTGTTTTCCTCATTTCGTTATTTGCTAAGTTTAATTTGTTATTTTCTTTTTTTAATTCATCAGTTATTTTATTATAGTCATTGTTTTCTTCACTTAGGTCTTCTATTCTGCGGTTTGCCTCTCGTAGGTCAGATTCTAGTTTTTTCTTTTCAGTTTGGGCTAATTCGAACATTCGTAGTTCGATTTCACGTTCTCTGTCTTCAAGTTGTCGTTTGAATTGTGTTTCTCGTTCGTCGATTTCGGTTAATAAGTCCGATTGAATTTTCTTAAACTTTTCTATTTCAGAACGTAAAAAGTCAACTTCATTTTTAGTCGAATTTAAAACTTCCTTTGTATTATACAGTTCATTCTCAGCATTTAGTTTATAAGAATTAAAATCACTTGTAAGTCTATCCAAATCTCTGGTTAAATTTTGGTTATTTTCCCTTAGCATAAGCATTTCTTCTTCCATTTTATTTCTTTCCTCTGTAAGAATTCTTAGTCGTTCATGTAAGTCGTTTACTGTGTTCATTATTTGGTTTGTCTCTTCTAAATCACTTTCGATATGTCCGATTTTATCTCCTACGTCGTATTTATCAGTATCAACTAAGTCACGAATTTGTTCGTATTTTGACTTTAGGCTGGCAAGGGCACGAGTTAGTTTCATACGCTCTTCCTCACTAATTACCAATTCTTCCTTCAATGTAGCTCTATCCTGTTCTAGTTGAGTAATTCTCCTTTGATATTCCATATTCATTTCAGGATTATAACTTACATCTCTATTATTTAAAGGCTGTTTAACAGTTTGTTCATTTCTATGATCAGGGATAATAGGTGGCTTGATATCATTAGGATGCAAGTCTATATGGTAATTTATATTATTTACTGTTATATTTTTGTAAGTAAGCTATCTCTACTCTAAATTTTTTAAGTAAACCAGTTGAGTTTGTATCGTTGACTATAGGGAAGCATTGAATTTGACTGCATACTTTCATCATTTTAAATACAAGTTGACTTATTGCGTAGTTGTTTTGTTGAAGTGTGAATATTCCTAAAGTTAAAGAATTTGCTCCGATGCATTCTTTCATAAGTTTGGTTAGTACTGACTTTTCATAAATTGTCGACAAAGCATTATTATGTGACTTCGCCAACTCTACACACATATTCTGGAATCCAAATATAGATTTATACTCGGGATTATTCTGTAAATTCCTAAAATGTTCAGTAAGTAAATCTGCACTAGGCATATCGAAGATATTTATCCTAGATGATATATACTTAACATCTCTAGTAGTTCTATTCTCTAACATTTGAGATATCTCTAAAGTCAAAACAGTTGAATTCCTATTAACTGTTCCATATTCAAAATTCGTTTTAAGTTTCATTGCTTCAGTATAAATATCTCCAAAATGTGTTGATGACTGTATTCCTATCCAAGAAGCACCAGAAACTGAATAACCTTCTGATTCCGAATAAACTGTTTGAACTGGTTGTTTATAATTATTAAATCTTTGTAATAAGTCAATTGGGATTTCATCTTTAATTTCAACCATTTTCATACGAACGTTATATGTAAAAGTTGTTGACTCAATATCAGGAAAATCACCAGAACTTTGAATTGCTTCTAGAATACCGTTTCTTTTACTTTCTAACATTGCAAATAGATTCTCTATTAGTAAACTGTAAACTCCAGATTCATTAGTATTTCCCTCTAATGCAAATGTTTTCCCGGATGATTTTGAACCAAATGTAAAAAGAGAAAAAGAAATACCTTGTAGAATAGCATTTAAATATTTTCTGAAAACAGAATCAAAATTAGTTCGAAAAGCATCAACTTGTTCGAAGATTTGCCCATTAGTTATAAACTCATCAATTGCTAAAATTATAAAAATTTATTAAAATATTAAAATTATAATCTAACTCACCTCTTTCATATTGATCCAGTAATGCTATTTTATTTTCAAATATTCTTAAGTCTTGTTTTTGATAAGGTTCCGGCTTAACTTTTACTATAACTTCTAAAGGTATTCCTTTATGAACGTATGATTCAATGTTACTCATTTACTTTTTTATTATAAATTGATTAGTAAATTTTATTTGTAATTTGATAAATTAATTTTAAGTTTCATGTATAAATATAAATTTAAAAATTAAATTGAACAATAATAAATTCCGGTAAACTAAACTAATAAAGAAAATAATTACTTAATTACTTTGTTTTTCATATAATTATTAACATTAAGAATAACAAAAATAATAACTGATAATAACTGATAATAAACATTATGATAAATATTATAATAGTAATTATAATAAAATATATAAAAATTAATAACAAAATAAACAAATAAAATAATTAAATTAATTACTATAAATAACCTTTTCATGTAAACTTTAATGAGAAATTAAATAAAATATAAAATAAGACTAAAAAAGTTAAAATAGTCTATCAAATATATTATTTCTTCTTTTTATTTTTCCTCTTCTTTAGTAGCAGGCGTGGCAGATGGTTTTTTAATATTTCTAAGTTGATCGATTTTCTTTTTAAGATTTTCATTCTTTTCATCTTTCTTTTTATCTGTTGATGATGTTAATAGTCCCAATTTATCAGCTTCTCTTTTCTTTACCATATCCTAATATTTTATTATATAATTTAGTAACAATTTATATAAGTTATATGTTATATAGTAATAACTTACCATTTTCATATCACTTAATGGCTTTGTAGGACTTATACTGATTGTAGACTTACCAGTTTCTGATGCATAATCATTTGCGTTAATAACAGGTCTATCCATATTTGATGGCTTTATAACCTGAGATTCCTGTTTTAAGAATACATTGAAGTCTGGTTTTTCTGAATTCCTATTTCTTGTACTATCAGGATTAAGATCTTTACTTCCAGAGGTGGAGCCATAATTAGAAATAGTAGGTCTTTCAGTTGTAGTATCTCTTTTAACCGTTCTAAACTTATTTAAGAACACTTGTAGGTCTTCGCATATAACTTCTTCTTCTTTTAAGAACTAATATTTAAAGTTATTATTATGTTATATATAGGTGCTATAACTTACCGTTCCTTTATTTTTGTTTGGAGGTATTCTATCTTCGTAAAACTTACTTAAGTCATCGTTAGTATCATAACCTTTTAATACTGGTAGAGAGTCATAACCGCTTGGGACAAAGTAAGAGTCCTTATCAGACAAGTTAGGCTTATATAAAAAGTCAAAATCATATATTCGATTGAGTACATATTCATAAAAGATATTTAAGTTTATATTTTGCCTTGCTGATCCGTAAATTGTTGTTGCGCCATCTGATTATTTATGATAAATGTTAAAAAAATGTATTATACAGTTTAAAGCAAAGCTTCTAATATGTTTTAGAATAAATTCTGAATCTTCTTCGTAACGTTTTTTCTCTCCTGTTCCCATTACTACATCTGACTAACATTTAATCTTTCAACAATTTATATACCTTATTTACAAAGAAAATAACTGGAATTCCCATATTTGTTTTTAATACTCCTTCCTTAAGTGCCATATTTTTTCTTAGTTTAATTGTTTCCTCACTTAATGGCTCATTTTTAATATTTCCATCTTCGTCAAATTGAACATCTTCATATAATTTTATAAAACTTTCGACCCTTTCTCTTAAGGCTTGTTGTTTCTCAAAGGGTAGTTTTAAAATTAAGTTACTGAACATTTCATAAATATAAGCAGTCCACTTTTTAAGATTTTCCATTATTTCCCATGGCTATATGTTATTACAAAAGTTATTAGAATTAATATAAAAGTTGATATAAATAACATACTCTTGTTAGATCAACTATGATTGTAAGTACAGCTTTTAAAATGTATTCAGGTTTAAAAATGGTTTCAAATACCTCTCTGATGTTAAAAATATTTAATACTTATCTAGTAAGTCGTTGACATACCATACATTAATCTTTCCCACAGATTCTGATTTATTAAAATTTTATTTACCAGCATCCAACTCATTCAATTTTTTAATATGAATATATGTGTAATCTATTAAAGCATATTTACCACCATTCTCATCAATTTTCAAAGTGTTTTTTTCTTATTTAAGTTATTTTATTTACCTTCATACTCATATTTTTGTAAATATTCTTTATTTATTGCTCGTATTATAGCCTTTTTTCCAACGTTTTTATCACCGAAAATAAATAAGTTTGATTCCTCAAGATCCTTATTAGTCATAGCATCTCTTAGTATCTCCTGCCACATGTTGGTTTGTTGCACTTCTGCTTCTTTCGGCTTCTTTTCATTTTTCATTATATCTACTTAATAATAATTATTTTAAAATTATAATTTTTTATTATATAATTTTGTTTCAATAAAAAAACTTCATAAAATTAACTAAATTAACTAAATAAACTAAATTAAATACTTCTATTAATATTTTTATGACATTTATTGAATATAATAATGTTTCTAAAAGACTATTTCATTAATTATTAATCTATTTTATATATTAATTGAATAAATTAAGATTTTTGAAAGTGAATTAACTTCCATCCTGTATTATAATGTCTCCATATTCTTGTTTCCATCATAGATACAGAATTTGTAATGTTAGTACTTATATTTACAGTTGTGCGTAGTCGCTTATAACATATGATCCCTATATCTCCATGTATTTTTATGACTGGTTGGAGTATAGTTTCCTTTATTGCAATATTATTATCATTTGGTATATCAAAATAAAATTTATGGAATTCTAGTCCTTCAACCAGACTATTATCACTTTCTTTTTCTATTCCAGTTAATTTTTCATCACATAAAGCCAGATAAGAATCCCAATCCTTATTTGAAATTGAATCTAGTAATTTTTGTGTTAAACTTATAATTGAATTGGACTCTGAACCATTATCCATTTCACTTTTAATTTTTTTATATTAATTTATAAGAAATAATATTAATTATAATATTGAATAAAGGTAATTCAATGATTATATATAATATAAGTTTAGAAATATAATTGAGGTTGATAGTATATTATAATCGATCATAAATTATTAACTTTGTTTCTGACTTTTTTATCATATATAATGTTATATGCTATTAATACTAGATTATTCGACAAATATAACTATATAATACTATATAGACGATTATATATTTTTTAGAAAAGAATTTCTTATAAATTATAAATATAATTAATTATATTTTAATTTAACTAAATACTAAGTCTAAATATTATTCTAATAAAATTTGTATATGAAATTTAAAATATAAAAAATATAAAATTTCTAATGAAATCCGCTTTTTGTATTTGCATATCGTTCTTTGTAATACTTTTATCTTCTCCTCTTGTATATAGCGTAGTGCTATACCCAATAAAAACTAGTAATAAACTAAATGATTTCAACATGAAACAAACAATATCAACAGCTGATAAAGTTAACCGTCAAAACAAAGTAAACCCAAAATTAGCAATAAAGGTAGTTAAATTAAAGAAAAGCCAAGACTCTCGAAAGAGTGGATCGCCTAAACAAATATCTCAAATATCTCTTTCTATGAGAATGGATAAACATAGAAATCACTGCGATGACGAAATCGATGAGCAACAAAAAAGAGTTGCTTTTTCTCTCAATGTCAAGACTGAAGCTGAGAAAAAAGAAGCAGAGAATAGAGAAATAGTCAATCAAAACCTTATTGTTTCAAACAACATAGCTATAGCTATTAACAATAACTTAGTAACAATTGCTGAAGCACCTGCAAAAATAGCCCAAGCCAATGCCGAAATTCAGAGACTTAATCTTAAACAACAAGCCATCCTAAACAATATTACTACTGTTGATCAACCTAAAATCGATGTTCTTAAACCTATTGCAGTTAGTTATGAAAATGACTTTAATGCTGCAGCCTTAGCTCTTAAGAAAAATCAAGATGACTTAGTTAAGTGCCAAAGTGATTTAACTAAGCTTGAATTAAATGGCCTAACTGATGAACAGATAGATTCAAAATTGAAGTTATTCTTTGATATTGACACAAAAACTACAACTCTTAACCAGAAAAAAGCTATAACAGTAGCAATTAAAGCACAAATGCCTCCAATTGAAGAATTAGAAGACCAGTACAAAAGATGCATTGATTTAAAGAATGGACTACTAATCAACAAAAATTACCTAGAGAACTCTCTACCAATTCTAAACGCACAAACCTCTCCTCACCAGAGTAAAATTGCTCTCATTACTAAGGCTTACAACTATGCTTTGGATAATCTTTCAAAAACTACCTTAGCCAAAGAAAGTTCTGATAGAGTAATCGATGTTAATAACGTTCTAATTGACTTTTGTTCTACTGACTTACAGACATTGATTGAAGAAGAATCCCAAACTATCCCTACAGATGATAGTTTTACTTCACTTATTAAAGCCGATCAGTTCACATGCCTTAAAGATGTTAGTGCCTCGGATTGTCTAGGTTATAAAGCAATAGTTGATGAAGAAAACCCAAAATCTGATGACTTGTATATTACAAATGGAGAATGGATTGCTTATAAATTACTAACAAGTAATCAGAAATTCGAAATTGAGCAGATTTACAACACCTTCATGACTAATTTACCTATTACAATAAGCTCTCGACAAGCCGCAATCGTCAAACTTGGAAATGATTATACAGCCAAAGGAATTGAATGCGACAATATTCAAACAAACATCTTCCAAAAAAACTACCAATTAACTCAGCAAGATCCTAGAAGTATAGAAATAGCAGAGGCTAATGAAAGACAAGCTTTATGGGACCTAAAAAAGGCAGAGAAGGCCATAAACGATGCAAAATTATTTCATAAAGAAAATTGCAACACTTTAAGTTCTGCTACACAAGGTCTTCAAAACAAAAATGACTATGCTAAGAGATACCTTGACGACAGTAGTTTTTCACTTAAGATCATCGAAAACAACATTGTTATTGAAAACGCACAAATAGAAGCTTTAAAAGCATTAGTTATAGAACAAAATAACTTAATTGCTTTGATAAATACTAATGTCCAACTTGCCCAAGAAGATAATGTTAAGCTTACAGTTAAACAACAGAATCAACTTAATGTTGTTGTAGAAAATTCCCAAACAGACTTAGCTCCTTTCGTAAATTTCCTAAATAGTGCAATATTGGATTATAATCTTCAATTAGCAAAATTAGCTGACTTAAAAGAAAACTGCGATAAGAAACATAAAATGCATTCCAATAGTTTTGTCCAAAGAATATAGAAGACTGAAATAGGTTAAACAGACATTAAATAGTTAATATTACTAGGTAATAATAAACTTAATATTCATTTTATTATTATATTAAATATTATAAATTATAAATTATATGAAAATGTAAATATTTAAGTTTAAAATATTAACTGGTATTTTCTTTTAAAGTTTTATTTTTTGTAAATGTAAAAAATAAATTAATTATATCTAATTTTTTAATAAATATAAAAAATGTTTCTTAACTACAAGATAGTCATAACGATTTGCTTTATCATAGCTATTACTAGTGCTTCATCTAATTTGAATTTAGCTAAGATAAACGAAAACTACGAGAATGGAATAGAATTAGACCGACAAGATCCAAATGCCAACATCCTTATTGATAGTCTTAATTTAATATCTCAAAACTACAGAACATCAGTTCAAGGCATAGACCAAAACTCAAAAGCTTACATTGATAAATCATTTTCATTTTATCAAAGTGTAACAGATTTTCTCTTACAAAATAAAGTTGAAATAAGTAGCTTAAGTGCTACGTATGTTACTATGTTTGCTAGTTTGTCTACTGATATTTCAAATAGTCTCACCCTCATGAGTTCCATAAAATCTCATGTAGAAAGTATGGAAAAACAAATACTAGACAATCAACTAAACTATCAAATCCCAATTCTCGAAGCAAACCGACAAAAACAATATGAAAACCAACAAAGAGTCGAAGCAGAGTTAGCAGTTTTAAAAGCTGCAGCATTAAATAAAGCTCAATGCAAAAATGATCCTCTTACATCAATTCTTCTACAAGTAAGTTCGAGAGTAAGAGCCAATGAAAAAGCTAAAACTAAATTAAACCCCAGTTCAGACACAAGGATAAATAATATCAAAAACATTATAGAATCATGTAACGCAGGGTTCTTCGCTACTTTTCCTCCTACAGTCTGTTATGTAAAGCCAAATGGAATAGCTACCAGTGAAATACCTTATAGATGTCCATCAGGTTTTGAAAGAAAAATGCTAATATGTTATCAAGCTTGCCCTAATGGCTATTACCATGAGTGTGGTAGATGTTATCCAAGCTGCAGCGCTTTTTATGGAGCAGGTTATTCAGACTCACTATTATTTTGCACAAGCCCTACTCAAAGTATTATGAAAACTGTTATTGACCCAGTAAAATATTATAATGATTCCGATCAAGTAAAATGTGATGTAAGCGAATTAGGAGGATATGAGAAACCAGATAAACAGGTAAAAATAGGAGCTCTATGTTATCCAAATTGCCAAGCCATTTACATGGTTCAATGTGGAATTGATAAATGTGCTATTAATAAGGCTGCATGTGATAACGCTAATATTAATCAGATGATAGATATTGCTATTGCAGTTTATGATTTAGTAGGTTTTATTCTAAGTGGAGGATTTTCAGCTATAGCTACATTACCAACTAAATCAGTTGCTAAGTCGTCATTAAAAAGAGCTAGCAAGAAATTAGTATCTAAATTTGAATATCTAGTTAAAAAAGGAATAGCCACTGTAGAAAAGGCAATTATTGAGGACACACTAGATAAAGTGGGTGACTACTTCAAAGATGTTGCAGAAAGTTTACTTGAACCTCAAAACCCTGTAAGTAACGTAGTAAAAAAGTTTCTAAAACAAACAAATGATAGCGCTAAAAGCTTAGCATTAGCAAACTTTAGCAATGCTAAAAGAAGTGAAGTAAACTTTGGTTACCAATTTAATACTTTATGTGATATAACAACGCAGTTTAACATTGAAGCAGTTATAGAGCGAAGAGAATCAGAAGATTTAATAAATACAGATGATATTATAGATGTAGTTGATGTTATAGGAATAACAACCGCAATAAACACATGTGATAAAGCAGCTAATGGTGATCCTAATCCAGATAATGTAACTAACTGTGTAAAAAGTGTTTTCCAAACAGCTGCAATGTTTGATCCAAGTGGATTAGTATCTTTAGCAGCAGCTTTTATTTATCCAGTATGTGATGTTCCAAGAATTTTATATACAGACCCAAGATCCGAAGAGGAAAAAATAAAGGCAAAAGTAAGAGTAGGAATATACACATCTCTTTATAAAACCGAATACGCAAAGTTAAGATTAGAAAATCAAAATTTAATCAATGAAAATCAAGCTATTCTTGACCCTCTTAAAATAGCTTATGATGCAGCAGTTGTTAATATGACAACTAATCAAGCACTTTTAGATCGAAGAGAATTTGTACATATAGGCAAGCGTACGATTAACAAATATTACAATGAATGGCTTGCAGCTACAAAACTTTTAGATGCTGCAAAAGAACGATTTGATTATGCAAATAAGAAAATGAAAATATTGGTTACTGATCTACAAAAAAGAGCTCATAATATTGCTATAATGAATGAGATAAAAACAAATCCAGACTTAGCACCAGGTTTAGTATTCAAAGATGACACAGTAATTCCTAGTGAAGAAAACTACACTGATATGTTAGGAGTAGCCGTTACTGGAGTACCTCCTAGCTTTAGTAAAAGAACAGACTTGTTTGCTAGGGGATCTGATGGAGGTTTAATGAATATGTCAAAAAATGGATCAGAATGGTCAGTTTGGACCAAAGTAGAAATTTCACCCCTTGTCTTAACTAGTGGCCCATCAGCTACTACTGATAATAATGCTAGTATTAGTGTATACTTTAGAGGTGAAGACCTTGCACTTTACAGAAAAGTTTTTCTAAATGGGTCAGGTTGGCAAACAGCTGAAAATCTTGGAGGTACTTTATATTCTTCTCCTTCTGCATGTTCTGATGGAGTAAAAATTACAGTTTTGGCAGTAGGCCCAAATTATACATTAATGCGTAAGTATTTTAATGGAACTGCTTGGCAGGAATGGCAAGATATAAGTAAAGAAAAAAGAATTGCCGCAAAACCAACATGTGTATATAATGTAGGATTACAAATTTTTGCATTAGGAGAAGCTGACGGTTACCTTTGGGAATTAAAACAAGACAATGAAAATGCTGGTCTGGATGGAATATTCCTCGATTGGAAATTATATCCTGAGTTAAAAACTAACCCTGTTTCAGTCAATTTCAAACCAAAAGTATGTGTTCACCTTCTTGCATCAGGTGACAATTTATCAATACTTAAATATGTAGATTTGTTTGCAGTTGACACTGGTAAAAAGATCATTTACCGTTATTCAGATAATGTAACAAATAATTTCAGCAGCTGGAGCAATTCTGCCTTTGAAAGCGCATCTAACGTAGTTTCAGTATCACCTTTTGCACAAAGTACCGAGATAGATTTATTTCACAGAAGGGAAGATGGTACGTTTTATTTAATTTCATTTAAAAATGCTTCTTGGGAAGCAACTTTTACTGAGCTAAGAGTATTACCTGATCATCTTTAATTGAAGAAGAATGATATTAATGCTATTTTATTAAACAATAAGATAAAGTTAATGTTAATTTAACAATAAAACTACTTTTGATTTCATTTAATTTTTAATTTATAATAATACTTTATTATAATATTATAATAATATAATATTATATAATAATAGGCTACATTAATATATATTATTATACTTAAAGTATATTATTAAAAATGAAAGTAGTTTAAAATAATTAACTTGTAATAAAGTTTATACTAAAAATCATGCTTCTCTTCATCTTCCCATTAGTTCAAAGATTTGTAATAGGAATTGGCTTTATTATAATTAGTTATTGCAAGATCTAAATCTTTTAACATTTGGACATAGTTAGCTGTTAGATTATTCAAGTTTTGCTGATCAATTATACTTTGGGCTTTAGTAGCATCACTCTCGCTTAGTAATAGTTGATATTGTTGCATTATTTTTTCTACGTCACAGTAATGTTTATTCTTTGGATGTTTTTTTGCTAGTTCTTCTGCTAACTCGTCTTGAGCTTCTTTAAGTAGTTTATTAATGTTGTTTGAGTTATTAATTGTGACAACTAATGTAGTTGTTTCAGCGGTTTTGATTACTTCTCTTTGGTTTGTGATTTTGATAGTGAGATTTGGTATTGTTACTGTTACTTTTTCATCCTTATTGAAATTAATTTGAGTTATTAAAGAATTATTTGCTGCGATTTTATTAGTTAAGTCAGTAATCTCTTGTGTATTATCCGATATCTGTTTATCAACTGTCTCAATTGTTAAATTTACTTGGGCTAAGTAAGTATTAGTTACAATAAGCTTAGCTGTTGCAGCGGCTACGGCAGTCTCTTCAATGTGGCAGTTGTCGTTGACTCTGTCTACAGCTTTTTTGATGATGTCTAAGGAGATTTTTAGTTTTTCAGCTGCTAATTTTTCGTCGTTTTCTGCCTTTTCTAGAGTAATGTTGATATCAGGTAACTTAGTCAAAATATTCTGATTAGAATCCCTAGTAGCGAGAAGACCATTACATCTTAAAGTGGTAACATCAACTTTTCCCTGTGCAACTGCAACTTGTTGTGTATAAACAGCAATTACTCCAGTAATGACATCAAGGTCAGCTTGTGCTGCGGCTTTATTTGAAGTATTTGTGTTTATCTCAGTAGTTAAATTTGCCATTGAGGTTTGAATTGCTGCAAGGCTGTTAGTTTCTACTAATAAAGAATTTTGACTGTCAGTGCATATTACTTCAGCTTTTTGTTTCTCGAATAAGGCAGCTTGTAATTGTCTTAGTTTATCGGCTGATTTTCCATCGGCGTTGTTGCTGTCGTTAGTATAGGCTAGTTTTGTGTTGTAATCATTAATTTTATTGTCCCTGTCAGCGCACTTAGTATCTCTATCTTGAGCTTTAGTACTGATAACTAAATTTAATGGGTCAATTCTAATATCAAGATTATCAAAATCTAATGTTAGTTTTTCTATATAAGCAGTGTATTGAGCTACTATATCAGTTTTGACTTTTTGTAATGCTACATTTTCTTTATTTTCGACTGAGTTTTGGAGGTCAAATAGTCTTGTTTTTAAAGTATTTAAGACATCAACGCAGTGAAGATGTTCGTCTACTAAATTAGGATGGATTACTTGAGCTGTCTTAATAGTTCTTACATACTGACTTTTAAAATTGAAGTCTTCTTGGTCTTCAACAGCAACTGAGTTAAGTTGTCCTAAGGTAGCTCTGATGTTTACAACATCTACTCTACATTCGCTTAGCTTTTGATTAGCATTGTTTAAGCTCTGGGTGTCATCAGCGACTTTGTTGTTAGCATTTACTAGAATTACGCTTGTTAGTTTAGTTTTGTTGACATCTAGAGTATTTTGTCTATAAGCCTGTAGAGTTGCAATTTTAGTATTAAAAGTGTTAATTTCGTTGGTTATTCCTGTAATTTTTGCTGGAGCGTTGTTAACATACTCTTGATTGGTATTTAGTTCAACTGCAATGCTATTTAAAACGATTTCTAACTGAATAAGGGCGTCTCTTTCTTGTCTTAGTTTTAAGTCAGCTTCAGTTTTTCTAGCAGTTAAATCATTTATAAGGGTTTGGAGCTCAAAAATACGTTTGTTATGGCATTTTTCTGATTCGTTTTTTATTTCGCCGTCTTTGATGGTAATAACTTTTCCTAGGTCTGCTAATTTCTTAACAGCATCATCAAGTTTCTTTTCTAAATAATTTTTATCAGCTAACGCTTTATCAGCTCTATTTTGGCAATCAATTTTATCTTTGTTAGCTTTGTCTAAAGCATCTTTAGCATTGTCCTTTTCTTTACTGGAAGGCTTAAGGTTATTGTTATCCACAGTGTTTTTAATTGTGTTTACATTCCAAAGTACTAGAGTAACTATAATAACAGATAATAAATTTTTCATTTTTATTATAATTTAAAAAATAATAAAGCTAAAGTAATTGCATTTTCCTATTGGATATGAAAATAGGAAATAAATGACAAATAAAGGAAAAATTTTGATAAATTCTTTTTGAATTTGAAGTTATATTTTTCTGTAGTTTTAGTACGTTTTAGTATGTTTTAGTAGGTTTAGTAAGTTTAGTAAGTTAATAATCATATAGTAATTTTTAGATATTTTTAGTTATTTTATTGTTAATTTTAAGTCTTTATTTATCATATTGTAAATTATATATATTTTTTATATTTTATTGTAATATTTTAAGATTCTTTTATTACATTATTACATTACTTATATTAAATATTGTATTTATTTAACATTTTATTATTTTCTTTCATTTGACATTTTAAATTATCTTTTGGAGAAAAAGCAAGAAGTTCAGTACGCATAAAAAATCTGTTTTTATTTTTGAAATAATTATTCAGTTTAGTTTTTGATTCTTCGTCAACTATTATTACGCATTTCTTTTTTGGATTGTCAAATAGTTTTGTGATAGTTTTTGTTGATTTTACCCTAACCTTTTTAATAGGTGCAATATATATCGTCGGCTTTAATTTTTTTATCAGTGATCCATTTATTGAGTC
>Ga0100381_1002685_pt1 | contig 15729 bp, 7 predicted proteins | sample CryGeymeta201505_FD_80416 | JGI IMG/M metagenome (GOLD analysis project Ga0100381, IMG submission 80416) | Groundwater microbial communities from Crystal Geyser aquifers in Utah, USA - Crystal Geyser metaG 2015-05 | ecosystem: Environmental > Aquatic > Deep subsurface > Groundwater | place: USA...
AGCTTCGTCTACGACCTCTACTCGCCGCAGTTCGTGACGCGGCCAGACCTCACCTCGCGCAACCAGCGCGTCGCCATCGCGCCCCCCAAAGCCGAATCGGCGTACGCCATGGCGGAGAAGAAGGTCGAGGAGGAGAGCAGGAAGGACACAAAGAGCAAATCCCGCGCTCGGAAACCGGACGCGAAGCCATCTGACACGGCCGCACCCAGCGGGGCGGCGGGGTATGGCGGCTGGGCTGAACTCGACGAGGAGACTGGAGACTACGGTGGAGACAGTTGGGATGCCCCGGCAGCGGAGCCCGCTCCCACCATGGACCTCGACGCATTCGAGTCCAACTTCGTCGCCGCCACAGAGGGCACCGAGGTCAGTGCGCTGTTCCAGTACGACCTGTCCAATCCGGTCACCGTCCCCGACCGCTCGTCGGCGCTGGTGAATCTGGTGCACGCCAAGGGCGAGGCGCGTGAGGTCGTGCTCTTCCGCACGGAGATCTACTACAACTACGACGCCATGCAGCCCTATCGGGCGGTCGAGTTCAAGAACGCCAGTGGCTACAACCTCGAGCCCGGCCCCATCACCCTCTACAACGAGAGCACGTTTATCGGCGAGGGGCTCTTGCCGCGCACCGCAGAAGGCGCCATCGCCTATGTGACCTTTGCCATCGACACCGAGGTCACCCTCAAGAGCAGCACGCTCGAAGAGGAAGAGGCCGCCAAGATCATGAAGATTCACGGGGGCAACCTCGAGTCGGAGCTCAAGAGTGTGACGTCGCTGAGCTACGAGCTCAAGAACAACCGAGCCGAAGAGGTTTTGGCGGTCATCCGTCGTCCCATTCGCGCGGGCTGGACCCTCGACCCCATGCCCGCGGATGTCAAACAAGCCGCTGGCGCCTACTACATTCCGGTGACGCTCAAGGCCAACGAGACCACGACCTTCAAGTTGCGTGAGGTGACTCCGGTCCGCCGCACGCTGTCGCTGGACTCGAACCTGACTTTGGAGCTGCTCAAGCTGCAGGTCTCCGAGAACGCGCTCGACCCCGCGCTCAAGGCGCAGATCGAGACGGTCATCGAGAAGCGGGCGGAGCTCAACTCGATTCAAGAGGAACTCAACGACCTCCGTCAACAGAAGTACGAGCTCTCCGACGAGGCGAGCCGCATCTCGAATTCGTTGGCCGACATCAAGGACATCAAGGAGAACTCGGCGAAGGCGCTGCGCGACCAGCTGGTGAAGCGGGCCTCCGAGCTCGAGACCGAGATCGGCAAACGCTCGACGCGCATCGCCGAGCTGTCGCTGCAGGAGTCGGACACCGAGCGCACGCTGCGGGCCTTGTTCCGCTCGATCACCTTCGAGCGCAAGGACGAGCAGAAGTAGCGAGTCCAACACAAAGAAGAAGGGCGGCCGGTGTGGGCCGCCCTTTTCTTTGTGTCAAGTCGTGTCTACTCGTCGACGGCCGTCTGGTCGCCGTTGTCAGGCAGCATCGTGGCGATGGTTCGTCCGACCTTCGTGCCCCCGAGGATCTCTGCGAACAAGCTCGCCGCATCCTTGCCCTTGAAGAGGCTGATGAGGTTCATGTTCTTGGCCACCTCGGTGAGCACAGCCTTGTCTCCCAAGCCCGCCAGGGCCTCGACGAGCGCGGGTTGAACCGCTTCGCGCTCGGCCACGAGGGCCTTGCTGCGGGCCGCGATCATCTCGGTCTCCAGTGTCGTCAGGACGCGGCGCCAGGCCTCCTCCTCGGCGTGAGTGAGTCGGCTGGCGGAGACCTGTGCTTCGGCATCGGCCGTGAGTTTCGTGCGCTCGGCTTGCGACTCGAGGTGCTCCCGCTCGATGGTCGACTGCAGGGCAGCCATCTCTCTCTGTGCAACGCGCTGGACGTTGTCCAAGGCGGCCTCTTCGCCGTTTTGAATCTCGCTCAGGCGCGCCTCGTGTCCCAGCTTGCGGACCAGCGCCTCGAGGTTCGCTTTGCGCTCCCCGGCCTCTCTGCGCATGGTGAAGCGTTCGCTTTCAATTTGGTGTCGAAGCTGCTCGGAGCGCAGCTGCTCCGTCGCTTGTCGATCGCTGAGCTGCAGCGACACCGATTCGCGCTGCACCTTCTCGAGGAAAGTGCCAATCTCCTCGTCGAGGATTCGGCTCGTCAGCACCTCGACCTCCGTGACCCACATGCCGTTCTCTTCGAACAACCGCCCCTTGCGGCCGCTCTCGGTGCGCTCACCGAGGATAAGGTCGCGCACGACGTCAGGAACCTTTGGCCAGACCTCGGCCAGACGCAGCTGGCGGAACTGTCGACGGACCAGCGAGCGCAGGTGGTCACAGATCAGGCCGACATAGTTCTCGTTGTTGAACCAACGGGTCTGTTTCTCACCGTCGAAGGTCACGCGGTAGGCGACCTGGATGTCGACCTTGACGAAGTCGGACGTCTCGATGCGCAGCACGTCGGACACGACGTTCCCGGCCGTGCGCAGGAAGCAGGTGCGAAGGCAGCGCTCGTCGGTCTTCGGGCGCCCCGTGGAGAGGGAGAGCGCCACCAAGCGCTCGTCGTACTCGAGCAGCTCGACGCAGGGACCTTCCACGACGCGGTGGCCTTCGGCCGAGGCCACCAGGATGGCGGTGTTGTGGGGCACATTGAGGGACAACGCCCAGGGCGTCGTGACGTCCATTCTCGTGCTCTTCTCGGGCTCGCCGGGGACAACCCACAAGTTCCAATCGTCGGCTGGAACTCGCCGCGTGATGTGGACCTCCTTGCGGGGGTCGACTAGGTAGCTGCGCTTGCCGCGCACCAAGCGGACCTCGCCGGTGGCCAAGTCACGCACGTAAATGCCGCTCTTTTGGTCGAGCCCGATGGCCTCGATGAAGATGCTGGAGTGGTCGTTGCCGAAGTGGGGTTGGCCCGAGAGGGGGTGCAGGATCTCCACCTCGATGAAGGGGAAGAAGAAGGTGTTGATGCCGGTGACGATGAGCTCGTCGCCAGGGAAGTACTCCGTCTTCTCGAGCTCGACTCCGCGGGGCAGTCGTCCGGCGAGCTTCTCGCGGGTGATCGGGGAGATGAAGCGCAGCCAGAGCGCCCGTTGCGGTAGGAGCTCATAGGCGTAGTAGATGCGGTTGTCCGAGCCCTTGGTCATGAACGAGTCGTAAGGACCAGGGAAGACGCGGGCAGGGCCCATCTTGATCTGGCGTTTCCCGTCGGCATCGATGACGACACAGAACTCCTTCTCGCTTAGGACCACGGCCTCGCGGACGAGACGCGACTTGCGGACCTCTCGTTTGAGGGCCTCTCGGTGGACGTCGTTGCTGAGTAGAGCCTTGATCTCTTCTTCGGCGAGGGGAGCTGGGGGCGCCGCGGGCGCTGGAGGCGGTGGGGGCGCCATGGCTCTGGCCGTTTGGACCTGGTGACGCGCTCGTGCAGCCTGCTCTACACCGCCGAAGCGGTCGGCTTGTTTGGCTTGCTTCTCCTTGGCGATGATCGGGGAGACGCTCTCCTCGGACTCGGAGGCCATCAGGCTGGCTTCATCGAGGAGCTCTTGGCTGTACTCGTCGTCGTCGATTGGGGAGTCGTAGCTGGGCGGACTCTCCGCCGGTGCTTCGGACTTCTGGGCGGCCAGCAGACGGCGTGCAGCGGCGGCGGTGAGCCGGTTGCCTGCGTCGTCGATGCTCAGGTCGGGCACGATGTCGACGCCCGTCGGTGGGGTGTAGAACTGCGTGTCCAGCCCTCGGATGACGATGAGTTGGCCGCGGGTGAGGCCTGGGTCGTCCAGCGTGCCCAGGGTGCGGATCGGGTCGGCGTTGGCGGTGGTGATCGACGCCGACATGGCGGTGATTGGGTAGTACAGAGCGGTCTTGTCGACCTCGCCGTAGACCTTGACGACGAGGTACTGGTTGGAGGCGAGCTCGTGAGCGTCCCGCACCTCGACCCGCTGTCCGGGGCGCAGGTAGAAGCTGCAAGGCCCAGGGATCATGTGGCGTGTGCCGTTCTTGAGCGGCCTCGATTCGTTGCGGCCGGGTCGGAAGTTGCCGTTGGGCCCATCGTCGGCCTTGAGGTCGGAGATGGGGTTGATGAGCACGGCGTACTGTGCGTCGGAGAGCGCCACCATCATCTGGGGTTGGCCGCTGCGGTCCTCTCTGAAGCCGCCGCGTCCGTCGCTGATGACGACGCGGTCTGCGGCGGTTGGCGAGACCATGGTCGGGCCGACGTGCAGCACGACTTCGCCTTTGTCATCGTCCTGAACCCAGAGGAACTGTCGTTCTGTCACTGGAATCTTGCGGCTGCCTCTCTCACCCATGGTGGCTCCTTCGCGCTCGTACATCTTGGATCCCCATCGCCATCGATGTCTCTTGGGTCAGTAGCGACCGAGAAGGCATGGATGGGCTGCGTCTTGTTCGGCGTCACGCGAAACGCGCGATTCCCGTGCGGTAGGCCGCAATGCGGGAGGTCGCCGGTCTTCGATTTGGGAGGGGTCAAGCTACTTCCGTAGGCGCTTGCAAGCAAGCCTCTTTTGAGTGCTTCGGAGGGTCTTCTTGACCTGCGTCAAGTATTTGGAATTTCAGGGAATCGTTCGAATCACCTGAAACGGTCTTTGTTTCAAATGACGAACTGTTTCAACCAATCGTTAACTTGAGCGAAATGGTGTCAATTTGTCGCGAGACGACTCGACTCTTGACTCACGTCAAGTTGGATAGTTTTATGATTTCATATGGCTGTAAGTGGTAGGCTGAAAAATGTCTGTTCGGTGAGAGTCGCTGAATGGCCGTTCAAGTGTGCAGGATTTGCGCACTTTTGTGGCTAGTCGTGTCGGTCTTGCAGGGGAAATAGATTGCTGGTCTTGGTCCGCGCATTGCTCATGGACCGGCGAGGGATTTCGCCCTCGAATCAATGGAGGTTGTGATGAAGAATGGCTTTAGCTTTAGATGGATTGCGTTGTTCGTCATGGTATTGTTGGTGGCCCTGGTGATGGGCTGCGACGACGATGAGAAAAAGACGAACACGGCAGACACCCAAGTGACGGAAGATGCAGCCGATCTGGCCGTAGATGTGACCGCAGAGATTGATGACGACGTGCTCCCCGACACACCCGCCGACGTGCTCCCCGACACGCCTGCCGACGTGCTCCTCGACACTCCCGAGGACCTTTCCGACACACCGCAAGACTGCACGCCGGCCTGCCAGGCTCACTATCTGTGCGTGAGCGGTGCTTGCCAGCTCGACCCAGCCTTCGACCACGCGACCTTGACCGAGCTGGCTGGGCCGTTCGAGTCGGGTCCCGCAGTCACGGCGGCCTGCATCGGCTGCCACGACAGCCAAGCCAATGATTTCCTCATGACCGCACACTGGAATTGGGTGGGTCCGACCCCTGGCGTCGCTGGCCACGAGACGGGTTCCGACCTCGGAAAGGCCAACACGATCAACAGCTTCTGTGTCTCCATCGCCGCGAACGAAGGCCGCTGCACCCAATGTCACGCAGGGTATGGCTGGGCCAACAAGAACTTCGACTTCACGAACAAGGGCAACATCGACTGCTTGGTCTGCCATGACGGCTCAGGCCAGTACAAGAAGGCCCCGACCACGGCAGGCCTCCCCGATCCGGCAGTCGATCTGGTCGCCGCCGCTCAGAGCGTCGCGCCCCCAACCCACGACAACTGCGGCACCTGCCACTTCTTCGCGGGTGGTGGGGACAACGTCAAGCAGGGCGACCTCTACACCGCGCTCCTCACCCCTGACGAGAACACCGACGTACACATGGGCCGGCTCGGCTTCCAATGCACCGAGTGCCACAAGTCGAACAACCACAAGATCACGGGCTCGGGGCTGCCGTCCGCGGTCGAGGAGGGTCCACGCGTGAAGTGCACGGATTGTCACGCAGCCCCCGTCCACAACAACACCAACCTCGACAGCCACACCGCCCACGTCGCCTGCCAGACCTGCCACATTCCGGCCTTCTCGAGGCAGGCAGCCACCAAGATGGATTGGCGCTGGGAGGCTGCTGGGGACGCCACTCGCACACCCGTCAACGACGCCAATGGCAAGCCCGACTACGACAAAATGAAGGGCGAGTTCATCTGGGCAAAGAATGTTCGCCCGACCTATGCGTGGTACGATGGCACCTCGACCCGCATGCAGCTCGGCGACGTCTACACCACCACTCCCGTCGACATGGGCAGCCCGAAGGGGGACATCACCAACCTGGACGCACGCATCACCCCGTTCAAGTTCTTCACCGGAAACCAGCCCGCAGACACCGTCAACAACGTCGTTCTCCCGCCCCACCTCTTCGGGATGGGCGCCGGCCCCAACCCCTACTGGGTGGCCTACGACTGGGCCTTGGCCCTGCAGGTAGGCGCGAACTACGCCGGCATCCCCTACAGCGGCACGTTCGGCTTCGTCGACACCTCGATGTACCTCAGCATCAACCATGAGGTCGCTCCCAAAGCGCAGGCCCTGGGCTGCTCTGACTGCCACAACGGCGGCATCGACTTCACCACCCTCGGCTACACGGGCGATCCCATGACCGTCGGCGGTCGCTGACAAAATCTCCGGGCGGCTGGGCTTGGCACGAGCGTTGCTCATAAACCAAAGCGTCACGCCGCCCGGACGCTGACCGATCCCCTGACTAACCTGATGATAAGGTCGGTCGCTCAGCGTGCGGGAACTTGTCCCCATTGAGAATATTTTGCTTCGACGTTGAACCACTCCCTGCTAGCGTCGCTATGGCAACCATGGGGACCTTCCCGCCCGCTGAACGGCCGATCTTCGAGTCCCTTTCTTGTCCTCGGCCCGCTCCGTAAGACATTGTCGAGACGCACTGTCTGGAGATCCCAAAACCGAAGAGCCCCTCGAGAAACCACGCGCGACGGCCTAGCAGCGCGCGGGAACTTGTCCCTGAGCGAAGACGTCGCACCACTCCCTGCCGACATCATGCCGCATCACGTTGGACCTTCCCGCCCGCTGCTAGGCCGTCGCTCTTCGTTTTCTTGCCGCAGCACAACGAGCCACACTTCGTCATGAGCGCTCAGCAGCATGACTTGCGCCCTGGGCTGCAACGGTTGCATGGCAACGTCCAGGGTCTGCAGAACCAGCACCTCGGTTCGCGATCTCCTCGATGGCTCCTTGCTTATCGCGTCCCTGCGCGCAATCCGAGCGTCGCCCGCGTCGCCCAAGACCATCGGTCGTGCTCCGAACAAGCCCCCAAGGACCTCAAACGCGAGCCTCAAGAAACGTGCCTCGTCGAAAGTACGCTCCGTACACCGCTCCGGCCAACACGTTGCCCGAGGCGATGACGACCCACAGCACCTCGACGTCGAGGCCGAGCCCTCGGACCACCAGCAGAGAAGCGGGAATCACGAGACTCAACAGGACCAAAGCGTCCAACACGAAGCTCGATAGAGTCGCCCCGGCTCCGGCCATCCCCTGGGAGAGCACCACCCCGAACGCCAGGGCGAGGTAGCTCCAGCCGACGATCGTGAGGTACGTCTTCCCGGCGTGGACGACTGCTGGACTTGGGTCGAAGAACCCGAGGATCGACTCGGCGTAGAGCTGAAAAAGGGCGACGCAGAGCAACGCGCTCAGGACGCTGCACAGAGCGGCGACGAACCCTGCGTTTATTGCACGCGCTCGACGGTTCGCCCCGAGACTGATGGCGACGTAGGTCGACGCCGCGGCGCCCCAACCCAGCGACATGAAGAGCACCATCACCTCGAGGCGCAAGCAGATGCTGTAGGCGGTGAGGACGGTGGCGTCCTGTTGCGAGGTGTAGCTCGCCGCGACGAGACTCAAGAAGACCAGGACCACGCCGACCCGCAACACGAGCTGCGCAGCGGACGGCCAGCCGAGCCGGAGAAGCTCGCGGATGAGCGCCCAGCGGACTTTGAGCTGCAAGGCTTTCAGGGGGAGGCCATCTTTCAGAGCCGTCAGGTAGACTGCGCCAGCGATCACCGGCACGGTCCTGCCGATGAGCGTGGCCCAGGCTGCGCCGACCATACCGAGGCGCGGCACGCCAAAGACCTCGGCGACGGGCCCGGCCCAAGCGAAGATGTCCGGATGCGGACCGGTGCCGTAGATCAACACGGCGTTGAGCAAGACGTTGAGCGCGTTGCCGGCCACCAACAGTGACGCCGCGGAGCGGGCGTGCCCGAGGGCTCGCAAAATGGCGGTGACCTGCAGAAGCAGAAACATCGAGAACGCTCCGCCCAGCATGACCTGAAGGTAATCCCCGCCAAGCCGAGCGACTTCGCCCTTCATCTGCATGACATCCGTGGCGACCCAGTTGGCGCCTAGGATTCCGACCAGACCGACTGCGACGGAGGCGAAAGTCATCAACAGCAGCGATTGCCAGGCGGCCTCTCGCACCCCTTCTCGATCGCCCTCACCGGCGCGGCGCGCGATGAGGGCGACCGAGCCGTTGGAGATGCCCATCGCGACGATGGACGCCAAGGCGAAGACCATGTCGCAGACGCCGAGGGCGGCGAGGACCTGAGCGGCGTTCTCCAAACGGCTGAGCATGAACATGTCGATGAGGTTGAAGGCGCCGTAGAGCACCATCCCCACGACCATCGGCAACCCAAACATGGCCACGCCTCTCCACAGGCGGCCAGAAGCGATGCGGTCTGTGCGCGCGTACTGAGTCGGCGAATCCGCAGGGCTGGCCTCGATGTCGAGACTCAAGGCCGTCCGCGCCGCTCGGAGGTCTTGCCCCGAGTTGCGCTGCTTTCGAGCACTTCGTCGAGGGCCGAGCGCAGCTCGCTCAGGTCGTAGGGTTTCGCGATGAATCCCGCGAAGCCGTGGCTCTGATACTCGTTGACGATAGGGTCAGAGGTGTAGCCACTGGAGACGAGCGCCGAGATGTTGGGATCAAGGTCGAGCAAGAGAGGTATCGTCTCGACCCCACCGAGCTCGCCTGGGATCAGGAAGTCGAGAATCGCGAGGTCGAAGCGGGCATTTCGATTGACCGCAGCGCGGCACAGGTCGACGGCCTCCATCGAGGAGCGGGCATATTCGACGTCGAAACCCAACGTGCGGAGCATGGCGCTGATGACCTGTCCAACGTCGCGATCGTCGTCCATGAGCAGGACTCGGTGTCGAGTGATCTCCTGACGCTCGATGCCGGGCAGCAGCAAGGTGAAGGTCGTCCCCTCGCCCAGCCTCGAGTCCACGTCGATGGTGCCCTTGCAGCGCTTCACAACCTGACGCACGACATCGAGGCCTAGCCCCGAGCCGCCTGCCTTGGTCGAATACCGGGCGTCAAAGATGTTGTTGAGCTGCGGTTCTGGAATCCCGCAGCCGTTGTCGCGTATCTCGACACGCACGACTGGGGCGCGGCCTGGCGTCAGGCTCTCGAGGTGCATCGCGGTCAAGACGATTCGGCCTCTCTTGGAGTCGGTTGCTTCGCGGGCATTGAGCACCAGATTGCTGAGCATCCGGAAGATCTCGCTGCGATCCGCCAGGATCTCTACGCCCTTTCCGGCCTTGATTTCCCAGGTGACACCTTGGGAGTCGAGCAGGAACTCCCCAACCTCCCTGAGCAGCTCGCCCACATCGATGGCTTCGGGTTCGTCGCTCTCGACCGCGACGGCAGAGCCCATCAGACGTCGACTCAGTTTCTGTGCTTGGCGGATGGCTCGGGCGGCGACTTTGAGCTCTTTCCGGGCGTTCGGCTCGACGCTGTCCAGGTCCAACGCTGCCTGTACACGGCCCAAGCCGACGGTCAGCAGGTTGTTGAGATCATGGGCGACACGCGCCAACTCAGCCAACCGACAGGTGCCAGTGGGGTCCTGCTGGCAATCGCTCTGCTCACCCAACAGGGGGTCGCCCCCTTCATTGTCGAGGTCCAGTGACAACATCGAAGGGTCTAGGTCCAGCGCCATCGACGACCCTGCACGCTCGTTTGGTTGTCGCTGTTTCGTCATTGCAGAGCGGGCTTCGTCTGTCTCAGTGGGACAACGTAGGCGCGAGTACGTGCCTCAACATAACGTTCACGCCATCGACCTGCAACAGAGTTCGTCGAACGATCGCGAACGCAGGCACTCCAGCTCACTCGCTTCGAGTGAGCGCACACTTGCGTCAAGTGAGTGTCGTGCCGGGAAGCGAGCGAAATCCGATCCGTTTCACGGGTGAAAGAGTCGATTAGGCAACGTGGCCAACAACCCGCCGGCGGCGGCAGCGGAACCGATGACGCCTGCAACGTTGGGTGCCATGGCGTGCATGACCAAGAAGTTCTGCGGTCTTCTGCAGCTCCGACCGCGCGAGTCTTCGAGCGAGCGCGGTGCTCAAGACACAGCATGAGTCTGGCTCTATTTGGAGCACTGGCATGGAGCGCGCAGTCTCACTTGGGGGGCTGGAGCGAGCCAACATCGCCTTCTGGATGCGCCTCGAGGGCGTGCGCCATGGCGAGTCGCCTGTACTCTCGGTAGACCCAGAAGGCCACCCCCACCCAGCAAGAGATGATGACCAGATTGACGACCGCAAACGAGCGAGGACCGAAGCTCAGCCAGTGCAGCCCCACGGCGACTAACCCAGCGGAGGCCAAGTCGCCGAGGCGAACGAAGAACGTGTCCACGGTTTGCTTCGCGACGTATTTCTGTTCTCGCGTCGTGGGAAGCCAGAGCATCGCGCGCGCCGTGTTCATGACGGAGTAGTCGGTGCTGTTCTCCGCGGTCTTGGCCCACCGTGTCGCGGTGAAACCTACTCCAGCGGCGATCAACCCATAAACGCCAAAGGCGACGATGGGCAAAGCGTAGAGCACCCCCCTTATTCCGAACCATTTGACCAGGCGGGAGACCACCAGCGCCTGAATCGCGATGGTGGCGATGTTCACGACGGAGAAGAAGCGCCCATAGAAGGCTCCGATGAAGGCGCCCATGTCGAGGCTGGGATCCGCGGCCACGGCGGCTTTGGCGGCCTCCGTCACGGCCTCGCTCAGGATGTATTCCCCCGTGGTGTTCACCAAGTTGAGCAAGATGAGCAGCAGCGCAATGAGGCGGAAGTAGCGGTGCTGGAAGACCATCTTGAAGCCATTCACGACCTCGGCGCGGCTGACCTTGGCGCGGGCGGTCCGCTCTGGGTTAGGGGCTCTGCTGCTCGGCAGGTGCTCGACGGCGAGCAACAGGAGCATGTGCAGCCCCAGCAGCCCGGCGCTGATTTGCAGCATGGAGTAGAGAGACATCTTCGCTCGCTCGATGAGCAAGACCGCGGCATAGGAGCCGACTGGAGCGCCTACGCTCATGCCGATCCCGATGATGGCGAAGAGGCGATCGCCCGCCTCCCGGGTGTAGAGATCGTTGGCGTAGGACCAAAACTGGGCAATGATGGCGAGGCTGAAGATGCCGACCCAGACATAGAACACGAAGCCCAAGAAGGGGACCTGCGCCAGCGCACCGAGGTAGAAGAGCTCCAGACAAGCCATGAAGAAGAGGGGCACGCCGATGATGAGCTTGCGTCGGGAGACGCGGGACATAAACCAGCCGTAGAGCGGCACGAAGCCAATCAGCACGAGCGCTTGGGCGGCCGCAGCGTAGGCCTTACCTTCTGGCCCTTTGAAGAGCGAGGCCTTGCCGTCGACGGCGGTGACTAGGATCAGCGGCTCGCGGATGGTCTTGATCAGGTAGTATGCGACGAGGATGATGAAGATGTTGAGCAACATCAGCACGACGCCGAAGCCCTCGCCAGCGCGCACGTCGCCGAAGAGCTTCAACGCGACGTCGACGGGGGTCGGTTTGAGAGGGGTGGCTGGCTTGGGGGCAGTCATGGCGGTCCTCGGTCGAGAGGATGTTCCTATACGTCAGGCCCGAGCGCTCGACAACCCGACTTTCTTTTACAGGCCGCTGACCGCTGGACATCTCGGCTTGGTCACACGTCTCTGCGCGCCATCCTTTTCCCCCCTGGCCCCATGACCAACCTCGTCTCCATCTTTCTCTACGACTCCAACGCCGCGGTCTCGAAGGCGGTCCTCGACGAGCTCGCGGCACCGCTGAGCGACGACGAACGCGAGCGCGCGGCGCGCTTTGGGCACGCTGGGGCGCGCCGGGATTTCGTCACCGGTCGATTTCTGCTCCGGCACGCGCTGACCCGCCACTGTCCGACCTGTTTGCCCAAGGATTGGCAGTTCGTCATCGGCCCCTACGGAAAGCCAGCGCTGGCGGACGATTCGCCAGCGCTGCAGTTCAACCTCTCGCACACCAAAGGTTTGCTCGCCTGCGCCATTACCGAGGCCGGCGCGGTGGGGATCGATGTGGAGACGCTCGAACGCAAGAGCGACCTCGAGAAGCTCGCGCGCCGATTTTTTTCGCCGTTGGAGTCCAAGGCGTTGCTGGCGCTCCCGGTCGAGCAGCGCCGCGAGCGTTTCTTTCGCATCTGGACGCTAAAAGAGGCTTACATCAAAGCGCGTGGCGGTGGGCTGGGGATTTCGTTGGGGAGTTTCTCCTATACCTTCAAAGCGTCCGATGCGCTGCAGTTACAGGTGCACGAAGGCGAGGAGCCATGTGCGTGCTGGCAAGCCCACAGCTATCGGGTTGGCGCGGTCCATAGACTGGGTCTAGTGCTGCCAGGAAGCGCGCCACCTCGCGTCCCTGCACTGACGCTCGAGTCGTTCTGGCTCGGCGAGCCAGAGCACAGGGCGCAGCCCGAGTGGTTGGGGGGCACTCTGGAGCTGCCGGGCAGCACCATGGAAGTGGGCTAAGGAGAAGGTGCTTCCTGGGGCCCGTGAGAAGTGCAGTTGGCGCTGGGCCGTATTCGCGATCGAGGCGTACAAAGGGCACGGGGTTACGAAGCGCCATCCGGTTTCTGGGAAACGTGCTTCGAGCGTACCCGAAAGCTTCCCACTTTGGCCTAGATCGGTTAAGGCCAAGCAACTGCTTTTTGACGACACGTCGCAGAACCCGTCTCGAGACGTTGAGAACCGCACGCGTCGAACCCTCCACCTCGGCCCCAGAAGGGCCACCCAACATAATCTAGGAGCTCGGCAGGAAAAACAGCCCCTTTGAGACCGCAGTTTAGAAGCTTAGAGCGCAACCCACCCGTTCAGGAAGAACGGAGGGAGTTGCGACCCACCTTTCCCCGACGTGCCGGCTCGTCCAGCCTGTCGATGAGCGCCGCTACGAGCGAAACGTTGCTCGACGCGCTGGAGCGCGAGCACGTGCAACGGGAAGCTTCTGTGTGTGGAGAGGGAGCGGCAGCGCCGCGCACGAGCGCCTCGAAACGAGGACAAATTTTGACAAGAAGAATGATGATCAATGGGCAACGCTCAGAAGAACTGCGCGTTGCCGTCGTTGACGGGAAAATACTCGAAGAATACGAAATCGAAGCCGCCGAGTCTGGACTGAAGCGAGGAAACATCTACCGCGGTGTGGTGGTGAACCTAGCTCGCAGTTTGAACGCGGCGTTTGTGGATTTCGGCGCCGCCCGCGACGGGTTTCTGTCCATCGGTGACGTCGTTCATCAGGCCTACCATCGAAAGCCCCGCAGCGGCCGGCCGAACATCGATGAGGTCCTGGAGAAGGGGAAGTCAATCCTCGTCCAGGTAACGAAGGATGCCCAGGGGCAGAAGGGCGCCCAGCTCACCACCAACATCAGCATCGCAGGGCGATACTTGGTCTTGCGCCCCGTCGACGCGAAATCCGGCGTGTCGCGCAAGGTCGATGACGAAGCCCGCGCGGCGCTGCAGGAGAAAGCAAAGTCGCTGACGCTGCCCGAAGGGTTCGGGTCGATCGTCCGCACCAACGCGCTGGACCAAACCAAGACCACGATCAACCGCGACGCCAACGCGCTTGTGCGGTTGTGGGAGCGCGTCCTCGACGAGCACTCGAAGGGCAGAACTCCGAAGCTGCTCTACGGCGACCAAGATCTCATCGTCCACGCGATGCGCGATTTCTTTGATGCCACCATCAACGAGGTGCTCATCGACGACCGAGTCTGCTTCGAGAAGGCGTTGGCGTATGTGCGCGCTTGTATGCCGCGCAGCGTGTCCAAGCTCAAACTGTACGAGGACCGAGTCCCGCTCTTCAGCCGTTTCGGACTCGAAGCCCAGATCGAGCAGATCTACAAACGCAAAGTCACCCTGCCGAGCGGCGGCTCGATCGTCATCGACCCGACCGAGGCGCTGACGTCCATCGACGTCAACTCGGCGCGCTCGACCAAGGGCGGCAGCCAAGACGAGACCGCTCACCACACGAACATGGAGGCGGCCTTCGAGGTCGCGCGTCAGCTTCGTCTGCGAGACCTCGGCGGGTTGACCGTCGTCGACTTCATCGACATGCGCTCTTCAGCTCACCAACGCGACGTCGAGAAGGCGCTGCGCGATGGCATGAAGAGCGACAAGGCCCGCTTCAAGATCGGGCGCATCAGCCCCAACGGGCTGCTCGAGATCAACCGACAGCGGATCAAGCAGTCCCTGCAGGTGCGCACGCACCGGGCCTGCCCAACCTGCCACGGCTCCGGTCACGTGCCCAGCATCGAGATGGTCGGCCTCTCCCTCCTGCGTCGCATCGAAGCCAAGGCGGCACAAGGCAAGATCAAGGGGGTGCGCATCAAGCTCCACCCAGAGGTCGCCGAGCACATCCAGAATCAACGTCGGCATCAGCTGACGGTGCTCGAGATCGAGCACGCCATCAACATCGAGATCCTGTCGACGCCTGGGGTCACCCGCTCGGAAGAGTCCATCGAGTGGGTGCTGCGCAGCGACGAAGAGATTCGACAGATCCAAGCCGCCACCAAGCTCGACGACGCTCATCCAGAACCTCAGGACCCGTTCGAGATCGCCAAGCACGAAGACGACGTCCTCGAGGGCGAGGGCGAGGACGAGGACATGGAGTCCATCGACCACCTCTATGACGACGCCGAAGAGGACGGCAGAGACGTCTTCGCCGCCGACGAGCTCCCCGAAGAATTCCCGGAAAAAGACGACGACGGCGACCAGAGCTTCGACGGCTTTGTCAGCGCCGCTGCGTTTGCCGACGAGGCAGACGACGACGCCTTCGATGACGCCTTTGGCGTGGATGCCACTCACAGCGCTCCTGAGCCCGCCGAGGACAACGCCCCCATAGAGGTGCCGAGGGCTCGTCGCCGTCGCCGTCGTCGTCGCCGCCGTGGTGAAAGCGAAGGGATGCAGGCCAACGGAGAGTTCCCCGCAGAAGAGGGCGACGAGCACGCCGCAGACGGGACGTCGAGCCGGGACGAAGACGAGGACGAGGACCTCGCTACGCCACAGCCCGAGCGTCCTCGATCTGCCCAGCGCCCTCCCCGCAGCGAAGACTCCCGCAGCAGCAGACCCGCACCGCAAGCCGCGCCGAGCGTCGACACTGACGAAGAAGAGCCAGGTCGCGAGGCAGGAGCAGGGCATGGGCCCGAGTCGACCGACGGCGAGCCGGCCAGGCCACATCGCAGTCGCTCACGTCGAGGCCGCGGGCGTAGAGCCCCTGAGGGCAGCGAAGCCGCAGCGAGCCAATCCCTCGCCCAAGTCGCAGCCATGGCCGTCGAGGAGCCCTCGTCGGTCAAAGAACCGCCAACACGCCGACGCACCCGAGAGGACATTGAGGGCGCTGAGGTCGGTGGCCCTGCCCGCGCTCGCTCCGAACAAGAACCGCGTCGCGCTCGCTCCGAACAAGAACCGCGTCGCGCTCGCTCCGAGCAAGAGCCGCGCCCCGCTCGCTCCGAACAAGAACCGCGCCCCCGTGATCACTCCGAGCAAGAGCTCGAAGGGGACGGTCCAGCGCCCAGGTCCCGCCGCCGCCGTAGCCCTCGCCGCCGACCCGATG
>Ga0100381_1002698_pt1 | contig 15696 bp, 7 predicted proteins | sample CryGeymeta201505_FD_80416 | JGI IMG/M metagenome (GOLD analysis project Ga0100381, IMG submission 80416) | Groundwater microbial communities from Crystal Geyser aquifers in Utah, USA - Crystal Geyser metaG 2015-05 | ecosystem: Environmental > Aquatic > Deep subsurface > Groundwater | place: USA...
GTGGCTCTGCCGCCTCGGCGCTAACCCACGGTTCCTGGTTCCTGACGAACATCAGGGTGGCCGCTCTCACCGGGCGCCACAAACGTCGCGACAGGAGCCAGTCGTTCCATCCTGTCTACGGCCATCCCGGTTCAGGCGTTTCGACCTACGTCGATCCGGGTTCACCCGGTCGGCACGCTTCGCGCGGCGCCGACTGTCCGCGCGTCGCACAGAAGGGGTTGTAAGCCGCCCGAAGCGGGCGGCTATTGTCGCGGCGGGCGGTCACCAGTACCCTGTGGCGTGACGGCTCGGGTCGAGCGCGCGCGGGGCGCGACCGACTTGCAGCACTGGAGTGACCCCATGGACTTTTCTTCGATCCGTCGGAGCCTTCGCCTCACGAGGCAGAGCGCGACCCTATCCCTCGTCGCATTCGCAATGGCCTGTGGCGGCGGCGGAAGCTGTGGTGGTTGCGCGAGCTGCGGCATCGCCCCCATTCCGGGAGGCTTCCCCATCTCGGAGCGCATCGACAACTCGGCCCAGGTTCGCCTGACCGACGCGGGCATCTCGTACATCGAGGATCACATCAGTGATCTGGTGGCGACCTTCCTGCCCGGCGGTCTCGACTTCCCGGTCCCGCCCACCCACACGACCACCACCTTCGCGGGCGTCAGCGTCGACATCGACGTCTGCCAGGCCGGCGACTGCATGATCCACGGTGTGATCAACGGCTTCGAGCTCATCCCGATGGCCCCCAAGCGACTGCAGGCGCGGCTGAAGATCATCCTCGACAGCCGCAACAGCGCCGGCGCCCGCCGAGGCCTGCCGATCAAGATGCGGGGAGGCTGCGGCTTCGGCCCCTGCCTCGTCAACACCACGTGCAGCGCGGACATCGACACCCGCCGCGGCAGCCGTCCCGACGTCGGCATCATCGCGGACATCGACTTCAATGAGGAAACGCACCCCGCGCGCATGGGCTACACCCGCATCGACATCGCTAGCGCCACCCTCGATCCTGCCGCGGGCATCGAAAACGCGGACATCGACTTCGGCGGCTGCAGCGGCTTCAGCGGGACGATCATCAACTTGCTCGCCGACAGCATCAAGGGCCAGATCGTCAGCCAGCTCGCCGGCCAGGTGGACGGCCTCTTGCAGTCCGCCATCGGCGATCAGCTATGCACCACGCAGGGTGAATTCGGCTGCCCGACGGGCACCTTCGCCGATCCCGCCGACCCCACCGTCCCGAGCGCGGTCTGCCGCTACACCGCCACCGCCGGCTCGGAGTGCGTCCCGACGCTCCTCGGCACGGACGGTCAGGGCGATCTGGGCGCCCAGGCCCTCGCGGGCTTCTCGCCCGGCGCCCACGCGCCCGTGCAGTACCTGCTCGCCTCCGGCGGCGAAGGCGAAGCCATCAACAACGGCATGAGCCTGTTCATGTACGGCGGCTTCCTCTCCACTAGCCGCGACTTCACCAGCTTCCCCGGCCACAACTCCTGCGTGCCCGTGATCGATCCGCCAGCGCTGCCCACCATCCCGCGCGTGGACACCTTCCGTGGCAACACGGCGCCCGGCCTGGCCGACTCTCCGCACCTCGGCATCGGCATCGCCCAGAGCTACCTCGACCAGGTCGGCTACGGCATCTTCGACAGCGGCATGCTGTGCATTGGCACGGGCACCAGCCTCAACCAGCTGCTCTCGACGGGCCTCTTCGGCCTGATCGCGCCGTCGCTGAACAACCTGGCCTTCCCGGAGAGCTCGGCCGCGCTGGCGCTGAACCTCCGGCCCCAGAAGCCCATGAGCTTCGACATCGGCACGGCGCCTGGTGATCCGCTGATCACCGTGCACTTGCCCGAGCTGCAGATCGACTTCTACGTCTGGAGCTCCGAGCGCTACATCCGCTTCATGACCTACCAGGCGGACATCGACATCCCGCTCAACCTGGTGGTCATGGACGGAATGATCACGCCCGAGATCGTCTCGCTCACGGCCAGCAACTCGTCCGTGACCAACAGCGAGCTGCTCGACGAAGCGCCCGAGGATCTGGCCGCGGCCATCCAGGACATCCTGACGATGTTCGCCGACCAGCTCACGAGCGGCGTCAGCGGCTTCGCCCTGCCCGACCTCATGGGCATCCAGATCGAGGTGCCCCCAGGCGGCATCCAGGGCATCGCGGATGGCGGCGAGAACTTCCTCACCATCTTCGCCAACCTGAACATCGCGCCCGCGCCGGCGGCGTTCACCGCCACCGTGGAGACGGACCTCCAGGTCACGAACCTCACGCTGCGACCCGAGGACATGCAGCTCGGCCACTGGGGCCAGGGTGAACCCCCGAGCGTGACCCTCCAGCTCACGGGCGACGGGCCCATCGGCTCGGACTACGAGTACAGCGTGCGCCTCGACGACGGCCAGTGGTCCGCGTGGAGCACCGACGCTGCGCCCACGCTGACGAGTCGCTACCTGCTCTTCCAGGGACGCCACACGGTCGAGGCTCGGGCGCGCGTCGTCGGCGCCTGGCACACGGCAGACCCGACGCCCGCGCAGACCGAGATCGTGGTCGACGTGACCGCGCCCACCGTCCACCTCGACCGCCAAGGCGGTTCGGTGAACCTCACGGCCAACGATCTCGTCTCGCCGAACTCCCTCGAGTATCGCATCCGCAACGCCGACGCCGCGTGGAGCCCCTGGGCTCGGCTCGCTGACGCCGTGGTCGTGGACTCCCCCGCGGACTCCGGCCTCGAGGCCGAGGTCCGCGACGAGTCGGGCAACGTGGGCGCGGCCCGCGAGGCCTTGATCCGCGGCGTGCCGAACCCCGCCGGTGGCGGCTGTGGCTGCGCCGTGCCGGGACAGAGCTCGCACCACGGCGGTCCGCTCGCGGCCGGCGGCCTCCTGCTGCTCCTCGGAGTGGTGCTCGGTCGTCGTCGCCGGAGGTCGGTTCGACCCGGCTCACGCGTGAAGCGCATGCTCGCTCGCCTGCCGCTCCTGGCCCTGGCGCTGACGCTCCCTCTGGGCGGCTGTGACTGTGGCGGCGGCAACAACCCCGTCCTCGACGGCGGCCCCGACGGGACCATGCCGGACGCGGGCGACTGCGACGGCGGCACGTGCATGCCGCCGCCCGCCGCGCTCGATCCCGGTCAGCTCGCGACCTACCTCGACATGATGGCGCAGTCGGACGGCACCTTGGTGCTCTCGGGCTACTCCGCCGGTCGTCCGCCTCGCACGGCCTATGGCGACCTCGTGGTTGGCACCTGGAACGCGGCCAGCTCCGCCGTGGACTGGCAGATCGTCGACGGCGTGCCGGCGGACGCAGCTGTGACGGGCGCCCCCGACGGCTGGCGCGGTGGCGTCGGCCTGCCGGGCGACGATGTGGGCCAGTGGAGCTCCATCGGCGAATCCGGCGGCGCGCTCCAGGTCAGCTACTACGACAAGACGAACAGCGCGTTGAAGTTCGCCAGCGGGAGCGCGGGACCAGACGGCACCTGGAGCGTCCACGTGGTCGACGACGAGGGCAACGCGGGACGCTTCACCTCCCTCGCCCACACGCCGGACGGACGGCCGACCATCGCCTACCTGTCGATCGTGGAACCGGCCACCCTGCCGGGTCGCCCGATCAGCCGCGCGCGCGTGGCGCTCGCGAACTCGGCCAGCCCCGCCGCCACGACCGACTGGACACTCACGGACGTGACCACGCAGGAGATCGATTGTCGCCCGCAGTACTGCCCCGATGGCAGCGCCTGCGCCGACACCGGCGAGTGCGTGACGCCCACCACCGACTGCGCCGCAGCCTGTGCCTCCGGCGAGGAATGCGTCGCCGGAGCGTGCGCGGCCGTGCTGCCCGATCCCTACGTCGAGGACCTGCCCCGCGCCACGGGTCTGTACAACTCGCTGGTCACGACCAGCGACGGCCTCGCCCTGGTCTTCTACGATCGCACCCTGGGTGACCTCTACGGTGCGGTCTGGGACGGCACGGCCTGGGGCGCGCCCTTCCTGATCGACGGCTACACCCGCGCCGATCCCGACACGGGCGACTCCGGCCTCTCGGCCGACCTCTTCATCGACGCCACCGGCACGTGGCACGTCGTGTACGTGGACGGCGCCGAAGAGGTGCTGCGCTACGCCAAGGTCGAGGCCGGCGTCGTGACCGCGCGTGAAGCCGTCGACGACGGCAGCACCGACGGCACGGCGCTCCACACGGATGGGCGGCACATCGTCGGCGACGGCGCCAGCATCGTGGTGACAGCCGGCGGCGAAGTGCGCGTGGCCTACCAGGACGCGACGTCCCAGAACGCAATGTTCGCGCGACGCAACGCCAGCGGTAGCTGGACCGTCAGCGTGCTCGACGGCGAGGACAGCACCGGCTACTGGACGCGTCAGGCCTTGGTCGGCACCAGCTCCTACGTGGCCGAGTGGTGGCGACGCGAGCAACCGCGCGAGTCGCGCGCCAACGGCGTGCGCATCCCCGTCGTCGAGTAGCGGCGACCCCCTGAACGCAAACGAGGCTCGTCCCCCAGGGGACGGGCCTCATTTCGTTTGGCCAGGACAAGGCCGCTCCGTACGGCCAGGATCAGGCCGCGGAGTACGCGGGGACCTCGCCCAGATACTGCTGGCGCTGTTCGGCGACCACGCGCAGCAGCTCCTTCTGGTCCGCCAAGCCGGCGTCCAGCAAGGCGCGCATGTAGCCGTCCGCGTAGCCGTGCACGCGCGCCAACTCCGAGCGTTGACCGCCCGTGAAGCGCGCCTCGAGCACCTGCCCGAGCAATCCCTTCAACGTGTTCAGAAGCTCATCGTTCTTCATCGCCCGAACCTCCCGGCGTTCTTTCGCCTGACCCAGGTATGAGGGCGTCCGCACGATGCAGTCAAAAAACTGCGCAGGGCTTCTGTTGTGCCGAGGGCGGGACTCGAACCCGCATGTGGAAAACCACGAGCGATTTTAAGTCGCCTGCGTCTACCGATTCCGCCACCCCGGCTTTGTCTGGGGTTTCGATAGCATACGTCGGCGGCGAGCGCCGGGCTCCATTCCCGCGTCTCCCGGCGCGGCACAGGGCACGAGGCAACACGGTGCCGCACCACCGCTGCGGATAATTCTTCAGCTCGTTTCCGCGGCCCGCGCGTCGTAGGGCAAATGAAGAAGAAACTCTACGCGCCCGGCCTCGCGGGTCTGTTGACCCTCGCCTCCGCCCTCCCCGCCTCCGCCCAGACGCCTCCCGCGCAGGACGTGACCGAGCAGACCTTCACGGACGCCGATCAGGTCGACGGCAGCCGGGCCACGGCCAACGGCGACATGATCCGCTCCCGCATCCGGCTCTCGCGGCATAGCCTCGTGCAGCCACGGAGGGCCTTCGTGCGCGAGCTGCTCGAGTCCGTCGAAGACACGTGACAGAGCGCGAGCGCACAACGATCCCGTGACGGAGGCATCGAAGGGAGGCAGAGCACGGCAATCGAGGCTATCCTCCGGCCATTCCATTGCGAGGCTCTATGTTCCGTCAACCGCGTGCGCTGGTCCTTTGTTCCTCTCTTCTGCTGCTCGCGGCCTGCGGCGGCGGACACTCTCGGGTGGACGGGGGTGATGACGGCTCCACGCCCGACGGCAGCATGGACGGAGGCACCGGCGACGGCAGCATCGACGGCGACGTAGACGGCTCCATGCCCGACGCAGGTCCTCCCGGATGCGGCATGGGTCCCGGCACCGGACCCACGATCACGATCTGCGCCGGCGACGCGCTGCCCTCCTTGGCCGAGGGAAGCTGCGAGGTCACCAGCGCGGGCGCTGCCATGCTGATCACCGCGGACGTGCTCACGCCCGGCGAGGTCTTCCGCGGCGGCCAGGTGCTAGTCGATGGCACGGGCACGATCACCTGCGTGGGCTGTGACTGCTCTGGCGAGGCGGGCGCGGCGGGCGCGACGACCATCGTCTGCCCGGACGCGGCGCTCTCCCCCGGCCTGATCAACGCCCACGATCACCTCACCTTCGACAAGGCTCCGCCCTACGACCGCACGGTCGAGCGCTACGAGCATCGCCACGATTGGCGCAAGGGAATCCGCGGCCACACGAAGATCTCGTCGCAGGGCTTCTCCAGCAACCTCGAGATGCAATGGGACGAGCTGCGCCAGGTGATGAGCGGCACCACCAGCGTCGACGGCAGCGGTGGGCCCGACGGCTTCTTGCGCAACCTCGACTCGTCGACACGCCAAGAAGGCTTGGGCGAGGCGCGCGCGACCTACCAGACCTTCCCGCTCGGCGACTCCGGCGGCGAGCTCTTGGTCGCGCCCTCCTGCGCCTATCCCGGCATCGACACCAGCGCCGACATCCCCGCGTCGGGCGCCTACATCCCCCACGTCTCCGAGGGCATCGACGCCCAAGCGCGCAACGAGTTCCTGTGCGTCCGCTCGGGGGCCAACGATCTCGTGCAATCCCAGAGCGCGTTCATCCATGGCGTCGGCCTGTTGCCGCCGGACATGGGCGAGATGGCCGCCGACGGCACCATGCTGATCTGGTCCCCGCGGACGAACATCACCCTCTACGGTGACACGGCGCGGGTGACGGAATACGCGCGCATGGGCGTGCCCATCGCTCTCGGCACGGACTGGCTGCTGAGCGGCTCCATGAACATGGTGCGCGAGCTGCGCTGCGCCTCGGACTTCAACATCGTCTACCTGCACTCCTTCTTCACCGATGAGGAGCTGTGGGAGATGGCCACCGTGCGCGCCGCCGAGGCACACATGATGGACGACAAGATCGGCACCATCGCCGTCGGCCGCGTGGCCGACCTCGCGCTCTACGACTCTCGCCTCCGAGGCGATCATCGCGCGGTGATCGAGTCCGAATCCGGCGACGTCGTGCTCGTGTTGCGCGGCGGCGTGCCGCTCTATGGCGACGCGGCTCTGGTGGCGGGTCTGCCCACGGGCGGCGCCTGCGACATCCTCGACGTCTGCGGCCGCGCCAAGCGCGCCTGCATCTCGCGCGAGCTCGGGCTGAGCTTCAGCGCCCTGAGCGCCAGCAACGCCGATCGCTACGGCCTCTTCTTCTGCGCCGACGATCCGACCAACGAGCCGAGCTGCGTGCCCGCGCGCGACGCGACCTCTCCCTTCCCGTCGCCCGAGGTGAACGGCTCGAACAGCTACGACGGCGTGCCGACCGCGACCGATGGCGATGGCGACGGCATCGAAGACGCGATGGACAACTGTCCGTGCACCTTCAACCCGATTCGTCCCCTCGACGACGGCGTGCAGGCGGACTTCGACATGGACGGAGTGGGCGACGCCTGCGACGTCTGCCCGCTCGACGCGGACACGTCGACCTGCACCATGCTCGACCCAGGCGACCGTGACCGCGACACCATCCCCAACGCCATGGACAACTGCCCGGACGTGGCAAACTTAGACCAGGCGGACGGCGACATGGACGGCATCGGCGACGTCTGCGATCCCTGCCCGATGGATGCGAACCCGGGTGGCATCGCCTGCCCCGGCATCCCCTCGACCATCTATCAGGTCAAGGACGGCACGCGCACGGTCGGAGAGAACGTCTCCATCGAAGGCGGCGTGGTCACCGGCGTCGGTGCCTACGGCTACTACATGCAGGTCAGTCCCTCGGACACGATCTATGCTGGCCCCGATTTCTCCGGCGTCTTCGTGTACACGGTCACGCCGCCGACCGTGAGCCGAGGTGACGTGGTCGACCTGAGCGTCGCCACCGTGGCCGACTACTACGGACAGACGGAGCTCACCAACGCCGCGGCGACGGTGACGAGCTCCGGCGCGACTCTGCCTTCGGCCATCAGCACCACCACCGCCGAGGTGGTCACGGGCGGCACGCGCGCCGCGGCCCTCGAGGCCATGCTGGTCACGGTGTCGGACGTCACCGTCTCGGACGCGGCGCCCACGCCGGGTGCTCGCGACACCGCGCCCACGGGCGAATTCGCCGTGGACGACGGACTGCGCGTCGACGACCTGCTCTTCGCCTACACGCCCTTCCCCTCCGTGGGCGACACCTTCCCGTCCATCACGGGTGTGCTCACCCGCAGGAACGACGACTCGAAGCTCGAGCCACGAGACGCCGCGGACATCGTGCTCGGGCCGCCCACCTTGGCTGCTCTCGAACCGGCGCTGACCTACGTGCGCGAGGGCAGCACGGGCGACACGGTCCCGACGCCACTCACCGTCAGCCTCTCGCGCCCGGCCGTCACGGACACGCTCGTCACCCTGACCAGCATGTCGACGGGCCTGACGGTCTCCGACGTGACCATCCTGGCCGGCTCGATCTCGGCCACGGTCCCGGTCACGGGCGTCACCGCCTCGCCCGTCCCGGTCACGGTCACGGCCTCCCTCGATGGACGGATGCAGACCGCCGATGTGCGCGTGGTCGGTGCCTCCGAGGTCCCGCGCCTCGCCGACCTCTCGCCGACCGCGGCCTCGGTCGTGCTGAGCGGAACCCAGGTGTTCACCGTGACCCTGGACCTCCCGGCGCCCATCGGCGGCACCACCGTCATGCTCGCCCTGGACATGGGCGGGATGGTGCCCCCCAGCGTCACGGTCCCGGCGGACGCGATCAGCGCGGACTTCACGTTCACCGCGGGCACGACCGCGACCACGGGCACGCTCGTCGCGAGCCTCGTGGCGGACATGTTCAGCTCGACCGTCACCGTGCGTGACGCACCCACGGGTCACCTGGTGATCAACGAGGTCGACTACGACCAGCCCGGCACGGACGCCGCGGAGTTCCTCGAGCTGTACAACGCCGACGCTGCGCCTGTGGATCTCACGAACCTCTCCGTCGTCTTCATCAACGGCTCGGGCGGCGCGGACTATCGCACCGTGGCCCTCTCGGGCAGCCTCGCTGCGGGCGGCTTCTTGGTCATGTCCAACACGGGCGTCGTCGTGCCGGCGGGCGTGACGAACATCATCCTGCCCAGCAACGCCATCCAGAATGGCGCGCCCGATGGCATCCTGATCCTCGACACCGGCACGGACACCATCGTGGACGCGCTCAGCTACGAGGGAGCCATCACCAACGCCATCATCGGCGGCACCCCCGGATACAATCTGGTGGAGGGAACAGCCACGGCGGTGCTCGATCCGGGTGCCGGGTCCATGGTCCGTATGCCCGACGGCAACGACACCGACGACGCGAGCGCGGACTGGTTCCTCAGCGCGACGCCCACGCCCGGTGCCGCGAACATCGCTCCCTGAGATTGAGCACGCCGCGCACCGCCGGGGTGCGTTGTTCTGCTCAACATCTTGACGCGAGACAGAGTAATTGTGCTCACTTTCCTGCCCGGAGGCTTGATCGTGCGTTGCCCTACCATCCCAGGCGGTGCTAGAGTCCCATGCCTGCGGATGTTTCTTCCACGACTTGTTCCGGGGGGAAGGAGCCATACGCCAACGTGAGCCGTCTAGATGCCAACGCCCTCGAGGCTGCGCTGAGCGAAGCCAAGCTGGAGATCTACCAGAAGGTCGGCGCCGACATCCTGCTGGCGGAGCGGGTTCGTGTTCACATGATGGACTCGGGGGTGCGTGTGCGAGTTGGGGAAACGTGCGAAGTCATCTTCACCACGCGCTGCCAGCGCTCGGATTTCCCGTCCGACGATGGGGACACGCTGTACGCACGGGTGCGCGCCGTCACGGGGCCCCTCGCCGAGGAGCGTGGCTTTCGCGAGGTTCAGGCCGAGCGCATCGAGGTGACGGATCCGATGGACGACAGCCGCGTGCTCGACGTCTGGCACGAGATCACCTGGGCACAGGAGGTCATCGACGCACCGACCGCCGTGCAGCTGGCTCGCTGGGCGCTCAGCGTCGAAAAATACGTCGGCGGCTGACGCTGACGCCACGCCAGCCCCGACAGCTAGGCTGGGACCCGGACCTTCTCGGCCCACACGCCGCGCGGACCATCCTTCAGCTCGAACTCCACGGGCTGACCCTGCTCCAGCGTCTTGTAGCCCTCCCCTTCGAGCTGTGAGTAATGCAGGAAGACGTCATCCCCGACGTTGACCTGGATGAACCCCCAACCCTTGGCGTTGTTGAACCACTTGACCGTTCCTGCGCTCATTGTCTCTACCCCCGAACGTGACGCATACCCCCAGCTTCACGTAGTCAGATGTGTTCTGCGCGAATACCTGAACCTATCGTCAGGCACACTGAAGTCAAGCCCGCCCCCGAACGACGGTCATGGGATGAAGGCGCCATGACCCCAGTGCGCGATTCGACTCCGAGTCGATCGGCTCGCGAGCCCTAGGGATAGAGGCGCGTGACGGTCCAGGTGTCGCCTTGGCGTTCGTAAGAGAAGCGGTCGTGAAGACGCGCCACGCCGTCGTGCCAGAATTCGATGCGCCGTGGCACGAGCAGATAGCCGCCCCAGAAGGGAGGACGGTCGACGTGCCTGCCGGCGAAGCGGGCCGCGACCTTGGCCACGCGAGCGACCAACGCTGCGCGCGACGCGAGGGGCTGGCTCTGCTTGGAAGCCCAGGCGCCCAGCCGACTGTCCAGCGCACGTGTGTCGAAGTAGGCGTCGGACGCGGCGTCGTCGAGCAGCTGCGTATCGCCCTCGACGCGGACCTGCACGCCCGTGCTCTCCCAATGAAAGGCCAAGGCCGCGTGGGGATTCTCCCCCAGCTCGCGCGCCTTCTGACTGTGTAGATTGGTGAAGAAGACGAAGCCGCGCGCGTCGACGGACTTGAGCAGGATGAAACGAACCGAGGGCACTCCCTCGCGCGACGCGGTCGCCAGCGCACAACGACTGGCGTCGAAGCGCTCGCTGGTTCGCGCACGTTCAAACTCCTCGGTGAAGCGTGTGATGGGATCTTCGTTCGCGTGCATGTCTCGCCCATGGCCGCGTGACGCGCCGTGGCCTTGCCACGACATCGTCGCTTCGGGGCGACTCGGCCCACGCGACGCTGGGCACCTAGGCCTCCCCAGTCCACTTGTAAACCCCTAGTCGCGAGATGCCCTTTCGTCATGATAGTGTCGCGCCGCTCCGCATGGACAACACAGCAGACCAACTCATCGCTCGACTGCGAGCGCAACCGGACGATGCCGCGGCCTTCTCGGCGCTCCGCACCCACTATCACCAGATAGGCGACTTCGCCTCGCTGGCGAACCTGATCGAAGGCTGGGCTTCACGTCATACGGACGCGGCCGCGGCGGCCACGGCGCTGACCGAAGCGGGGGAGTTGGTCCACCGATACCTCGGCGATCAACGACGCGCGGCGGCGCTCTACGAGCAAGCATTGGGCAGGCGCCCTTCGCACGACGACGCGGCCGTTCGGCTCGAGGCGCTGCTCCAGGAAGCGAACGACCCAGCTCGCCTCGCGGCCATGCTCGAGCGCCGCGGCTTGGCGCTGGCCCAGACCGGCGCGGACGCCCGCGTGCTCGCTCGCATCCATCTCAAGACGGGTCAGGTCTGGCACCAGGCGCTGGGTCGTCCCGACAAGGCCGTGGGCTTCTATCGCAAGGCCTTCGAAGCCGACCCCAGCCTTGTGCCCGCCATCTACGGGGCTCGCGAAGTGTACAAGGCCGCTGGCAACCTGAAGGCGGCCGCCTCGCTGTACGAGATGGAGGCGCGCGCCGAACCGGATCCCACGCGTCGCGTCGCGCTGCTGCGCGAGCTGGCCCAACTCCGAGCGGACAGCCTCTCGGATCTGGACGGCGGCCTCGCGGCGCTCGAGGTGGCGCTCACCCAGGCGCCTGGTGACCTCTCCGTGCTGCACGAGACGGCGACCTTGCTGCTGCGACGCGCCCAGTCCGCGCGCGATCCTCGCTCGGCCGAGGGCGACCGCCGACGGGCCGCGGATGCCCTGTACCAGATGGCCCAGGTCGTTCCGGCGGAGCACGGCGTGGCCTACTGCGAGGCTGCCCTCGACGCGGTCCCGGGACACGACGGCGCTCTCGAATTACTGGAGCGCCTGGCCGAGTCGGAGGGCCGACCCGAACTCTTGCCCCTGCGCTGGGTGGGTTACCTCTCGACGGCGGGTGACGCCGAAGGGGCGGACGAGCGACGTTGGAAATTGGGCGAAGCCTACCTCGCGGCGGGACAGGTCGAAGACGCCATCGTCTGCTTCGAGCCGCTGCTGGGCCGTGGCGATGCACGCGCGGCCGAGGCGCTGATCGCACTCTACCGTGAAGTCGGGCGAGACGCGGATGTCCCAGCTGCGCTCGAGGTCGTCGCGGCGGCGCTCCCTCCCGAGCAGCGCCTGCCACGCCTCAAGGAGATGGTGGCGGCGTTGGCCGCCGACGGCCGACTCGACGAAGCCGCGGCGCGCGCTCGAGAGATCCTGGCGCTGGCACCCGCCGACGCCGAGGCCCTGGCACGGGTCGAGGCCGAGCTGGCCAAGGCCGAAGACTTCGTCGGGATGCGCGCGCTCTGGCTGAACGCCACGCGCGATCCCAACGCCACGCCGAGCGCGCAGAAGGACTGGCTGGCGCGGGCGGCGCGCGTGTCCGAAGCGCAGCTGGACGACGCCGCGACGGCCCTGGGCTGCTGGCGCGCGGCCGCGGAGCTCGACCCCGGAGACGCGGGGATTCGCAACTCTCTCGCGCGGGCGCTCGAGCGGGCCGAGGCCTGGGACGAGCTGGTGGCGCTGCTCGAAGGCGAGGCCCTGGCGACGGCCAATCCGGAAGCAAAGGTCGCGGTCCAGCGCCGGCTGGCCGATATCCACACCACCCGACGGGGTGATCTCGACAGCGCGATCGCCGCGCTGCGTGTCGCGCGCGACCTCGCGCCGAACGAGGACGCGGTCAGTGACGCCCTGCTCGATGCGTTCCTGGCGGCCGGCTACGACGCCGACGCCATGCCGCTGCTCAGGGCGCGCGTCGATCGAGCGCCTGGCGCCGCCGAGCGCGCCCCTCTCCTGCGCCTCCTCGCCCACCGCCTCGAGGAGGCGCTCGGTGACGACGAGGGTGCGTACCAGGCCTGCACCCGCCTCCTGGACGACGACCCCGGAGACCTCGAGACGCTCGATCGGATGGAGCGCATCGACGTGCGGGGCGAGCAGTGGGACAGGCTGCTCACGACCTTGGCCTATCGAGCCGACGTCACGCCCGAACCCCAACGCGCGGCGGTGCTCGCGCGCATGGGCGAGATCGCCGACCAGGAGCTCTCCGATCTGGACCGAGCGGCGGAGTACTTCGCCAACGCCCTCGACCTGATGCCGGACGACGGGCTCGTGCTCGACAACCTGTGCGACGTGTACGATCGAGCGGGTCGCTACCGCGATCTCGTCACCTTGCTCCGAGGGCGCGCCGAGCTCGAGCAGAACCCGCAGCTGAAGGCCGAACTCTACCGCCGCATCGCCCGCACGCTCGAGGAGCGAGTGGTGAGCGACGATGGCGCCGCCGAAGCGTGGACGCGCGTGCTCGAGGCGGGCGAAGACGTGGAGGCTCTGCGCGCGCTCGAAGCGCACGCCTCGCGAGAAGGCCACGACGAAGAGCAGGCCGAGCTCCTCGGTCGCCTCGCCGCCATCGTGGACGAGGCGGACGAGCGCCGCTCGCTGATGCTGCAACGCGCGGGCATCTTGGCCGAGCTCCTGGGCGACCACGCCGAGGCCATGATCGTGCTGCGCAATCTGCTCGACACGGTGGCCCCGACGCACGTCCCCGCCATGCACGAGCTGGGTCGCATCGCCGAGGCCGCGAACGACCGCGCGACCGTCGCCGAGGCGCTCGAGCGCGAGCTCGCGGTGACGGAGGACGCGGGCCTGCGCCTGCCCATCGCCCAGCGCTTGGCCGATCTATACGAGGGCGAACTCGCGGATCCGGCGAAGGCCGCCCGCGCCCTCGCCGCGTGGAGCGACGCCGACCCCGAGAGCGTGCCGTGTCTGGAGCGACGCCGAGCCGTGCTCGAAGACCTCGAGCGCTGGCCCGAGCTACGGCAGACCCTCGACGGGCTCGCCCACCTGAGCCCGGATCCCGCGGTGGCCGCGGACTACACGCGCCAGGCGGCGACGCTCTCCGCGCATCGCCTCGACGACTTCGAGGGCGCGTGGGGGCGCCTGTCGCCGGCCGTGCGTGAGGACGACGCCGAGGCGGGGGCGCTGCTGCGGACACTTTGCGAACAGGCCCAGCAGGGTGAGCGCATCGCCGACCTCTACGTGCGCATGGCGCAGGCCACGAGTGATCCCGACGCGCAGAAGCGGCGCTGGCGAGACGCCTCGAACGTGTACGCGAGCGTCTTGAAAGACGCCCATCGTGGCCTCGAGGCCATGCTGCGCGCCCTCGCGCTGGATCTGGGTGACGAGGAGATCTTGAGCGCGGTCGAGGACCTGGTGGAGACCCAGGCCGCCTGGCCGCGGCTGGCCCAGGTCTACGAGAAGATCGTCAAGGCCGCGGAGGGACCGGAAGCCAAAGCGGCGCTCCTGATGCGACACGCCACGCTCCTCGACGAGCGGGCGGGCGACGCCTCCGAGGCGCTCGATCGCGTGCTGCGTGCCGCGAGCCTCGTGCCCAACGACGATCGGGCGCTGGCGCGCGCGGAGGAGCTCGCGGTGCGGGCGGAGCGTGGCGACGAGCTGCTCTACGTCTACGATCGCCGGAAGCAATCGGCGGACAGCGACGAGGCGCGCCTCGACGCCATCCTGCGCGCCGTTCGTCTGCTGGACGACAAGCTGCTCGATCGCGAGCGCGCCATGACCTACGTGGCGCAGGGCATCGCCTTGGCGACGCGCGCCGATGAGCTCTTCGACGAGGTGGAGCGCACCGCGCGCGGGATGGACCAAGCGCATCCCGAGCATGGGGAACGCGCCGCTCTGAACGGCTTGGTGGGCCTCTACCGACGACTGGCCGAGAGCGCCGGAGAGTCCCCGAGCGAGGCGTCCCTCTTGCTCGCGCGCGCCGCGACGATCCTGGAAGCGGAGCTGGGGGAGGTCAGTCAGGCCTACTCCTGCCTGAAGCGAGCCACGACCCTGCTCTCGAACGATGCCACGACTCTGGACGAGCTCACGCGGCTGGCCGGCGAGACGGCGCGCCTCGACGAGCTCGCGGCCCACCTGGGGCACCTGGTGGACGAAGCCCTCGACTCCGCGACGGCGACCGCGCTCCTCGCGCGGCGGGGCCAGCTGCTGGAGGAGGAGCTCGGCCGCCTGGACGAGGCGGCCGAGGTGTATCGGCAGCTGAGGCTGCTGAACAAGGACGACCCAGAGGCGTCGACGCGCCTGCGCTCGTGCCTGCACCGAGCGGGCAAGCATCAGGATCTCCTGCTCGTGCTCGATCAGGAGCTGGCCCGGACACGTGACCTCGACCAGCGACTCGAGCTGGAACGCGAGGTGGCGCGCACCTGGGACAGCGAGCTGGACAACCGCTGGGAGGCGATCGACGCCTGGCAACGCGTGCTCACGCTGGCCCCCGAGGACACGGAGGCCAAGGAGGCGCTCGAGCGGCGCGGTCAACAAGGCACACGCAAGCTGAGCACGTCCGAGCTCGGCGTGCTGGACGAGGTGGTCGAGACGTCCGACGAGCGCTCTCTCGAGCAGCTCTATCCCTCCAAGGCTTCGACCCAGCCCAGGACGCCGACCTCACGACCGGAGGCCGCGTTCGACGCCGACGACGCCGATGACGTGGACTCCCCCGAGGAGAGCGGGGAGCACGACACGGGCGAAGGGGATCTGCGCGCACTCGACGCCGCCGCTCCGCTGGACGGTGCTCCCATCGACGGTGCTCCCATCGACGGTGCTCCCATCGACGGTGCTCCCATCGACGGTGCTCCCATCGACGGTGCTCCCATCGACGGTGCTCCCA
>Ga0100381_1002713_pt1 | contig 15623 bp, 12 predicted proteins | sample CryGeymeta201505_FD_80416 | JGI IMG/M metagenome (GOLD analysis project Ga0100381, IMG submission 80416) | Groundwater microbial communities from Crystal Geyser aquifers in Utah, USA - Crystal Geyser metaG 2015-05 | ecosystem: Environmental > Aquatic > Deep subsurface > Groundwater | place: USA...
GAAAAACCCTCAGCGGGGCCAGCTTCGCCAACACCGATCAATTGGTTCAGGCCATCGAAGCGTTCAGTGCGGCGTACAACCAGTCGGCATCCCCTTTCGTTTGGCGCAAGCGTGAGGTCAAGGTGACGCAACTTAGAAATACAATCGCGAACTTATGCAATTAAGCACTAGGTCAGGGCGTTGGCGTACAGTTGCAAGGACGACGGCCCAAGCGTCAACGGGGTCAATGGACTTCTTGGGAGCGTCTTTCAAATGCACCGTCGCGCCTACCTCTCCCTCTTGGTCAGGCTCCTCATCCTCGGTGTCTTCCTCCTCCCCGTCATCCTCTGTGTCTTCGTCTTCCCCTTTGTCTGAGCCCCCCACAGGAATCACCAACTCGACCTGTGGTGGCTCGGCGATGGCGGCATCCACTGCCCCATCAACGCTGACGGCATCCTCCGTGCCTCCTGCCTCTGCCTTGTTGGGAGAGACCGAGGATTCGGATTCGCGCTCTTGCGGTTCAGTCACCGGAGTATGAGCCCCCTCAGCAACGACAACGGCGTCAACGTTGCAGTCCTCCTGGGAGTCTTCCACTTCGATGTCCTCTGGCACCTCCCCCTCCACCACAGCGTTACCCCGCCCGCCCACCCGCGTGAGGTAGACAGATTCGCCTCTTCGCGCGAGTCTGGTTTCTGCCGAATCAGCAGGCGGGGACGAGCTTTGCGACAAACTGTTGTCCATTTCTATCTGCCCGCCACGGGCAGATAGCTCTCTTCGAACTGTCCCAACAAGGGTGTAACCAATGCCACAGAGGCGGGCGATCTCTCGGTCTCCCCAAATGCTCCACTCGGGGTCTTGAAGGATGACCTCCGCCGCCCTGCGCTTGTCCTGATTGGTTCGTCGGAGGCCATGAGTAGCATTCTCCGAGACAGCAAGTAGGACCGCATCCCGAAGCTCCCCTGGCGTAACCACTGCCTCGATGACTTCCCTGCCAGCGCGAACGTGAGCCTCCAACCTATGGAAGCCGCCCACCAACCAGTTGACCTCCCCATCGTAGACCAAGTTCACCGGCGGCAACTTATCCTTGCGTTTGAGAGCTTCGGTGTAGTCGGTGACGACATCCTCATCCAAGCCTCCTACACGAAGCTGGGTCCCGCCGTCCGTGCGGATGAGGGCAATTTTGATCTTCTGGGGTTTGGGTTTGGTGGGCTTCTTCGGTTGTGTGGACTCGATGGCCTGAGGCTCGGTACCTGGAAGCTCCATGCACGTGGGCTCGATGACCTGCGGATCATTTTCGGGCTCCGCGTTGCCGTGGAGTTGCTCATCTCTAGCACCGGAAACAACCGAGACATGATGAGTAGCCAACGCCTGGTCCCCCTGCGCGCGAATTGCAAGCCAGCGGTCGTAGGAATTTCCATCCGCAAGCCGCACTCCATCTGGAGCAAGCACCACCTGGAGAGGCTCGCTTGGAGGCCAGACCAGGGGAATCGGCTCTCGGTTTGTGTCCAGATCAACAGGGGGAAGGAAGCCAGTGATGTCAAAATACCCGCCAACCATCGGCAGGGCGGTGGTACCATTTGAATTAGCGCTCATTGGTCACCTCCTCGACTACTGGCAAGGCAAAATCAATGTCGAGCGCACCCAGAGTCTCCGCCACCCTCAGAATTTGTCGCCACTGTTCTTCGGAAAGCTCCCATGGCTCAACCCCTACCACACCGACTACGGACGTGAGCCAATAGAGCACCAGTCGCCCTGGGTCACCCCCAGCTCGAAGCACAGGCCGCTCTCGATGCGGCAAACGTGACGCTGCAAGGCTCAATAACGCGCCTGGGTCGCCTTCGGAGGCAGCCTCCAAAACAAGGATGGCCTTGCGAACGGCATCGCGGAGGGTCATCTTTGATAGCTGCTTACTCATGGTTCACCTCCTTCTCGTCTGCGTCGGCGACCACAGCGATGTCCTTCACTCCGAGACGCGCGCACTCATTGAGCGCGGCGCACGCGATAAACTCGGAAAGCGTTACGCCAAGCCCTGCTGCGGCCATTTTTGCCCGCCGCTTAACGGCATCCGGGATCTGCAGATAGGTAAGGTTTCGGTCACTCATAATAGTCATCACCAGTAGTTATGGGCGGGACGAGCCCGCCGTGTCCTACCTGTGTTGACCTATAGCCACTCCACCGAGGGGTTATGGGCGGTCTGGTGGACCTGACACCACCGTACCATCTCGCAGTCTGATGCCCTTGCTCTCCAGCAGGTCAGCACAGATACTGTCCCGCGCTCAAGTCAAAAACGCCGTTCCGGCGCAGAGGGGGGATCATGAAAGCATCTGATGGATTTGATGTAGTGGACCAAGTGCAAACCGAGGGAGCACTCGTGGAGGTGGTTCAGTATTCGAAGCTCCATGGATCTTCCGATATTCGCACGGCAGAAAGCCTCTTCTTTGCCAATCAGGCAGGGATCCGCTTGAAAATGGTTCGCATAGTTCTTGAGAACTCGTTTATCCGAGTAGAACCCGGTGCTCTGTACTACATGCGCGGACGTCTTGAGATGCGCTCAAGCACTGGTGGCGGCATGATGAAAGCACTGAAACGAAAGCTCACTTCTGGTGAGAGCTTCTTGGTAAATGAGATTCACGGAACGGGAGAGATCTTCCTGGAGCCTACGTTCGGTCACTTCTTCCTTCACGCCATTGGCCCCGAGGAAGGCGGCCTCATTGTTGACAAAGGCATGTTCTACGCGGGGACCGCAGGTCTCGACATCACTTCCAAGATGCAAAAGAATGTCTCCTCGGGTGCCTTTGGCGGTGAGGGGTGGTTTCAAACAGGTATCATGGGGAGTGGTGTAGCAGTGCTGTACTCACCCGTGCCAAGGGAAGAGGTCGTCAAGTACACGCTTGCGGGCGACAAACTCTCTGTCGATGGCAACTTCGCCCTCATGCGTAGCGCCACGGTTGAGTTTCGAGCTGAGAAGTCCTCGAAGTCGTGGTTCTCAACAGCGTTCTCTGGGGAGGGGCTCCTACAAACGTTCAGCGGGAACGGACATGTATGGCTCGCTCCTACTCAAGGGGTGTACGAGAAACTTGCCCTCCCCGGAGGACTTGAAGCGCTCTCGCGACCGCCAGGTTCGACGGGGACAATGACCACTACTTCTGTGAAGTAGGCGGGTATCGCCATAAGGCTTCCACAAGCGTGACGGGTCACAAATTGTGGAGGGCGGCTGCCCCTGAGCGAATTCAAACGCTCCCATTGAGCGCAATGGTCCTGTACTGTCAGCCGAGTCCCTTCGCCTCTCAGGAGTCCTACCCCCATGAAGCCCAAACGCCCCTACGTTGCCTCCCTCGACCAGGTCCGCATCACCCGTGAGCGTAACGACGCGGCCTTCATCGACTACGCCGACCCTGCCATTGGGGGAGTGCACTTCACGATTGGTCCAGAGATCGCGGACATGACTGAACTGGAGATTCTCGACCTACACAACGAGTGTCTGCAGGCCATGCAGGATCTTGCTGACTCCTATCAGCACGTTGCTGTCGAGGTACCCATGGGGAGCCCGCAGATCAAATATGAGGAGAGGTCAGACCAGTGGGTTCCCAGAGGAGATGTGGTGAGATGCGTCATTTCCGATGGTGGTCCCGACGGTGAGGCTACTTTTTGGGTAGACGATAGGGAGCTGTCTCTGGCGGAGTTCGGTCGAATGATGACGACCTACGCAGGGTGGGGATGCCGACTGGTATTCGTCCCCGATGAGCGGGTTCATGAGAGGCCTGAGATTGCGGTCAGGGAACCTGAGGAGAAGTAGGAAAGGCAAGACTCCTTGGGGGACTGGTGCTTCAAAGCGAATCTACCAGTACTCCTGCGGCTGAATGCAGCTTCTATGTCTAACGCTGAGGAGTGAGAGCCGACCGGAGACAAAATGTCGAAGAAGAAGACAGAAGAGGAAGAAATCATCGGCAAAGGCGGAATGGGAGGGGCTGCAAACGACGCGGGAAGTTCGCATCGCAAAGGAGTCGCTGCCTACATCATGGTCCACGGGATAGCGCAACGGAAACTCTCAGACTTCAGCCATGACCATGTTCCAGTCGGCATAGCGTTGGAGACGGATGACCCAGTTGACGACATCCGCGTCAGATTCGACAACAATTCGAGAGCCTACATACAGGCCAAACGCAAGCTCGACAAATCAATCATGGAGTCCAGCGTGTTGCCTCAGTGGGCAAAAGCAGTTCGAGATGGCTGTGGCAATGAGGATATCCTTGTCGTCGTCTACGACTCATGTTCCGACTCGATATGCAAAGTCAAACAAGCACTGGACTCATCCTCAACAAGCGACGGCCTTCCTCCCGTTGCACAGTACGAGAAGATTTTCGCTGACTTTGAGCGATGGATTGATGGCCTCACATCTGCGCAGACACGGAAACTGCGAAAGCATGCTCGATTCGTGCAGCTCCAAACGAAAGATCCTAGCCGCGACCACGCGAAGACCGCTGTCGAAATTCTAAGAAACTGTATTATCAACCCGAATGCTGCCGAGAACGCATATGGGATACTACTGCGCCTTGCCGAAAAGCACGCTCGGGAAAGAAGTTCATCGAGCGTTCTTGATTGGCGAGACGCGCTACAAAAAAAGAATGTATCTCTGCTTCCCTCCGAGTCGGTGATGGCGAACCCTTGGGGTGTAGAACGTGAGTGGGTCTCAAAAGAGCTTGCACAGCTGTACCAAGTCCTGTTCCATGCTCACGATCCTGGAATACCAACGGAAGCGCATCGTGAGCCAACTTGGAGAAATCGTTTTGTGCTTCCTGACATAGAGCCCACCCCAACAGAAGTTGCTTGGGGAACGCTCGAAGACCCAAGGCACACGGGCAATTGCGAGCGTTCACGCGACGATGCTCATGAGACCACTTGCAACATGTCGCCGTTGGTTGCCCCTCCTCCTTTGTCATCATGCAATCCTCAGCCCTCAGGCCAGGCAGTTGTCTCCCCCTCACTCCGTCGTGACCTCGACGAATGGCTTGCACAGACAGGGCACACAATCATCGTCGGAGCACCAGGCAGTGGAAAGAGCGCCTTGCTCCGGTTCCTTGCTCTGGAACTCAGTATGCCGTCATCGAAGCTGGCGCGAACTCATGTTCGCTGGCGGGACTATCTCGTTATCTGGCAGCCTTTTGCCTACTGGACCAAGAGAGCAGGTAGCGTGCCTGGTGGTGGCGTCATGGACTGGGTAAGAGATTGGCTACGTGAATGGAACAAAGAGAGCCTCATTCCCGTCTTGGAACGCGCCGTTGTGGAGGGGAAGCTGCTCCTGTTGGTGGACGGAGCTGATGAGGGAGTCTCTGAGGACGTTGCTTCGCAAGTGCGTCAGCGCCTTCGTGTGTTTGTCGAAACTAGCGATACCAACATCATTCTCACCGGACGTCCTCACGGTTTCCAGCACTCCGGCGGCATGTTTTGGGGTTGGGACACTGGATACATAGCTCCACTTACCACTGCGCAGCAAAAGCGCCTCGCATCGCTATGGCTCAGTCTTCACTATCGCCAGTCAAGACTAGAAGACCCAAGCCACAAGGCACTTGTCGACTCGACATCGAACGCGTTCTTTGCGGAGGCTAATTCGCTACATGTGCTTCGGTCGTTATCACAAACACCGCTGCTCTTGTCGCTCCTACTTCGATTGAAGTTGAAACGTGTGGTGCTTCCCAGAGGACGATTTGAAGTTGTTGATTCTGTTGTTGAGCATCTAATCAGCGAGCATCCTGCATCAAGACGAAATGCGGCTCAGGTAGAATCTAACTACCTTGAGGACAGGGAAGTCCGAGATGCGATGGCTTTTATGGCCTTTGCCTCTCTCAAAGACGGTGAGACTGTACTCTCAGACAGATGGGTGGAGGAGAAGTGCTTCGAGTTTCTATCAGGGCATGACGATTTCTGCCTGGGGCTTCCACGTGCAGAAGCCCTTCGGGATGCTCGTCGCTTTCTCGAAGTCGCCGAGGGGCAGCTCGGCCTACTCGTGCGGCAAAGCCCACACGATGTGAGCTTCTTCCATAAGCTCGTCCAAGAAACCTTGGCTGGCTACCATCTTTCTCACTTGTCACACAATGCACAGGAGCAATTCGCTAGGGAGGCCTCAGGCGATCGTCACTGGTTTGAGACAATTTTGGCCATGTGCCATTACACACGGAGCCACTCCCAAGTCGGGGTGATTCTGAATCGAATCAGTAGTGAAGGGAATACGTCAGCGCAATTAGTCGGTGCTGAGCTTCGTGCGGCGGTTGCTTTCGGAGCCTATGGGTGCCCCCCAAAGTTGAGGGAGCAAATCAAGCAGGAAACATTTAGGCGAGTCGAACAGGCAGACTGGCTCCCTCACCGCCTTCGATTGGTTGACCATGTGTTTGAGGGTATCCACTCTCAAAGTCTCCAAGACGATGTTCGAGACCGGTGTCGAGCATGGGCGGTTGACCGTGTTGGCTATGCTCGTTCTTCGGCGTTTCAGGAGCTGACTGCCTGGCCTAAGGAGCCCCAGACATTGGATTTGCTGTTCGCTGGTCTCCATTGCGACGAACCCGATGTACAACATGCCGCGGCACGTTCTCTTGCCTCGATGTATGGAGGGGATGGGAAGATCGAGAAGGTGCTTAGCGACATCGCACACACCACATCAAGGCTGTCCCTAAGAGCCGTTGCGGTGAGGGCTCTCACTGATGGCTGGGGAAACTCTGATGCAACACAAAAAACAGTGTTGGCCGCGACAGAATCGGATTGTCCCGTTCTCGATTTCGTACGTATCAAATTCAACGTCAAGACCAACTGCCAGAGTGAAGACGACCTGCACACCACCCTCTGGTACTCTTCCTGGAGAAACCCTCCATCTTCCTACTTTGGCTACAGTCTCCCTGATTTGTTGGTGGAGGGTTGGGGCGGGGATAGCAATCTTCGAGACATTTGCTTCGGCGCGAAAGACGGTTTGAGGACAGATGGGGAGCTGGATTTCCTAATCGCCCAAGAGGTATTGCTGCGCGGATTTCCAGGCGACGCGAGAGTTGCGAAATGGGTAATAGAGCGCTTCAATAACAACGAAAGACCCTTCGTACCAATTGAGACAACGAATTGGCTAAGGTGGCTGAATGAGTCCTTTCCAGACAACGACCTCATCACCGACTGTGTCTGGGATTGGGCGCAAAAGAGAGGTGCCCTTGCGGCCCAGGAGTTTGTTCTCCTTACCCACTGGATCAAGACGAAGGAGGTCAAGCGATGGCTATTGGACGAGTTTGACAAAGGTTCTCCACTTTGGCCCGGGATCGCTCTACTTGAGGGGTGGGGCAAAGAGGATCCCAAGGTCACGAAGGCACTCCAGGATGTGGCTCTGGGAGATGACTACCATCGTGCCTCAATGATCGCTCCTCTCCTCCCTCGAATTGAACTCAGCCCGCACCTAATACAAGAGCGCTTGCTCAAACTCCTTGAGGGTGGCGGGCACGGCCTAAGCGCAAATGTCATCCATGCGCTACTGCAGTTCGCTGACACTGGGAGTTTCGAGGGTTCTGTCGAGGATGATCTGATTCCTCGCTGTGTTGATCTGGCGGAGAACACAGACGACTGGCAGCGAGTCGACGCCGAATCCGCACTCATTCGTCATTCGCCCAAACATGCCGATGTCCACCGAATGGCAAAACGAAGCCTCGGCCGCAATGTTCCACCAGCAGCAGCTCTGGTCCAGGCATATGCTGACTCAGTACCGATGCGTCGCGAGGTCAGCAACTTGCTGCGCCCACTTCCCGTAGACTTGAGGCGTTTCCTTACAGGAAGGATAGCCCAGTCAACAGATGAACTTGCGTCGACATCCTCCTGGTACCAAGATTGTTGGAACGAGACTGATGGACAATCACTGGTCGAGTCCTCAATCGCCATTCATGAGCACATAGCGTCGAATGAAAATCACAACGGCGAGATGCGCCAGGTTGCCCTTGATCGTCTGCGAGCGGAGGTTGTCTGCACAGGTCTTCGATTCGAGCATAGACGGCAGGCAGCCTTGGCCGGGCTCCTTATCCTCAACCGCGCGGACATCTACGAGGCCGCCACCGACTACAAGGGGGACCCCATAACTATCCCCCTCGATACTTATACTATCAGCACCAGTCTCCTTCATCTGATCGCACAACGTTGGCAGGACTTCGTTTCTGTGGTTGGGGAACCATTCGGGGAACGGACAAACCGCACTGGTTTCTCTGGCTGGTTCGAGCGAGGACTTGCCCTCCTCGCAGGCAACTACCCTGACATCGATCGTGTGCTCATCGCCCAACTCGAACCAAAACCAAACAAGATTGCCTCGATGGAGTATTTACATGTCGCTGCTCGTGTAAATCCAGGGACCGCAACACTATTCGAACGATGTCGAGAGGCCTTGCTCTGGAGAAACACGGGATCGTATGGCGCAGGAGAGCTAGTGGCCACCGCCGCCAAGCTGGTCATTGAGCACTTGAAAGGCGAGGAAGCTCCTCCACTGTGGATCGAGCAGGCATTTGAATCAGAGCCCATTCCGTTAGGAGCGTTGTTGACTCTTGCATGGGGCTGGCCGCGGCATCAACTAGTTCGTGAACAGTTTATGAGAATCCGAATGCCCGTTCGAGAGCCCGCTCCGTTCCCCGTGCACTTCGCACTAGAGGCGGCCCAAGATGAGCCCGAAGGCCTTTGCACTCGGCTTGCTGAACACCTTGAGAGGCCCACACGGGATGGAGTTTCCGGGCAGACGATCCAAGCTGTTGTCTTTCCGCTTTTACTACGACTCCGTCGGGATTCGTTGCTTGTTCATTTACTCATCGACCGACTTGACGTGGAGATGCCATCCTTTCGCGTCTCAGTACCACACATGCTTGCACAGGCGGTGGGAGTTGGACCGGAACTTCGAGATTGGTGTGTTGCCGAGGAGCGACGCCAGCTCATAGAGATTGATGCGTTGGAATTCGGCTTCGACGTGGTTTCTGGAGACCTACGCTCCGTACTCGACACTGTACGGTCCGTACTCGACTCTGCATGAACAGTGGAGGTCAAGTCGGCCTGTACTGACGGGACGCAACCGCATGTGGTCTGTCGGGCATGACCCATCCAGACACACCCCAACCCCTCCGCCCTGCCACTCCGCCAATGTGGCCAGGAGTTGCCTCAGGGACTTTGATTGGGGGGCTGGGGATCTGTGAGGGACATCCCGACCCGCTTCGCATGCGCTCAACTACAAGAATCTTCTTGCAACCCGAGATCCGTTGGTACAACCTGGCCAACCCGGGGCTCAAGAAACTTACTTGTGAGAGTTGAGCTATGCCTACAGTACGGCAGCGGATATCCGCTGAGTTCACCAGGATCCTTGCAGCACAGAATGCCAAGCGGCGTCACGCTGTGTCCTTTCCTCTGTTGAACATCAATCGGACAAACTACACGGTGAGGATCCTCCCCGGCACCTCTCACAAACCTCACGAAGTCTGGTGTACTCGACGATTCTACGATGGGGATACTGGCCCCCTTGAAGAGAAGGGGCCTCACTCGGAATTCCATGAGCCACGGCTGGTCGTATTCGAGAACAAAGCTGGTCTGATAATGGAACTTATCGAAGAGCTTGTGGCTGCCATTGAGGCAGACAATCCAAAAACAGAACAGGGGGAAGAAGTGCCAAAGCAATCGAAGACAACAGTGAGCAATGAAGAGACCACCCCGAAGGATGCCAAGCCTGAGGCCGCCATGCCAAAGACTGAGGCCAACCCTGAGCCTGAGCCCAAGGCTAAGGCTAAGGCTAAGGCTATGGCTATGGCCGCCAAGCCGAAGACCGAGCCGCCCATGAAAGAGCCCGACCCCGAACCTACCCCCGAGCCTGTCGCACTGCCGAGCGGCATCGCCGAGGCGGCAGTCAAACACATCCCAATCAGCAGAATCGACCTCAAAGACAAGACCTTCATGTTCCGAGCGGACCTGAAAGTTGGCACCTTGAAGGACTCCATCGCGGCTGAGGGGCAGCAGCTCCCTGTGGTTGTGCGTCGGATTGGAACCACCCAGAGATTCCAGCTTATCAGCGGCTTCCGAAGAGTAACGGCGCTAAAGGAGCTGGGGGCTGACACCGTCTCCGCCATCATCCGCACCGACCTAGATGATGATGAGGCTGCTTTCAGGGCCTCCGTCATCGAGAACATCCAGCGGCAATCCTACAGCGACATCGACCGTGCCTATGTCATCATGGCGTACAAGGCTCGGGGCTATACGACGCGGGAAGTCGCTAACGTGATGGGCTTGCGAGACCGACAGGTCCAGAATCTAAAGAGGCTTTTGGACCTTCCTGAATCCGTACGGGCGGAAATCGCAGATACCGCGAGAAAATTCGACGCGACGCACGCGTTGACGCTAGCCAGGATCGCTGATGGCGATGAGGACTTTGACTGGGCTAAGTGGATGGAGCTGTGTCACTCGAAGGAGCTTAGCGTTTCGAAGCTAAAAGCAAAGGCAGCCAAGGAGAAGCGTGAGAAGGACGGAAAGGCGGCCTTCACCAGCCTCTTCAATAAGGCGGCGACCGACCTGGCTGCTGGGGTCGTGAGGTTCCTGCCTGGGAAAGTCGAGGTCGGGAAGCTGTCGGAGGGGGAGAAGGCGGCGCTCAAGACTGAGCTGGAGGCTCTGCTGGGGCTGTTGTAGGTGGGAGGTTGGAGAGGAGAAGGGTGCGTAATCGATTACGGGGTTTCGCCTGATACCAGTGAACGTTGAAACCCTGACCCTCTGCAACTGAGATGGCCCCGCACTCACCCCTCCAAAGTAGGCGATCAGAAACGTCCATGAGGAGAACCCAAGTGCGATTCGCCCTTTGCCTGACGGAGAACCTTCATTTTTATGCCAAGAGGTTCCTGATTTTGGTCGCGGATTGGTTATGCTTCGGCGCTAGCCAAAACGCCCCAGGCCGCTGGGGCGTGAGCCATCCATCAGACTATTTTACTGGCAGGATCGTCCCTGACCATTGGTGAGACTTTGAGCGAACATGCCTTCTTCGTACACGCCTGCACTCAGCTACATCGACTTCGGCTTCACAGTTGTGAGCGGTATCTCTATGAGATGGAGAGCGCGCTATCACTGGCGATGAAAAACCTGAATGACGAATACGCTGGCTGGCTCAACGATTTTGAAGGAGACCAGTTAGAGCGCTATGAAGCAGAGATGGACTTCTCTGATCGAGCCAGCGAAATCGACAAGGACTTTCCGTCGGTGCTGCGCTCAACTTCGTTTGGCTACGCCTTCAGTCTGTTAGAGACAGCGCTCCTCGACTTGAGCAATCGACTTGTTGGTTGGGGGATCGGACAGCGAAAAGATCGTGGGTTCGCAGGTTCGGAAAAACACCTAAGGGGGGTTCTGGCTAGCTCAGGTCTCTGGCAGTCGAAAGACTGGGGTGCGATTACTAGATTCAAAGCGCTGCGTGACTGCTTACAGCACACCAATGGAAAGGTTTCGGCGATGAATAACGCCAACGCCATTAGGCGTATTGTTACGAACTACTCAAATAGCGGATTGTCGATAGACTCAAAGGACCGGCTTCAGTTCGACCTCATTTTCATTATTCGGGAGGTCATTGGAACAGCTACACGGGTTCTCTTTCTCTTGGATGAAGCTCTCGGAGCCCATTTCGGTTGAGCCGAAGGTAGTTCTCAAGCTCGCTGCTATCGTTGACCCCCGTCGTTGCCGCCGCCGTCTATACGGCATCTATGGCCCGACGCCCTCCCACACCCATAGCGGAGAACAACAATGACCCCACAGACCTGGGATGAGGCGAAGCTGCAGTCCCTTATCGATTCCGAGACTGGAGAGAGTCTCACGCGTCGCAGGCGTAACATGTTGTGTTATTTCATTGCTAGGGTCCTGCTCGAAACATGGTCAGCTACGAGAACTTCGAGTCATCCAGTTCTTGCAGAAGGGCGTCTTTGGTCTCGTAGCGTTCCAAGGCTCCGGCAAGGGCACAAAACGTGTTCCATGCGTAGAGGAAAACCCGAAGCAGCTCCTCCAAAGGTGCCTGGCGCCTCCCACGAAGTGGGCAACTTAGGATTCGTTTTCGAGCCCCCCAAAGGCTTCTTAGTCAACCGATGACTCACTAGTCACTCTCACTCCACCACTGAGCTGAGTGCTGCCCGAAGAACTCAGTAAGCTCACTCAAATGACAGAAGCAATTCGTCACCATTCGCAAGGTCATGAAGGCGGAATCGTGATCAAATTGGTTGATGATCTGCGGGTGGCCAGCATCATTTCGTTCAGTGCGAATGAAGTCCGTCGCGTGAAGCACCGCTCCAACATAATCTTTGTGTGGATAGAGGAGTTTATCGCTTTCGGCCATCTCACGTAATCGAAGTGATAGATTCTTTAGCCTACCGGAGAAGATCTTGTTGGAGTCTCCAAACTTCTTTTTCTGCTTTCCTTCTGGAATCGCTTGATGAAACGCTGTCCACAAATCAAACACGGCCTTTTCTGCCGCGCATCCAATCATGACTGCGCTTGCCCGATAGCATCTCGCGTTGAAGGTAGTGACCGCTTCCTGGACATATGAAGAGACGACAGGGCTGGCATTGGGAATTCTGCGTGCAAACTCAGCTAAGAATCCATCTGGGTCATATGGTTGTATCTGGGCATCTTGAACAAAACTCTCACCACGTGGAGTCAGCCTGTAATATGGCCATTGGGATTGAGTTTGTTCCCTTGGATTGTCAGCATGACTACCGAAGACCAGAAGCCCCTGAACTAGAAATTCCCACATTAGCTGTCGCAACGGCTCCACAAAATCAAACAGTTCATGTTGCGGAATTTGGTCGTCGTAATGGCCTTTGCTACCGAAATAGATGCTTTCGTTCGTCCTGTAGTTGTCTTGCTTCTCCGCTTTTTCGATCACCTTGTTGACCAGACCACTGAAGTTCCCAAAATGTTGGTCACGCAAACTATCGATAAGTAGCACGCGCATTCGCTGCCTGGATGGTATCTGAGACAAGGTGCTCTCCCCTTAGTTTAAGTTTAGTTCCCTACCCGGCACCCCATACCTGTAGGTCAAAGCCTTCAGTTCCCCCTCATCCACATCCCAAGGCATCAGCAACAGGGACGCCCCACCCGAAGCAGCCATCCCCTCTGCACCCTCTTCAACCGAGATCCCCGACACCACATAGAGCACCGCCTGCTCCTTGTGCTCCCGTGCCCATTCAACCTCATTGGCGGTGAGGAAGACTTGCTCTCCAGAGCTGGTAGTGCCCTTCACCTCGATGAAAAGGCACTCCTCTCCTTTTGATGCCATTAGGTCGTACGGTTTGGTGGCGGACTTGTCTACGACGTCATAGTCGAGGTCAACGAAATGGTTGATCGCGACAGCCATCGCGTGCAGTTCCACTGCTCGGCGATGCTCGGGCGAAGACGAGTAACCTTGGCCTCGGCTCAGTGCTGCGGCCTCATCGGAGGCATTGGCAGCAGCTTGTGAAGCGGCTTTCTGGGCTTCGGTATCGGGCGACGTAAACCCTAGCTCCTGCACTACTTCCGGTCCCCAGGTCGCTTCTGCAACTCTCACAAGCGCAGCTTGGATTGCCGGGTGCGCAGCATGAGCCCGATAGGCGTCTGCAATGATGTTCCGCGCCTCATCGTCCTCGACGTAGATTCGTCCTCGCCATACACGTCCATGCTCCCCAAAGTACCTTGAGCGGTCCTCTGGAATAGGTAGAGCACGAATGTCAGACCATCGCACACAGAGGTCTACGGGGGCACTCACGTTGGTGTCTAATTCGATACCCCCAGACTGCATCTCCATGGGCGAGTGATTTTGGGCCATGCCATAGAGCCCAACGATGTGACCACGTGAGTAGAAGAACAAGATGCTTCGGTGCTGGAAACGTTCGGAGAAGCCGTTTACCTCGACCCAACCATGCTTTCGGCCGTCGACTACAAAACGATCCATGTCGAAGTTGCATCGTTCATGTGGTTCTATGATGCCGGAGCGTGGGTTCCCATGACCTGACTTCGACCTGTCGGCCTCTGTGAAATTTCCACTCCAGTAGTCCTCCAGCCACGTCAGCCCTACGATCATGTGCTCCATTGATGCCTCTCCGTCCGTGTAGGTCACAACTTGTGCCAAGGTGGGCACAGTAATTTGAGCGAACATCATGAGCAACCCGACTCGGGTTGAGGATGCGCTCCTAGTGTGCCTCCTCCAGGCCGAGGGTAGGGTTCGCGATTGGAGTCGGCACAGAGGATGTTCTGACCTCCGCTCAGAGCGGAGGAACCTCCGCTCAGAGCGGAGGAGAACAAGCCAAGGTTCGCAGGGTGGGCTCAGCAGGTCAGTCAACCTCAAGGTTTGCAAACCGTCCACGCTGCTCATCAGGCTGATCAGCAGCCAAATTCACGTCGTTGCTCGTGCCCGCCGGTTCACTGATGAAGACCATCTTCACCTTGCTAAGAGCCTCGCTCCACATGCCGACCAGCCACACGTAGGCTACTGAAAAAGAGTGGAGAGCTGCCATTACTTCGTCTTTGGGTAGGGAGTAGTCTGAGCCCTAAAGTGGACCCCATCGTCTAGACAAAAGGTGCCTGAGTTTAAGTTATCTGCGTTCCCCGCGAAGCGGGCTGAGTTCCCCCGCGAAGCGGGCTGAGTTACCCGCGAAGCGGGCTCTAAAAATGCAGTAAAAACAGATAGTAGTAGTGGCTGTGGGCATGTGGGCAACTGGCTCTTCTGCCGATCGCCGACCTCGACCCTCGTGCCAGTTGTCCAAGTAGCTGTGGGCAACCCGAAGGGTTGTCCAAGTCGGCGGTGGGCAACCCGGAGCGTAGCGAGGGCGGGTTGTCCACGGTCGACGGCAGATACGCCATGTCCACAGCCCGAGTGGGTGGAGGGCCCGACCGCGGCGAAGCCGCGCCTGCGCGCGCGCCCACCTCCTCATGCGGCCAACATGCCTGCGTCTTCGAGGTCCTTCGATCCATACTTGTCCAAGATCTTTGCTCCTCCGCCCTCACGATTCGCGTAGACCTCGTTCGGCGTAGCGTAGGAGAGCGCCTGATGGGGACGCTCCTCGTTGAAGAACGTGAAGTACTCGTCCAAGCCGGTCGTCAATTCGCCGACGTTGGCGTACGCCTTCAGGTAGATGTCCTCGTACTTCACGCTCCGCCACAAGCGCTCGACGAAGATATTGTCCAACGCACGGCCTCTGCCATCCATGCTGATCTTACACCCCTCACGCTTGAGCACCTTGATGAAGTCCGCGCTGGTGAACTGCGATCCCTGGTCACTGTTGAAGATCTCGGGGGTACCATGACGCCGCAGCGCGTCCTCCAGACAGGCCACCGCGAAGCTCGCTTCCATGCTGTTGCTGAGCCTCCAACTCAAGACCTTTCGGCTGTACCAGTCGATGATGGCCACCAAATACGCGAAGCCTCGCTCAAGACGCACATAGGTGATGTCCGTGCTCCAGACCTGATTTGGCCGCACCACATCAAGGCCTCTCAGCAGGTATGGGTAGATCCGATGCTCAGGGTGCGGGCGGCTCGTGTTTGGCCCTGCCGCCATCCCCGTCAGCCCAATGATGCGCATGAGCCGCTGTACCCGCTTTCGGTTGACGAAGTAGTCCTGCAGCCTCAAGAAGACCAGCATTCGGCGGCTGCCGTAGAACGGATGA
>Ga0100381_1002752_pt1 | contig 15533 bp, 15 predicted proteins | sample CryGeymeta201505_FD_80416 | JGI IMG/M metagenome (GOLD analysis project Ga0100381, IMG submission 80416) | Groundwater microbial communities from Crystal Geyser aquifers in Utah, USA - Crystal Geyser metaG 2015-05 | ecosystem: Environmental > Aquatic > Deep subsurface > Groundwater | place: USA...
AATCAAAATACTACAGATTAGTATCTTATGGCGTAATTCCTTTAGGGTGCGGAAATGCTAGAAAATAAAACCCTATCTCCTCCTATCTCCTCTAAGCACACTTAACCCTCTATTTCAAGTATTTACTTGGAACTATTTTAAAAAATTAGCAATTATTTCTTTGCCATATTCCGTAAGAATAGATTCTGGATGAAATTGAACGCCATATAAGTTGTACTTCGTATGTCTTAATGCCATAATTTGTTGGTTTTCTTCTACTGCTGTAATTTTTAGTTCGCTAGGAAAGTTGTTTTGAGAAACAACCCAGCTGTGGTACCTACCAATTTCAAATTGTGGTGGTAAGGTTTCAAAAAGTTTGTCTGATTTATCTAATACCGTAAGCTGACTTGCTACACCATGAAAAACATGTGTTAGGTTTTCTAGCTTACCACCAAAGACCTCTCCGATGGCTTGCATTCCTAAACAAACACCCAATATTTTTTTTGTTGGAGCATACATTTTTATAACTTCTAACAAAATTCCTGCATCTTTAGGTAAACCTGGTCCAGGAGAGAGAATAATTATGTTGTAAGCACCAACAGCTTCAATGGAGATTTCATCATTTCTAAAAACATCCACTTCAAAGTTTAGCGCTTCAATATAATGCACTAAATTGTAGGTAAAAGAATCGTAATTATCGAGTACTAAAACTTTTTCCATTGTTATTATTCAGCCTTGTTTACTACAATTCTTTTTTCTCTATTGGCTAAATCCCAAGCGGTATAAAAAACCAATTGGGTAATTTTTTCCATTTTAGAAAAAATAATTTTATCAACAGTGTCGGTTGCTTTGTGGTAATCTTCGTGTACTCCGTTAAAATAAAAAATCACAGGAATATTGTTTTTAGCAAAGTTGTAATGGTCAGAACGGTAATAATATCGGTTTGGATCGTCTTTGGTGTTGTATTGATAATCTAGTTCTAAGTTGGTGTATGTTTTATTTGTATTTTCGCTTATTTGATGCAAATCATCACTCAGCATTGTAGATCCAATAATGTAAACATAGTTTTCATTATCAGCGTGTTTTTTATCCAACCTTCCTATCATATCAATATTGAGGTTGGCAACGGTATTTTCTAATGGAAAAATAGGATAATTGGTGTAATACTTAGAACCCAATAAGCCTTTTTCCTCTCCAGAAACATTTAATATTAAAATACTTCTTCTTGATCCCTTGCCATCTTGTTTAGCTTTAATAAAAGCTTCGGCAATTTCCATTATGGCTACCGTTCCAGAGCCATCATCATCAGCACCATTAAAAACTTTACCATCATGTTCACCAAGGTGGTCATAATGAGCACTCAAGATAATGAGTTCATCTTTTAAATCAGTTCCTTCAATATATGCCAGTACATTGTGAGCATCAGAAATGGTTATTTTTTTGTTGATGTTTAGGTTGAGCTTGTTTTTAATAGCAAAGCTTTCAGAAACACCTTTATTATTTATTTTTTCTTTAATTTTTTGAGATGATTTTGAGATGAGTTCATCGGCCATTTCGGAGGAAATATAAAAGCTAGGAAAATCAAAATCAATTTCAGCTTTATCTAACACCTTTAGTTTTTCGCTTTCAATAAGATGCGTATAGGTTTTTATCATTTCAGGTGTATTTTCATTAATGATAAGTAATGCCAAAGCACCCTTTTCTTTTGCAGTAGCAACTTTAGGATTATTTCTTCTACTGCTCCATTTGGAAGGTTTATCGGTATTAGCAACCCAATAGCGTTCACTTTTGTTTTTAGGTTCGCCATTTAGAACAATTACTACTTTACCTTTCACATCAAGGTTGGTGTAATCAGAGTAAAGGGAATCATCAATACCATAGCCTGCAAAAACTATCTCCGCATTAAGCTGTTTGTTTTCAAGATAGATAGGGAAGGTATAAAAGTCTTTATTTTGGGTGAATGTTTTATTGTTAAAGGTAATAGAAACACCTTTTGCATCTTGCAAGCCTACTTTATAGGTTTGGTAATAATTAATGTCTTTAATAGGAGGGATGCCAATTTCTTTGTAAAAATTGCTAATGTAAGTGGCTGCTTTGGTGAGGCTTTCTTTACCTGTTTCTCTACCACCATACTCATCAGATGCGATAATATGTAAGTGTTTACTTAAGTCTGCTTGAGTAATGGTTGTAGCATATTTTATAGCAATAGAATCTTGTTGAGCAAAGCTGGAGGTTAGTCCAAATAAAAAATAAGTAATTAAAAAAAGTATATTTTTCATAGTTATTGGTTATTAGTTAATTGTTATTTGTTAATCGAAATACACCCCCCTGCCCCTCCCGATAGCTATCTGGACAAGAGGGGAAACCCTACGTTCATATACAATCTCCAATTTCTAATTTCTAATCAATTGTTTATAGGGCTTTCTTAGCCAATTTCTCCAATCCGAAAATTAAACCAAAACCAACAAGAGCAAGTATAATAACGCCTGTTATTTGTGGGTTTCCGTCAAAATTAGTGGGTAAAATATTGGTTTCTATAAACGGAACAATTTCTCCTTTAGAATTTTCTCTGGTAGAGATGACTTCTTTCCAAGGCCAAATTTTATTTAAAGAACCAATTAAAAAGCCTGTCAGAACAGCTATGGTAATGTCGTGAAATCGTTTAAATAACCAATTTAAGAATTTAGAAAAAGAAAGCAATCCAACCACGCATCCCAAAATAAAAGTAAGTATCGTGGTAATTTTAAAATCTTTAACAGAGGAAAGAATTAATTCATAAGACCCCAAGAGCAACAAAATAAAACTGCCTGAAATTCCGGGTAAAATCATCGCACAAATGGCAATTGCCCCTGAAATAAAAACAAACCAAAGCGTATCAGGATTTTCCATAGGATTTAAAATGGTAATTACAAAAGCAATTATTGTCCCAATAATTAAAGCAATAACTTGAGGAACTTTCCATTGAGTTATTTTTTTACCTACTAAAAATACACTAGCAACTATTAACCCGAAAAAAAAACCCCAAAGTAATACAGGATGAGTATGAAGTAAGTAAGTAATCAATTTTGCTAAAGAAATAATACTAATGGCAATTCCAAATAATAGAGCAGCAATAAAATTTCCGTTGATGTGTTTCCAGAAAGGTTTAACGCCTTCTTTGGTTAATACTTTTAATGCTTGAATGTTAAAGTTGCTAATGGTTTCTAGCAGTTCTTCATAAATTCCTGAAATAAAAGCGATGGTGCCACCAGAAACACCAGGAACAACATCTGCAGCACCCATTGCAATTCCTTTAAGCGTAATGAATAAATAATCTTTTAAGTTTCTGTTTATCATAAAGTTGTTATGAGTTTGTTAATGTATTTATACCTGCTCAGTGCCTGTCTTTAAAGTCAAGAGTTTAGTTTAGAATGTTCGAGATTTAAAAACATTCTTCTGCGTAACTTTCCATACCACCTTTTACACTGTGTAGGTTAGTAAGATGGTGTTTTACTTTTAAGGCGTGTAAAATAGCAGCAGATTTTTTGCCTGTGTTGCAAATAAAAATTACTTTTTTAGAAGTGTCAATTTTATCTATATTAGCTATTATTTCATCGAGTGGTATATTAATGCCACCAATATTAAAATCTTCGAATTGGTAATCTTCTCGAATATCTATCAGTTGAATAGTTGTATTATCAGCTAATAGATTTTTGAGTTCAGCAGGTGTTATTTCCATTTGTTAAATAAAAATAAAATTAATGAAATTCTGTATTTATTTCTTTAGGTAAAAAATCAAAAAAGGTGTCTCCCCGTAATCCTAATCTTAAACATTCAAGGGCAATAACCTCATTTGGTGAGATGTTTCCTAAGTTGACATTTGCTCCAAATTGCTTAATGAACCAAACTTGTTGTGTTTTTAAAGGAGCTTCCCAAAGCACGTTTTCAAGTTTCACTTTAGCAATAATTTTGTTTACTAATGCAACATGGGCAGTGCCGTTTGGTCTATAAATACCTACTGTTCCACTTTCTCGGGCTTCGGCAATTACTTTCCAAGCACCTGCATCTAATTCACCTTTCATCATGGAAATCCATTTTGCTGGACTAATAAAAATACCAGCTTCTTTTGAACCAACTTCAGATAATACGGTGTAATTTTTAGCTAAATCAGTAATGTATTCACATTTTTTGTCGTGAGGTAGAATAATAGACCCATCAGAAACTTCACAAGTATCTATCTTAAATTTATCTAATAATCGTTTGTAATCTTCAAATTTGTTACGAACGATAAAAGCTTCAAAGAGCGTTCCTCCTAAATAAACTTTTAAATTAGCTTGTTTATAGATTTGTATTTTTCTTTCCAAGTCATTGGTAACATAAGAAGTACCAAAACCTAATTTTACCAAATCTGTAAGATGAGCATTGGCATCAACAAAATTTTCTGCTTGTCGCCAGCTAAGTCCTTTGTCCATCATCATGGTTAAACCATTATTTCTGGGTTTACTATCCCTTTCTGGGATGTGCGTTAATTCAAAATTCATTTATTTACTAAAGTTTTTTATGATTTCTATTATTTGAGGATAATTTAGAGCTTCAGGATAAAAATCGATTATTTCATCGATCAAATCTGGTTCGTTTGTAAGTGTACTAATTAATTGTTCTGACGCTTGATTTAGTTGCCCCAATTGGAGGTAAAAACATGTTAAACGAGCACGAAGCGAATAATTTGAAGGTTGTTTTTCAATTCCTTCAAATAGCAAAGATATTGCCTTTTCCATATTTTCGTGAATCAATGCAGATTGGGCGATGTCTAACCAAACATCTTCATTTTCTTCGTCCATTTCAATCACTTTGTAATAAGCAGCAACAGCATTATCATAAAAACCTTGTTTGGAGAGTATGTCTGCATAAATATGCCAAAATTCGGAGTTGTTGTATTCTAAATCTATTGCTTTTTTGATATAAAAAAGTGAAGCGTTTTTTTTGTCGTTTAAGTCATGAATTACGGCAATTCCAGCCCAGGCATCAGCACAAAAAGGATCTAATTTTGTCGCTTTATGATAGTTGGCTAATGCTTTTTGAAGTTCGTCTGTATTTTCATAACACTCACCTATATAATAATAAGTGATTGCATCGGGTTCTTCGTATTGAAATGTTTCTTCGTAAGTTTCTATGGCTTTGTTGTATAAACCTAATTGAGCTAATGCATTCGCTTTATTGAAATAGGCAGAGGCAAAATCTTCCTTAATGGCAATTGCATAATCATAAGCATCTATGGCTTTTTCATACAATTCGGCTCGATTATAAATAACGCCCAAATTATACCATGCTGCATAGCTGTATGGATGTTCATCAATAAATTCCTGAAAAAATGTGATGCTATTTTCTAGGTCATCTTTGAGGTTAAAACAAAAAGCTATTTCATACAAAACAGTTTCATTATCAGGATTTTCAGCGAGTATTTCTTTTAATATAGAGATGGCTTTGTCGTAGCGATTTAAATTTTCATATTCAAATGCAATATGAATTAGGATAGAGGCTTTTTCAGAACGCTCATGTATAATTTTCAACGCCTTATATAGTGTTTCAATGGCTTTGTTATGTTGCCTGATTTGACTGTAAATATTAGCTTTAAGCAAATAATTATCAGAGTTAAAAGGTTCTAAAGTTTCTATAGAGTTAAGAATTTCGAGTGCTTTGTTGGGCTTATGGGTAGAAGCTAAGTATTCAGCATGTTTAATTTTTAGGATGGAAGAGGAGGGATGTTGTTCTAAAGAAATTTCAATGACTTGTTTAGCTTTTTCCAACTCGTTGCTGTCAAGATAATGATTAATTAAATCTTCAAATTCTTCAACATCAAAAAAGTAATGCTCATTATTAGTAAGCATTTTTTCAAAGCGATTCAGTGAAGCAGTGTAATCATCTTCATCCTCATTATATGAATCAAGGTTTTCTTCCATACAAGATGTAAAATTAATTTTTTCATTTAATGAAAGCTATTTTTTGTGTTTTATTTTTTAAAAGTAGTTAACAAAAACAAATCGTAATTCCCAAACCGTAATTCGTTATTCAATAGATTTATTCTAAATTTGCTAAAAATTTTCTTTATGACATTAATAAAATCAATTTCGGGAATTAGAGGGACGATTGGAGGAAAGCCTGATGAGTGTTTAACACCTTTAGACATTGTAAAATTTACTTCGGCTTTTGGTGCTTGGATAAAAAAAAGAGCGAATAAAAAAGAAGTAAGTATAGTTATTGGTAGAGATGCTCGTATTTCAGGAGAAATGGTGCAGCATTTAGTTATTGGAACTTTACAAGGCTTAGGAATAAACGTGATAGATTTAGGTTTGAGTACTACGCCCACAGTAGAAGTGGCTGTAACTATGGAAAATGCTTCGGGAGGAATTATTCTTACTGCCAGCCACAATCCTAAACAATGGAATGCCTTAAAATTGCTCAACGAAAAAGGGGAGTTTATTTCCGCTACCGATGGTGAAGAAGTGTTGAGAATGGCAGCAGCTAATGAGTTTGAATATGCCAATGTGGATGATTTAGGAACTTATTCTATTGATAACACTTATTTAGATAAACATATACAAGCAGTGTTAGATTTGCCTTTGGTAGATGTAGCTGCTATAAAAGCTAAAAACTTTACTGTAGCAATAGATTGTGTGAATTCCACAGGAGGAATTTTCTTGCCACCATTATTAAAAGCGTTGGGTGTAAAAGAAGTAATTGAATTGTACTGCGAACCAAATGGTATTTTTCCACATAATCCGGAACCATTACCAGAAAACCTTACCGAAATTGCCTCAGTAATGAAAAAACAAAAAGCCGATGTTGGTTTTGTTGTTGACCCTGATGTGGACAGGTTGGCAATCGTTTCAGAAGATGGAGAAATGTTTGGTGAAGAATATACCTTGGTTGCAGTTGCAGATTATGTGTTGCAAAACCAAAAAGGAAATACCGTTTCTAATTTATCTTCAACAAAAGCATTGCGAGATGTTACAGAAAAACAAGGAGGAAAATATTTTGCTTCAGCAGTAGGAGAGGTGAATGTAGTGGAAATGATGAAAAAAGAAAATGCCATTATTGGTGGCGAAGGCAATGGAGGAATTATTTATCCTGAATTGCATTATGGTAGAGATGCGTTGGTTGGTATCGCTTTATTTTTAACGCATTTAGCAAAAAGTAATGTAACTTGTTCGGAATTAAGAAATAGTTATCCTAATTATGTAATGTCGAAAAATAAAATTGAGTTAACTCCCGATATTAATGTGGACGAACTATTGGTTCAGTTGCAACAAAAATATACAGATAAAGAAATTAATACCATAGATGGCGTTAAAATTCATTTTGATAACGGTTGGGTGCATCTAAGAAAATCGAATACCGAACCTATTATTAGAATTTATGCTGAAAATATTACTAAAGAAAAAGCAGACGAACTAGCCCAGCAAATTATTAAAGATGTGGAGGGAATGGTGAAGTTAGTTTAAGAAGTTAGAAATTTGAAATTAGAAATCAGATAGTTTTCAACTATAAACTACAAAGCTCCGAAGGAGCGTAATTTATATAGCGTTTGAGAGAAGCTCATCGCACAAAGTTGGAAGATATAAAGCTAAGAGCTGAAAGTTTGATGTTTGAGGTCCCGAAATATGTTTTTCTTTGAAAAACTAATATTTCGAGGATGCTCGAAAAAATAAAGAATTGAAAATTCTTGTTTTTTCGGCATTTGAGGTTTGAGGACTGTGGACTTTGGACTGAAAACCGAAGACTGGCTAAATTTGAGATTAATAAGTAACAATAAAAAAATGAAAGTATATTTAGACAATGCAGCTACAACAGCTATGGATAAAGAGGTTATTTCAGCAATGATTTCTGTTATGGAAAATAATTTTGGAAATCCATCTTCTGTTCATTCATTTGGAAGAAGTAGCAGGGCTATTATTGAAAAAGCAAGAAAAAAAGTGGCAGCATACATTAATGCAGTTCCTGCAGAAATTTTTTTCACAGGAGGAGGAACAGAGGCGGACAATATGATATTGAGAAGTGCTGTTCAGGATTTGAAAGTCAAGCATATTATTACATCAGCTATTGAGCATCATGCAGTAATTGACACTTCTAATTTGATATCAAAAAACGAGAATGTTGCTTTAAGTCTTGTGAATATTGATGAGAAAGGATATGTTGACTTAACTCATTTAGAACAACTTTTAAAAGATAACCAAGATAAGAAAACATTGGTTTCGCTAATGCATGCGAATAATGAAATAGGAAATTTATTACCGCTAAAAAAAGTAGCAGATTTATGTAAATTATATGGAGCATTATTTCATTCAGATACAGTGCAAACAATTGGTCATTACAGGTTTGATGTAAGGGCTTTAAATATTGATTTTCTAACGTGCTCAGCTCATAAATTTCACGGACCAAAAGGAACGGGTTTCTTATTTGTTAATTCCAATTTACAATTAAAACCAATTATTACTGGAGGAGCTCAAGAGCGAAATATGAGAGCGGGAACTGAAAATATTGCAGGAATAGTTGGACTAGAAAAAGCAATGGAAATAGCCCATAGAGATATGGAAAGCCATGAAAATTATATTAAAGGATTGAAATATTACATGATAGACGAATTGAAAAAAGCGTTGCCCGAAGCTAATTTTAATGGTGATCCTTTGGGAGACAGCCTTTATACGGTTTTGAATGTGCGTTTTCCTCATTCTGACATGGATGAAATGCTTATTTACAACTTAGATATTGAAGGAGTAGCTACATCTGGAGGTAGTGCTTGCTCATCGGGTAGTGCTGTAGGTTCTTATGTGTTATCCCATTTAGGAGTTGATTTGAACCAACCATCTTTGCGATTTTCATTCAGTAAATTTAATACGAAAGAAGAAATTGATTATACAATTAAAGTAATTAAAGAATTGTTTAACAGATAAGTAGTTAGGTGTTAGGAGTTAGGGGTTAGAGTTTGTCCATAATGTCCGATTTATTCAAGGGTTTTATTGTTTTTTAAAGGTTTTCATGAGATCGCTTCGCTAAGTTCTTCGTTATTCTCAATCTTCAAATCAGTCATCCCGATCTATCGGGACTCCTGATTTTCAGATTATCGAAACCTCGAACTCGAACATTCTGACTCAAACTCTCGACTAAAAAGACAGACACTAGTTAGTTGAAAGTTCATAAAGTTGAAAGTAATTATAGAAATTATTAATGTCATTTTTATTGTTTTTTGTCGGTATTAATGCTACTTCCCCGAATAGTTGGGGCAGACTGTGGTCTTCACTTCATCCCGTCCCGATTCCGAAAGCTATCGGAACTATCGGGAGCTTTCGGGATTTCGTTCAGAATGACACTAACACCTAACTACTAACACCTAACTACTACGTTATGAAACTTACTTTTTTAGGAACAGGAACTTCTCAGGGTGTGCCAGTAATAGCATGCAATTGTGAGGTATGTTTGTCTGAAAATCCTAAAGATAATAGACTAAGAACCTCTGTGCTAATTGAACACAAAAACACAACTGTTGTTATTGATACAGGTCCTGATTTTAGACAACAAATGCTTAGAGCAAATGTGCAATACTTAGATGCAGTTGTTTTTACACATGAACACAAAGATCACATTGCTGGATTAGATGATGTTAGAGCATATAATTTTAAACAAAACATGGAAATGCCCATTTATGCAACTTCTCAAGTGCAATCGGCATTGATACGTGAGTTTCATTATGCTTTTTCAGAATATAAATATCCTGGTGTTCCAGAATTAAAATTACACACTTTTGATGATGATGCGTTTGCCATAAAAGACCTTACATTTACTCCAATAAATGTTTGGCATTATAAAATGCCTGTGAAAGGATTTAGAATTGGGAAATTAGTTTATCTTACCGATGTAAATAGAATTGAAGAAGCTGAACTAGAAAAAATAAAAGGAGCAGAAATTATTATTTTAGATGCACTTAGAAAGGAAAAACACATTTCACACTATAATTTAGAAGAAGCGATTGAATTAATAGAAAAGTTGAAACCTAAAAAAGCGTATTTAATTCACATCAGTCATTTAATGGGAAAACATGATGAGGTAATGAAAGAGTTGCCAGATTTTATTGAATTGGCTTACGATGGGCTAAAGTTAGAGCTCTAAACCTTTTAGTTTATTAAGAATGACTGAATTAATCTTTTGTTGTTTTTCAAGTAAGTCAATTAGTGTTTTCAAATCGAAGTTTGAAATAGAATATTTCTTTTCAGTTTTTTCTGGTTTTATTTTATCGTAAACAGCTTCATTTTCTTCTAAAATAACCAAAGATTTATCATTATTAATTTCATAATTAGGGCTGCCTAAATCAATATCTAACTCTGCACAAACTTTTTGAAGAAATGCATATTTAATTTTAGTAGTACCTCTTTCAAAACGAGAATATGTAGGTATTGAAACACTTAGCTTTTTTGCCATTTTTTCTTGAGTCCAATCTTTAGAGATTCGAGAAAGTTTTATTTTTTTTAATAAATTATTTGTTGTCATAATAAATAATAGTTGACTAGGTAAAATTACTTAATTTATTCTACGTATAATTACCTATATCATATATTAGTAGTTATACGGTTTTTTTTATTTGTTTAAAATTATCTTATTTTTATTTTTTCATTTAATGAAAATAAATTACATTTATCAAATAAATCAGTTAGTTGTTGATTGTCTTTTTATAAATCGGATACTAAAATATAAAAATTATGACACCATTTGTAGTTTTATTAAATAAAAATGAATTAGATGAATTAGTTACTGTTTTAGTTAACTCAAACAATGAAAAGAATTTAAACAATGAAGTTTATTCAATAGATGAGTTGGTTTCGCTTGTAGAGTGCTTATTGAAACAAAACGAAAGTTTAATAGAAATTGTTAAAAAATTAAAACCTTTAAGTCCTGAGAAACAAAAAATTCTTTTTCCGTAAAACTAATTATTGCTACTAAATAGCATTTTTTCAACCTTAATACAGGTTTTAAAAAAGATTAGGTTCAAATGAGTTATCTTTGCATCTTTTTCAAAGTAATTTTATGGAATTATCAACACTAAATGCACTTTCTCCATTAGATGGAAGATACAGAAAAGTTATTCAAGAACTTTCAAATTATTTCTCAGAAGCAGCTCTTGTAAAATACAGAGTTAAAGTTGAAGTTGAATATTTTATAGCATTGTGCGAGTTGCCTTTGCCTCAATTAGCCTCTTTTAATAAAGAATTATTTCCCGCTTTAAGAAATATTTATGAAAATTTTTCTGATGCAGACGTATTAACAATAAAAGAAACGGAAAAAATAACCAACCATGATGTGAAAGCGGTGGAATATTTTATCAAAGAAAAATTCGATGCATTAAAAATAGATGAAGCGTACAAAGAATTTGTTCATTTCGGACTCACCTCTCAAGACATAAACAATACCTCAGTTCCGTTAACAATTAAAGATGCTTTGAATGCTGTTTATTTTCCCTTGTTAACAACTATTTTAAATGAAATTAAAGCAAAAGCCATAGCATGGAAAAATATTTCGATGTTAGCAAAAACACACGGACAACCGGCTTCTCCAACAAAACTAGGCAAAGAAATCTATGTTTTTGTCGAACGTATTGAAAAGCAATTGCAACAAGTAAAAAGTATTCCTTTTTCTGCAAAATTTGGAGGGGCAACTGGAAATTTTAATGCACACCATGTTGCTTATCCAACGTATAAATGGGTTGATTTTGCTAATAATTTTGTAAACAATTCCTTAGGATTAGATCGCTCTCAAACTACCACACAAATTGAACATTACGATAATTTAGCAGCGTTGTTTGACGGATTAAAACGAATAAATACAATTCTAATTGATTTAGACCGAGATATGTGGACTTACATTTCTATGGATTATTTTAAACAAAAAATTAAAGATGGAGAAATAGGTTCATCAGCCATGCCGCACAAGGTAAACCCCATAGATTTTGAAAATTCAGAAGGAAATTTAGGCTTTGCCAACGCTATTTTTGAACATTTAGCAGCCAAACTTCCAATTTCTCGTTTGCAACGAGATTTAACTGACTCAACCGTAATGCGTAATGTTGGAGTACCAATTGGACACACTGTTTTAGCATTGGTTTCATTACAAAAAGGATGGAACAAGCTTATTGTAAATGAGGATAAAATTGCAGCAGATTTAGAAAACAATTGGGCTGTAGTTGCTGAAGCAATTCAAACGATATTGCGAAGGGAAGGTTTCCCAAAACCCTATGAAGCATTAAAAGAACTAACAAGAACAAATACCAAAATTACAGCAACGTCTATAGCTAATTTTATTGATGGATTGAATGTTTCGCCTGAAATAAAAGCAGAGCTAAAACAAATAACTCCATTTAATTTTACTGGAGTGGAGCTGTTTTAATTTACTACTGAAATTAAAGCGAAATAATTCCTTCTATTTTTTCTGCTTTCTTATATATTTCTATGATTTCAGTTGGCGAGAGCATCATTTCTTTTGCTGTTATGCTAATAAATTTATTGTTTTTAGACTGACGGTTTACTAATATTGCCTCACTTCCAAACAACGCTTCTACCATAGCAAGCTTTTGATTGTCAGAGGGAATAATAAACTTAAACATATAAACTTGAGGCCAAGTAAATTGTTCTTCCAACTTCTTTTTTAAGCTATCATACACTTCTTCTTTCATAAATAATTTAGTTATCAGTTATCAATTATCAGTTATCAGTTATCAATTATCAGTTATCAATTATCAGTTATCAGTCCTCAGTTTTCAATCAAAAATCAAAAATCGTAAATCAAAAATCGTCAATTACGATTGGTATTCCATAATAAAATTCTAACACTTTTGTTTTGAATACAAAATCATATTTTGCTCTTATTTCCTGTGATTGAGCCAAAAACAATCTGTTTTTAATTTGATTAAAATCAAATGGTGTTGTTGTTCCTTCTTTGAATCGCTCTTGCTCATAATTAAATGCTTCGGCTTGAGCTTTAACAGAAACTTGTGCTGCTTCATAAGTTTTTGCTGCCAACGTTGCATCTGTATAAGAATTTTGAATGGATTCTCTTAATCGTAATTGTTCACTCTCTAAGTTGTATTGAGCCTTTTCAAAATTAATTTCAGCTCTATTTACGTTTGTTCTAAACTGAAAACGATTAAAAATAGGCACGTTTAAACTAAACCCAAAAAAGTGTCCTAAATTGTTATCCATTTGCTGAGAAAATGGAAAAATATCTATTGCACCTTGACGATGTTGGTACGTGGTATTTAATCCATAATTAAAAGAAAGAGTGGGTAAATAGTTTGCTTTTGAAATACGTATTCCTTTGTTTGCACTTTGTATTGTTAATTCTGCTGCTTTAATTTCTGGAAATGAAATAACTGCTTTTTCATAAATTTGTGTAGATGAATTTGCTAAAATTGCTGCATTTGCAGTTTTTATTTCAACTTCTTTGATTTCAATAGTTCCTTCTTTAAGTTGAAGTAATTGAGCTAAACGCAATGTTGCAATGTCTAAAGAATTTTGAGCTTGAATCAGACTTTGCTCATCATTTGCTAATGTAGATTTAATATTAAGTAAATCTCCTTTAGGTCTAACTCCTACATCAACCAAATTGGCAACCCTATCTACTTCACTTTTGCTAATATCAACCTGAAATTGTGCAATTTTTATTTGTTCTTTAGCAAAAAGGATTTGTAAATAATTATTAACTATGTTTAGTGTTATATCGTTCCTCATTTTTTGTACAGTGGCATTTTGAACTTCGTAGTTCAACTTTGCTTGATTTAAGGTGAAAATATTGGCAAAACCATCAAACAAAACAACAGATGAGTTTATCCCAAAACTATTGGAACGGAAATCGGAAGAAACCCTTGAACCTGTTACATCTATGGCTGAGCCAAAGTTGTAGTTTTGAGAAGCTGAAGCGTTTATGTTTGGTAAAAAATTTCCTTTTGCGTTTATCACATTTTGATATTGATTTTGTTTATCTAATTCAGATTGTTTTATAGATATATTGTATTTCAAGGCATAATCAACGCATTCTTGAAGTGTCCAAATTTTTGTATTTTCATTGTTTTGAGCCGAAAGTTCTCCAACAATTAATAGTAGTATAATTAAATAGTATTTTTTCATTAGTATTGATTCAAAGGTTTTAGTTTACTCGTCTTCACTTTCCTTATCTTTTTTAGTTTCAATTTTTTCTGGTTGGGTAATACTCCAAATTTTTATGTTATCGGTTGCTTTTACACCCGATAAAATTTCAACATTTATACCATCTGAAATTCCAAGTTTCACATCTTTTCGTTCAAATTGTTGTTCTCCTGTTTGTATTTCAACATAGGGTTCATTGGTTTCGGTATCAAATTGCAACAATGCTTCTCGAATAGCCATCACATTTTCTTTTTTATCTAACACTAATGATGCATTGGCACTATATCCTGCTCGAATAAAAAAAGCGGTATCTAAAAAAACGTCTGCTTCAATTTTAAACTGTACAGCCCCTTGTTCTTCCACTCCTTTTGGTGCAACAAATCTAAGTTTTGCATCAAATTCTTTATCATTAATTGCTCCTAAACTAATTTTCAAATCCATTCCCATTTTCAGTTTTCCCACTTCAGCTTCATCAACTTTACCTTCAAAAACCATGTTTTTAAGATTGGCAATAATTGCTATTGTAGTTCCTGGATTAAAATTATTACTTTCAATTACTTGATCTCCTTTTTTAACTGGTAATTCTAATACAGTTCCTGAAATTGTTGCTTTAATATTCGTGTTGGCAACACCTCCCTCCCGAGTTCCTAATTGAATAATTTGAAGGTCATTTTCAGCATTGGCTAACTCTTGCTTTGCCTGATTAAATCGTAATTCAATATTATTAAAGTCTTGAGCTGAAATCACTTCCTTTTCAAACAGCTTTTTGTTTCTTTCATATTCTAATTTTGAATTTTCAAGCACAAATTTGGCATTTTTAACTCTTCCTGTTGCTCCATTTAATGCAGCTTCATTCGGAATTACTTTAATTTTTGCAATTAAATCACCAGCTTTTATTTGATCGCCTTCTTTTACCAAAATAACATCTATTATTCCTGAAATTTGTGGCTTAATTTCAACCTCATCTTCAGGAATAACTTTTCCAGTAGCAACAGTTTTCTTTTCAATGGTTGTGTTGAAAGGTGTTTCTGTTTTGTATTGCACTGAAGATTTACTGTTTGAGGATATGAAGAAGTAGCTTGCGAAGATTACTCCTAATATAACAACTGTTAATAAAACGTATTTCATAATTTTAATTTATATAGAGTTTGTAACGTTATTTGTCCCACCCCAACCCTCCCGTCCCGATATCGGGAGGAGGGAGTTGGTTTAGAACTTATATTTTGATATTTGTTCTTTGTTATTCACACATTTACTAATTACTAATTACTAACACCTAACTACTACTCTTCCCTAAGTGCATCTATTGGTTTAATACTAACAGCCCGTTGAGCCGGAATTAATCCTATTAAAGTGCCTAATACTACCATTATCAGTAATGCTCCAATA
>Ga0100381_1002759_pt1 | contig 15509 bp, 18 predicted proteins | sample CryGeymeta201505_FD_80416 | JGI IMG/M metagenome (GOLD analysis project Ga0100381, IMG submission 80416) | Groundwater microbial communities from Crystal Geyser aquifers in Utah, USA - Crystal Geyser metaG 2015-05 | ecosystem: Environmental > Aquatic > Deep subsurface > Groundwater | place: USA...
AATACTAAAATTCAGCATTTGAGATAGGCTGAAGTTGTTTATTCTGTGTTTTTGAGTAATAACCAGGCAACATCGTGGACTCTAAAGTATAAGATTTGACAACTTTAGCTACCTTCCAAGCCATCACCCTCCCACAACCTTATTTCGATCTCTCTTAGCCTCTATCTTTAAATCTCATATGTCTCTCACCAAACTAACAAAGACTAGCTCTAAACCACTGCGAATTTTCCTCCAGTATGCGACAAAACAGTTGAGCATATGACTGTTTGATCACATCATCCATTGCATTGCCATAAATGAAGGCCTATTTCATCGAGGAATGCGAATGAATATCGATGTAAAATTCAATGCGATGTGAAAGAGTTTGCACTAAATTTGATATGTTGTGAATGGCAGGGCTAAATCATAAGATATTATACTGTAGTTCTGGAGATGGTTAGGAGTAATGTCTATTCAGGTTGCAACCAAGCGGATCCATTCTATAATTTCCAGCTGCTATCCCATCAGGATTGACGATAGGTACAATCCTCCATTCGAACAACCTTCTCAATAAATAACCCATCAAACTATCCTAGATGAGAATATCCAAAATACCCATCAACATGAAAGATGCTGCTACTTCACCTGGATGTACTCGACAGGTAATGAATACCACTGGCTTATGATTTGTCTATTATTCTATGGTTTTTTAAGAGTGTTGAGTTATTGTTAGAAGACGAACCTCGCGTTTTTATGTTGTGAGTGATAGCAATTAGTCTTTGTAGTATATTTATTTTGGAATCTTTTGACTGAGTTCAGAGAGATAGCGACAGTTATCAGTATATGTGAAAGGAATGCTAAGAGCAAAATAGACTGCATCTTCGCTTGTAAATCTGTAATCAAAAAACAAGCTCAACTCGTCAGTATCTGAAAGCACAGCATTACTCATAGCCTTCCACTATCCTTCCTCTCCTATCTTCATCAGCGGTTGATAATCACTCTTATTCTGTCATTATTTCATTTTTACCTCCTGGCAACTCTCCAAAATGGCAACATTTAGGATGTTCAATCGAACCCGATAACCCATGGGACATTTCACACTGAAATAATACCAACTTTTCTTGCCCCTCGTCCCTTCTACATCACTTACACACTCTAGAACATACTGAATATCCATATATATGTACAGATAAGGTGCTAGTTTGCCGTATTAGTCGGATATTTCCACTTTAAAACTTGCTACTTACCACTATACTTTTGCCTTAGGGGGCAGTAAAGATGTATTAGTTTTGTTTACCCTGAAGTATTCGCTCTTCTTTCTTTAAGAGACTCATCTTTCTTTAATATTATTAATTTATTACTTGAGAACAATCCGTACCGATCAATATCTTTCTGTGGAATTATTTCAAGAGAGTTTATTGGATATGTGAAACTCAGAATAGTTGCATAATAAAAAGCGTATCTGAGATTTTATATTACTCATTGATTATTTGCCTACCTCAACATGCAGAAGTTGACAGAAAAATCTGTTTTTCATCAATATCGTTCCAAGTACCAACCTCGAGTGCCGGAAGTATTGAAAGAATCAGTTATCTAAGGTGTTTACACTCCTGCTGAAGTCCCCAAAGAAGTGCTTCCTATCTTCCCAAAAATCGTCGAAAACAAAGTTCAAGCCCTTACTTTCAAAAAAGGACAAGAAAGTGATCAGATAGTTCATGCTCTTCGAGTTGGCTGCGTCCTGTCTGGTGGTCAGGCTCCAGGAGGTCATAATGTAATCGTAGGTATTTACGATTTCATCAAAAGAGTACACAAAAACTCTCAGCTTTTCGGCTTTCTCAATGGCCCAAAGGGCATCTTCACTGGTAATTATGTCGAGCTGGGATAATACGAAATTGACTATTTCAAGAATCGCGGAGGCTTCGATATGATATGTTCAGGCAGAGATAAAATTTAGAAGGAGGAATAATTTGAGAAATCTTTGAAATATTGTGAATCACTCAAATTAGATGGTCTGGTAGTAATTGGAGGTGATGATTCCAATACTAACGCTGCTCTATTGGCTTAATACTTTCTGTCAAAGGGATCTAAAATTAGTGTAGTCGGTTGTCCTAAAACTATCGATGGCGATTTGAAAAATTAGTTCGTAGAGGTCAGCTTTGGCTTCGATACTGCTTGTAAAACATATTCATAATGCATCGGCTCAATAATGGCTGATACTCTTTCCTCTAAAAAATACTATCACTTTATTCGACTTATGGGCAGATCAGCCTCCCACATCGCTTTGGAATGTGCCTTGCTAACCAAACCTACATATTGTTTCATCGGCGAGGAGGTGGCAGCCAAGAATCAAACCCTTCAATAACTTGTAGCACGCCTAGTAGACATCATTATAAAACGAGCAGATACCGACAAACATTACGGTGTGGTGCTGATCCCTGAAGGTCTGATTGAATTCATCCCTTCAATGAATGTTCTCATAGGAGAAATCAACAATATCGTTGCTGGAGTCTAGAGCAAAGATCCAAATGAACTCAAAGAACTCGTATTGTCTAAGTTAACAGAAGGATCCAAAAAAGTGTTTGAGTTTTTACCTGTCGACATTGCTGAACAATTGTTGCTTGATAGGGATCCTCATGGCAATGTGCAGGTGGCCAAAATAGAAACTGAGAAATTAATCATCGATCTTGTGAAACAAGCTCTCAAGAAAGAAAGTAACTTCAAGGGCAAATTTTCACCACTTGCCAATTACTTCGGTTATGAAGGTCGATGCGCCTTCCCTACTCTCTTTGACTGCGATTATTGCTACTCACTCGGATTAAATGCTGGTGCTATTATCCAAACAGGTCAAACAGGCCAAATGAGCTGCATTCGCAATCTTGAGAACGAGCCTTAACAGTGGTTACCTGGAGGCTACCCTCTAGTGACAATGATGAATATTGAAGTCAGAAAAGGTAAACCTAAACCTGTCATCAAGAAAGCACTAGTTGAGCTTGAGGGTCCTCTATTTAAGTTGTACGAAACTAGAAGAGAAGATTGGGCTTTGGGAGATTTCTTCAACATGGTGGCAGCAGTCCAGTACGAATTTCCAGGCGTCAAGCCTTATCTTGCTGTCCCTCCCAATCCCTAAGCTTTTAAACCCAACCCAGAAGTGATCGAATACAAAGAAAATGAACGACCCTTCGCCGAGATCAATGGATTCAACATGAACAATCTATCAGAAAGACTCGGGCAGGAACCTCTTGAATATCCACCTATTTTGGATAAAAATCCTGATCTGATTATAAGCGACGACCTGAAATTCAAAACAAAATAATTAAAAATAGCAATTTAGCAGCAATACCCCTTCCTGTCAAAAAAAGGCCATCAAATTATCACTTTCAGAGAAGGCAAAAACCAACCAGCCAGAAAGATTAGAGTTGGTGTAAGTTTCAACGGTAGACAAAGTCCAGGAGGTCACAACATCATCCTTGGATTGCTGGGAGATAATGTCGAAGCTTTGGGCTTCATTGGTGGCAATAAGGGTATCTTTACACAGAAATGGATCAGAATTACTCATGACAATTTGAAGAACTACATCAATCAGTCAGGATTTCACTTGTTGGGTCGAACTAGCGACAGGATCAGAACCTCAACAGATTTCGAACAGACCTAAGCCACTTGTAAAGCTCTTGAACTTGATGGCTTAGTTCTGGTTGGTGCCTCACATACACTGACAGATGGTGCTTTGCTTGCCAATTACTTCATCGAGAGAAATGTCAAGACAGTCGTAAATTGCGTTCCTTGTACTATCGACAATAATGTTCTTTATAAAGACCTCGAAATTTCTGTCGGATTTGCCACCTCCTCTCACACATATTCAACTCTTATCTCTAATCTCATGATTGACGCTTCTTCTAACACCAAATATTGGTATTTCATTAGATTGATGGGCAGAGATCCTTCACATCTAACCCTAGAATGCGCCCTATCGACCAAACCCAACTACACAATCATTAGTGAAGAGGTGAGGCACAAAGATTGGGATATTGAAGAAATTGTCAATGATATTGTTCGAGTAGTAGTGAAGAGGCAGCAGAGAGGAATGAATTTTGGCTGCATTTTGATACCTGAAGGGTTGCCAACTTTCCTTTCTTCTATCACCAGAATCAAAACAGAACTTGATGAAAGCAAAGCCAAAAATGAAGAAGAAGCATTGTCTAAAATGTCAGCTTGGGCCAAAGAAAGATTTCTCAGATTACCCGATTTCATTCGCAAGCAACTCTTTATCAGAGACGACAGTAATGAACTGGCAGTCTCCCAGATCTAAACTGAAAAATTGCTAGCCTATCTCGTAGGCAAGAAGTTAGCAGAGCTTAAGAAGGAAGGACAGTATAAGGGTTCCTTCTCCTCCGTCTGTCATTTCTTGGGATATCAAGGTCGATGTGCTATGCCTTCACCTTTTGATAGAAATGTGGCATTCACCTATGGAAGAATTGCCAAAATCATGATTGAAAAAGGGTTGACTGGTTACTGCTCGTCAGCTCGTGGGTTGGTTGAACCTCCAGCTTCCTGGTTCCCCCTGGCCATTCCCATCAGTCACATCTGTCACCTCAAGGAAAAAAGTACTCATAAGATAATTTAGGTAAATACGGTATCAACAAACCTATCGTTGATTCGGCAAATGTCGATCTCAAGTCACCTGTTTTCAGGGAGTTTGTATCTCGTCGTGAGGAGTGGTAACTCATCGATTATTATTCAAATCCAGGGCCTATCCAATATTTCGGCGAGATGAAGAAATACGTTCCTTTTACAGTCTCTCTGGAAGAAAACTACGATTTCAAGCTAATCGAAGACATCAACGCTAAAATCAAAACCCTCAACCACGCCAGCAAATTCGGCACAGATACTCTTAAACTTCAACTCATTCACAAAAACATAACCAATTTGCTCGAAGTCCTCAACCTCATCGAAGCCGATCGCTAGTGATATATCATTTTGGACATTCCCTCACTTTTTATGATTATCATCTGTATGCTAGAGTATGTGATTTGGTGTTGTTATATTATATAGAGATGGACAATATCGTGTTTAAGGTCATCATTCTGGGCCATCAGGGTAACACATCTTCTTAGCTAGGTGTTGGAAAGACAGCCATGCTAACAAAATACATCAAGGGAGAATTCACCGATCAATACAACGTGACTGTCGGAGTCGAGTTCACATCCAAAACAATTATGGTTGACTAAAAATTGCAAGTCAAATTGCAGATTTGGGATACAGTAAATATCGGGCTATTTAGGCCGGTCAAGAAGCCTTTAGAGCTATCATGAGATCTTTCTACAAAGGAATATGCGGTATTTTCTTCACCTTCTGCATTGACAGCTAGGAAAGCTTCAACAACCTGGAAGGATGGGTCCGAGAAGCCCGATAAAATGCCCACTAAGAAGCTGTCATATTCCTGGTGGGGGCCAAAGCAGATCTCGAGTTTTATCGCAAGGTAAGCTCCGAAAAGGCACAAGAGTATCTCAAACAAATAGGAGGAGTCTTCTATATCTAAACTTCAGCAAAGACTGGCTACAATGTCGAAGTGGTACGTATTTGTCTATTCAGCTCTTTGAACGGGCAGCCAAATTGATGCACAAAAAATACATCTCCAACCAAGCTTTCAGACATCTGGTGATGCCGATGATGGTCACCGGTCTTGAACCGAGCCGCAGCTAAAGCGTAAAATTAAGCAGAGAAAGTGTTCAAGACAACAAGAAAAAGAAATGCTGCTGATGCTGATAATCTATGTATTCACTCTACTTCATTTATATGACTCATCTCGCAAATTATCAAGGATAGCATGCTGAATTCAATCTGAATATTAGGCCGAGGCTTTTTAGTAATGATTGAATTGCGGGTCTTTGACGAAAGGGATGTATATTCCTGTCCTTGCCTTGTACTCAGGGTAGTCTTTGAAGAAATGCAATAGTGCTTCTTCTTAAAACTTGATTCTTTTTGTAAAGAAATGAATCAGAGCGAATATGAATCCAAGCATAGTGATAAAATTTCCCAAGAATAACTGTGAGAAGACGCTATAGTAGAAAAAGCCAGTATATGCCGGATGCCTAAAGATGGAATAAACCCCATTAGTAACTAGTGTATGTTTCTGCTTTTTGTTGAAACTGACCAAATGCGTAAAATTGCTCTTACAAGTGAAAAAAGCCGCAATTCTCAAACCTTCTCCAGCTAACGCTCCCGCCAAGCCGATCCACATCAATGGATGATACATCTACATCTTTACTCTTGTACTTTATACTCAAAGGCGAATAAGTATCGGGTGACTATGTGTTAGGCGAACATAAAAACATTCGCAATTGTGTAGTGCTTTGAGTGGTAGATCAGAAAACCTAGGATAAAAGGGAAGGTACTGTGCCAGGACAGGGTAGGGTAATGGAAGTTGTTGACCAGCTGGAACTCGAAATAGTGGTAGAGTGTTGTCAAAGATAGGTATATGCTTAGAGTAGGGACTGCTGCTTCTGAACTGGAGAAGTACGCAAGCAGTTAGAGAAGAGTCCAACCGTTGATCAACCCGAAGATTAAAGTAGTACTCGAGAACGAGGTAACTCTAAGCCAATGATGAGGTTGAATTGGTTTCACATACGGTAGCAAAACAACCGGAATGTATAGCACTATCAAGAATGGTGACCATATGACAGTGAAGAATCCCACAAGCTGAGCCGCTAAGGTAATATAAGTCATTTTTGATGTTCCTTATCTCTCGTCCATTTTTGAATGTCAAACTATCAGAAAATACTATGGTTATTTGATTGTCACACACAGCGATGATAAGAAATAGTCAGGTGTGAAATTGAATTAAATTGGGGGCAAATTGGCCAAGTGTGTAAAATTTGATAGTCCTGCGGCAATACTATATTTATATCATGCACATTCTTTGCCTCTTTCTTGCCCTATCTCTCCTTTTTCTACAACTCGACGCCCTGCTGACCAACCATAACTACAACTACTCTCAGGCTCATGAGCTGGCACTCATAGCTTAGCCACTCTTTTTGCCCACTCGTCCTGTGCCAGCAGCTCAGCAACCCGCCAGCATCCCTACTCTTCTTGACTACTGCCAGCTCAAAAAGTACCAGCTCAGAGACACCTCCTATCGCGCCTAATAGATGGAGCTAGCTCAAGATGACCAGCAGTTACTATTTCAAATGGAGCCACTTCATACCATCTTCCAATAAGAGCTCATCCATATCGAAAATTATAGATTGCTGGAGATGCGGAAGTTCAAAGTTAGCATGAGGAACCCCAGCAGAAGGCTGAAAATTGTGGTGAATCAAGTGACCTCAGATCGCAGTTAGGTCAAAAGAGATGATTAAAGAGGAGCTCTCCCTCTTGCGCTTCATCCTTAAGCTGTCCACGACTTCAATTTTATCTTTCACGCACATTGGCTCAATCCACAATTTCTACAAGCCACCATATACTTCATTGTCTAGATTTATGATGGCAGTCAATTAGCCTAGGAGAAGGTGTATGCCAGAAAAGTGTCAGCTACCATCACTCCCAATCACCTAAGATTGCAAAATCATGTCTTTGATAACTGTCCACGGTACCACGTTGTCACTCTGAAAAATTATGAGCATTTTCCTATCACTTTGATGTTGGAGGGGAAAAAACGTTTTGAGACTGTTGAGGGTGTCCAACTTGAAGGTTAAACAGTTCTAGAGCCAACAAAACAACTGAAAGTGCTTGTTGAAGGTAAAAGCACCCAACTACTCGTGCACACCCTGACAGATGGCTCGAATCCGACCTTCCCAGCTCTGCTCCTTCACATCATCTGCATAGAATCGGTCTCGATCGATTATTTCAATATTGGAATACTGCCTGATTAGAAGTCAGTCTTTGAATTTCCTGTGACTGTCACCAGCACACGCCATGATAATGCCACAATTGAGTAGGTTGTGCTTGAGTCTAGCAGTTAGACTGTTATTTTCGAGGCATTACCAGGATAGACAGTGATTGTTGGTCCAAAAAGACAAAACATGCAAATCGGCATCATGCGCATTTATGCAAAAAAAGAGCCCTAAAAGAAATCAACAATCATAATAAAAGCTAAAATTCAAGCCGGTCATGACACTTTCTGGACCTAGCAGCGCTTTCTCTATCAATAGATAAGAAATCCTATCTCAGCAGGAGTGAGGCGATTCGTTGATCTGAGGAAGCCAGTTCACAGAAAATAGCGTTTTCTGCTCAAAAATAACATAAATGTGCCTCTTTTCCTCACTCGGTTCTACTGCGATGACAATATTTTACAACTATCTTGGACAGGCTAACGCAGAAAGGTGGTTTACCCTAATCAAAATATTTAAGAACTGTCCTTTTTGTATGTGGGACCAAAGGATATACCTCTGTCGCCACAAAGACATACAGTTTTGCTGGAGTTCAATGGCAATTTAATGGTTCCTCTGGAAGTTGTTGTTTATGACATGACCCTGCAATGCCTCCTCGATAATCAGCTACAACGCTGCTCAGACATAAACAGCATTGATTTTGGCTACTTCAGAGATCAAAAGAGCAAAGTAAGGCAGCTGATCGTCAGAAATTGGAATCCTGAATCAATTCCTTTGAAAATTTAACTTCCTTAGAAATAATGCAAGTAACATGGAATCACACTCAAAACTGACATATACGGACCTTTACCTCACGATGGTGCTGAACACGATAAAAACAAAAAAGATCACATGCTCAAAGGAAATCATTTTGTGGTGCTGAGTATAGAGGTAGAACTGTTGCCTAATGGTTCTTCCCTGACTGCTCCCATTAACCTCATCACAAGCATTGAATCAATTCCTATCCTCCTCATAATTAGGGTCTAAAATGGCACCATTGCTCTTATCCCTCAAGTTGTTAAATTTTAAATTCCAATAGATCGCACCATCGAATATTTGAATTTAGTTTCGACTTACTCACAAAAATACAGAATATAGAAAGTTGTAACAAACTGTAGCAATGTTATTGTAGCAGTTCCACCTCATTAGGATCTCCAAGGCAATCAATTTGTTGGCATGACGGTGGTCTATGAGCCCTATCTGGCTGAGACAAACAATACTGAAGGAGATTGGAGACCTCAGTTCCATCAATTAAACTATTACCTACATCGACTTAGGAGAGAGTATGAACCTGTTGTATATGCACAGATCACACTAACAACTACAACTTAATTAGAGGCAAAATCTACCGTTATCATTGATCGTAACTACAGACCACTCATCCCCGATTCTATCCAAAAAGACTAAGGCATCAGATATGTGAAAGTCGTGTTGGTCAAACGTAAACCAAAATCACATCGAGTTGGTTAGACCCGGCAAGTTTACGAGTTGAGTCTAAAAATTAGAAATCCCTTTCCTTTTGCTATCAAGTACAAGCCTCTGCTAGTATCTGAATAAAGACACACGATGATGGATACATATTTCAACCAGTATAGGATTTGCATGGAGAATCGGTTGGAAACAGTCTTTTTTTGCATATCTGAAACAATCAAAGCTAAAAACAGACTGAACCCATCAGCTATCAGATAAATATTTTAACTGCACTATCAACCTGATGAGTACTATCTAGATGTCCATCCTGATGAGCATGGTGAGACTCAGATCACAATGCGCCCTAAGAACCCGAAAAACAAGACCATCAATGTCATTCCACGTACGATCGACTTCGATTTTTTGTTGTTACTCGATCGACAAGGATACAGAACTTGCTACTATTTCGCACAACATCAACTAATAGCCTTGCTTCTGCTGACCTAGCTACCTTATAAAATACTCGAGGAAGAAGGTGGACGCACTTTTAGAGATTTTTTCAAAGCTGAACTAAACAATCTCCATCATCTTTCTTTTTTTTAGACAGAATCTGATTTGCAGATTAAATTGAAGAGTAAATATATGAGTCAATGCTACGATTCTACAGGGTTTTTGATATATAGATTTTGTGATACTTTGCATTCGAGAGTTTCAAGCGTGGTCTAAAATGGACATAAAGTAACAGAAACTGGAGATGGCAGTTTTGTAATCGGAGCTCATCATAATCAGACACTGACCTTGCAACTATCCAATCCAACCGATAAGACTAAGATGTACCTGGTCATGGCCAATAACTTCACAAAATATTAGACTTATGAAGTTGAGGCATAAATAAAAATGCCATCCTTATTCGTTAGACATGACTACCTCTCGCCTATTTAAACCGATTAGGATCTATGGAGAGGCCGGAGTGCTTCTCTGTTGCCTATTGACCTGTACCCCTAGGACTACCATCAACCAACAGCTGTCATTTAAGGCATGCGACAGTTTTAGCTGGTCAACTAGGGAGAAGGACCCATCACCATTGATCATATTGGCATTGACTCCAAATATTACAGTTGCAGCTACAAGGGTATACAAGTTCTTGGACTGACTTGTGTAGAAGATCAGCATCGGCCTCCGCAGCAGATTATCAAGAAGGTTCATGAGGAAAAATTCAACATCGCTCCTTTAGCTCGTTACAATCTGACTGTTCGCTTCTTCTTCCAACTGAAAAATTGGCCTCAAGGCAAGCGTTCTCTTGAGGCACATAACTCAGAGCACTTAACTTATACTGTATATCTTTACGATGAAAAAGGATATTACTTCAAACTCGATATAGTATTCAGAGTCGCCGATCATTCTTTAGCATAATCTATAGCCGAACATACAGCTTCAGTTAATAGCCATAAAATGTATGCCTACTTCTTCATCAGTGGCTTATCCTTCGTGCTCATTTGTATCTTCCTGCTGAGGATCAGAGATGAAGATAGTAATCCCTACATCAAGGTTGTGTAGGAGAGAGAAAAAGGACAAGATGATCAGTATAAGAGATTGTACCGCTTGAGGAGGTTGGGAAGACTACTTAAGGAACCAAATTCATACGATGCGCTGAGCTTGATGGGTGCTAGGTTGAATAAAAGAGCTCCTTAGAGACCTGTGCATAAAGTAACATAAGATCTGATTCTATCAGCCAAAGAGGTGACCCAACGGTAGCTCAGAAATTATTTCAACGAATCTTAGTAAAGCGCAATAGGTGCTATCCTCGAGATCAACCATCATCTCTCACTAAGCGAATCAATCAGCTAGGAAGATAAATAATAACCATCAGAACCGATCTCCATCAACACACCAGCTGAATAACTTTCCGAGGAGGAAAGTAGCAATTTGCCATAAGGAGAGTAGGTGGATCTGACAGATGAAATGGATGAAGATTCATGGTATGACTTCAACAAATAAACCCTCAATAACAGTCGAGATAGAAGTAGCCGGAATATTGACCCGGTCCATAAAGAACCAGAAAGGGAGGATGAAGAAGAGTTTTATAATGTGTTTAGGACAGGATTGAGAAAAAGCCCGCTCATTACACTTAACCTTCCTCAAGGGAAGAAAAAACTGGAATGATTGTAGTTTTCAGTATCATTTTTGTCATATGATGGAAATAGTTATAGTATTTATTCGAATCATTGCATTCACTCTCTAAGAGCGAGGTCGAACATAGTCGGACCTTCAGCTTTGACCCCTTTGCTCAGCACAGAACTGTATCGCTTTTCGTTTTATCTGATATCTTAGAAGGGGTGCTGACTGATCATGTATTTGGCTGGTCCTGTGATAATAGCTCGATGACCCATCAACTTGTAGTACCCTCGAATTCCTGTTCGCTAGTTGATGGTGATGGTGCCTTCAGTTAGGATCAGGTAGCAATTTTCTTAAGTGTGCTTATGACCTTTCGGTACTTTGTTGAAAACCACGTTACTCTTGATCCTGTTCCATACAAAGAGGGGTATATGGGTAAAATCAATTTCTTTTGTCAACAAAACTAAAACAGGTAGCATTTCAATATTCATCGAAGCCTCAAATTCAGGATTTTTGGCTATAAGATCCTTAAAGCGCTGAATCGGGAAACCATACAAACACACAACTGAGGTGGCAGTTGCAGAATAACCGATATCTTGAGTGTGTGGAATGCACAATTAGCTCAACCCTACAAAATCGTTGGTCTTGATCTCCCTTTTCTTGAATGACTGATTTGGTAACTTCCATTCCTATTAAACTTCTCCCTTGACAATAATATAAACAAACCTCATTAGTTCATAACTCCTGATGATCGGCTCCCCTTTATGGAATATTTTTTATATCTTCTCCTCCATCAATTTCTAAAATTCAACAGCCTCCAACTTATTAAACACCGAACATTGATACAAACTATTCGAGGTTGGCATCTAATCAGCCACATAATTATCATTTTCAATACTTTCTAAATTTTTTTGGATAAGTAATTTTATTTTCATGAAGAAATGTTCATCTACTCTACCTTGCTTGTGGTTCCTCTAGAGCAATTAGAGCTGGTAGTTGAGGAGAGAGACAGATACCTTAGCTGTTTAGATTTTCATCATGATCTCAGGAAATGAATGTTTTATTTAGGTGTCAAGATATGACTGGGCTAGTTTACGATTGTGAGTTGATTCTTGTTTGAGTGCTCGGATGACACTACGATCAAAGGGGAAATGCGTTGACTGTGTCTAACATTCCTGAATACTGTCAATGTATGTCTTGACCAGATCATATATTGTGCTGACTTTCTGATAAATCTGACCTAGAGCATAATGACTAACAATCGGGAAATGCCTAAGCCAAAAAACAAAAGTAAAGAACAAATTATTCTGCTCCTCTGAGATGAGATAATCCCAACTGTTCATCGGTTAATCTGCTGCATCTAGGTCCAAATCAACACATTAGGTCAATTTCTTGACAGATTAGTCTGAACATTCATTGTTTTAGAATTTACGCCAGAAAATACCTTTGAGTGCTAATCCAAATCTGCTTCTAATTTCCATCATCACATTGTTATCAACTTCCAACTCCTCACTCAACCTAGCCGAACCACTATCTAGTCGACTCAATTCTAAATCAGCTGTATCTTTATGTTAGTAATTTATTAATGCATCTAGATCTCTCAAACCAGAGTATTTCTCTACTTTGTCCCATTTAGAATTCGATAAATATTTGTCATTGTCACGAGTGTGAGCAATCTTTTCCTAAAGATCGCGACGACAAATGCGCATGAATTTGTTGAATAATTTGACCTTGGTATCAGATTTAGCGCAGAGACCTAACTTAGTGATGACCCAGTTGCAAGTTGGAGCGTTTATCATCATGGTCAAGAAGGCACATCCTGCCATGTTGAATACACTGATTGATTTGAATTTCTCAGGTAAAAACTAATATGATGCCAATATCAACGTGAAGGCTATTCCTACAGCCCCTCTCAATCCACCATAAGTCAAAGCTCCTACTTCACTCCATCTCAAGCCATATCCTAAATTTTTCAATTTCGGCATGAAGATGCTAATAGACAGAAAACGGGCACATATCATGGATAAATACAACCCTCCCAAGTACAATAATTATTTCTGTCCGATCAAGTTGATCAGTTGTGGGTTATTTAAAGAGCGTTGACCGACAATGACACCACCAAGAATAAAAATGACAGTTTATGCAACAAAGACATAGACTTTCCAGATGTGGTGCACTCTCTACCTAGCTTCGGTGGTGAATTTGGTCCTTCCGAAGGCTGCCATGTAGAGACCCATAGAGACTAGTGCCATGATGCCACTGACGTGTATGCCAATGTTGACATATTAAGCTATGAAATAGACGAGATAACACCCGACAAGGGTGGTGTTATAACATAGAAAAGGATCATTTTTGAAGAATTTTATCAACTCCGTTGCAATAATTCCAAAGAGCACTCCTAACACAACTGCCCCAAGAGTCAACTCGAAAAACAATTTAACCACATCAAAAACACCCATACTCCCACCTCGACATAGTTCCAAACTGATCGTGAACAACACCATGCAACTCCCATCATTCAGCAAAGATTCACCTTCAATAAGCGAACTAAACTTCTTTGGGGCACCAGCTTCCTTGAGCAGCGAGAGAACTGCCACAGTATCAGTACAAGAAAGTACAGCCCCGAACATAAAGGCTTGGATAACTGTGTAGTAACTATCATCGTAGCCTATGATCCACTTGATTGAAACCATCATCACCAGAGCTCCTATTAGGACGCAGGGAAATGCTAATATTAGGATTTGGGAAGATTGTCTTCTGAAGACATACCAATCAGAGTTGAAAGAACTCTAGAAGATAAGAGGTGGCAAGAAGATGAGTAAAATACCACGAGGGTCGATACCTGATGTAGCTTAGATTGAGTCTCCAATGATACCCAGATGTTATGAAAACTTTCCCATGACTATGCTAGCGATGAAGAGAGTCGGTGTAAAGGGAATGAAACTCCATGCTTTCTGCAAGCTCTTGATGACGATAGCCAGTGTTAGCGAGAGGAAGAGAAAGAGCAGCACGAGTGCATCGGTGGTCATGTATCCCTTGATCATGATAACTATTCCAAAGACATTATAAACAAAAAAGCACAAATACAGAAATTACATCCAAATGATAACTACAGTTTGCAAAAAGATTGAAACATCAATAAACGGAATAAAAAATAACAATCAGATGTCATCAGCTTGGCTTGTCATCTTTCTGCCCTTTAGTATCATCATCTGCCTCTCACGTATTTCCGGTCGCTGATCTGAATGATATTATGGGTACTTCTTATCTTTGAGATTGTTTTTGTCTATCCAAATTTCTTCTATGAAAGAAGGTAGACATAAGGCGGTGGTTTCAGATCATCTTCGTAACGATTGCGAAGGAGATATTCGAAATAGTGCTAACCGTAACGCTCAACAAGAGGTTTGCTATAATTGATCTAATTTAGAAGGGCTACCTTATCGTGGTACTCTTGACATTGACTGGCCATTCTATTGACTGTTGTGGTGATCTTTGAGGTCTTAGGGCGAGATTTAGTTTAAGATTGGGCGATAGATGTTCGCAGATTTCCCGTACCACTTCTTAGTTTGGAAGTCGACCCCGATGGCTCATAGCTGGCATGCGATAGAAACATCTAATCCACCATAACAACTGGTTCCTTTTTAACTTTTCCTCTTTAATTTTCACTAATCGACTTCAATGGCAGTGTTTCTTGCCCTTACTCACGATCATACTTATCTCTTCTGAATCTAGAACCACTTGTGATCGCGATGTTTCTTAATGTATTGTCTTTGTAACTTCTTTTGGACGTTTTCTTGAATTCGATTGGATGCTACTTGCTGTGCTGCAACATCTTCTTGAACCAATTCTGACCACCTATTGGTCGGAACTGAGGGTTTTCAGCTTACTACTTGTATGCTGGGTTGGACTTGTCTTTGAATATGTTGACAGGTTCGGTTTGCAACTTCGGAGTAGTGGAGGCTCGTTATTTAGGTTTTATTAGCTGAGCTTTGTGTTACCTATGATGCTCACGGGATTTGATATCTGTACGAGTTGGGAAGAATGATGAACTTGTCTTCATGACTATCAGAAGAACAGTCTAATTAGTTAATTGTTATTATGAATCTATACCCGACCGAAAAGTTAGTTATAGGAAAGGGCTAA
>Ga0100381_1002767_pt1 | contig 15469 bp, 19 predicted proteins | sample CryGeymeta201505_FD_80416 | JGI IMG/M metagenome (GOLD analysis project Ga0100381, IMG submission 80416) | Groundwater microbial communities from Crystal Geyser aquifers in Utah, USA - Crystal Geyser metaG 2015-05 | ecosystem: Environmental > Aquatic > Deep subsurface > Groundwater | place: USA...
ATCCTGCCTATCTTAATCTTGGCAAGAAGAGATTTGATAAAAGAATCAAAAAAGCTCGAACGCTGCTTACAAATTGCCGCGTGTGTCCGCGGAAGTGCGGGGTGAATCGACTGGAAGGTGAAAGAGGGTTTTGCAAACTGGGGGCAAAGGCAATGGTTTCGTCGCATCACCTCCATTTTGGCGAGGAAAGTTGTCTGGTTGGCCGGCGCGGGTCGGGAACAATTTTTTTCACCCGTTGCAATCTGGCTTGCGTTTATTGCCAAAACTATGATATTTCGCAATTGAGCATTGGAGCAGAAGTTGATGCCGGGGAATTGGCGCAGATGATGATGGAGCTTCAGAGCTTGGGGTGTCACAATATAAATTTCGTAACGCCCACCTCCCAAGTTCCGCAAATTCTCGAGGCTTTGCCGCTTGCGGTTGAAAGGGGACTCAAGATTCCTCTTGTTTATAACACCAATGCCTACGATTCAATTGAGACGCTGAAACTTCTGGATGGAATCGTCGACATCTATATGCCCGATGCCAAATATGCTGATGATAAGGTTGCTCAAAAATATTCTGCTGCTTCTGATTATTTCGACATAATGAAAAAAGCTATCCGTGAAATGCACTGGCAGGTCGGAGATTTAGTAGTTGAAGACGGAATTGCCAAAAGAGGATTGCTTGTTCGCCATCTGGTTCTGCCCAATGACCTAGCTGGCACGCAAGAAGTTATGAAATTTCTGGCGGCGGAAATTTCCAAAAATACTTTTATAAACATCATGGACCAGTATCGCCCCTACTGGAAGGCAAGCGAATATCCGGAGCTTGAGGGACCAATTACCAAGGAGGAGTACGAGGAGGCGGTGGAGATGGTGAAAAAATGGAGGCTGCGTTTGGAGAATGAATAAAATCGGAAGAAATGATAGGCGTTAGCGTATTAAAAAATAGTAAATATTAAGGGGATTTCGTGACACAAATAAACGAGATCTATAAATGCAATATTTGCGGGAATGTTGTGGAAGTTGTGCACGCGGGAGCGGGGCAGTTGGTCTGTTGTAATGAGCCCATGGAATTACTGATTGAAAAAAAATCAGGATGAGGGGTTAGAAAAACACGTTCCGGTGATTGAAAAAACAGAAAAAGGAGTGAAAGTGAAAGTCGGGTCAGTACCTCACCCGATGGAGGAAGCTCACTATATAGAGTGGATCGAAATTCTGGTTGACGGAAAAGTTTATCGGAAATTTCTGAAACCCGGAGATGCGCCCGCCGACGCTAAAGCTTTGGCGGGCAAGCCCGAAGCCGAATTTTGCGTCGAGGCGGAAAATATAATTGCGAGAGAATACTGCAATTTGCACGGGTTATGGAAAACATGAAATACGTTTTTGTATATATCACCAATCCGACCAAAAAAGAAGCCGAAAAAATCGCGCGGTATTTGCTCAAAAAGCGCCTGATTGTCTGCGCTAATATTTTTCCAATTGAAAGTTTGTATTGGTGGAAGAACAAAATCGAGCAGAGCAAAGAGTACGTGCTGATTGGAAAGACAACAGAGAAAAAATACCGGAAAATTGTCAGCGAAGTCGAAAAAATGCATTCTTATTCGGTGCCGTGTGTTGCGAAACTGCCGGTTGGATTCAGTAGAAAGTATAAAGAATGGTTGATTGGGGAAATAGGCGTGCAAGGTTGAATAAATCTTGGCTTTCAGCTAGAGTGTTATTAGCTTAAATGTCCTCCGACGTTGAAGAAATAAAAAATCGAATAGACATCGTTGATTTGGTCGGTGAGTATATCCGGCTCACAAAAGCAGGGAGCAACTGGAAAGCTCTCTGTCCTTTTCATAATGAAAAAACGCCGTCTTTTATGGTAAGCGAGGAGCGAAAGAGTTTTCATTGTTTTGGGTGCTCAAAAGGCGGAGACATTTTCACATTTGTCATGGAAATGGAGGGAATCGGTTTTCGGGAAGCCCTCGAGCAGCTGGCGCAGAAGGCGGGGATTACGCTTAAGAAGCGGGAGGCGAGAGATGAGAAGTTGGAATCCAGCAAAAAGAAATTATTTGAAATTCTCGAGTTGGCGACGAAGTGGTACGAGAAAAATCTTTGGGAAGGAAGAGGGAAAGAAAAAATTTTGAATTACCTGCATGAACGGGGACTCAATGATGGAACGATAAAAAAATTCCGTTTGGGATACGCGCCGGACGGATGGCGGAATCTGCTGGAATTTTTACTAAAGAAGAATTATGATATTGCTGATATTTCCAAAACAGGAATATTGGTCGAAAAAGATTCGGCACAAAAAATACAAAATACACAATACGAAATACAAGATACAAAATACTACGACCGTTTCCGGGACCGGATTATGTTTCCCATTCAGGATATTATGGGACGAGTGGTCGGTTTTTCCGCCCGGGTGGCTCCAGGAGGCGATGAAAAAACAGCTAAATATATCAATACCTCTCAAACCGAGCTTTATGACAAAAGCAAAATTTTGTACGGCTTGCATCTGGCCAAAACTGAAATCAAAAAACGAGATGAGGCGATTCTGGTTGAGGGCAATATGGATGTGATTGCCTCGCATCAGGCCGGATTCGGAAACACAATTGCCGTTTCAGGAACGGCGCTCGCGCCGGAGCAGGTAAAAACCATCAAGCGCTATACGGAAAACCTGAAAATCGGATTCGATATGGACGTGGCCGGCCAAGAGGCGGCTAAAAGAAGCATCAGGATTTGTCTTGGGAGTGAATTAGATGTTAAAATAATTCTGCTTGACGGCGGAAAAGACGCGGCCGATGTCATTCGGGAAAATCCAAAGCTCTGGCGAGAGGCGGTTGAAAGAGCCGAGAGCATTTTAGACTATTATTTCAAAGACGCTTTTTCCCGTTACGACGCGAAAAGCCCTGTCGGCAAGAAAAAAATTGCCCGGGAGCTTCTCAATGTGATAAAAGACGTCGCTAATCCCGTGGAGCAGGCTCATTGGATAAGAGTTCTCTCGGAAAAGCTGGAAACGGGCGAAAAAGTTTTGTCTGAAGTGATCCGAAAAGTAAAATCGGAAAAGAAAGAAGCTGTTTCCCCCGAAAAGCAAAAGACTGCCGGCGCCGGCGGCCAGTCAGTTTTGACAAAAAGAATGATCGGAATTTTCGCGGCTTTTCCCAAAGAATGCCGGCGGGAAATCGAGAAAGTAAGCATTTCTGATTTTCAGGGCGAAAAGGAGAAAAAAATTATTTCAGCGATAAAAGAAAAAAGAGAAAATGCGAGCCTTGAGGCGCTTAAGGCCGTTTTTCCTGATTACGAAACAGAGAAGTTTCTCGACGAAGCGGTTTTTGAGGCGGAAGTGGAGTTCGGCGATTTGTCGGGTCTGGACCCGGCGGAAGAGCTCAAAAAAAGCCTCAAGCGCCTGAAAAGCGAAAATATGAAGAGGAAAATTGTCGGGATTGCGCAGGATATCAAAGCGGCGGAAAAAAGCGGGGACAGGAAAAAAGTCAAAGAACTTATGGGCGAATTTCAGAATCTCACTTCGATGTTAAGTCAAATAAGTTAACATTTTTATGGCGAGGAAAAAGAAAGCCGGGAAAAAAAGAAAGGAAAAACGGCGGAAGAAAAGGGCAATGAGAAAAACGGCGAAAAAAGGAAGGCTTGAAAGGAGAGGAGGGAAAGCTGTTCGGAAAAAAGTTGCCTCGAGAAAAAGAAAATCGGGAACGAAAGAGAAAAAAAGAAAAGGTGCTCCAAAACTGCCGGGGAAACCAATTGCGGCAAAAGAAACAAGTCAGATAAGCGAACTGTTGCGGGTTGGAAAGCAAAGAGGCTTTATCACGGAAGATGAAATTCTTCACGCTATTCCCGAAGTGGAAAAAAATTTGAGCGGGCTTGAGGAACTTTATGAAAAACTGGAAAAAACCGGAGTGAAGATTGTCAGTTCCGACGAAGTGATAAAGGGAGAAGTTGAAAGAGAAGCCGAAATTCAGGAAAAAAAGGTTGAAGACATAGACATTCCGCTGGATCTTGGTGACATTTCCGCGGATTCGGTCCAGATGTATCTTCGCGAGATCGGCCGAGTTCCGCTTCTCAAAGCCGAGGAAGAAGTCCATTTGGCCAAGAGAATCGAAAAAGGAGATCTTGCCGCCAAGCAAAAATTGGCGGAAGCAAATTTGCGTCTTGTTGTTTCCATTGCCAAAAAATATGTCGGGCGGAGCGCCAATCTATCTTTGCTGGATCTCATTCAGGAGGGAAACATCGGTTTGTTTCGGGCGGTCGAGAAATTTGATTACCGAAAAGGTTATAAATTCTCCACTTATGCCACCTGGTGGATCAGGCAGGCCATCACGCGGGCGCTGGCCGACCAGTCCCGGACAATCCGCATTCCGGTGCATATGGTGGAGACAATCAACAAATACACGCAGGCGACGAGGCGGCTGGTGCAGGATTTGGGGCGCGATCCGCTTCCTGAAGAAATCGCGGCCGAAATGGGAATTGAAGTGGAAAAAGTGCGCCATATCATGAAAATTTCCCAGGAGACCGTTTCCATCGAAACGCCGGTGGGAGACAGCGAGGATGACAGCATTCTCGGAGACTTCATTGAAGACACGGAGACGATTATGCCTCATCACAGCGCGGCCAGAAAACTTCTGGCCGATCACGTTGACTTGGTTTTGAAAGATTTGACCCCGCGTGAGCAAAAAATATTGAAAATCCGATTTGGACTTGAAGACGGAGTGACGCACACGCTTGAAGAGGTTGGACATGAATTCGGAGTGACGCGCGAGCGCATTCGCCAAATCGAAGCCAAAGCCTTGGAAAAAATCAGGCAGAGCGGTTTGGCGGGGAAACTGAAGGATTATTGATCACGTGGCACATAACACGCAACACATAACACAAAAGAAAAACGGCCCGAAGGCCGTTTTTCTGAAGGTTTTTATGAATTTATTCTATTGAAGTATATCGCCACGTCCGAAATCCATTTCTGAACGTTGGCTTGGCCGTGGCCGGCGCAGGATCGGCCGCATTTCCAGGAAATCATTTGAGCCGGGTTTTTCACGCCGCGGTCAACAAGTGATTCTATTTTTCCACCAACAACTTCGACGGCATGCTCGGGCGAGCTGAAGCAGGAATATCCGCCGGCTGTCACGTTTTCTCTTCCTTTATAGCCCCAGTAGTTATAACAATCCCGCCTGTCCTTCTTCGGCGAGTAGACTCCGAATTTGCTTTCCTTCATCGCGATTCCGACAATGAAAGCGGCGACCGGACGCGGTTTTTCGGAAATAGAATCAATCATAGCGGCCATGGGAGTATTTTTCACGACGCTTGCGATTTCGTTTTTGAGCTCTTCTTTTTTATTGTCGCTTGCTTCGGCTACTTTTTCGATCCGGCTGTCGGCTTTTTCATCTTTTGAGCAGATTTTTCCCGAGGCAGTTTTCTTTTCAAAGCCGATCAGATTGAATTTCGAACTATCCTCAATGGGAAAATTATTGGGCGACGCGAGACTCCCGGCAAAAGCGATTTTGGAAACAAGAACTAAAAGCAAAAGGACGGCCGAAATCAAAAGCGGCCAGTAAAGCTCCTGCTTTTTGGTCAGGTGGATCTTCAGGTTGTCTTTTATCGAAAGATATAGTCCCCGCACTACAGGCCATTTTGCCTGTACTTTGGTTTGGGTGTGTCTATATAGCTGACCGAAAGTCCCTGTGGTACGGGACAAGTTTTTTGACTTCTCCCAGCCCGCCTTCAGAATTTCCTGATAGTTTTTGAGCTGGTTTGCGAATTTGTAGTATTTGCAGCTGATTTTCGCATCACACTGCAGGCAGTTTGTTTGCGGTTGAGTTTTGGTATAAATCCCCCCGTAGAAAGCGGATTTACTCCAGTTGCTCATTGGCAAGTTTTTCAAAATTTATCTTGGGCTGAAAAGACCATTTTGGGCCGTTTTCGGCTTGCGGCCCCGGTTAAATTTGTATATTTAACGGGGCAGGCCCCGCAGAATGTTTCGCTTGCGCGAAATTCGACGGGGTGAACAACAAAAAAAGAATAGCACTAATAGCTACTCCATTTATTATTGACGAGAGTTATGCTAGCAGAAGCGGCAAAGGCCGTCAAGGGGTTTTTTACGACGCTCTAAAAATTGCTTATATAAGCAAAATTATGAGTTTATCTTGTGAAAATAAATTCCCACGTCCGCGATCCATTTGCGCACGTTTTCGGGGTTGTCCCACGAGCAGGTCGAGCCGCATTTCCAGCTGATCATCTGGGCCGGATTTGATATTCCCCGGGCGACAAGAGAATTGATCTTTTTCCCGACCACCTGAATGGCATGCTCGGGTGAATTGAAACAGGAATATCCGGAAGCAGTCGTGTTTTCCCGGCCTTTATAGCCCCAGTAGTTATAGCAATCCCGCCCGCCGCTGTGCGGGGCGTAAAGACCAAACTTGCTTTCCTTCATGGCAATTCCGACAATGAAAGCGGCGACGATTCTCGGCTGTTTGGCGATATAGGGCGCCATTTTTTCCATCGGCCGGCCTTTGATGTAGCGCAGAATTTCGGTTTCAAACTCTCCTTGTTTTGCCTCCTCGATTTTTCCGAGAAGACTCATAATGATTTCTTCGTCGGCAAGCTGAAGCGAATCGGCCGGTTCTTCGGAATTCCCGATTTTCTCGTCAGCCGCGCCGGCAACCCGGCCGGAGGTTTCATTTCCCGCGTTTTCTGACTGGGCAATGGCGTTCTCTCCGTATTGATTTTGAAAATACCAGGAAGAGGAAAATACGATGAGTGAAACGATTGCCAGCCCCGCGTAAACTTTTTTATTCCCCAGCATAAAAAGAGAAAAAACGGATTTTCCTCTCCAGTTTCCAAGATTTGCGCTTTCCGGGGTGCTCGCGTTCCTTCTTAATCCGTCAATGGTATTGAGTTCCCGGATTTTGTATTTCGCGTGACAGCCCTTTTTTATTTGGGCGCTCTTGTCGCAGTGCCGGAGAAACCCGTTGGGCAGGCCCTGTTCAAAATACTCCCGCCGGCCGTCGGGATAAATGGCAGTCACTCCCAAAGGATTGTTTTTTATTTTCCCGAGATACTCGCGGGCTTTTCCGCGGGATCGGAAAGTATATTGAAGTTGAGGACGGTTTCTGAAGTCAACTAAACAGTACATAAAATAGTTTTTTGGTTATGGCTTTAGTTATATTATAGCAGATTTGGCAAAACGGCAAGTTTTAGAATATCCAATATCCAATTTCTAATAGAAATTAGTCATTTTGTAAGCACTAAAATTCTTTTGCCTCCCGCATGTATATTTTTCTTGTTCCAATCATGCATATTTTTCATAAGCACTTCTTTTTTGTAAACGTATGAATTTCCTTTTCTCGTGCCGACGTCGTTGGTGATAAAGTTTTGCGAATCATAGCCTTTGATGACCAGCATGTGATAGACCGGTCCCGGGGGAGTAAAGTTCGGGTTTCCGATGTCGCGGCCGGAAAGAGGAATAATCACCGGATTTTCGGCAGAGACTTCCGTTTCAATATCTTCGATTGAAGGATTATCGACAATTTTGCTTTTTATCGCTCCATCAAAATATACATCAACTAGTTTTTTTATCTGGGTGATAGTCGTGCTTTTCCACTCGCCGATTTCTTTTTTTTCGGTTTTTTGCATTTTCTGAAGCTCGGCTTCAAATTCTTCTTTGGTCAGTTTTTTGCCGGCAAGATACAGGCCGGCGTTCAGGACCGAGGCTTCCTCGCACATTTCCTCGTGAAAAGCGTCCCATTTGGAAAGCGGAGTCTGGGAATAGAAGGGAATTTCGAGAAGAAATTTTTCGGGGATATTGGGAGCGGGTTTTTCTTCGGCTGGCTCGGTTTTCTTTTCCTCCGTCTGGTTTTCCGTTTCGGAGTTTTTCGCTTCTCCTTTTTGATTCTGGGCGATCTGGTTATTTTGGGCAGTTGGCTTCGGGGGTTCCGAGGCCAGCTTTTTCCAGAAAAAGAGGAAATATCCCGCCAGCAACACGGCGGCTGTCAGAAGGATTACGAGCAGTTTTTTGTATCCTTTTCGCATCCAGGTGTTATTGTAACATTAGCAGTTGAAATAACAAAAACAACCCCGACGTTGTGTCGGGGTTGTTTTGCGATTCGGTTCAGTATCGGTCTCTTCGACCGCCGCCGAATCCGCCTCTGTCGCCGCCGCCGAAGCTTTTGCGCCGGTTGCGGTTGCAAGGCTGACAGTAAAGCCGGCCGTAGGTTCCGTCGTCGCGCTTGGTGGGCTCGAACGGAAGCTCTTTGATTTCGGCGCCGCATTCCTCGCACTTGAGTCCCAGAGCAGACACGTCGTGCATCTGGCGCTGGGGTCTGTTTTGATAATCCATTTCTCGTTTCGCCTAACTTGTTAATAATCCCGGGCCTTTCGGCTCAAGATAGTTCTCACTTAGGCGAACGACTTTATTTTATCCCTCACCACTTTTACTTTAGACTGCCAGCCAGCCGCTCTTTCAACTCTTGAGTTCCTCTCGCGTGCCTTTTCAAGCTCTTTTCCCGCTTGAATGCATCGTATTTGCAAGAGAAAGCCTCGTAGTATCTGATTTCCCATAGACCTTTATGCTTTGTGTACGCAACTCTGTTCTTATTATGCTCCGCTATTCTCTTTCTAAGATCGCTTGTACAACCTGTGTAAATCTCATTTTTCTCATTCTTTATGAGATACACATAAAATACATAAAAGTAAAAGTGGTGAGGGATGATACGCCTAATTCGATAACTGCTGATGATAGTATCATATATAGTTTTTTCTGTCAATTGCTTTTGGGCGGTGTATTTGTTAGCTTGATAACAGGCAAAATGGAGGGGCCAGGAGGGCAGTATAAAGTTGAAGATTATCAGGAAGAACTGGAAATGACCGTGGGAAAAGCCATTCTTTCCCCCATGCGCCAATGGGCGATTGTAATTAAACTGTTGATTGATGAGCTCAAAAAAAAGGAAGCATTTCGCCTTCTTCATGGCATTTCGATAAACACGGGCGGGGGGCTGACGAAAATAAGCAACTTGGGAAAAGGCATAAAATACGTAAAAAAAATTCCCGATCCGCCGCCATTATTCAGATTAATTCAAAGCGAAAGCGGAGAAAGCTGGAAAAATATGTGCGTGACTTTCAATATGGGGATAGGAATGGAAGCGGTCGGCTCCGGCGAGGGTGGAATACTGAAAGATGCGATAGATTCTGTTTCCAAAAAAACAAACGTCGCTTTCTACGAATTGGGGAAGTGTGAAAGAAATAAAAATAAAGGAAATAAAGTAAATATTGCTTCGAGTTTAGGGACCTTTGAATTTTGAGTTTAATTAGTATCCGTGTCGAGCTGTTCGATTTTGTACCTCCGGTTCATATAGAGAATCGGATTTTTTTTGGCAAGAATGTTGAGCGCGAAATCAACCGCGTTGGAGTCTTTTTCGATAAGCGCCATGGGAACGTCGGAAGGCATGCGAAGCGCGCTCCAAACATCGTCCGGAAATGACTTGGCACTCGCCGGAATGGAAATCACCGGCCAGTGGGTGTGAGTCGCAAGAATTGGCCCGAGCCCGTTGCTCATTCCCACTTTGGCGATGATAACCCCGCCGCCCGGAAATTCTCTCTCGAGTTTTTTTAGCTCGTCAAGACAAAAAGAAGTCTTTTTATGCCCCGAAATAACTTTTTTTATCATCAATATTCCGGGAATCTCGGGAACTTCCGGCATTTCGTCCTTTTCGGAACCCGTCCACAAGACCAATGCCTGGGAAGGGATATTCGGAAAATCGCTTACCAGATCAGACACAACCCCGTATTTGAATTCAACTTCGCCGAGCGCTTCTCCATCCCGGAAAGCCTGTTTTGAAAATTCTTTCCACTCCGTATCGCGAAGCCGCCAGGAGTCATTGTCAATGACATCCGCGACGACGAGCTTTCCTTTTTCCGTAATCCCGAATTCAATTTTCATGTCAATGAGCCTGAATTTTTTTTGGGAAAATGCTCCTTCAAGGACGAGAAAAGTCTTTCGCATTATCTCGTCTATAATCTCCAGCCGCTTCGAATCTCCCAGAAGCACTTTTTTGCGCTCAACGGTTCTTTTCAAATCGGATTTCGGATCCCAAATCGGTATTTTCGGAAACATCAGTTTCCATTTTTTCTGAAAAGGATCGAGAATCAGCGGATCGTCCTGCTCCATCGTAAGCCCTTTCACCAGCGTTTCTCCGCCAATTACCAATTTTCCTTTGGTGCTTTTTATGAAAAGTTCATTGACCAGTTTGCGGAAATATACCGGCGGTTTGCCAACAGGCGCCGCAAATTGGGGATTGCGCTTGAGATAGCTACCGAACGCATAGCGCCGGGACACGGCTTCCAAGAGAATCATCTCGCATTTTTCAGCCGCAAACTCCATGTCGGAAATTTGTTCAAGGTAGGCTGTTGGAATGCCGGCTTTCGCGAGGAGTTCGAACACCCGGCAGGTTGTGTGATTAGAGCTCTTCCCCTTGCTTTTGAATTTTTTGGTGAATTTGGGATCGTTGAAAGCCGTGATGTCGTCTTTGTATTCAACGATGACCGTTTTGCGGTCATTTTTGTTTTCCCAAATTTTTTTCGTTTTCCCCTCCGCGACGAGTTTTCCTTTTTTGTATCCGGCCATATTATTTTAGTAATTTATTTAGATCCCTCGACTCCGCTCGGGATATTTGTTCCAAATACTTTTTTGAAAATATAATCCACGTACTTGAGCTTGGCGTCGAGATCAAAACATTTCTTAAGCTCCTTTTCACTTAAGTATTTTCTTACTTTCTTGTTTTTGTTGAGGGCTTTAAAAAAATCCTTCTTGTTTTCCCAGCAGGCCTGGGCAATATCCTGCACAATCTTGTAGGCAACTTCTCTGGGCAGACTGCTCTTTTCAGCAAGTAGCGTCTGCACATTCTGTGAAAATACTAATCCTTTCGTAAGATTCAAATTATCTTTCATTTTTTTGGGATAGATAATCCATTTTTCCATCTCACCGGTCAGGCGGGCGAACATATAGTCAAGAAGAATCGAAGAATCTGGAATATAAATCCTCTCTTGTCCTGAATTTGAAAGATCTCGCTCATCCCAGCTGGAAATTGTTGCGAGTGCCATTCCAGCATAGCCTCGCATGACGTTCGCCATTCCAGAAACATTCTCATGTCCCCACGGATTTCTTTTATGAGGCATGGCAGATGAACCCTTTTGTTTTTTCATATCAAAATATTCTTGCATTTCGAGAATCTCTGTTCGCTGAAGTATCCGAATTGTAACCGCGATTTTTTCCAGTGTCCCTCCAATGATCGCCAATGTCGAAATGTATTCAGCGATGATATCGCGAGCAACTATTTGTGTTGCCATCACCGGCTTAAGGCCTAGCAATTTACACGCTTCCTCTTCGATTTTTGGGTCGAGCGTGTACATCCCAACTGCTCCGGATATTTTCCCGACAGAAACTTGTTCAAGCAGCTTTGCCATTCTCTTCTCATGGCGGGAAAATTCATCATACCATTTTGCTAACTTCACCCCGAATGTGATTGGCTCAGCGTGCACTCCGTGCGTTCGCCCAATTTGCGGAGTGTATTTATACTTAAGCGCTTTGATCCTTAGAACTTCTTTTACTTTTTTTATTCTTGCAATAATCTGTTTTACGCTTGCTATAAGCTGCAGGCTCAAAGCCGTATCCTCTATGTCGTATGACGTCATTCCGGCATGCCAAAACGGACGCAACTCTTCGGGAAGTTGAGGAGAAGTATGCAAGAGAAACGCGGCCATATCATGTCTAGTAATTTCTTTTTCTATCCGGTCGATTTCGGTAGGATCAATTTTAATTTTTTCCGCCAATTTATCTGGAATGGTGATGTCGAGCAAGCCGAGATTAACTTTCGCTTGAAGAACGGCTACCTCAACTCTTGCCCAATTGTGAAATTTGGCTTCATTACTCCAAATTTGGCTCATTTCTTTCTTTGTATATCTTGGGATCATAGAGGTTGGAATTGACGTAAGAATATCTAATAAAATAGTAGGGGGAAAACAGAAAATTATCAAGCGGATTGGCCATTATTTTGGCTACTCTTTCTTTTTGGGAAAATGATTATTATTCCCATTATCATTATTGCTACCGAAAACCACTGCCCAATCGTAAGCGAAAAAACAAACCACCCGTTGTCTGGCTCACGGAAAAATTCGCTGGTGAAGCGGACGAGGCCGTAGCCGATAAGATAAAACGCAGTAAGATATCCGACCGGAAATTTTATTTTTCTAATGCTCCATAAAATTACGAAAAGAAAAATTCCTTCGAGGAATGCTTCATAAATCTGCGAAGGATGTCGGAGCTGTCCGGAAAAATCCGCCGGAAAATAAATTCCCCAAGAAACTTTCGTCACGCGTCCCCAAAGTTCTCCGTTAATAAAATTTCCAATCCGGCCGAAAGTGAATGCAAGCGGAATGGCAGGGGCGAAAAGGTCGCTAAATTCTAAAAAGCTTATTTTTTTTACTTTACAAAAAATATAAAAAGCGATCGCGAGGCCAATCAATCCTCCAAAATACGACATTCCATAAATCCCGATATATTGCCAGTGGTTGTAAATGTCAAACGGCAGAAAAATTTGGGAGAGATGATTTTGGAAATAACCCCAGTCATAAATGAAAACATCCCCGAGTCTTGCGCCTAATAATAATCCGGCAATTCCCCATGGGAAAAAGTCTTGAACGGTTTCAAACGAAATTCCCAATTTCTCCGTCCGGATCCGGTAGCGGACCAAAAAATAAACAATCGCAAAAGCAACCAGGTACATAATCCCGTACCAGGAAATTTCAATTTGGCCGATGTTGAAAGCAATTGGATTTAAATTTTGGGGCAAATGCTGCCAAGAATATGTGTTGAATAGCATGTATAAAGTATAGAGTATTAAGTATTTGGTATCTAGTTTGCAGAAAAATGTATTGTAGTATAAACTGAAAGCATGAGATATTTTGCAAACAACTTCAGAAGGAATCACCGAAACCAGAATCGCTTGGGGTTGTTCGCTTTTTTGTGTACTAGATAGTTTTTAATTCAATCGTGAAAAAAGCAAACAGCCTCAGGGGCTGTTTTTTGCAACTTAAAAATAAAAGGAGGAAATGATTTTGAAAAAAATCAAAGTTGGTGTCATTGGACATCGAGACCTTGGTACCCCTTTTTTCTTGGCAAATTTGGCAGTTTGAGATAGGATAGGGGCAAGAAAGTGAATTTTTCCTTCACCCCAACATTGAATATCAGGGTAAATAAAGTGGCCTGTTTTTACATCATGCATGAATTTAAATTTCCTCGTCGTTTGTATAATAAAATGAGCGAAATACGCTTTACTTTCCTATTAACTTATAGTAATATCATTATATGGCTATTGATTGGACAAAAATTTATAAAAAATACAAAGGTCTTTGGGTTGCTTTGAAGCAAGATGAGAAAACAGTTGTCGCGAGTGGGAAAACAGTTAGAGAAGTAATGGAAAAAGCAAAAAAAAGGGTTATAACGACCCGATTTTGACGCGCATGCCAGAGAAGTTGATTACCTACGTTGGCTTCGGGCTATGAAATTCAAATACAAAAAATACGGCCCGGAAATTTTGAGGTCGGTCATTCCTGTTGAAATATTATACGAAGAGTATTCTGTCTATTATGAAGTACTAATTGACTCTGGCGCGGATTGTTGCATATTTGACGCTCAAATAGGATAATTATTAGGCATCGATATAACTTCAGGTGAAAGACAGGATGTGTGTGGAATAACTGGAGCTCTTGAACCTCATTATATTTATCCAATTATCATTCGGGTTGACGGCTGGCCGCACAAAATAAAAGCGGGATTTCTGCCGGGTATTGCCAAGATGGGATATGGAGTGCTCGGACAAGTAGGATTCTTTGATTTGTTTGTCGTCAAGTTTGACTATAAAAAAGAGGAGATTGAATTAAAAGAAAAGAAGTGAGAAAAATAAATAAGATATGATCTTTCTGCCTCACCCGGGGCTTTTTTTCTTGATAAAACAGGCGGTTTGGGAATAGGATAGGGGCAGAAAATACTTAATTCCAGGAGCTGGCAACCCACCGAGAGCAGATTAGTGTCTTTTGCATCTAACGCTCTAAGAAGTGACATATAGTAAAAAGGAGATAATAAATTATAATGAATATTGAAGAAATAAAAAATAGACAAAATGCAGAATTAGAAAAAATTAAGAAAGATACGCTTGAATTTCATAAAGAATACAATTCGATAATAAGGGAATGGAGAAAATACCTGTATTATCTTGTTTTGTTTCTTGGTGGTGCATTAAGTATTTTTTTCAAAATAGTATCTTCTAGTTTTCTCAATAAAAAAATTGATCAATCTGATTTTGCATTGTCACTAAAAATATTGTTGTTATCAATAGCGTTGAATATTATTGCTATTACTTACTCGATATATAAAGAAAGAGAAATTATGTGGGGAAAAATATTAATCAAAGGATTTGATTTTGGCGAAAAAGAATACGAAAAATATACTTTACACTATAAGTTCAAAAAATTTTGTTGGGTTTTATTTCCGGATAAATTTCCTGAAATGGATGAGCTAAATGATGAATTAAGAGAAGATCTTGAAAAAAATTTGAATCTCAAGGAAGAATGTATTCATTCCTTTTCGGATTAAAAAGGCGAATGACTGATTATAGAACCTTAGTTTATGTAACAAGACTAAATTCCGGTGTAGTAAATTATGGAAAAATATTTGGCTTCATATCGCTCGTAGGTATATCACTTGGTCTTTGGGGACTCTATAGATTACTATCTTTATTCACCTAGCGATATTAATGCTTCACTAAGGTCGAACAATCCTCCGCGGATTTCGACGGCGGGGGGAGCCGGGGTTGACATATTATTGTAATAATATACAATGATTATTGTAATAATAAACAATAACAAATGTTCGAGTTCCGCTCGAAAATTACAATTAAAGTCTTGAGATATTTTCTCTTGAACCAGAAGAGGCGCCACTATGTCAATGAACTGGCGGATCTTTTGGGGGTGAATCCGGGAAATCTCTTCAGGAAGCTGAAGGAACTGGAAAACGAAGGAGTCCTCGTTTCAGAGATGCAAGGTAACCAAAGATATTTCAATCTGAACAAAAAATACCCGTTGCTTCGGGAGCTGGAGCATTTCTTCCGGGCAAAATACGGAATCGAAGAATCGCTGAAAGAAAAACTCTCAAAACTGAAAGGTTTGCGGGAAGCCTATATTTTCGGCTCCTACGCCAAAGATTCTCTTCAGCAGGAAAGCGACATTGACCTTTTGCTTGTCGGTGAACACTCCTCCCTTGAGGCTAAGAGACTGATCCTTCCTCTCATGAAGAAAATTCAGAGGGAAATCAATATCGTCGATTTTTCTTCCGCGGAATTCAAAAAAAAGAAAAAAGCTGGCGATGAATTTTTGAAAAATATATTCTCGCAGAAAAAAATAAAAATAATCTGAATGTTTGAGAAATTTCGGTTTTCCCGAAA
>Ga0100381_1002768_pt1 | contig 15457 bp, 21 predicted proteins | sample CryGeymeta201505_FD_80416 | JGI IMG/M metagenome (GOLD analysis project Ga0100381, IMG submission 80416) | Groundwater microbial communities from Crystal Geyser aquifers in Utah, USA - Crystal Geyser metaG 2015-05 | ecosystem: Environmental > Aquatic > Deep subsurface > Groundwater | place: USA...
AAAAACATCTGATTTAATCCTGAGTTCGTGCAATTTCATAATAAGAAGTTGAAAAAAAAGGGGCGTTTTAATTCCCCTTTTTAGTTTTTACAGGAACTTTTATACCGAATATCTTTGCAGCTTCTTCGGCTGTTAATCCTACCCTGTCAACTTCGCCGTAATTCCAAAACTTTTTAAAGTTTGGCCATGTCAACGATTTCAACCGGTCGTTATAGTTTATCTTTCCTATTTGCATCACGCAACCGGATTAAACGATTACTGTCAAAGGCTGCGTTAAATAGGTGTAATTTGTAGCATCATCGTTTGCACCCCGGATAATAACATCATCCGTCAAATTTGCCGGTATTCCGCTTGCATCCTTTTTGATTGTCAAAGTGTATAATCCTAATGCCGCGCTGGTTGCTGTTACCGCCGTAACTTCAACATCCAAATCAACGTTTGAATTAAGCACTTCCCATTTCGCTGTCGTCGTTAATTCTGCGTAAGGTGATTTGCTTTGATTTCTTTTTGTAACCTTTACCACTACATCTCCGGCGGTATATGCCGTTACAACTTCAACCTGCAAACCAACAGGAATAGAATCAATCAATTCAGTGACACTAAATGCCGGAACTACCGTCGTGCTTGCAACCTTCCATTCATTCACGTCAGTAAATGAGATGGTAAACGGGTAACTTTCTTGAAGATTGTCTGCCATTGGCGCGTTGTATTGAACGAACAATTTGCCCCTGTAACCTTTCAGTTTTCCGTTTGCAAGTGCGGTGCCTTCCAACAAGCCGTCTTTCATTACTAACCAGAAATCAAATTCCTGATTATCGGCTCCAAAAAAGGTTTTGTAATCTTCATAAGAAAGATAGCCAAATCCCTTAATTGCCGGCGCGGCATCATTTGTTTTTTCCATGAATCCCAGGTTTGAAGTTGTGATTTCAGGCTCCGCGCTGTTGTTCTGGTAACCCCTGTCAAACGGAATGTAAATTGCTTTAATCCCGGCTGACTTTGCTGCCATCAATGTCAAGTAAGTAGCAAGTAGTTTGCTTTCTGAAACTGTTTTGCTGTTACCCTTTTCCACCAATATAACTCCCATCACACGCTCACGAAACGATTTGCACGCTCCTATGCCGGACGGGTAAAATGTTGAGCAACTCATATTTTTAATTTTTTAAATGTTAAACACATCTTTTATTTATTTCTAAATTTTCAAATTTAATCTCAATTGCATCCAGTGTGTCAAATAGGACATTTTTGTTTTTCTGAAATCCAAGGCTTTCACCCCACAGTAAATGTTCTGCTAATGTGAATTTAATTTCACCAATCCCGGAAACGAAATTATTATAATGCAAATAGTATTTTAACATTTCGTTAATCGGGTGCAATACTTGAACAAAATTAGCATCGTACCTTTCAACACTTGAATAATCCATTGACGTAAAATTGCAAATAAAGAATCTCGGATTCACGGTGTAACTGTGTGAATTGTTCCAACGTTGCTGGCTTTCCCCGGCTTCCCAAACCAACCAAACAAGCGGGTATTTTTCGCCGTCAATCTGGTCTTTAATTCCAATCTTCTTAACTAATTCCATATATGTACCAAATTCATAATATGGTTTCAAATTATTAACCAAATCATATTTAGCCCTGACCTCTGCCAGAACGTCCATAACGATATACGGAAACAATTTAAAATCTTCATTCATAGCATAAATGGATTAATCGGTTTTAATGGTGTGAAAATCCAATCCGGGAAATCAGCCACATTTGCAACTATGTAATTATAAGCCGATGGTAAATTGTCATACACTGAATCTGATGTTGGTTGAATGATTTTTACATCGTAACCATTCCAACAATATGGAATGAATCCATACAGTTCAATCATACGGTTCCAAGCGTTAATCATTTTCCAAAGTGGAGTAGTTGTTTCGGCTGCTTCTGCTTTTGGCTTCACAACGTTAACGCCTGAACTTTTTGAAAATGTTCTTTCGAAGTACTTATAAAAAACATAATATGCAATCAGTGACTCCTTATCTGTATTTTTCAATCCTTCCCACTTTTGCAATTGAGTAATACCGTCAAATGTAAATTCAAATTCAGCACCATTAATAAGTGATAAATAAGGTTCTACCGTTGGAGTTGCAATCATATCTTTGTATGTTTTGTACCCCAAAAGAGCAATCAATATTTCTTTTTCGTAACGTGTAATAGCTTCCGTTATATCGGTTGCCAAATCAGTCTTGTTCGTTAAAAGAATTTCACCTTTAAAATATGTGCTGTCGATGATGTTAGCCATTTGACGGTATGATTAATTATATTTTGCGTAAACGTAAACTTTCGGAATAGTAACCGCCGTCCCTGTTTGCGCAACAGTCAATTTTAGATAAGGATAATTATAGTCATTCAGTGTAATTACTTCCGTATCCATTGCATCCTCAGTTACCGAAGCAATCGTAATTGTGTCAATATTTGCGTAATTGACACCATCTATTGAACCTGCCGCGATTAACGTTCCACTTGAAGAACCTGAAACAAAATCGGTATAAAGTTTCACGTTAATGTGCATGACCTGCGATGTTTTTAGCCTAAAAACAAAACTGTCATTGTCGGCATCTGTCAAAGTATTAAGCGATACTACTTTGTAGTAAGCACCTGAAATAGTTGCATCAGGCGTTACCACTGTCGGATTTGTTTGCCCCATCGAAACGAACGCAAACATGATAATCGAAAATAACAAAATAATCTTTTTCATATTTTTACTTTTTTAAAATTACACTACCTTTTTTAATCAGCGTTGCAGCCAATTGAGCGGATAACAGATACTCGTTTCCGGGTTTCAGATATTTTGCTGAATCGGTTGCAATTACAGCAACCAAACCAGTCAATTTAACCGGTTCAGTCTTTGTAATAACGCTTTTAGTTGTTAGCTTTTTCGCCATTGGTTATACTCCTTGTTTTAATGCCTCCAATACGGTGGCCACTGTCAACTTAACCCAACCATTTTTCGAAAGTGTTGGTAATTTCAAATTTGAAAATACTTCACCTACAATGGTTTCTTCATTTTCAATGAACTGGTTCCCGTACACTCCCCGGCGCAAAATAAATGCTGAGTGCTGTTCCTGAACAATACCAGTAGTCCCGATTACGATTGTACCGGCGGTTATGTTGTTTGAAACAAATGGACGTAAACCACCAAATGCAACTTCCAAAGGAAGATATGCAATATTGCCATCAACGTTCTGATGAACCATTGCCTTTGCAGCATCTGACGGGTTAATCATTACGATATCAGCATCATAATAATTGTTAGCCACGTGAAGTTTTCCGGCCTCAATTACTTGAGCAATACCAGGCGCTACATAAAAACCATCAAGTCCGGTTGAAGTGTAATCCGGCGCCCATGCTAACAGTGCGGTTTGAGTTGCATTATTCCAAACCCTCAATACATCCTGCTCGAACATATTCACTATTTCCAAAAACAACTGGTCAAAGTCCATTTCCATTTCCATAGTGAACTCGATACGACCGGCATATTTTGTTCTGCTTGAATATTTCCATTCAAATGCTTTGTCGGTAAGCGGTTTGGCTGCACCTTCACTAACTGCGGTGGGGACTCCGTCTGATACGGCTTTCTGTTCTTTCCAATTCCAACGTTCAGGAACTTTGCCAACTTGACGGCCACCGATTGCATCAATGATAAAATTAGCCGGGTACTTGATGACGGTCAATTCCATGTCATCAAAGAAGTTCGGCTTATTGTTCGCTGTCGCTCCGGTAACCATTGTTGAAGTGGTCATCATTGCGCTGGCTGCACGTTTGGCTTTAAATTCAATCTGCCAGTTCTGATTCGTTCCCCTTGCCCGGGTAATTTCGTCTTTGTGGTCTTCCAATAGTTGACGAAGTTTGAATTTATCGTTTTCAGATAAATTACGTTTTGTCTTCGCTTCCACTTCATCAATTTTTCCGGCTAATGCCCGAATAACATCAGCGGCTGATTTGCCACCATCAAAAGTTCCTAACATTGCTGTTAAGTCCTCAATTTCCTTCTTCCGGGTCACCGTGTCAGCCTGAAAAGCTTGTTCAATAGCTTCACCCATTGAACCCAGAAAAGAAACTTCTTGCTCTGTCAGGTCTTTTGTAGATTTAGACCTTACAATTTTCAAAAAATCTTCTTTTTTCATTTTAAAACTTTTTAATTAATGAATTAATAAAACTATCGCTCTCAGGCTTATTTGATTTCTCTATTTGAGATTTCAATGCCCGCTTAACTTCTATTTGTGCTGATATATCATTTGGCACCGGGGCAAAACTTAGACTTTCCGGTTCCCACAAATCAGCATAATAAACCGGGACTTTGCCATTTTCCCTTGTAATTGAATAGTTGTTAACGCTTCCTTCAATCGAAACGGTTTTAACTATTCCATTTTTTACGTCAGACCTTAACGCCTCATCAGCCCTTGCGCCAAACCTTCCACGAACAACTAACCCGCGTTCGGTAAATTCGTAACCAACTGTAATGCCTAAAATATTCCTTGCTGAATTATCGTATGGATGATTGTCGAATAATGGCAATCCAGAATCTAACCGTGATTTACTTACATTTTTCTCTGTTGCCCTGAGTACTTGCATGAAGTACTCGTCATTTTCCCATGAATAACGTAATTGTCCATTTTCTGATGGGACTGCGATCGCTTCAAAGTCAAATTCTGAATTATCAGAAACAGAACTGATTAACGCCCTGCAAATATGCCTGTCATCTTTAATATTTTCCATAATTGTTAAATATTTCTGTAATTACCTGATTTATATCAATTTCGGGGTTTAATTGTTTCATTTTTTCTAAGTTTGTTAACTGTTTTGCGATTAAGTCCTGATTAGTCGATTCATTTTGTGTTAATGACGAAACATTTGAAGCATCAAAACCAATTTTTACGTTTCCAGTTATCCCAAACATTTTTGTTAAATTCTGACAAACAGTTGCGGCCATTGACAATAGACCATTTTCCCAGACGTTGCGTTCTGCATTTTCCTGATTATCATATGTACTTTGGTCTTTCCTCGGAACCAAAACAGGCGGGATTTGAAACACGGATGCAATCTTTATTGAATCTTCCAATGTTTCTTCAAATGGCATAAGCTCATTAATCGTTGCCAAAGTTTTTACAAACTCAATTGGAACACCTGATACTCCCCAAAGATTTCGGCGGCCTGTAATTCCATTGCGTTCGTTTATGTCTTTTAAAATCTGTTCTCTTTTATTGGCCCCGGCAATTACCGCCTCTAAATCGCTGTTTGTGTTCGCGGTTGCTTTGTGTGCCAAATATCCGGCTGCTCCGTTGTTTGCGTAAACATTATATCTGGCAGAATAAACTGCCAATAAAGTATCTATTGATTTATTTGCTTTCCAAAGTAACCCTTCTGAAAATATAACTGAATTACCCCTGCGTTTCATTCCGACATTGTGGATCCTTAACCTGTCAATTTGTAAATCCTGCCTTAATCCACTGCCTTGTAAATATTGCGCCTTTTTAATTAATTCTTTTAACGATGAAATATTAAGGATATTAATATTTGCATGTTCTCCAATCTCAACTAAATTCGGTTGTAAAACGTCCCATCTTTCAATCGTGTTTGGAGAAATAGTTTTGTAAAGTGAAGGAACTTGTAAATAATTTATTGCGTTACCATCCGACAATAAACTAAAAACATAATTATAAACTAAATCAGAAAAAGAAAACAGCGGGTTAATTTCATCGCTTATTAATCTGTTTAATTCCGAACTTGCAACTTCACGGCCCGACTTATTTTCGATAATAAATATAAGTTTTGAAATCCTGTCAGCATAAAAATCAATCGGGAAAAATATTTCTGGAACTGAATTTGAAAGTAAAAAAGCATTTTTTGAAGTTAGTTTTTCAGGGATGACAATATTTCCAATATTTTTAATCTGGTAATCAGAATCGTAGTCATACACTTCAACTCCCCGTTTCCCAAACCAATTTAATATATTGGAAATGCTCATTTATGCTTCTTTTGTATTTACTGTTGCAGAACCCGCATTACCTGCCGCCCCTGGAGTTAATTTTACTTTAATACTGGCAGAATTAATGCTTGCAAGATTAATACTAACAGAATCATTACCAATGATTTTATGCTTAATTTCTGTTACGTAATCTCCGGCTAAAAGTGGGCAGTAGTTTGTGCCATCATTAGTTAGGTATGACTGAATTACAAACTCATCATCCCCGGCCCCGGTTATCTCTGTTTGAATCCTTAATAGTGAAGGGTCTGAGGTTACGGCTGTTGAGGTAATTTCGCCAGTGGCTAATGAAACATTATTAATTATCGTTGCCATGTTTTTTTCGCAAAGTTATAGATTTTTTTTATTAAACAAATATTTAATTTTAAATATTTATCATAGACAAAATCTAACAGTAAAAAAAGGCATAAAAAAACCGGGATGTTACTCCCGGCTTTCCAAATTCTTCAACCACTTTGAAATGTGGCTTTTTATACTGATTCTAAATAATGTAACGGTTTTTATACCTGTTTTGCCGGTTTTTGTTTGTTTCTCCGATGGTGTCCGGTTAATATTCCGTTACTACTGGCCATATATAGTTTTATGATACTTTAATTTAATAATGTTTGCCGCCAAACAAGCCGAATCAATTGCATCAATCTTGTGTTTGTTTACATTATTTTCATTTGATTTCACGTACCCGGTTAAATCATTAATGTAATTGTGATATTCTGGGTTGCTTTTGTAATTGATATCGAAAACAAAAAACTTTTTCACAAACTCATAATGACTGATTATCCGGGTTTCCTTTTGTATTGAACTGTGAAACGGTGCATAACCTACATTTGCCGGGAGTGCTTTTTTAATCAGCAAAGCGGCTGCCAAACCTACCCCATTCGATTCAATAAAAAACGATTCTATTCCGTGCTCAATTATCTTCAATGGTATTCTCTCGGCATTGGCCTCGATTCCAGACGTGGAATGAATAACATCTTTCACGAAGCAAACCAATCGCCCGTCAATTTCAGCAACATGAATAAATGGATTTGAATATTTGTCCCCGCCCTTGTCTGCAGGGTCACTGATTGCAAACCTGAAAATAATACACTCGTTCGGTATCTTTGATAAGTCCTGAAACTTCAATTGTGACTTTGGAAGCAAAACCCCTTCTGGTTCAGTAATCCATCCGCCTAAAACAATGTTTTCATATTCGGTCGGGTCTTCGTTTTTCATGCGTTCGTAATCCCTGAGAATGTTGCCCGGCATTTTTTCAAGTGTCGAATCTAAATAACTGGTGTGTATATACATAACATTGTCAACTATGCAATTATTACCACCTTCCAGGCCTTTCTTTTCAAAAAACTCGTAAAATATCCAATGGTCTTTTGTTGTCGGATTAAGGATGAGGATTGATAGGTTTTGCTTTTTAGTATCACGGACAGAATAAAATATTTTTTTGAATGTTTTAAAGTTTGGAAGCTCTTCGGCTTCGTCGTTTATAAAACAGTTGAATCCTGAAAATCCCTTTAAATTTGCTGATTGCTGTTTTGAACCGGGTTTAATCCCTTTGAATGATATTCGGTTTCCTCTGTGTTCGATGTGTGTTTGAGTATCAATTAAAGTACCTTCCAATCCAAGTAGTTCTATCTTGTCGCTGACTTCTGGTTTGATTGAATCAATTATGCTGCTATTTGTGTATCTGGTGTAAAGTATATTCCATTTAAAATAAGCCAAAGCAGTATTTGCAAATATTGAAACGGTATATGATTTCAGTGAGTACCGGCCCCCGGTGATTATTACAGTGTCAACTTCCGGGTGAAGTCCCTGCAATATCTCAAATAGAGGTTCAAATTTAATTGAAATATCAATATCATTTTTCATTCAGGTTTTTGAAATTAAATATTGGGGGAGTTAAATCTCTGCCGTTGGCCCCGGTTAATTCTGTGTAGTTCTGATTCAATAAACGATGTTCTTCGGTATCACAAAGTAATCTCATTGCAGCAATTTGTAAAGTCGGGTTTTCAGATTTAACCCATTTAGCCAACATGGAAGTAACTCCTTTACGCTTATTTAAGTTTAATGCTTCTTTTATGCTGTCTAATTTGTCAAGTTCTTGATTGTAAGCTGTTGCCCTGCTGCAACCTTTATAATAGACAAAAATATCTTTGAAAGTAAAAACGGCGTGTTTTTCTATCACTTCCAAAATCTTTATTTCGTGGTATTGTGGTTTCATTTTATTTTATCTAAAATTTCAGTTTTAATAGTTTCGGCAATTGCTTTCATCATTAATGGTGGAACGGCACGCCCAAAACCTTCAACTTTTTCAGCGTATGTTTTACCTGTTGTTTTCCAATCTTGCGGAAAACTTGCAATTGCTTTGCATTCATTTACTGTAAATTTCCTGTTATCCCAATGACAAACGGAACCTGCGGAGCTGCTTCCGTTTGTCGCTGTTAATGTTCGGCAAGGTTTAAATGGTGATTCTTTAAAAAGTGATAAATATTTATTGCTTTTCCCGTATTGCGGCATTTTTTTTAATTCTGAATAAATTGCAAATCGACTTATGTCAACTTCTTTTAAATCGCTTTCTGAATTAACAACAGATTTAAACGCCTCTGATAAACTTACTGTCTTTTCATTCGCTTTCGGGTAAACTGCTTCAATTCCTAAATCAGAACGAACACCAATAAATATAATCCTTTGCCTGATTTGTGGAACTCCATAATTTGCAGCGTTTAATAATTTCGCTTTTACGTTATAACCGCATTCTTTCATTTCACGAAAAAAGATATTAAACATTCCTTTTGAATCGCCTTTTATCAATCCTGAAACGTTTTCAGCAACAAATACTTTTGGCTGCATTGCGTTTATAAACCTAATATATTCATAAAACAAATCATCTGTTGTTTGTACTCTGTTACCGTATTTTTTTGCTTTTCCCCACCCATCTGAAATACTTCCGGCTGTTGAAAAAGAACTGCAAGGCGGCGAACCGTCTAAAATATCCAATTCACCTACTTTTAAGCCTGTATCTTCAAGTATTTTAAGCGGGTCAAGTGTTCTTATATCTTGCTGATAAACTTTCGTATTCGGGTAATTTAAATGATAATTTGCCGCCTGATAATCCAAAAATTCAACTGCTGACAATACTTCAAAACCGGCCATTTTGTAACCCGTTGAACTTCCGCCAATACCTGAGAATGTTGAAATTACTTTATACATAACCATCCTTTAAATTGAAGTGATTGGAAAAACGGCTCAATATAAGAAAATCCAATTTTAGACAATATTTTTTTAATTTCGGTATCTGTATTGTTTTTCATTATATACCTTAAATCGTGCTGTTTGTTTAAAATATCTTCTTTGCTAAAATTCTGCTCTTTAAAATCATAATAGCTGAATGTAAAGATGTCCTGTATCCTTCCGGTTTCGCTAAATATTTTTTCAGTTAAAATCATTGCGCCGCCTGTCAAAAGTGAATCATAAATTCTTTTTAATAAAGCTATTTTTTTTGAAGTTGGTAAAAATTGCAAAGTGAAAATTAACAATATCAAACTGGCATTTGGAAAAGTTAAATTTTCATCTGTAATATCAACATTAACAATATGATAGTCTTTTGTGTTTCGGCTTTCTTTAATTAGATTTTCAGAACTGTCATAACCAATGAATTTAACGTTTTCAACTTTGTTTTTAAAAAGCAATAGTTTTAAACCTAATCCAGTTGAACAACCTAAATCGTAAACGTTTGTATTTTTCACAATGAAGTAAGATGAAAGCGAATTAATTAACTCCCAAATATGTTTATAATTCGGAATTGATAATTCAATGTGAGAATCAAAATCGTTTATTGTATCAAAACTAAAATTCGAAACCGCATTTTGGGCATTTTCGTTCTGTTTCAATTTCATCGTTTATTTCTTTTTCGTCAAATACTTTATTCTGATTTTCCCAAACAGGTAAATCCAAACCCCATTCAGAAAGTAAGTCGCTGTCCCATTCATTCGCCAACTGGTCAAAGTCCCATTCACCAAAACCAACATTATCTTTTATTACAAATTCCTGCCATTGTTCCGTAGTTAGGTCTTTCCCCTGCTTTACATACGTTTCCGGCACTTCTTTTACTCCCATGTGCAAAAGTGCCTTAAATCGCATATTACCGCCCTGGATGACGTTATTTTCATCAACTACAATCGGGCGAAGTTCCATCATTTGCGGGAATGTTTCTAAAGATTTTACCAGCTTCAAAAACTTATCATCTTTGATTAATCGCGGGTTTTTTGGATTCGTCTTTAATGAAGATAATTTTATCATATCTGCAAAATTACAAATTTTTCAATTCAAAACAAAATTAAGCGGATGTCGGTATGGTGGCCGGAAATTCAGCCGCTTGCCATTACAGAAATTTGTATTTTTAATCTTTCAAGTTTTAACAGCCGGGCGGCTTTGGTAGGCCAATTTACCCGGCTGAATTTAAATCAAAACTTATTCAAACATTTTTAATTGGAGTTTGCTTTCTTCCGCATTTCGCACGTTTTTTACAGCGGTTTCGAAATAAGAATCTTTCAACTCAATTCCGATTCCGTTACGTTTATTCTGAACTGCCTTATAAATCTCTGAACCAATCCCCAAAAACGGCGTAAATACAACGTCACCAACATTCGACCACATATTAATACAACGGTGAATTACTTCTAATTGTAGCGGTGCTATATGTTTTTCGTCTCCCATGTCGGTTCCCTCTTTGTTATTTAACACATCGGTTCTCTTAATGTCAAACCAAACATCTGAGTACCAATCGCGCGGCAAACCTTCATTGCATTGGTTTTGAATCCTGAATAATTCAGATTTCATAAATAGAATTGTTTCAATCAATTCCGGCTTATTGTAATTTGAAAGGTTTTCCTTAAATACCGGACTTGCCCACTCTTGCCATGTATCAAGTTTAAAATTCTCCTTTGTAATATTGGTAATTGGTTCCCATGTCGTTTCGTCCGAATCATCCCACTTTTTGAAAACTGTGATATATTCAGCCATCCCGATTCCTGTTTTACTGGAATCGCTGGTAATCTGTTTATACAGCAATCTTTGTGTTTTTGTACGTTGCATTTCCAAAACAGGGTCAGTCCAAATAGTGATTTTCGAATGGAGTTTAAATCCGGCATCTAAAACGGCCCTGGTGTGTTCGGCTGTAAAATCATATTGCCCGGTATAACCAGAACTATTTTTATACACTCCTAAGTCTTTTGTATGGCAACAAATCAGCCTCCCGGGTTTTAAAATCCTATAAATATCCTTTAGTAGAAAGGCATATTGTTTAAAAAACTCCTCATGGTTTTCATTGTTACCCATGTCATGAATGTAGTTTGAATAAGTAAACAATGAACTGAATGGTGGTGACCAAATACCAAAACCAACTGAATTATCTGGTATTGTTTTTATCTCAATACACGAATCTCCTTTTATTAATAAGGCATTATTAAGTTTTACTTCTTTTCGCTCATATTCGTTTAACAGCCCGTAAACATTTGTATTTATGTTTCGGTTCATTTCCTCTTGCATTTCTTTGAATTGCTTTTCTTTTTTCTCAATTGTTTTTACAACGTTTTCCATAGTATCTGTTTTTATTAAGTGAATATTTACATTCGAATTTTGTCCGAAGCGATATGACCGCCGGACCTGTTGATAGAATGATTCAAAACTAAAATCAAGTGAAGGAAATATCTGAGTTGAACAGTTTTGGAAGTTCATTCCGAATTGTGCAATTTTAGCCTTTGTAATTAAAATTCTAAACTCGTTTTTTGCGAATCCTAAAAGTGTTTTTTCTTTAAATTCAACTGAATCGTTTCCTTTTACCTCTTTGCAATCTGTCAGATTTTTACGTAACCATTCGCCTTCTTCATTCTGTTTTACCCAAATTAATATTTGTCCTGGCGTTTCATTGCAAATTTGTACTGTTTTTTGAAGTCTTTTTTCTTTAGTTAACCTTAGTTCAGCATTGAAGTTGGTAGCATTTACGTGGCCTTCATTGAATAGTCGTCCGGTTCCAATTTTTAATTCGGTTACTATTTCATGTTCGATAAATTCAAGTTTCGGTAAAATAAACCGTTTTCCAGTTTCACAAAAACCCATATCGCATGGATTAACAAGCATCGTACTCCAGCTACTTATCCATCCATAAAAATCCTTTTTTGCATGACCTTTCAAACGGTAATTGTTCATTCCTTCATCCCTTACAAACCATTTTGAACGCATGTCCTGAGCGTCTAAAATGTTCAAAAATTCAGAATGATTCCCGATTTCATTCAGGTCATTTGGTGAAGGCGTTGCAGTGCAGGCTAATTTATAAGGAGTTAATTTAAACTTTTCAATAATCAAGTTTTTATATACTCCGGTAAAATTTTTCAGAATTGAACTTTCGTCTAAAACTATTCCTGAAAATAAAGTACAATCAATATTTTCAATCTGTTCATAATTTGAGATGTAAATTTCAGTTTCAGTTTGATTTTTGTACTTTTTAATTTTAGTGTTGAATTTTATTCCTTCCTGAATTGTTTGCGCTGCAACTGCCAAAGGGCAAAGTATTAAAACAGGCTTATTTGTTTTAATCATTACTTGTTTTGCCCAGTCCAATTGCATAGGTGTTTTGCCTAGTCCGCAATCTGCAAATATTGCGAACTTACCCGACTTTAAAGCACGTTTTACAATGTGTTTTTGAAAGTCGAATAACATCGGATTAAGTTTTGAATCCTGAACATCAAATCCTGACTGGATTACTCTTCTCTGTTTTGATTTTAAAAACTCTTCATAATTCATTTTGTTTTGATTTAAATTAATACTTAAAATTAATACTTAAAATTAATATTTTGTTTTTACTTATATATTTATTTTGATAGTAGCCAATTACGGCAGCAACCTGACAAATCCTTCATTGTTCAGATTTTTATTAGCATTTATGCTATCCAAATAATCGTCAATTGCAAGTTCTTTAAATTGCTGCAATACAATTAATGGTTCTTTTTCTGGCGACAAATCAATCCATGACTCAACTGAAAAATTTCTATTACCTAATCTTTGATTTGCAAAAATATGCCCTACAAATAAATTAGCTTCTACCATTACTTCGTTTGTTTTTTTTAGTATTTGAGCTAAATCAAAATCAAATTCTTTTTTTTCTACTTCGGATAATGATAATAAGTTTTGTTTTGATTCATCATTTCCGAAAGACAAATAACCTGTATTATTCATATTTGTAAAAATTAACTGGCTATAGCGGTAATACAACATTGCCTTTTTCTTCGTTGATACTTTTTACGTTTTCTGCGTAATCCAACTCCTTTTGCTTTGCAATTGCATAAGTTAAGCAAATTGATTCAAAAATGTCTCCATGTTCGAAGTGGCTTTTTATCTTGTCAAAAAACCAGTCTAATGTTTTAAATTCTTGCCTTTTCATTTTTGATTTTGCGGCAGCATAAACACTGCACATCGCAGCTTCATATCTGGCTTTTGCGCTTGAATTAGCATAAGCAGCCGGAGAAAGCCCAAAGAACCCGGCTATATCAGTATTTGATAAGCCGAGTTCTTTTTTGAGTTTGTTAATTGTCATCTTCGCTTTCTATTTCGGAAGCCCTGTAATATCCCCATGAATAAGAATACTCCCCGTTTTCGACTTCGCTCTCCCAATTTTCTGGAACTACTCTCAAAAATTGTGATTTCTGTATTGGTTGGCCATTGTAGAAATAATTGTACTGTTTCATTTTATTTTATTTTATTATTATGAAGTAAAGATAAGTGTTTACTTAATATTGTGCAAGCATTTTTTAATAAATTATTAAGTATTTACTTAATTTATTTACATTCTAAATAAGAAAACCAAAACCCTCCAGTTATGATTCACTTTCTTAAACTTTCCCCCTTAACCTCAATAAAGTTAAACATTTCAACCATTCTATCTTTGACTATCTGCTCTATTTTAAGTTTTTCCGGCCTGAAATTACTTGTAACGTGCGTTAAAATTCCGGTTTGAAATAACTCATATCTTATCATAAAAAGCGAATAAATTAATTCATTCGCCTGGGTTCCGTAAATCTTCTCATTAATCGGTTTCCCAAATTCGTTAATACAAAGATGAATCGGTTTTGATTCTCGCCTATATCCAAAATAATCCATATTTCCATCGGCTTTATATGTTTCAATTATCTGCTCTAAACTGGTAATCATAAACCCATTTGCATTTATTTTTTTCCCGGACCAGTCAAGCGGCGAAATAACAGAAAGTAATCTTTGTATTATTTTGAAAGTTACTGTTTTGCCAACTCCAAAATTACCATATAAATAAATTCCTTTTTTCAAACTGTACTCAGATTCATTGCCGGTGAAGTATTTTAAAAGTTCTGTTATTATGGCTTTCATTTCGCCCTGAACTTTTAAATTTTTCCCAACTATTGATTTGCCAATTTCCAAATACATTTTTTTCAATTCTCTTTCAACTTCAAAAGTGAAATCAAAAAGTTTAGTGATGTTTGAATCTGGAATCGTCGAAAGGGATTTCATCGTAATCTGATTTATTATTTCCATTTTCTCCGCTTGTTTTTAAATATTGCAAAGTATTTAATAATTTTGACTTCCAAATTTTAATCGGTTTGTTATACCCATCCTTCCATCCATTTTCAACCCATGATTTATATTTTAAAGTCAATAAATTTTCATCTGTATTTTTTTGATTTTCAAAAGCATAATTTTTAAATTCTAAAAAATCTGGTATAAATACTTCTTTTACTTTATTTTCTTTTACTTTACTTTCCTTTACTTTAATAGTATTACTGTCGTTATTCGTTCGTATTACGTTCGTATTATTTTTTATTTTATTCCATCGTTTATTAATACTTTCACGTGCCTTTTGACTTTTTTCTGACCGTTCATTTAATCTATTTAAGGCTGATTCGCTATAAAATAAATCACCATCAGTTTTAAATAATTCAAAGTCTTGTATTACGCTTTTTACTATTTCGTAATCAGTTCGTAATTCATACGAAATACGTTCGTATTCATTTACATTTAAATAACCTGATTCCTCATAAAGCATTTCGACAATACACCAATAAATACCAATTCCAGAAACACCATGTTTCATAGATAGTTTAATTATCTTTTTGTCGTTTCGTGAATTATAATCGTGTGAAAAATATTCTTTCATTATTCAGATTGATTTAATCCAATAAAAAAGTCCAACCGGAAAGTTACCACACGAAACCGGGAGGACTAATTTATTGGAAAATATTTTATATGAAAAATCTGAACTCATTGTGGTATCTTATTACGTGTTACAAACATACAAATAATATTAATTGATTGTTATAGGTCATTTAAAAAATAACATACATTACAAAATATCAAGACCCAGCCCGCCTCAGAAAAAGAGTTAATTATTTTTCCGTGCAGGACAAGGAG
>Ga0100381_1002770_pt1 | contig 15450 bp, 8 predicted proteins | sample CryGeymeta201505_FD_80416 | JGI IMG/M metagenome (GOLD analysis project Ga0100381, IMG submission 80416) | Groundwater microbial communities from Crystal Geyser aquifers in Utah, USA - Crystal Geyser metaG 2015-05 | ecosystem: Environmental > Aquatic > Deep subsurface > Groundwater | place: USA...
GATGATTTTGAAAATCCCCAATGGGTTAATGCCGGCGTTGAACAATGTATCGAAATCTGGAATTTAGTTTTTATCCAGTATAATCGCGATGAAAATGGGGTTCTAAAAGAACTGCCAGCAAAACACGTTGACACTGGAATGGGATTTGAACGCTTGGTTGCAGTCCTTCAAAATAAAAAAGCTAATTATGACACAGATATTTTTACTCCAATAATAAACAAAATTTCTAAAATCTCTGGTGTTGCTTACAAAGAAAAAGATGATATCGTTTCAATGCGCGTTATTGCAGATCATATTCGTACACTTACTTTTGCAATTGCCGATGGCGCAACTCCAGGAAACGAAGGTCGCGGTTATGTTCTTCGTAGAATTTTACGACGTGCCGCACGCTTTGGAAGGAAGTTAAATTTGAATCAACCTTTTTTATATACGCTTGTTAATGTTTTAACTGAAACAATGGGCGAAGTATTCCCAGAAATTGTTACAAATAAAGATAATGTAGTAAAAATTATTAAAGCAGAAGAGGAAAATTTTAACAGAACTCTTGATAGAGGAATTGAACTTTTTGAAACAATTTCATCAACCACAAAAAAACAAATAAGTGGCGATGATGTATTTAAACTTTACGACACTTTTGGATTTCCAGTTGATTTAACAAACGTAATGGCGGAAGAAAAAGGCTTAACGATTGACGAAGCTCGCTTTAACGAGCTAATGGCTGAGCAAAAAGAACGAGCAAGATTTGCAACAAAAAACAAAATTGCCGAAGCTGGAATTACTGTTGAATCGCTTGATGGATTTGAAGGTGACATTTCTAAAGCAACCGAATTTACTGGCTATAATGAAGTTAAATCAGAGGCAAAAATATTAGCAATTAAAAATGCTGAAGATACTACATTATTACTATTCGACAAAACTCCATTCTACGTTGAATCTGGTGGACAAATTGGTGACTTGGGAAAATTGCAAATTGAAAACATAGTATTTGAGATAGTTGATGTTACTAAAATTGACGGGAAAATTATTCATGTGGTTAGTAACCCAGAAAATTATGAATTTGAAATTAACACTATCGCAAAATTATCGATTGATGAACTAAGAAGAATGGATATTAAGCGCAACCACTCTGCAACTCACTTAATGAATGCTGCATTAAGAAAAGTGTTAGGTGAACATGTTAAACAATCTGGATCTTTAGTTGATAATGAAAAGCTCCGTTTTGACTTTGCCCATTTTCAAAAAGTTACTGAGGATGAAATAAAAGAAATTGAAAAAATTGTAAATAATAAAATTTGGGAAAGTATTTCAACTGGGCATCATTTAAATACTCCATTTGAAAAAGCAAAAGAAATGGGTGCGTTAATGTTCTTTGGCGATAAATATGGCGACAAAGTAAACGTAGTTCAATTTGATGATTATTCAATCGAGTTTTGCGGTGGAACTCACGTAAAAAATACTTCCGAAATTGGAATTTTTAAAATTATTAGCGAATCTTCTATTGCAAGTGGAATTCGTAGAATTGAAGCAACAACCGGACGCGGAGTTTATAATTACATTTCGTCCCAAGAAAGTAAAATTTTGCAATTAAGCCATAAACTTTCTGGAGCAAATGACGAAAAAAGGAAGCTGGAAAAGAAAATTGCGGAATATGAACTTAAATCAAAACTTGGTGGAATTGACGAAATAATTAAATTTCCAATCGAAATTAACGGATTTCATCTTTTCAAAGGCAAAGTTGAAGCTACAAATATGGAAGAACTAAAATCAATGGGCGATGAACTACGCAACAAAATTAAAAGTGGGGTAGGAGTTTTAATTTCGGCAATTGAAGAAAAAGTTGGAATTGTTTGCGTGGTTTCTGATGATTTAATAAAAGACAAAAAATTGCAAGCGGGAAAAATTGTTGGTTCTGTTGCCAAAATAGTTGGCGGCGGCGGCGGTGGTCGTCCGCACTTAGCAACAGCTGGTGGAAAAGATATTTCCAAAATTGATGAAGCACTTGGAAAAGTTGATGAAATAATAGACGAATTAATGAGATAAAAAAAGCACCTATGCAGAGCATTATTTTCTGTATAGGTGCTTTTATTAATATATTAGTTATTTATACAATTATAATTTTAACTCTTTTTTTGCACCATTATTATTTACAAATTCTATTGTTGATTTATAAGAGTCTAAATTAATATTCAGCGAGCAGATTTTATCATCCTTTTCCCATTTTAGTTTTAGTGCATTAGAGGGAGAATCTAAAATTATAAAATCACCATTAAAAGCTGGATATTCATTTCTGAATTTAATTAGTTTCAGCAGTCTTTGAACAACCTCTTGCTTAATGTTTTGATTAATTTCCTGAATACTAAAATTGTGTCTGTTAATTTCTCTTCCCTCACCAGTTTTTTTAACATTCTCCTCATCGTTTTTCCCGGCTAATAAACCAACATAATAAACTTGTGGAATTCCTGGTGTGAAAAATTGAATTGCCCTAGAAGCAATATAAGCGTCATCGTTACAATCAAGCATTGAATAATAGGAGCAGCGAATTTGATGAATATCAAAGCCATCGGGATATTTATGGTTTGGTGAAAAAATACGGCTCAAGTTTGCACCGCGCTCCAAACATACATTCACTACCTTCTGAGCATCCTTTGTACTCACTAGGTCGTTTAAATCCGGCATTATGGGAATACCGTCGTGGCAATCAAGCATAGTGAATTGTTTGTGCGGTCTTATTTTAAGATAGTTCTGTAAGCGTTCGCTGTTTTTGTTTAATAGAGTTTCAAGAATCGTGTAGGGCAAAATAAAATCATAAACCCAATGACCACGTTCGGCTAACATAAACTGTGTAGTATAATGAGAGTGAACCTCAGGTAGTAATTCAATATCAAGCGAGTTTGCTAAATCAGTAATCCAATCCAAAAACTCATGAATTTCTGGTTCAATCATAAAGCAAGTTGTTCCTGGTTTTTTTACTACATATCCAATAGCATCAAGTCTAACAATTTTAACATTATTTTTGCTGAAATTAATCATAAAATCTGTTATTAACTTTTTGGTTATTTCAGAGTTAATATCAATATCAATCTGTTCAGAGGGAGTAACTTTTCCAAAAGTTGTCCAAACTTTTTCATTTTCACCTGTATCTTCAATTGTAATACCAGAAAATGGTTCAGTTCTTCTTAAGAATATTTTATCAATATCCTCTTGAGGGGGATTTCCATCAGCCCAAATTTTATCAACTGTAATGAATAAATCAGCATACTTCGATTTACGCCCATGTTTAATAAAATCTTTAAAATATTCTGATTTGGCAGAAATATGATTAACCATTAAATCTAATAAAATATCGTGTTTTGCACTTAATTGTTTTATATCATGCCATGTACCAAATTGAGGTTCAATATCAAGATAAGTTAGCGGTGCAAAGCCTCTATCGCCAGAAGAAGGGAAGGGTGGCAAAATGTGTATTCCTCCTTGAAAAATATCGGGGAAATATTTCAACAAAACGTGGTTAAGAGCTTTTAAGTCTCCACCCAAGGAATTGGGATATGTTATAAGTTGTACTTTGTTTTTTATTGACATTTTAATTCTTAATTAATGTGGGAAATGCTGTAATCTTTGTTAATAATAAAATCAGCAAGCTGCTTATGGCCTGCAATGATTTTGTGCTCAATCATAAGAACTTGTTCGACAAACGGATCACCAATTTCATTACCACGATTTCTAGTTTCTCTGTGCTCCAAGGTATCCAGTCTATTTCTTGCAATAAATATTTTGCAATCAACATTTTTTAATAATGAGGTATAAGTTCCTTCTGCAATAATAACTTTAATTCCAATTAAACTTACTTTTTCCTCACCAATTGAATTTTTGTCATAATCCACCAAAGGCTTAGTAATTGAATCTTTTCCTTCGATAGCATCTTTTAAATTATTTTCAAGTTGGTCAAGTTTTACTTCAACATGTGGTCCTAGCCACTCAGAATCTTCTCTACGCATGGCATCGTTCGATTTTGGTGGAAAAACAAAATAATCGTCCTGCCCTAACAAAGCAGCTTTTAATGAATGTTTTTCCAATTCGTCTACTATTGCTTTTCCAGTTTCCGATTTCCCACTGCCCGATTCTCCAGCAACAGTTATTACATAACGAGTTTTCTTTTTTTTGATTTCCCTAATTATTGTTTTAACTATTTGCTTTGCAGCTTTAAAATGATGTTCTTCAATTACGAGTATGTCACCCTTCATAAAAATCCTAAATTTAAATTTAACAACTTACTTTTTTCATTTTGAAAATCTCTTAGTATCATTAGGTATTACCAAAAAGTAATTACAAGTATTAAGGTAAGTATTCCAAGAACTATTGATTGTTTTCTAAAGTTCAAATACCAAGGAACATCTTTTAATTCAATGGTTTCTAAATTAAAAGAAGCTTTTGTCCAAATTAGGGCACTTATTTTTTCTTCACTTTCTGGCTCTGATTTATTACTAATAACAACTAGCACTATTGCGCTAAACACAAATAAGATTGGTGCCACATACAAAAAGTGCACATTCGTCCAGTGTAATACTTCGTTAGAAAAAAAGAATATTGTTCCTAATAAAACTCCTGAAACCAAAGATGCAAAAGCACCTTTTGAATTTGCTTTTTTAGAAAATATTCCTATTAAAAACATAGCAACCACTGGTGGAACAGTATAAGAAAGTACTTTTTGTAAATATTTAAATAAAGACCCAAAATTTTCAATTTGTGGTGCCCACAATGCTGCTAATATCATGAACCCAAATGTTACCCAACGACCAACTTTCATCAATTGCCGGCTATCTAAATTGGGTTTCCATTTGTAAATAAAATCCATTGTAACCAATGTTGATGCTGAATTAAGAGTAGAATCAATTTGTGACATAAGCGCAGCAATGAAACCAGCAAGTACAACTCCCAATAAACCAGCTGGAAGTAAATCGAACATAAGTGTAGGATATACTAAATCGGGATTAGAAAGATTTGGATACAATATAATAGCCATTGTACCTGGAAGCACCATTAAAAAAATTACTGGAAGTTTTAGAAAGCCTGCAAATAAACTTCCCCATCTACCATGATGAATATTTTTGGCACTTAAAACACGTTGCACCATAAATTGATTAGTACACCAGAAATAAAATCCAAGTATTGGCAAACCAGTGAAAAGACCAAGCCACGGAACTCCCGCATCACCAAGTGGACGAATAAGACTAAGTTTATCATTTGATATATTAGCTGTAATAATTTCCCAGCTACCGCCTATTTTATCAAAAGCAGTTATAGCAATAACCATTGCTCCTATTAATAAAAATACTGTTTGAATTACATCGGTGTAAATAACTGCAGCTAAACCACCAGCAATAGTATATATACCAGCTATAATTGCTAATATTGTAATTGTTTGCCACATGGGAATATCTGGAAATATTAATTTTAAGAGCAACCCACCAGCATACAAACTACCCGCCGTATCAACCACAATATTTAAAAATAATGTTAGAATAGAAAAATATGTTCTAGCTCTACCGTCATATCGTCTTTCTAAAAACTCTGGCATTGTATATACTTGAGATTTAAGAATAAATGGTAGGAAGAAAATTGCAAAAAAGATGAGAATAATAATAGCAAACCATTCATAATTAAACACAGAAATACCTGTGCTATATGCATCGCCTGCAAGCCCAATTAAAGTAGTGCTTGATATATTTGAGGCAAAAAGGGAAGCACCAATAAAAAACCATGTCATTGATCTTCCAGCAAGAAAATAGTCTTCAGCATTTTGATGTTTTTTACCAACGTATAAACCAATACCTACTACAAAGATTGTATACATTGCAATTATAATTAAATCTATATTTTGAAGTTGGAATTCCGGCATATTTTTTCCTGATAAATATTGAGTATAAAAAATTGAATGCCCCACACATTTTAAAAATGTATGGGACATAGGGTTGTGTTAGTTAAAAATTATAACCAAGAGAGAGTGAAATAGAACGCCCTGCTATTGGTCTTGCTCTAACATAATTAACTTGATTTTCAACTATGCTGCCTTCTTCACTTTCAGTAATTCCAATTGCACTTAGTAAATTGTTTCCATTAAGTGAGGCATAAAAATCTCGAGTAATCTGATAGTTGATGAATGCATTAACTATAACATAAGCTGGCAGAACAAGCTCATTGTTGTCTTGAGCATAAGCTGAAGTTTGACCAATTATGCTAAAGCCAACTGCGTGCTGGCCTAATGCTAAAGTTGGTACAAGGTTAAACATAATACCTGGTTGACGGCGAGGAGTATTGTCTTTATTAGCACCAGATGTAATTTTAGCACTAGTATAAGTTAAACTTCCACTAATGTTTAACAAGCTAATTCTATATGCTGTTTCTAATTCTAGACCAAATGCCTGATAATCATTCTTAATTATTTCCTGAGTAGTTGCTTCAAATCCACCTTCTTCTGTTGTTTTTGCCATAAAACATGTTACAAACAGAGCACCATTTTGGAAAATGTGTTTATAACCTAATTCAGCTTGATCTAGAAGATCTTTTGCATTAAGAGTAGTTCCACCTGTATAAGGTAAGCCTGCAAATAAAAGTCTATCAGATTTTGCTGCACCACCGTGGCTATAACGAGCAAAAACAGCCTGACTATTGTTTAGTTTAAAATTACCACCAACAGAATATGATAGGTAGTCGTACTTATAATCAACAGGAGTTGTATTTGCATTATCTATTGCAGATACACTCTCTTCATTTGGTGAAATTACACCATCATTATTAACATCATATTGGGTTTGAACTGGTCCAGAAAAATGGCCTGTTACATGACCATAATCCATACGAGCACTAGCATCTACACGTAGCATCTCATTTACTTTGAAATCAGCACTTATGTATGGTGCAGAAGTTGAATATTCAGTATCATAATTTCTTGTACAGCAATTACCCCAAGCAGGAACTCCATAAGCATAAAGACCATTTTGACTTAATTTTGTACCATCAGCGCCATAAACATCTAATAATTTAGCACCATCGCCATTTACATCTGTTAAGTAAGAATTCCACAACCAAGACATAGAAATGACCTGATTAGATAAATAATAACCAAAGGTAATATTCATGTTGTCAAATTTCTTAGATACCTTAAAATCATTAACTAGAGTGTTAAAATTATTTAATTCAACATCAAACATATGAATTCTGAGTGCTAAGCCATTACCAGCATTACCAGAACCAAATGCTGAACCATCAGCATATTTAAGAGAAGCACCTGCTCCGCCTACAGATTCTGCAAGACCTTGACCAGTACCTACTTCAGCTGGGAAAGGAGTAACAAATCGTCCAGAATTTAAGGATAATCTTCCTCTATTTTCTAAATGCCAGTCATTACCTAAATCTCTGGCAAATTCAACACCAAAAGCTGTGGAAACTGGATGCATCCCGTCAGCGATATTAGCTCGCCTTAATTCGCCATTTGGTCCAAGACCTAAGTTTTGGAGTAAATAAGGAGAATGTGTTGTTCCAGTAGCAGCATCAAAGCCATCAATCGACCCCCAAGTTGGAGACTCATTTGTACCTTCAACTTTTAGTGGCATTGGCATATAGGCAATTGCACGATCATTAAGATATTTGAAGTAAACACGACCATATCCGCCATCAAATAATTTTGTTAGGTTCATTTTAATTTGCCCACCTTTATTTGCAACATAACCAGCAGTTCTTGGACCTTCGCCTTGTCTTAAAAAACCACCGACATGAAAGCTTAAATTATCACTGAGTGGAGAACCATATTCAAAGTTAACACGTGAACTATTATAATCTAGTCCATGAGTAGTACTGATACTTCCACCTTCAACAGCACCAGTTTTGCTTATTAAGTTAATAATACCAGCTGGCGAGTTGCTAGCCATAGTTGAAGCAGAACCACCACGAATTGCTTCAATTCTTGCAAGAGTATTATCAGCTCTTAAAAATATATCGGCAGTTGCAAAAGCAATATCGCCAAATTGAAAAATAGGTAAACCATCTTCCTGTAATTGTAAATATTTAGAACCACCAGCAGAAATAGGCACACCTCTAACTGTTATATTTGTATTTCCATCGCCACCTGATGCTTCAGAACGAATGCCAGGAATATTTCTGAACATTTCGGCTGTAGTTCTTGGGGCGGATTTTTCAATGTCTTTCATGGTCAATGTAGAAATAGAAACACTAGACTCAATTTTTGAAACTGGATTTACAACACCAGTTACAACTACTTGATCAAAATCAAGAATATCTTCAGCTAAACTGGCATTAAGCTCAACAGTTTCTCCATCCTTAACACTAACATTGTTTAAAAATTTCTTGTAACCAATTGAGCTAAATTTAATAGAATAATCACCAACGGGAACATTTGATATTGAATAGTTTCCGTCAAAATCAGTTGCAGCCCCAATTTGAGTATCTATTAAAATTACGTTTACTCCAAGTAAAGGTTCCCCATTTGCATCAGTTACATTACCTTTAATGGAACCTTGTGCAAATATTTGTGAAGACATTAAAAAAAGTAAAAGTGAAAAATTAAGTAGAAATTTTCGACTTTTTTTGTAAGTAGCTTGCATAGACTTATCTCCTTGTTTGATTAAAAAACAGTATTTTTTTTTGTAGTGGCTTTTAATAGTTAAACAAGTAAAATGCCAATGTTAAATAATTGTTAAATACAACAAAAAGGGAGCTAATATATTATATTTAAATTGATAGAAGATAAAACTTTATCAATGTGATTTATCAAATTGATAAAATTACTTTAAACCAATTTCTTTGCAAAGCCTATAAAAGTTTGAAGGAGGTAGTCCTAATTTTAATGCAGCCTCTGTATCATTTTTGCTTATTTTGCGAGCGTATTCACAATAATTAATTCTAAATTCTTTTTCGGCATCTTTTAATTTTGAAAAACTCTCTTCATTAATATTAAAGAACTGTTGGAAGTTGATATTTCTATCATCATAGCTATCAAGAGTTAATTTTACAGTAGTTAAATCAATTGAATCTTTCTTTAATATTATTAGTCTTTGAACAATATTTTTTAATTCTCTAATATTGCCCTTCCATTTATAATTTTTAAAAAAATTAAGACTTTCTTTTAAATACACGGGAATTTTAATATTAAGATCACTACAGTAAAACTTTGTGTAATAGTTTATTAATTCAATAATATCATCCTGTCGTTCTCTTAAAGGGGGAATATTAATATTAAGGATGTTAAGCCTGTAATATAAGTCTTCTCGAAATTCTCTTTTTATAACCAATTCTTTCAAATTTTTATTTGTAGCTGAAATTACTCTAACATCTACATTATATTTTTTATTTCGTCCAATTTTATCAATTTCACCTGCTTCTAACACTCTTAATAATTTTGATTGGGAACTAAGTGGTAGTTCACTTATCTCATCTAAAAAAATAGTTCCTTTGTGAGCTTGTTCAAATAAACCCAATTTTCCAGATTTGGCATCCGTAAATGCTCCTTTTTCATAACCAAACAATTCACTTTCAATTAAATTTTCTGGAATTGCTGAACAGTTAAGAGTAATAATCTTTTCATATTTTCTATCACTTTTATAATGAAGATTTCTAGCTACTAATTCTTTACCAGTGCCTGATTCACCAGTAATTAAAACGCTTGTATTAGTAGCTGCATACGTTTTAATCTGCTCTTTTACTCTATTTAATCCCGTTGAGCTTCCAATTAAGGGCTTTTCATCAATCATTAATTGTATGTTACTATCTAGTTTATCTTGAGAATCTTTCTTTTCATACAATAATTTATCTTTCTCTTCTTCTAATTTCTTTTTTTCAAACGCATTTAAAATTGCTAAAATAAAGTCTGTTTGTTGATAAATAGATTCTTCTATATCAGTAGGATTTTTTGTGCCAAACCAAAATGCTCCGCTATTTAATATCTGATTTGCTAATATTAAATCTGTCTGATTTAATGTCATTTTTGTAATTACAATAATTTGAAGACTTTTTTCAAGTATTTTTATTTTTTTTATCAACTCCTCTCCATAGAGACCTCCAGAGATTTGGTAATCAAGAATAACAACATCATATTGCTTAGCAGAAATTAAATTTAGTGCATGTCTTCCCGTTGATACAATATCTAAAATTTTTATTCTTTCAGCATATGGTTCAATAGTTTTAATTGTTCTTAATACATCATATTCTTCATCTTCAACTAAAAGAACTCTTATTAAATCTTCTTTCATAATAATCCAATTAAACTTTTATTAAAAATTTAGCACCATCTGCATAATTATCAGCATCTAATTTCCAACCACATTTTTTACAATTTTCATATGCAATATAGCAGCCATAACCTGTATTTATACTTTCTATTTTTGTTGATATCTTTTCTTTAAATATTTTTTTAATATTTTGTTCATCATACTCTAATAAGAAAGGTTCAAACCCCTTTCCATTATCCTTAATTTCTATGTAATAATCACCATTTTGCAAGTAAGTTGAGATATTAACTGTAACCTCTCTATCTTTATTGTGGATAATACAATTTTGAATTAGTGGTTCCAAAATTTCCCAAACAACATATTCGTTTATATGTTGAATGGGAAATTCATTTAACAAATTGCACTTAATAATACTTAAGTCGTCATTTATAAATGTCCTTTTAATTACATTTTGCACTAAAAATTTAATTACCTCATTAATTTCGGTTTCGAACTGTTGATTTCTTATTACGCCTACTGGTGGATTATAGGTTTTCATATCATAAATAACCCGACCAATAAAATTAGCATATTTTTTCACTTTTTTTGAAATATCAAGTAAGTTGTTTTCATTAATTTTTATTAAATCGCTTTTAATAAAACCAATTATTTTTTCTGCTTTATGGTGAGCGTGGTATATTCTTCTTGCAAAACTTGCCTCTTTCTGGGCTTCAATTAATTGAGTAAGCTGTTTTTCTTTCTGATTAAACAATTCTGATTTGGCAATATCTCTTTCGTCAATAACATAATTTGTTAAAATGAATATTACTAGTAAACTAAATAGAATAATCGCAGATATCCATGCTCCAGTATAGCTAATAGAAGTGCTTATTAGAGACAACATTTTTTCAACATCTGGTGTTATCTTTTGATACAAAGCTCCAATAACTTCACCCTTAATTAAAAATGGGACAAAGACATGAAAAGTTTTTCCGTCTTCCACAAAAGTCTTAATATCCTCGTTAATAAAAACTGAATATTTTGCATTAGAAAAATATTCGAGAACTTTGGCTCTTTTACTTTCCGAACGTTCTTGTGGAAATTTTCCCATAAGCACATAGTTTAATATATCTTCACCTCTATCTAAAATAAAAACATCAGTGTCAGAATAGAACACCATACAAAAATCCTCAACATTTTTTTGCAATAATTGTTGATAAATTAAATAGTCTATTGATTCAGTAGTTTGCATCATATCATTTTGTGTGTATGGATACTCTACATATTTTTGAAGAAACAATTCGATAGAAGAAGTTATAAAATCTGATTGCCTTTCTGCAGTTTCCAATTTATAAACTTCCATACTCTTATTTAGTAGCTCATCTGTTGAAGACTTATTTAAGTATGAAAGTAGCACATGCGATAGAATAAGGATTATTATTAGAATAATAAAATGATATACTTCAAAATGGTATTCGCGTAGTTTACTAAGAAGGTTCATTTTAAATATCTCTTATTTATTAAATTGATTTCTTTAAGAGAATTATTGATAAAATCATCGGTGGATAATTCTCTATTAAAATAAAGATTTAAATTTTTAGTTAGGATATCAGAAATTCGAGTGTATTGCGGATGTTTAATTCTATAAACACCACTTTCAAATAAGCTTTTAAACAACTTTAATTCTGGATACTTATTTAAATACAATGAGTTCGTAAAAAAGGATTTCAACACGGGCAAATAGCCATTATTTTCCCAAATATATTTCTGTGAAGATTTAGACAACAAAAATTTGATAAACGCTATTGATTCATCTTTATATTTTGAGTTTTTGGAGACAATTAAATTCCAACCACCAATTGTTGAAACTGGTGACTCGCCGGCAAATTTTGGCAAAGGAGCAAATTTAAGATGTTTCAGTTTAGGAATTAATTTTTTGTTAAGAATAATATTTCTTTTCCCTGTTGGCCATCCTCTAAAAAAGGGAACATCATTTTCTAGTGCAAAACTAAAAGTTTTATTTTCATCAAAACCAATAACTTCTTCGGGAATAAATTTTTGCCTATATATTAAGTCCCTTATGAAATTTAATCTTTCAGAAAGAGTATCCTTCCTAAATTTCAAATCCTCAAAGTTGGAATTATAAAATGAATTTCTACCTGCTATTTCTAAAAAGTTACACATTAACCCTTCATAATTATCAGCTTGAAATAGATATTTGTATTTAGATTTAGGCGTTTTAATATTTACTAATTCTTCCCAAGATATTCCACTTGATATTTTTTTTATCAATTTTTCATAATTATCCATTTCCTTAAGTAAATCATCCCTATAATATAAAACGCCTATATCAACAAAAAATGGAATAGAATAAAGGGTAGAATCGAAATAGCAGTAATTTTTGGCTTCATCAAAAATTGAATCAATCTCTTTAGTTGAAAAATAACTATTTAGCGGCTCTGCCCACTTGATAAATCTTTCTCCCCAAACAACATCTATTGCATAAATATCTATTCGGCTGCTACTGTTACGCAAATTTTTAGTTATTAATTCTTTTCTCTTGTTTGTTGTAAATATTTTATATGGAAGGTCTATTGCAATTACTTCTATTTTTCCCTTATTAATTTCATTGAATTCATCAATAAGTTGTGCATGTGCTGGAGTAATATTTTCAGCAAAGTATATTCTTTTCGCACTATTTAATTCGGAGGAATTTCGAATTAGTGGAAATAAATTTAGGATAATTGTAAATAGTGCTGAAATAAGTACTAATAATACAACTAATATAAGTCTGATATTTTTTATGTTTTTAGGAATCACAGCGAAAACCAGTTTCAAATTTATGAAAACTTACAATCAGCGTTGTAAAATACTAAAAAAAAACTTTTTATCTACTACTCTCTCCAAAGCAAAATATTGATGATGTTTGCAAAGACTACCGATAATTTATTAAATTTACTTCATTAACTTTCATAATACATTTTAATTAATTTTCCATAACCTCACTTCTTATGAAAAACAGTTTGAAAATAGCTTTATTCCTAATTCTTTCAAGCACACTATTTGCCCAAAACATTAAGATTACTGTCAACGGTCTTGAAAACAGCATGGCTTCATTATATTCCGTGGGATTAGAAAAATCAGAATTAATTGAATCAATTAATTCTGATAACTCTGGTCAATTTCAAATAAGTACAAATAAAAAATTGAATATTGGAATTTATCGGTTAGTTTTTTACAACAAGACTTGGTTAAATTTTGTTTATGATGAAAAAGAAATTATAATAAAAACAAATATGCAGAAGTTGTTAGATGAATTAGTGGTGGTAAAATCGGATGCAAACAAAAAGTATTATAAATTCCTAAATCTTACTTCTATTTACAAGAAAGAAATAGCATCTCTTCAAAAAATTCTTGAAGAGATACCAAATAGTGATGAAAAATCGGCAGAAGCAATAAAAACATTTGCAGACATTTATGAAGAATATTGGTTATTTATAAATGATTTTTCACAAACAGAAAATAACTCTTTAATTTCACGTTATATCAATTCAGCGCAAGAACCTTATTGGGATATAAGTGCGAAAGTAAAAACAGAGGATGTAAAAAAACATTTTTGGGATAGTATTGATTTTAATGATAGTGGATTACTTTATACTGATCTTTTTATAAATAAAATTGCAGAGTATCTAAGTTATTTTGACAATTCGAATCAAAAAAAGGATTTAATTCAACAAGAGTATGAGAATGCTATAGATATAATTTTAGAGAAAGCAAAAGCAAATAATTTTGTTTACCAGCGTATAACAGAATATTTAATAAATGGCTTCAATAAACTTGATTTAAGCAATATTGTAGATTATATAGTTGATAATTTTGTAATAGCAGATGACTTATGTATTGATTTTCAGACCAATAATTTTATTCAAATCAGAATTGATCAATCTAAAATTCTTAAAAAAGGAATAAAAGTGCCAAATATTAAACTACCAAATTCTACGGGCGACTTAGTTGAGCTTTATAATATTAACACGGAGAAATTAATAATATTATTTTATTCAAGTAATTGTCCTCATTGCCATGAATTATTGCCCCAATTATTGCAGCTCTATACAAATAGAACCAATAATGAGTTTGAAGTTTTAGCAGTTTCTTTGGATACATATTATCCCGACTGGCAAAACTATATTGAAAGTAACAAATTTACTTGGATTAATCTCTCCGACTTAAAAGGATGGAAGAGTAAGGTCTCTTATGACTATTATGTCTATGCTACACCAACCATGTTTCTGGTGGATAAATATTTTAAAATAGTTGATAAACCCAAAAATTTAGAAGAGTTAAAAACTGCTTTGTCTTTAATGCATCCCCTCTAAAAAGGTCGCTTTTATCATTGCAAGCCACAATTTTGCTAAGCAATCTTCCGATTATAAACCAATTTCTAATACAGTTTTCCAAGTTTGTCATTATTCAGCTTTGCGATTCGGCAAATCGCCTTACATTGTAGCTAGAATCGCTGATTCGAGGGCTTTGCCATTTACAAGTTTGCATTTACACAACAAAAATTAATATAACTAATCTATCTTGTCTTTTTTATCAAAAAACCAATTGTCTTGGATTCTTTATTTGCACATATTATTTTTAGATAATCTTTACTGAAATACTTTCAATACATATTTCTTTTTTATCATAAATACACTTAAAAAATAATTCGGGACACCCATTTTTTTGAAATATCTTTGCAAATTAAACCTTAATTTTTCTTTAGAAAACGACTATATTTTAGTAACATATTGATATTAAATGTGTTAAGGGAATATAGTTCTTATAAAGTCGGCAAGTTCTTCTTATATTATTTTTAGCAGAAAATGACCATTTTTTGTAAGTCTAACTTATTGTATTAGAATAAGTTAACCGATGTTTTTTCTAATGACCATAATTAGAAATTTATTCCAATCGACAAATCTGGGTTAAACTATTTTCAGTCTTTTAAAAATTGTGCGGAAAACAGGAAAATATTGTTTTGGATTGAACTCATTAATTATTGTTTTTATTAGTCGTCTTTTTAAAAACTTGAGATTGTTTTTTAATTTAAGTGACTATATTTTATCACTATCGACCGAGTAAAAATATAGATTGATAAAAATGTTTCATTTTCAATTGATTATAGAGGATTATCATCAACAATCAAAAAGAGACCCCCCTCCCAAATATGAAGTCAAAACTTACA
>Ga0100381_1002786_pt1 | contig 15400 bp, 13 predicted proteins | sample CryGeymeta201505_FD_80416 | JGI IMG/M metagenome (GOLD analysis project Ga0100381, IMG submission 80416) | Groundwater microbial communities from Crystal Geyser aquifers in Utah, USA - Crystal Geyser metaG 2015-05 | ecosystem: Environmental > Aquatic > Deep subsurface > Groundwater | place: USA...
CAGAAATGGAATTTTGCTGAAAATTGACTATCTGAATATGGATGAGGTGACCCTTGAAGAAAAGATATACGCTATCACTGCTCGATATCGACCCAAGAATCAGCAACTAGATATCATATCGATGAAAGAGAGTGATAGTGCTTTGATGAAGGATGGAAATATAGTTTTGGATGAAAGGGAGAGCAGTTCATCGGTTAGCAAATAAGCAAAAGCTGTAAAAAAAGGTGGTGAAAAGAAGACGAATGATAGAAGGAAATATATTGAAAAAATTGTCGGACACAATTAACCTGTAGAAGAAGCAACTCTCTTAAAAACTGTATAGCAGAAGCAATAAGATATTCAGATTCCCGAAAAGACGATAGTAGATACTGCTCAAGATGCCACCCAAATTACACCTAATGCTCCTCCTGCAGCCCATACAGAGGAAAATTATTTCAAGTATCCAGCAAAGGCAGTAGAATGGAAGTAATAACCCCTCAATACTCCCGAAAAACAATTATAAAATGTAGTTCCACAGTTCAATACTCCTCACAATTCCAAAATTGATTCACAATAAGCTGCTGATGATTCTACAAAAGAATCAATTCAAAAAATAGTTGAAAAGGTTAGAACAACAGATGATATGACCTCTGATCAGAAAAAAACAGAAGCTCAAGTAAGTGATGAGAAATCAAGTGAGGATCTGAAATAAAGCTCGATCAAAAATAAATTAATAGCCAAAGACATTGTTGATCAAATTTCCAATAAAGTAGGTGAACCCAATGTTTAGGATAAATCGCTGACTCAAGAGCAATTGAAAGCTAAATAATAGTAGCAGCTGGATAAAACACAGAAATAAAAAAAATAGGAATAAATCAAGCCAGTTAAAAAACAGGCCCCACAGCCTGAGGAAAAGAAAGCTGAAGAACAGATTCTAACTCAAAAAGAAACCAAAGAAGAGTCGATTAAGGCTGCTCTTACAGAATAGAAACGAGAACCAGTGAAAGAAACAGTTGAGAATGACGAAAGATAAGTTAAGCCAGAATAAAAGACAAAAAAACATAAGAAAAAATCGAAGAAGCACAAGAAAAAATCTAAAAAGGTTACTGAAAACGACCCTGATCAAGAAAAAAATCTTGTAGCTCCAGAAAAAAATGATGCAAAGAAGATTACCCAGTAGGATCAAGAGAAAGTTGAGCATGAATAGGAAAACAAAGTACCACGAAAACAAGGAAATGGTGCCTCTGCATCTTTTGATAAACAGACTCAAACTGACGACAAAGATGCTGGTGTCTCTGCTTTAGAAAGTAATCCAAAACAAAAAGCTGATATAAAGAAAATCTAACAGCTTGGAAATACTGATCAAACAAAAAAAGCATCTGAATCAAAAAGATAAAAAAATACTCAATCTGACATTGGAAATAAACCAAAAAGATCTAAAACTATGACATAGTAGTAGATAAACCTTGCAAGAGATGCATCATGATCTCAATAGTAAACGCTTCTGGTAAATATATTATCATGTAAAGAATTACTATCAGTTGAGGCCAAATTTAGTAGTTTCAACTTCTGACTTTTTTTCCTTTGTATTCCTCATCAGAAGACAGCTCTTGAGATTCAGTTTCCTGAATGTAGAGGCTTTTCTTGCTGTTATTTTTGCTGTGAGACTTCCAAACTTAAGCCGTTTTTCTTCCTTTCTTGATCTCTTTGCTCTTAATCACTTTGAAAGGTATTTCTGGGTTTGTCTTGGTCACTTTTTTGGCTTCGCAAAATTCGAGTGCAATTAGGCTACTGGGAGACTACATTGAAGTGCCATTCTCGAAAAAATCCTCCTAAAACCCCCACCAACTCCCATCTTCAAGACGTTTAGATCCGATCATCACTCTGTCCTCATGAAGATCGAGTGGTATTATGTACTTGGAGAGATCACGGGTATCATTGATAAACCTCGGGGACTCACAAATTGCTGAGGTTTTGCCATTGTGAGGTAGCTAATGAGCTGGCAGTATCTCTCTGAGGCTCCATATATTGGCAGAGAACGCCAGATCTTGTTCATAGTCTGACTGTGACAATTCGAGGTCCATATATTTATCTTTATTAGCTACGATATCGAGGTATAATTAAATAGCAAGTTTCATACTAGCAATAATATAGCTATAACGGTGTATAATTCAAATTATGCTAAAAGATAAAGATTCAAAATAGTCGATCCAGGTCACTATTCGAGTGCGACCTCTATCCGAAAAGTACGACCGCTACCACTCAGATAAAAATTCGAAGATCCGCGAGTCTGTGTCTTTTTGTAGCAGTCACAATCTTTGTCGCTAGTCAACGCGGGAGACACCAAAAAATTTACCTTCGATTCGATTAGCTATGAACAATCTCAGGAGTAAATATTTGAGCGAGTGGGAAGGAGATGTACAAAGGATTGTCTGGAAGGTATAAATTTTGTGATGCAGGGTATAATTGCACCATATTTGCTTATGGTCAGACAGGTGCAGGAAAGACCTACACCATGATGGGAGTCACCTCAGATCATGAACAATACTAGTATCACAGAGGTCTCATCCCTCGCACGATGAATTATCTATTCGATTGCATCGACCAAGAAAGAGCGGAAGGAGTCAACTTCATCATCAGATGCTCCTTCTTGGAAATCTACAACTAACAGATTATTGATCTTCTCAATAAAAACAATACTAACTTGCAATTGCGTGAGGATACCAGAAAAGGGGTATATGTAGAGGGGATTACTGAGCTGGTAGTAGGAAGAAGTGATGAGATTATGGAGTTGTTGCACAAAGGATCAAAATCAAGACATGTTGGTTCTACTTTCTACAATGAGACCAGCTCTCGTTCTCATTCAGTCTTTACAATGAATATTGAGTCAAAATATACGAAAAATGGAGTGATGAACACCAAGAGTAGATCTTTTAACTTCATTGATTTGGCGGGTTCAGAAAGGACCAAAATGAGCACAGGAGAAAGACTTAAATAAGGATGCAATATCAACAAATCTCTAATGAATTTGGCTTCAGTCATCAACTCACTTTCCTAAGTCTCAGAAGGTAAGATGCAACATGTGAACTATCGTAATTCAAAATTGACATTCCTCCTAAAGGATTCCCTGGGAGGTAACTCCAAGACAAATTTGATCGCAAATATCAGTCCCTCGACTATGTTCTACCAGGAGACTTTATCTACATTGAGTTTTGCTAGAAGAGCCAAGTTGATCAAGAGATAGCGAGCATCTATTAATGAAGATTCTTCAGGAAACCTTGACTCCATGAAAAATTAAATCAAGAGATTGAAACAAGAAGTAATTACCCTGATGGGTAGACTTCAGTCATAGAAGAATCTTGAAGGCACAAGCAATTCATCTTCATCTGCTCCACAAATGACTTCAATTATGCATCAATATGTAGCAGAAGAAATTGACAAACAAACTCGGCTAGAAATGGAAATCCTAAAATTGAAAGAAAGAATTTCTCATCTTCAAGATGGAATTAAACATTATGCTTCAAGTTAGACCCATTTGAGAATGATAATCGCTGTCCTTGATGATAAGATAACCAGATTGAAGGCAGTTTAGAACAGATTATCCTTCAACATGGAAGATATAGATACTGATGAGGAAAGGATTAAAGCTGTTAAGGAATACTTCGAAAAGGAAAGAGAAGGTCTGATCAAACAAGTTGAAACATTCAGGGGCCAGTCTGAAGGAACCAGAATCGTCAAGGAATTGTTAAAACAGGCCAAAATTATGAGATAAGATGGGTAATAAGAGGAATCTCTCAAAGAATTACTGACAAAAAATACCAGTTTTTTGAGTATGATCCACTCCAAACTTTAGGAGATAGCTCCTGAAAAACAATAAATATAGTTTAACGCTGATTTTGAAAAGAAAGTCAGTGAGATTTAGATTGAGTACCATAAGAAAGAAGAATAACTTGTTGAGAGAATGGAGCAGACAGGACTAGAATTAGCTGAAGCCCAGAGCAGAAATGAAGAGAATGAAAAATTGCTTGAAGACGCTATCAGTACACAGATAGCTCTATAATAGAAGGTGAAAGAAGCTTGTTCTGAAAAAGAAGAACTTGAATAGTATTTGAGAAGCGAATAATTAAGAAGAAAAGGCATATAATAATAACTCAACAAAATTGTGACAAAAAATGAATAAATTGTTGCATAACTCAAGAACGACATCAACAATCAATAAATCGAAGGAAATTTACTGAGGAGTGAAGTCGAGACACTCAAGGGTAAGATTGAAAAAATGTCAACAAATTAAAAATACCTCAAAGAGTAGTTTGATTCTCTTGAAGAATAAAAATACAAACTTGATAGACTCCTCATGCAAAACATCGAGGAGATGAAATAAAAGAAGAATGAACTGACCATGAAAGATTCAGAAATATCAATGATAAAGCAAGAGTTGGAGAATGTTACAAAATAACAAGAATAACTTTCGCAAGTGAACAAAGAGTTGTCGTCTGAGCTTGCAGAAGAAAAGAAAAATAACAAACTGAAAATAGAATAACTGCAAAATGTTATAGACAAGTAGCACCTTTAGCATGCTTAGCGACAAGAATAGCTGTCAGCAATTATTTAAAAATTGTAAGCTAAAGTCAAATAGACTGAGCAAAGGTTGAGCGAATAGAGTGAAGAAATAGAGTTATTGGTAAAACAGTTCGGTGAGATGGAAACCTCAATGAAGAAAAAAATAGAATCAAAAGAAGCCTAGCTGAAGGAGACAATTGCTCTAATCAACCAAAAGGAGGAAAATGGTAATGAAATAGAGTATAATCTTAATCAAATCAAAGCTGAACTGATCAATATTCGCTCTGAGAAGTAAAATAACTAAACAAGGCTTAACAAAATTATCGAAGACCTCAAGTAAAAGTTAGAGAGGGAGCGCCTTAACTATTAGCAACTATAAACCCAAGTCAATGAAAGAGCTAAAATTCATGAAGAACTTGTCAAAGAGCAAGCCCAACAGAGAAATTAATTCAATGAGATCAAAGAGATGAAATCGAAGCTTGAAGGTTAAAATGCTACAATGAAAAAGTAACAATGTCAGGTTTCTAGTCTTGAAGCAAACAATAGGAAGCTTGAAAGCGAAAACAGCAAAATTGAGGAAGAAAAAAATAAACTTCAACAAACTATTAAAACAATGAAAGAAGAACTAAGATAATTCCAGCTATTGAATGAAAACTTGAATAAAGATCTCCAGCTTCAAATATAGGAACTGCAGACTGAACTCGTTAAGAAAGAGTCTTCAATCTCATAACTGAGCAAATAATACTCACAACTCAAGTAAGACGGTAATCAGAAAGAAAAGGGAGAACAGAAGATGAGCGATGAAATTTACGACCTTAAGAAAACAAACTAATCTCTTTCTGGATAAATCATGTCGCTTGGCAATAGCTTGAAACTGATGGAGGAAGAAAATCGCATGTTGAAATAAAAACTATCAAACTTTGAAGCTTCACACGCAAAAATGCTAGATGAATTTGATCAAAATGCTCAGTACAAGCAGAAGTGGTAGCTTCAAACCGATTAAATACAAACTCTCAAGGATAAAATATAGGTCGAGGAGCAATCAAAATAAAGACTGTATGTTGAGGTTTGTAAAGAGAGATAAAATTGCTCGAATCTCAAGTTAATCATTGAAAATTCTGAAGCTCAAGTCAGACAACTCGCAGTTGAATTAGAATAAAAGGATACCATCTACAAAAAACTTCTTGAGAAAATTGCCAAGAATTAAAACGAAAACAGAAAATCAACAAACAACTCAGAACACTACCTCAAGACAATTGAACTTCTTGAAAAATCCAGAAGTGAGCAACTTGAGATGCGAAGGCAGAACTAAGAGCTCAAGAAGAAAAATGATGAGCAATCCATGTATATAAAGGAGGTGGAAAAGAAATCTGAAGGATATTGCGTGTCCATGCACAAAAGATTAGAAGAGATACAAAAAGACTATTTCGAGCTTTAGCGAAATCAGGAGAAGTTGATAAAGGAGAAGAAATCTCTTGAAAAATGTGCTAATGAAAACGATGTTTTGAAAGAATAATTACGAAGCATGAAGATCAGTGCAAACAAGATGGTCCAGAGACAAGAAGAACTCGAAAGTAGATTCAAAAAATGCAACATAGACTATATAGAACTCGAAAAAGAATTCGAAGAGTTGAAAAAAGGTCAAACAATGACTAATAATCATGATGACAAAACAAATTTCATGAATAGACTCAAAGCTGAGGTTGCTGCCTTGAAGACCTAAAAACTCCTACTAACTGACAGTCTCAACAAAGAACGTGAATAAAAGACAAAGCTCAAGGCTGAAATGCGATACGGTAAAGATGGAGCAGGTGACCTTGGAGCAAAGATTGATCTCGAAAAGAAGATCAATTAAAATAAAAATCTTCAATAATTAATCTTCGAAATTGTGAGCCACTTGAAGATATGTGTGAATGAACCTCGAACAAAACTAGAGACGATCAGATCAGTTATCCTCAACACCATCAAGGATAAAAACAGCGAGGTAAAGAGTTTAAGAGAGAGGGTGAGATAGTTGGAAGACATGCAAGAAGCCAAACACATGATGGTAAGAGAGCCAGCTCTCAAGGACTACAAAGGTTTCAATCACTCTATCTCAAAACGTCAAGCAAGCGAATAGCAAAAATATGAGAAAGATAAAGACTCTAGCGTTTTAGACAATAGCACAAGACAGAAAATGAAAGATTTCTAAAATTATTACGCAAAATATAGGCAAACCGGAAAGTCAGGAAAATATTGACTTAATTGAGTGATTACGTATACTAAATATAAGAAAATCATGCATATTACAATCTAAATAGATATCAGGTCAGCCATCAAGCAAAGGATTGTCTACTATTTTACCATCGTAAAAATACTAAATAAATAAATCTAAGATAAGGACTCACTTACTTTGAATGGCCTCTTTCTTCAAGAGTAAAATTGTCTCGGAAGGAATCACTACTTCTTGAACACTATTCAGTTGCTATTGATACTCGTCAGGATTATAGAGTGGACTGAAAGGAGCAAGAATTTGCTTTCTTCTCATTCGCTACCAATCTATATCGTTGAACCATGGATGATTCATGACTTCTTAGGGACCATTGTTTCCCAAACGATTTTGAGGTTTTCTCTGAATGAGATGATTCACAAAATCAATGCACTATGAAGACCAACCTGGAGGGTGGTCCTTTTTCCTTATTTGAACCTGTTTGGCTAAAATTTTATCTCTGATTTATTGTCGACTTGATCCAATATAAGGTCTGATGCCAAAAATGCATTAGAAAATAAGAACGCCTAAAGCATAATAATCGGCTGCTACTCCATGATTACATCGACACATCACTTAAGGGGCCATGTATCCAGGAGTACCTGAGGTGTCACAGGCATTTTCAGGCTTCCAGATCCTAGCGACACCGAGATCAGTAATGTGGATGTAACCCTTCTTATCAAAAACAAGGTTTTATGGCTTTAGATCTCTATGAATTATACCTTTGTTGTGTAAAAATTCCAAGCCCAAAATGATGCATGCTGCAAAGAACTCTAAGCTTAAGCCTATTTTTACTAGTTTGTTCTTAAGTGAATGTACCATTTTTGATGAGATGAAATCGTAAGTCACCTCCACAAATGAGATCCATGATTAAATACAAGTTTTATCGATCTTGGAAGGCATAGAGAGCGTTGATGAGAAACTCATCTTTGAGGCATTTTAAAAGATTTAGTTAGTTCATGACTGATTCGACACTTTTTTTGAACAACACTCAGGATAATCGAATTTGTACCTTGCTTTGGACATCTATTTCAAAGCATAGAGTTTCCTTTATTTCTTGCTTTATATTTTCCAGACCTAAATCTACCCGATGTTACTCTGCCGAAACCACCTCGACCTATTACGCTTATTTTGTTGTATTTTTTTAGATTGAGAGCGTCAGGTATCGGAGCTGCCTCTTTTGTTTTGACTTCCTTGGTAGTAATTGCTTTATTGTTGCTGTGCTCGCCTCCCATTAGTTTCGAACTTACTTTGTTATATATAATGATTGAAGAACTATTTAAATCAAGAAGTCCCAGATAGTTGTAATTTATCTAGAATCGAATAGAAAAAAAAGTTGAATCGACAAAATAATATTGAGGATTTTGATTTATTAAGCATCAAATGGTGGGTATCAGCAGGTGAAAGTGCTTCTGGTTCTTTGGGGTGAGTCCCGACCTCCTCTTGTTTTAAACTGACACTTGAAATTGAGTGTTTATCTTTCTTGTTGATTCTTAAGATCTCTGTGTAGATTCTCAAATTTTTGATGTAGTATTTCTTCCTCAATTTTTCGATCTCTGATTGATTCGTCAAGCATGGTTTTATATTTTAGTCTCAAACTAGCAAGTTAGACGTTTTGCTTTCCCTTGAGAGTATTGATAGCTACTTAGATTCTCTCTGCTCTTTTTTCCATCCAAGCCTTTTTCTCTTGTCTTTCCATTTCAAATATTTGCTGCTGGACTTTGTGAGCTTCTGTGAATCTATAATACAATCAAATATACAGTTTTTGTTTGACCATATGCTCTTCCATTTTTCTCAAATTGAGTAATTCTGAGCTTTCTTTAGTTTTAGGACTAAACTGCACATCCAGCTCCTTCTTAGTCTCTTCAATTTATTTTTTATGCCGATCCATCATAGCTGCCTCATTTTGTTTGAGGTCATTGTTTATTTTTGTTTCTGTTTCATCCCAACGTTTGTCAAAATCTCTCTGAGATTCTTCATTGTTTTTCACGAGATCAACATGTTATTTTTTATGCCTGTGATGTAACTAGTACAGATATCGCTCCTCATGCTCCTTCTCTAGTTGCTCAATTTTTATCCTGCTTTTATCAGCTTAGTCATATTTGCTGTTGGTCTTGTGAATTTCCATAAGTTTAATTTCGTTCTCAAGCTCTTGCTAGATTTTTTAGAGATTGCGACTCATCTTAATAAAATTAATGGATTCGATGGAATATAAAAGTTGAGTTGAAATATCTTTCTGGAATTTCTGAACTTCATATCATAAAGATGAAATTCCTAATTTTGTCTCAGGAGCTTATCAAAAAAACAGATAAGTGTTTTTTTGATAAATTGTAATTAAACAGGAGGTAAATAACATGAAAATCAGTAGTACTCTTTTTTGACTGTATACCTGCTGGCTCCATTGATTTTCTTCAACTTAGAATAAGTATAGTTGGTTAATTTCATAGGCCAGGCAGACACCGAGTCATCTTCTCTTCTGAATTGCTGAAATAATGCTTACTGTTCCTCAGTTGTCACGTATTTCCTTACAAAACTATTCTGATGGATCAGAGAGTAAAATTTTTCTCTTTCTATGGATTCTCCATGTCTCCTGTAATGCTCGCAAGGGATAAGTTTTTCTTTGCTTCTGGAGTACAACCTTTAGCTGAGTTCTTTCACCTTAGGAGACATCTACTTTTTGTTAGCGATTTCAAGTTTTGAGCTTTTTTTACTTGTAAGCATGTCTTTTTGAGATTTTGATCTCATTCTTTCATTTTGCTTCTTGTATGTGGCTAATTTTTCACGACTATTTGTCAAGTTCTTTAGAAACATATTTTTTCTCTCTAGGAACAAATCATCAGCTCTCTATTTTTTGTGGGTCTTTGGTTGCTTCTCAAATCGACTGATGTACTCAAATTGCTTCTCTTTACTTTTGGATTGAGGAGGACTTTTTTCGGTGTGTATCCTTTTCTTTCTTTCATCTTCTCGATTTTTCATGAATTATTATCTTTCTGTGACTGTTTCGAAGTATTTTTTGTTATTCTGATAGCCAACTGTAGACGGCTCGATTGACCATTTCTTTTATTGTGGAGCTCGACCTGATTCATATGCTTTTGGACTGAAAGTAATTCCCATAGGTTTCAACTCCTCAACATGAGATGGAGGAGGAGTATATATTTCATGATGGTACTTAGTCGGCCTTTCTTGGAGGTAATTATATACTTGAGGAGATTCTTCGACAGTTGAAAATTGGTCAGCTTTTTTGGTTTAATACATTGACAAAGGTATGATATTCTTTTCGATATGTTTTAAATCCTGGGCATGAGCTAAGTTCATCTCCTCTGAAACACTCTCTTGTTCAACCGATGAACCTGTAATCCTTGAAGGATGCAAATTTTAGGCACTTCTTAGCCCATCCACATGAGTTACATTATCAGTCTTGCTATCAGATTGAACATATTCCGTAATTATATGCTGTTTGCGTTGCCTATGCGGTGAATCTTATTCGATCTGATTGAATGGTTGGAATTTTCTCTAATTTTTCCCAGAGTCAAGACTCTACTTTGATGCTGCTGATCTGTAAAGTTCACTATTCAAGTTGACCCGATGTCCGTTGTCTTTAGGCGGACTGCCGTTATAGCTAAAATAAACTGGTACTCCTTCTCGATACCGGCTTTATGACGATGGTGAAGGTGAATTAGAATGTTGTCGGGGGACTGTATTAATCCGATGACGAAGAGCAGAATGATAGGGAATCATAACTTTACTTTCTGTTAGTTTGTAGGTGTGGTTTTCATCTTAGTCCGACAATTTAATGGTGAAGTTAAGGTTTTGCTAGGTTCGATTGTCTATCGTGATGTCGTGGTCGAGTAATTGTCGACTTCTTTTCAATTAACTTTAGAGCCTAGCGATGGACCTTTACATTTTATCGATGGATTGTTCGTAGATGTTCTTAGGGGACATCTTTTGACACAATATATGCCGTAGAAAATAAATAAAATTTATTTCGAGGCATTAGTTATATCTCTCATGCAATTCTTTCTATCATTAATCTATTCAAGCTCAAATGCTAATATTCATGACTGAAAATTGATGCCATATTGGGACAGAATCACAAACCAACATTTTTCTGGAATTCATCAAATTTGGTGCCGAGCAAGGTGAGGTGGCTGTTGATTTATTTGCTATTTGCCACCATAGCGTTGATTTGATTTGCGAAGCGCATGTACTAAGCTTTCTGGGCAATCAGGTAATTTTTGCTGCATAGGATTGAAAGTACATCTTCTCTTCGAACATCTTGACCTCGATCATCAATTTGGTCTTGGACTATTCGGTCGAATGCTTGCCTTCCTTTTCGATTCCTTGGAACTCGTTGGTGATATTTTTGAGAGTCGAAAGTTCTTCCGTCATTTGTGAGCTGAGTTTTTTTGTCCTTGACTGCATACCTCCACATTTACTTATACCTTTTCGAGCTCACCAAAAAAGGTGTTGTCTCTTTCGCTATCGAGGCTTTTCTTGGGAGAAGTCATTATGAAACTGATTAATAAAGTTAGATATTATTTTACACATCATTTGAATCTCAACCTAGCCCGTACTTCCGCATCATTCACATCCCTCATTAATTGCTAGGATCTTTCATCCAGCTACTTTCTGGCCTTCTTTTCAAGCTACAACTTGGTCTTGAAACTAAAAATGAAAGGTAGCATTGTCAGGAAAATTAGGCCACCTGTTATTTTGATGTACTTTATCTTTCTGGCAATACTTTATTCGTTGTATTTTGCTTAGAATTTGTCTTTTTTGTCTTTTTGCTGTTTCTAATGATGGTTTTTCTGGCTTATCTGGTCGTCGAGAATCTCGCTGTAGCTTTTGCTGTAGTTTAGTTTATGCCCGTAGTTGAGGTCTGGGTATACCTATGTAAATCTCCTTCTAATTCTTTATTTTTCACTCATAGCCTTAAACTCAGGTTGTTCATGGAGCCGGATCTCCTAAAATTGCGTTTTTGATTTTTTACTGAAAAATTTCTCATACTCCTAATCGATATTGATTTAGACTTTTGGTTTGGCGTATCTGAATTAATTAGGTTTTTTGCCATACTAATTAGTTCCATCTTTATCAGCAGGTTGTGCAACATCTTCCTCATATTTGGTTTGATTCCATGATGACCTGACTTTGATTGTTTCGTCGTATTTGCTTCTTTACTTTTGACTGGAGAGGATGTCATAGGCTTATTGGATTTTTTGGAAGCGATTCTTATCTGCTCCTTTGTAGACATCGGGATGGTATAATTTTGCTAATTTGATGTAGTTCTTCTTGATTGTAGTCGGGGTAGCGTTACTAGGTACCTCCAGGATTTGGTAGTAATTTTTCTATTTTTTGGCCTGAGTGGCAAAGTAGTACCGACTCGGGCCGGTCAGCCTTAAACTATTCCGAAATATAATCATCAATTTATAAACAATGCCAAGATATGCATTCAACACACAACTAAAAAATATTTAAATCAAGGGAACAACCATCTCATAATCAAAATTAAAATGGCTCAAAAGGTTGAATTTCAAATACTCTTATCTTTCTTTATTGTTTCTTGTCATTTTTAGTACTTTCTTATAATGGATTTCTGACCTTCTTGGAGATCATTTCTGGGTTGAATTATGCGAATATTTATTTGTGTGCTGGTCTAGCAGCAGTAGGAGGATCGTATTTTTATGATATATTTTGAGTGATATTGAAAGTACGATGGATGATAGTTCGACTGTTGATCGGCTGACTGTTTTTTATTGCAAAATCATTGAAATTTGATCTAGAACCAACTGATTTCTAGGGCTATTCACAAAAGCCGCAACATCCGATCACTATTGTTGAGGCCGAACGTTAACTGTCAGTTTAGGACTCATATTGATAAGGTGGTGGATAAACTGTTTGGCGTGATGTAGAAGGTAAGTAATGATTGCGAGCTGGATACGGACTGAAAGGAGTATCGACCTTGGCAGCAGGTAGATCTTCTTCTTGATCTCTGGTATCGCTATCCACAAATGCTACTTTTTTTTCAAATATTCGATGCAAGCGATGAGAGGTAGATCTATTGTCTCTATTTGATTGTTCCGGTTCTATAGTTTTGGCCAACATCAAGAAAGGGCTCTGTTCTGAGACAGGACTGTGCTATTCTTCCATTTTTTAATTGTTCTATTGCGATGAGTTTAGCTTGCGACTTGCCTAAACTTTTTCTCTTTATTCGCTTTATTCGATTCTGTGAACTTCTGGCACCACAACAGGAATAATTTCATCTTGAACTGACTTCTTTTATTCCTTTGATCCAGGTGATCGCTGGCTGAATTTGATAGATGACAACATTTTCGATTTGTTCAGTGAAGATTCTCTAGGCTCAAAAATCCTATTCCTTTTTCCGTTTGATAGGCTCGTCCTATTCAGTTCTTTACTCTTGCTTTAAGGTGATATCTGCCAATGTTGACCTCGGTTGGCAATTAGATGCACAGGTTTATCCCCACTATCTCGTCTGATTTCCAAAGAATGATTGGCGTAAATATTTTCAATAGCGATATGGTGTTTTTCAGGGGTACACCGAAACACTTGCTAAACCTGTCTGGGCACAGGTGATGGTTTTCGAACCACTGCGTAAGCTTTCATTAATTTACTTTAAATTAGATCTAATAAATTTTATGTCAGAAAGAAGGATTAATCAAAAAAGTAATCATGATACTTCCTACTCATCATAGGATTACTCGATTAGATCAAGCATTTACTATTTGGTAGAATTGTATTAAATCTTGGCCTGTTAGAAAGCAGGAAGAGATTAAAGTATTCTGGGTAGTTTTAATTATTTGCATTTATTTATTAGCTTGCTGCCGGTTTAGAGTAACATGAAGGCTGTTTAAAAGTTCTCACGGGCTAGCGATAGCTCGATGGCTTTCTAGAGACGTTTCTGAACTATTGCGCAACTTTTGATGTTTGTTTACTATATCTCTAGCCAACATTTGGCAAGACAGAGAACTCCTTAAACCCAGTGGCAGTGAATCCCATCTTCTAATTTCTACAAAATTGACAGTTGCTCTTCACATTACTTATATGCCTTCTCATAGTCTTCAAGAAGAATCAAAATATTGCATCTGTCCCATACAGCCTTGCTCATGTATTTATTCCTAATCTCAGCATTGATAACATTATTGACTTTCACAGCTCCTATCAGCAAGTCTGTCATCTCCAGTCCATTCTTCAGTCCCTCGTTCATAGCCAAAATAGCCAGAACCCGAACAAATGGAAAATCGAACAGCAATGCCCTTTAATGAAACATGCGCCCCAGAAACAATCGACAATTTTCCAGCACTTTTACAAAATTGTGGATTTAATTCAACTTCAGATAGGTCTTCATCAGGGCTAAATAGACAGGGTATTGTTAGATTTAGTATTAACTGAGATAACTGACTACTTTGAGCAGAACAGGGACAGCTCTATGGAGTTATCCTTTTTCAATGATGAGAAGATCGATGAGTTGAAGGTATATTTGAATGAAATTGCTAACTGGGGTGACTTGTTTGTAATATTGCAAACGGCTCATGACGGTTTTACTGAGCTGTTGACTGAATTAAAACTGTCCTTTCTTGCGAGCTTTTCTTATCAATGTCAGTTCCTACCCGAACTGCCTATTCCCCAATCTAAGAACGGTAGGATGAAAGAGTAAATTATTATTCTTGTCAATCCTCGCCCCCATAATTTTACATATAGTATCTACCTCCAAGTTACTCTCAGCTGTAGCAAATATGTCGAATAGTCTCTCCTCCGATATTCTGACGTGTTCTTGCTGAAGGGAATAAAGAGTCTAAATGCATCTTGTTTGCAGGTTGCTGTACTATTAGCTCTAGAAGAAGAGATCGAGTTCATTGTCGAAGGGGAAGGTAAGTTTCTGCAACTAACGAAGAAGAGAAGGTATGTTTGATGTGGTGTTTTTTTGAGTGGGGCGATTGAGGTGGAGACGATAGCTCTAGCCTTATTTAATATTTTCGACTGTCACTATGAATTGTGGGAAGTCTTATTAGAACTTGAGCATGTCTCTGGATTTGGATATGATTTCTAGAGCTCGAATGGACCTGATTGGCAGAAGTGAATTGCCAACCTTCAACTGCTTTACCATGGCTTCATGCTCCTTGAATTTCAGATAGATGGCTTCCCCACACTCTAGCACCATGCCACTCCTAACCAACTTTGCATTGACTTCTTTCACCATTTTCTCCAGCGACAAATAGGCAAGAAATTCCTCCAAAGGTGAATTCCTTCCGATAACCCAACTTCCTTTAACAACTAAAATATCTTAAGGAGCAAAGGAGATAGCCTTAGTATGGATATTATAATGTTTTTGGCTGATGCTGATGGACGAGAAGGGACGAGGATTATTTTAGCTAACTTTTGTCTAAATCCATTGAAGAAGCTAGAATTATTGAGAGTTGTCGGTAGGATAATTATCGAAAGAAAGCTCGCCTTCAAGGAGCTAACCTGATTTTAATTTGGATGCATCCAAAAATGAGTGTAATTTGTTATATTAAGGTATTAATCCATAGCTGACTGTTTTTATTACTTCATTAGTTTGCTCCATATCTTTGTCTTCTGTAGGATTTTTGGAGAGTA
>Ga0100381_1002787_pt1 | contig 15396 bp, 14 predicted proteins | sample CryGeymeta201505_FD_80416 | JGI IMG/M metagenome (GOLD analysis project Ga0100381, IMG submission 80416) | Groundwater microbial communities from Crystal Geyser aquifers in Utah, USA - Crystal Geyser metaG 2015-05 | ecosystem: Environmental > Aquatic > Deep subsurface > Groundwater | place: USA...
GTTTCAGACACGGTCTTATGTGATGAGAGATAGTTCCCGAAGGCGGGGTGACTTTTTTCCTGCTAGATGAGGAATTTGATGTTTTAGTCAAAGTATTCAGTGACCATTTGAGTGTTATTGTTGTTGACGGGTTCCTGTTTGGGCTCTATGGTTTTGGGAAGGATGATGGATCTGTTGCGGGTGGAGACAGGCGCTCTGAGTTGATTGAGCTTGTCATGGTGGATGAGCGAGTAATTTCTTTTGTAGCGGTTGTGGTGGTCATGGTCGAGGAGGTTGGTGAGTTCCCTTCCGAAGACTCTGTGTTCCATGTGTCTGTTAGATTAGTATTATAATTGGCAGAATGCATTGACATCCTATTATAACGGCCTTAATACATCAATAAAGATATTTTAATCAGATAGTGTTTGGAAGATATCTGAGTTTAACACTGTAGAGGCCATCAAGGCATTCTAGATATTAATAATCAATGAGAAGAAGATAAAACGACAAAGATAAATTGGAGAAATAGTGCTTGTTTGAATTGCTCTTTATAAGTCTTCAATACCTTACAGGATGTCTTAGTCATAACAATTATCAATAATTAAGCATCAATGCATTGCTTCCCTCTTAAATTTACTATCAATATCTCTACATAATTTTATTATGAACTACAATTAGCTGACCTATCACAAAGCCAGTCCCTTCTATCGTCAAGGATATCTCCCAGATCGAGCCTGGTACAATCGTAAACCTAAATAATTCCCCTCAGAAATTCCCTCAGGTCAGGAATACTTTACAGATTCTGGTCGTAAACATTATAATGGGAGGTTCAATCACTCTTAAATATAAGAAACAGGAGTGTTGAAAAGCCCTGAAAAATACCCCTATTAGAACAGAATAGCGATGGATAAAACATACATGCGAAATTTGGACACCACCGACATAGAAGGAGCAGGCAGCGGCACCAGAGTCAACGAAGCAGTCAGGTATAAATTAAGAGCTCAGGAGTAGTTAGCCCGTAGATATCATCAATCCCTGGATTTGCGCGAGAACAAAGAGCATGAATATGAGGAGAAGAGGCGATAGTTAGCAATAAAGCAATTATAAAGCATCAAAAATAAAAAATCGCAAAAAGTCAAGGATTCTCTTGAGAATAGCAGCATAACTAACAATCCAGAGCAGCGATATCGATCTATTGATGTTAACCACCCTCAGTAGCATGTGAATAGTAAGCAATAAGACAACAAATTTATTACTTTGCTACCCAAGCCATACTACAAAGGGCTAGAACATGAGCCAAAAGAACCCAAATACGTTAGCAAATACATTGAACCTCTTAAAAGATAGCAATCAGATCCTCTTCCAGCCAGCAGTCCTCCTCAAAATAAGGAGCATATCAGTAGCAGCACTCAGTTTGATGATCATCTAAGTCATGTTTTCAACGCCAGCGACAGGCATAAGTCAAACCCAGCCTACGTCAGCAATTATGATCATGAGCTCCAAAGAAGAAGAGAAGAGTATCGAAAGACCATCGAGCTAGACCATGCCGCTTACAATCAGTTGACCGACAGAAAACAATTCAGGAAACACAATCCTACAAACTTATCTTTTAGTTTGGCTGGCCAGTCAGTGGTCGGAGGCCGATGATAATTAATACGATTTTCAAACAAATAGTATCACCCAATCCTTCTAAGTAGCTTTTCTCCCTGGTCGACGGTTCTGTCCAAAAGACCAAGCACAATGCTATCGTATTCGTTTCTTTTTCTTCTTTCTCCCTCGGTGAAATTGTCAAATTTGACTCTAGCTTGTTCAATCATCCCCATCAATGAGCTGGTTGACTGACCTCTCAGTTTTTTTGCTTACTTGAGCTATAGGGTAAAGTTTACCGTCTTAGTTTTGAGATCATTAGAGGTAGATGAAAGAGTTTTATTAAGAGCAGCTTGATCCTTTTTAATGTTAGTTTTAAAGGCAGCAATCTATTCTTCCATTTCGGCTTCAGCATTCTCCTTTAATTGTCTCCAACTTTTTTTGTATGCGGCCATTTCTCTTTCAAGAGAAGCGAAGTTCTTTTCGAAAGACAGCTTTAGGTTGTTCAACTAATTCATGGCTCTAGCCCTCACAACTTCTAATTCTTGCTCCGTCTACTCAACATACTTTTTGAGCTACTCGTTTGATTCTAATCTCTGAGTAAAGAGCAATGTACTTTAAGGAGTTCTTGGTTGGTGGCAAACGTCTACCTAAGCTTGGCAAGGTGATCCTCAAGCTGTTCGATGGATGAGGGTTCTACCGGTTCTTGCGACTTAAAGAGATTGAGTGTCGGGGCCTTGTAGAAGTCTAAATGTCAGGGAAGGTACCTGAAGAGGCAGTATCGTTTTCTTCAAGATAAGGCTTTTTTTCTTCTGTGGAATACATATTCTAAAATTATGCTAATCATTCTTTTCCCTTCATGCTCATAAATAGCACCTTACTGCCACATCTATCAGTGATGTTTTGGACTGTCTACAAATAACGGATCTGCATGGCGGATTGTCCGTTCAGAATCTCTGAGGTTTCCTTTAACATTTTAGCTGTTTCCACATTAGCTTTGGCTTCGATAATGGTGGCTTCTGATAATCTACGTTGAATGGCAGCGGATTGCATGTTTTTTTGGGTCTCAGCCTGCAAAATCAAATCTGAATATTAGTAATTCTACCTTTGATAAAAATGTTTTCGATGTATAACCCCCAAGGATAGATTTTTTCCTTGACGTATACCTCCAGCTCATTTGCTACCCTGTTACGATGCTCGAGCAATTCCTGGAAAGTGTTCTAGCCCACAACTGATCTTAAAGCTGCATACGACATTTCTTTGATAAACTATCTTATTCTTTGCGTGTCATTTCTGAGTTTATAGACTAACTTGTAGGGCTGAATGGCTCGGTAGTAAACAATAGTTTGGATGCTCATGCTGACGTTGTCCTTGGTGATGACTTGCTGGGGAGCCAAGTCAAATACATTAGTTTTCATGTCCACTAAAATAACATTTTCGCTCCATGGGTTGATTATATGGAAACCAGGCTTTAGGATTTTTAAATATCTTCCGAAAGACTGGTGAACTCCTAGCTGAGCTGTCGGAATTTGGTAGGTGGGCGAAGTGCAACAGCAGCATATGCAAGGACACCACATTTTGAGGCAACCAGTGAAGTTACCACAACACATCAGGCAGGATTCGTAGCAGGTGCTTTCATATTACTGCACTTTCTGGTTTTGGAAGTCATCATCATCTAGATCATCAATCAATTAATGCTGCTTCATGATATTAATATAAGGATGATTATTGTAGCCATGAAAAAGATAAGGTATCAGGCATAGATCGCAAGGTGTCGAGTGAAAAATCGGGCTTTGGCTTAGTCGTCTCCTATTTTTCCTTCTTTTAACAACTTCGATGTAAATTCCAAACGAGGAACATCTATTAACTTTTCCTTATCCTTAACTTCCTTTAAAGGTTGCTCCTCTTTTCTGCCTTCAAGTTATGCAGGAACTTAAGATTACTTGTTTTTGGCTTCCTCTCTTCTCTATATTGACATAATTTATGTCAAGTTGAAAGCTTTATTTTCCTGAAGTTTGTCTGTCAGAACCACAACTTCTTCCTCCTCGATAACAGGATCCCCTGATGATTAATTTCCTTCGGCCTGGGAAGAATGGGCAAGAGTGGGAGAGTTTGTCGGTGAATTTGGACTGTTTCTAATTTATGGAAGTGGCTCTCTTTCATTTTTTTGAGCATTTTGGTATCTATCAGGCAGATGAAGTACAGGAATAGCTACGTTGTTTCTTCCAATAGATAAATTGAAGCCAGTTCCGCCCTATGATCCGTTGCTTTGGCCGCTGTTTCCCTGAATAAATTCATATCTTACATTGTACTGGTAAAAATTACACTATTCTTCAAGAGAAAATGAAGCCGTACTCTGGAAGCTAGCTATCTTGGTTTCGTATTTTCTGCAAATTCTCTTCATATCCTTTCCCATAGCCTGAGAAGCAGCAACCAACTATTTCTCTTGCTTGCGAGTCAGTTGGGCAATCAAGCTTACATCGAAAGCTGACTGTTCATTCTTATTGTAATTTTTAGTATTGGCATAATTAGCTTGCTTCAAAGTTGTAAAATATGTTTAGTATATTTCAGGTTCTTTCTGAGTGAATTATCTGAGAATTTATTATGAAACTCTTGAGAGAAGTTCCTTGATGATCTGATAAATTTTATTCTTGACAATACCTCCTGAGTTAGCTCCTTTGTATGCATCGAGCAAAGCCTTGAAGGAAGAGCCGTTGATGGGCACTGCGATAGCCTTTACTTGTTGACTGTTGATCAGCCCCTCCAAGAAAGAGAAGTAATGAATCTTAGTGATACTTTTCTGCATAGATGATAATTTACAAACTGGCTGATCTCTGTGGCGAGGCTCAATAATTTACTGATATTTTTCACAAACACGTCAATCTAGAATGTAACAGTTGGTTCGTTTTATTATTTTTGGTAATACCTGTTATCTTCATTATCACTATTGATCCTGCTGAAGAGGGCCTCAAGGTATCGGCTTACGTTGAACAACTTATCCTCGTCAAGAGCTATCAATTCATTGTAGAAACGCTCCATCATTTGACCTGTCACCAAGATGTTTGATATTCTTTTGAAGTCTTAAAAATACTAAAAGTAAGACTGCTTGGTGGCTGATAAAATTTCATCAAGAAAGACAAGCGCACCGTCAAAGAAAAATTCATCTTTAATGTTACTGAATATCTATTCGATAGCCTTTTCAAGGATTGCTTTTTTGAGAGATTCGTACTTGTATTACTTATTTTTGTCCTCGCTTGTGAGAAGTTGGGCAATGAGAGTACTAATAGATGAGTATTGGATGTTCTTAAGCAAGAGATCAAGTATTTCAGGGTGTGATTCGAAGTAGGCTAATACTGGTATTGGTTCATGCCTGATGAAGAATGAATACATTTTTTGCAAATACCCCAAACAGGTTTCATTCTTCTATTTGTTTTTCAGAATTTCAAAACTAAGAGCTACCATTTATTCTCGGCTGATCTACACATCTCTTTGTTCTTCAGGAGGAATAGAAACATCCTCATCGTCGTCAAATTTGAACAATCTTTCAGCTTAACTTGTGATTCCTCCCTCATTGATTTCTTCCTTGATTTCGCCCTCTTCAGGTTACTACTTGGGAGGAGGCTCGAAGAACATTTATGCAATTTAATGATCTTAATTTCCAAGAACTTAGTTGGCAGTAAAGGAAGCTTTCTTCATGTCTTCGTTCTAAAGCTCTTCATAACTGATATTAAAGGCTAGCTGGAGCATTCTCACTGAGAAAGCTTTGTGGGTTCTGCAATAGTTGACAAATCTTGTCAATTGTGAGCGGATGGAGGAGGAAATGTTGGGTGTGCTAAGAAATTCCTCGGCCGACACAGTATGATTACGGAGTAGTTTTTAAATAGGTTTTAGATTCTTCATGACCTGAGTGACAAGAGATGTTACTTGTGGTATATCGGTTTGTTTTGAATAGTCTCAAAAAATTTTATAACTAACAACATCTATTTATCAATGAGGCAAGTACAATAAAAATGATTAGCCCTCTGAAGATAACCTACTCCTAATCGATGCGTCTATCGTTTTTAGCTTGCTCAAACGCTCAGACATGCTTTCTTTGGGGGTTTTACAGTGACGAGTCTAGGACCAGTCTCGACTCCCGCCAACTGACATCCAGGTGGCCATCTCCAATTATTATTGACGTTCTTCTGAAACAAAAGCTTGAGTCTTGAAATGTTTGTAAATTGGTGATTCTGGGGCAACAACACCTAATTTTTTCATTTAAAATTGTTTGGAGTCTTTTGGTGTGAACTCGAGTTTTGACAGAACTGTCATCACCTGATCATAGTCATAGTTTGTGATTACTTCCTTAACAGGGTAGATTGCTTCCTCCGCCTCAAATTTATTTTGAGGATTAATAATTCTTTTATCAAACAAACTGGCTATATCTTAGACAAGCTAGCATATGATGTTCTGCTGAGATTCAGGAAGATGGATGTATTTTTTAAGAGATGAAGTGAAGAAAAGATTTAAGATGTGGTTGTAGACTGAAGAGTACTTTGTCGGATCGTGACGAGGGTAAAGCTCATCCATAAGAGATTGGTCAAGCAGAAAGGAGTAAAAGAATAACTTCTTGACTGATGAAAAAGCTACATCTGTATGGTTGTGATGTTGCTCCTCCACAAGGTCCTTTAGTTGGGATAACAGTTTCATGAGCTAGATTGGTAGTTCATTGATAAAATCAATAATGTCTTCCTTGAAAAATGTCTTACAAGCTTTGAAGAATTCATATGCTTCGTTGTTTCCACTTCTCATTGATATTTTTACAATCATCTGATGAAATTTCCTGAGAATAGGTGTATAATATAAGGCAAAATGATTTCTCAAAAAGCGAAAGAGAGGATGCTTTCCTTCCTCGAATAACTAATCAGGGTCTTTGAAGCTGCTGATGTAGTATCTGTATAGGTTTATCAGCATTTCTTCTCCACTGAACTTTACTCCTTCATACACTCTGGAGCCTTATTTCCAATTCAAGTAGATCCTCAAAAGTGATAGGTGCACATTATCTGGTCCTTCAGCCAAAACAGCAACTACTTTGTTGAGCTGGGATGAAAAAATAACCTAATTGACATTGGCATAGCTAACATCGTATTTCATACGACTTTCTAAGCCTACATATTTTCCTCTGTATTTCAGAAAAAGTTCTCTTGAAATATGCTCCTTTACCAGGATACGATCGACTGTTTCCAGTATGTTTTCCACATATCTCTTAGTTTTTTATTGACTGCGGCCTTTCTCCAAAGATGTCTTTAGCTGTTTGAAGAATGCTTATGAATTTGCAAGAACTTTTACGAGCTCAAGAGTTGTTTGTCCATCTCTTTCAGAAGTATTACTCTGATCCATACTCATTTGAGATGATGACATCCATCCATAGAACGAAGAGCTGTTAGGTTGAAACTGTTAGCCATTGCGAGAGAAACTATAAAGATTGTTTATTAGATGATCGATTATCAAAATACTGAGAAGTTCAGCTTCACCATGAGGACGGACTTTGGCTTGAGAGTTTACTGCTACAAGGAAGGCAATAATCTGGTCAGCAAAAGATTTACCATCTTGAGCATAACCTTGAATAAAGAGATCCATAAGCGTTGCAAGACCTTAATTGGATAGATAATACCTCCTAAGTCAATGCTGTTTCGAAACACAGTAAAATCGCAGAGTTCTTCCCACACTTGGGTGATTCTATTGTCCATTTTAAAATGAAAACGATAGACATATCAAAATTCCTGCTGAACCTCAGCCTCACTCATCTTAAAATCGATTCCGTCATCATTGTCAAGACCCATTTGCTCCTGGAACTTACGCCTCTTCATCTCTTCTTATTGCAAGAATTTTTCATAGTCATCTTCCTAGAGAGGTAACTCTTCAGCAGGAGCACCAGAATCTGTCTGAGATAGAGGTTACTCGCCTTCCAATCTGTTGTGAGCTTCCCAAGCTGAATTGTAGATCTGACTATTCATCAAACCTTTCTCCTCCATTTCACTGATGATATTATCGACCTTTTCGCTATTTGTGAGGGCATCAATAATTTTTTCATGCTCAGTGACGTTTTTATCCATGAAGTCGAGACTTTTGGTGACAATCTAGAGTTGATTGACAATTTTTTCAAGCTAGAAGGACATTATCTCAGCAATTTTCTGAATAGAAGCATAAGTACATTGGATTTAAATGATTGACCAGGTTGAGTTTGTTTTGGCTTTTCTTTCTCTTGCTGATTTTGAACTGTGTATGCGTTGCTTTGAGAAAGGTCAGCAGAAAGTTTATTACTCTTGAATAGAGGTTGAAGGCCAGTTCCATTAGCTTTCTCTTTGAAATTATTTTCATCACCTCTTCCTGAGTTGTTGAGCTCTCTGTCGAAATTGCTCATCCAAATCATCACTAACTTATCATCTCCTCCTGTCGCAAAGTAATCTCCCTTTTCGTTGAACTCAACTGTCTTCACGTTGCCCTCATGACCAAAAACAGTCCATCCCAGTCGACCTTGCTTCAACTCCCAGATCTTGATTTTGTTATCATCTGAGACCGAAGCCATGTGATATCCTAAAGGATGGAAGGCAATCCTGTTGACTGGTCTATCATGAGCATTGTAGTGCTGAATTAGTTTGCCAAGACGGGTGTCCCATACTTTTATCGTACCGTCAATAGCTGAGGCAGCAATACAAGTCCCATCAGGGGTAAACTTGCAACTGAGGACCTCTGACTTGTGCTCTGTGAAGGTGGCAGAGATTGTTGCCTTGGTGATATCCCAGAGTTTGACTGAGCGATCATCTGAGCAACTGAGGAGTAATCTTTCATCGAAGGAAATTTGGCATTACCTGACCCAATTTGTGTGTCCAACGAAGCTCTGCTTGAATTTACAGTCTAAATCCCACATTTTGATTGTTTTGTCAGAAGAACAGCTCATCAAAAAATCTTCCTGTCTGGAGAGACTAAGCTTTAAGACGGGGCCAGAGTGAGCTTTCACTGTTTTGCACTTGCCATTGCTATATATCGACTTTTTTACACAGAATTCTTCCAGATTCGGATCTATCGATCATCTGCACATGAAATAACCTTGCTTGAGTCGGCGTTAAAGAGCACATCGTTGACTTGACCCTTATGTCCGACAAATTTGAATGGTCGAATTTGAGGTTTGAAGTTCCAGACTTCAACCAAACCATCAGCGCCACCCGATACTAACTGTTTCCTGTATGGACAAAGAGGTACATTTAACGAGAAAAACCAACACTAGCGACTCCTTTTTCATGTCCTCTGAAGCACCTGACAAGAGAAGGGTCTTCTGCTGTGGCGACGGTTCGAATGAGACCTTTTGCTTATTACATTGACTGTTTGTATTTAAATGATTTATATAGTTCCACAAAGTCATTTGATTTGCTAATATTATATGGAGAACACAGAAGATATTTACGCTAACCTACAATATCACTATGGCTTTGGAAATGGCTTCCTCAGCGAGGCCAAAGGCGACGCCGTCCCAAGGAGTATATTTCATGATATTTAGACCAGAATAGTCCTCTAAAACTCAAATACGGGCTTTACCCAGAGCAACTTTCAGGAACAGCATTCACTCTCAAAAGGGCTGAAAACCAAAGAACCTGGCTCTACAAGTTGAGACCTTCAGTTATTGAAGGACAATATCACAAGGCTAAATATCCCTACAGAATCATCGCCAGCTATATGCAAAAGGAGAACATTTAATCAACGCCCAATCAGCTTAGATGGAATACCATTCCTTCAGTCAAAGAAGGAGAGTCAGTCAACTTCGTTCAGGGTATGGTTTCTCTGTTGGGAGCAGGAGAGCCCTCTCTTAAGCAAGGAATGGCCATTTATGCATACTCAGCGAACAAATCCATGGACAAGACCGCGTTTTATAATGCAGACGGAGACTTCATGATTGTGCCTCATTCAGGAACTCTTTACGTCAGGACACTTACTGGTAGGTTGACTGTCAAGCCAAAGGAATTTCTGATTGTCCCCAGAGGTATCAAATTTTCGATTGATGTCAAGGAAAATGTGAAGGGATGGATAGCTGAAGTGTTTGGTCAGCATTTCACTCTTCCTGAGTTGGGTCCTATTGGAGCTAATGGTCTTGCCAACCCTGAGCACTTTGAGTACCCTACTGCCTGGTTCGAAGACAAGAAAGAGGAGTGGACAATCATCAACAAGTACATTGGTGAGATGTTTGAAGCTAAGTCTGATTTCTCCCCTTATGACGTTGTTGGCTGGAAAGGAAACTACTCAGCTTACAAATATGACATGTCAAAGTACAACACAATCGGCTCAATCTCCTACGATCATCCCGATCCCTGCATTTTCACTGTGATGACTGTCAAGTCAGCTATGGGCGAAGGGTAATAGTATGTTTATTCAGCACAGCTACCATGGATTTCGCTATTTTCCCTCCAAGGTGGTTGGTAGCATAGCATACCTTCAAACCTCCTTATTATCATCGCAACTGCATGACTGAGTTTATGGGCAACATCTGTGGAGATTACGATGCCAAAGGAAGAGCTTTTGGTCCCGGATGCTCATCACTTCATTCTTGCATGACACCCCATGGACCTGACACCGAATCATACGAAAAGGCTGTTTTGGGAGATTAAAAACCATACAAGATATCCGAAGATAATCTTTCCTTTATGTTTGAGTCCGGCTGTTTGCTCAAACTGACCTCTTTTGCTTTCGATGGCTTTGCCAGCATTCAAGATGACTATCCCAAATGTTGGGAAGGCCTAAAGACTATCCGTCACTCTGCTGAATGATTGCATGTTAGTTGATAGTGGTTAAATATTAGAATAGGAAGATCATTGGCAGTGCTACTTGATTTAGGGTATTTTTGCATTGAGTTTTTCAAAAGAGACTGTGACTTCCAAAGATATCTATCTTGCTAGCTAGATGTTGGTGTCAGAGTTGAGAAATAAGGTCACCATAAGGTTTTTCGAATGGGCCAGATGGATCAGATTATCTTCGTAGTAATAATTGACTGCCCTGATTTAGGAATACGTTTTGGTCTATGATAAGCTAGATCGTACCTTCTAGAGATTGCTTTGAGCCTGTTTGATGGCACTGATGAGCATCGAGGTCGCCTGCACGAATTTTTAGTTATCTTTTTGTGGTACACTTTGGCAAATCAGTATTCCATCGCTGTCCGATAAGACGATTCCTTTCAGACAGTAGAACTCTTCAACAATTCTTCTCAGGAACTAGGTGCTTTAGCCTCCCATTAAAATATATGATATTAAACTGCATATATCAATTAGAAATTTAAAGTTAATGTCTAAGAACTCAGCTATCGACATCATCCTCAGAGTCCGACCGCACAAAAACGTATACAAAGGATTCAGTACATAATTGGATATTCAGATATCAGCAAATAATAATCCCGAGCCTAATTTTTCATCCCCAAGGAAAGCTAAGAAGGCTACATTAATAACAAATAAGAGAAACGGTCGTTCCTTTTCAACCAGGTTTTCGGGATGGACACAAGACAGGAATAAATATTTGATAAAGTTGCCAAAGATGTTGTAGATTCGGCTCTTGAAGGCTTCAATGGCACCATTTTTGCATATGGTCAGACAGGCTCCGGAAAGACCTTTACGATGACCGGAGGAACCAGCAGCTATTAAGATAGAGGTTTGATTCCCAGGACACTCAGCTATATTTTTAATTAGTGCAAATCGAGAAGTGGCAGTGTCAAGGTCAATATCAGCTACATGCAAATTTATCAGTCAGTTGGTTATGACTTGCTTGCTACCTAAAATCTGACCAAAAAACTTGAAGATTTGCCGAAAGTCTAGCCAAGAGAAGGAGCCAATGGATAACTCCAACTCAATAATCTCCAATCATTCAACTGCCAAACATAGTAGGATGCTCTTAACTTTTTGTTCATCGGTGATACCAACAGAGTGGTCAGTAAGACTCCCAAGAACGACGAATCCACACGCTCTCATTGCATCTTCATTATCAATATTGAATCATCCAAGCCTAACAGTGATATCAAGACAGTAGCTACGGTTCACCTGGTGGATTTATCAGGCTCAGAAAGAATCAAACAGACAAATGTAGAAGGCCTGCTGGAGAGGGAAGCTATAAACATCAACTTGGGCCTTCATTATCTTTAGAGAGTCATTGTTCAGCTTAATCAAAAGGCTCGTGGTTAGAATGTTCACATCAGCTATAGAGATTCTTTGATGACCATGGTGCTGAGAGATTCTTTGGGTGGTAACTGTAAGACTCGAATGATAGCTACTATTTCTCCAAAGCAAGAAGATATCATGTAGAGTTTGTCAACGTGTAAATTTGCTATGAGAGTTGCTTTGATCAAGAACGACATGATCAGAAATGAGACTGTTGATCCTGGAGTCATCATAGCCAGGCTCAAAAAAGAAAATGCTCAACTGAAGGCTGAACTGGCTCTGATGAAAGGATAAGACACTAAAGAGGAGCTGGACAAGTATGAAATTGAGGATTGTCAAAAGATGGTCAATGATTATCTTGAGAGTGATGATCCATCAGCTGCCATCATTCTCAACGATCGTCTCAAACTGAATTAATGTTTCTACTTTTTGAAGAATATCATCAAAAAAGGAGGAGGAAGGCCAGCCCTTTAGGAGAAAATGAACAATGAAAGTGCCAAAATGGAGAGATCGTATATGCCAAATTAAAATGATGGCGGAAGAGCAGCAGAGGAAATCAAAAGATTGAAATTGCTCATCCAGCAAAAGGATAACTAGATGGCTTTGCTTGTGAGTTTAATTAAGAAAAAAACAGGAGATAATAACTGTGTTATTCCTGGTCGACCTAATAAATAGGAATAAAATTTACTAAGGTCAGTAGTCAGGGAGAAACCTCTTCACTTTCCTTCTGAATAGCCACTATCTAAACTGGAGTAAACGAAAATGCAGTCTAGAGTTGAATAATCTCAATTTGATGCATCTAAAATCCCTCAGAAACCAAATGTAGAATTAGATAAGTAGGATATTGAAAGAATGCTGATCAAACCTGTTAATTTAACCTCCGAGCAGATGCTTGATGAAGCCCAAGCCTTTTAGCAATTTCGAAGAAGCTACAGAAGACATGAAGCTATGGAGAAAAATATGGGTCTGCTGTAATAAAAAATGGTGAAAGGAAAAGAATTGGGAAAGATCATGGCCGATTTAAGAAGAAAAATTCAGATGGCAAAGGAGAAGCTTGAAAACATCAAAAGAGAGAACACAGTCAATTCACTAGTGTAAGGCAAATAAGTAGCAGATCCATAACAAGAGAGACTTTAGAATTAGATCATCTCTCTAAAAGAGCAAAGTAAGCCAATCGGCACAGAGTTGAAGAACTTAAAAAACGATGTTGAGAGTATACAAATTCTCCAAAAGAAACATATGGAGCAATTAAAGAAAGATTTTACCAAATGGTACATGCTAAAGCAAAAATAGAGATCAAATATGACCCAATCTATTGACTCCTCTCTGATGACTTCCAACATTAAGGACAAAGAAGTCCTGAATCATCTGCAATCGTTCTTAGCTGCCAGAGATGAAATAAGGAAGCGTTGATCTTTTCTGCATTAGTCTTATAACAATGAGATAAACTTTGATTATAAAATATTAACTTTTAGAATCAAGGTAATTAAACTGTTAGGTAGGATGCACAGCAGAAATCAGTTTGAGGAACAATTCGAAGATTCAGAAGCCAATTTCAGCGAGGCAGGAGCTGGACTAGCTTCAGATAGGGGACAGGGAAGACCAATTCAACTGCTTAAAGTACATCCTTCTGGAAGAATTGAACTTTGTGAGTAAGCACTCTCATTGATTGCATCGTGTGAGTCTTAAGTAGCATTTGCAAGTATTGTTGGTAAAATGAGAACTGGCAAAAGCTGCCTGCTGAACAGAATGTTGGGTCTTTCGGGAAGAGGAGTAATTATTTGATAATTGAAGTTCCGAGTGGATCCGTCGGTGTCAAGCTGCACTCAAGGAATTTGGATTTGGTCATAACCAATCTTCAATGAAGTTGCAAACTGTTTAGTGTTCTTTATGGATACTGAAGGCTCTGAAAGTTTGTAAAAAGACGCGGAAAACGATGCCAAAATATTCACTTTATCTCTATTGATCTCCTCCTACCTTGTCTATAACTCTGTAGGTTGCATTGACTAAAGGTCCATCAGCGACCTTTAGATGGTGACTGCTCTGGCTCACAAAGTCAGAACAGATGATAGATTGTCAGAAAGTGAATCCAAAGAGCAGTTGTTTAGATACATGCCCAAGTTCATTTGGTTGCTAAGAGATGTTACTCTGAAGATTGAAGATCAGTACGGCAAAAAAATAACTCCTTCACAGTATCTCTAAAATTGCCTTACAGACCAGAATTCTAGCTAGGCTTCAAGAAGCATAAAAAAATCGCTATTGACTTATTTCAAAGACAGAGAATGTATCACGATGGTGCGACCTGTAGGAGATGAGACATAATTGCAAAGATTGGATAGTATACCGGATCATGCTCTTCGAAGATAATTCGTTGAGGTTGTCGGAAAACTCAGGGACAAACTTATCAAAGGAAGTAGACCTAAAAATTTTGGAGGCTAGGATGTTACAGGACCTGCTATGGCTGACTTGATTGAAGTTTTTGTTGAGTCCTTCAACTCTGGCACAATACCATCAATTAAGTCAGCCTGGGCGCAGATCGCTGAAGATGAAGGAGCCAAGGCATACAATCTAGCCATCAATAGATACTAGGAGGTTTTCCTTCAAGAATTTTCAGACGACGAACCAAAAAGTGATGACGAGCTTCGCCAAGCTCTCTTTAGGCTGAGGTAAGCAACAACCAAGTAATTTTAAGAAAATGGTGGTGCTAAGCGTTAGCACTAAGACTTTCGCATAAAGCTTCGTAATCTCATCGACGATAAAGAGGCATACATCATCGATGTCAACAGAAATGTGTGTGAGACCCACAATCATCAAATTTTAGTGAACCTTTCTCAATAGATGAAGGTAAAAATGGCTAGCAACAGTTATAAAGGCAACAAGAAACAATTGCAGTCTGACTTTGACGGTATCATTGAGAGATACAATCAACAAGCAAAGGGTACTACCAAGGCATAAATCCTGGCATAGTTTGTTCGAACTATGAACACAGCTATATTCTCTATGGAAAGCGATTCTCCTCAGAAATAAGATAATACAGCCTAGAGGATCAGGATCGAAGAATTGTAGAGATTGAATAAGATTCGGGAGAAAGAAATGGAAAGTTTGAGAAAGCAACTACAGGCCAAATAAAACCAGGTTCCTCCTGCAGGCAGCAAGAAAGACAATAAGAGGCAACCCCCTCCTTAGAAATCAAGTCAAGGTTGCTGCTCAGGTGACAAGTGTCTTATCATGTGAGCTGATTTTGTTTTATTTTTGAAAGATATGAAACTATAAATCATGACTCCTTATAAAGTAGTCATGAGCCGAGATAGGAAATTATCAGCAAACGATTTAGGTAACATATCAATTTATTATGTGGAACCAAGGAGGAGGACAAGGCTTCAACCAGGGAGGAAACCAGGGCTTCAACCAAGGACAAGGACAGGGAGGTCAATGGGGACAGCAAGGTCAAGGATTTAATCAAGGTGGTCAAGGGTTCAACCAAGGAGGACAAGGACAAGGGCAATATGGCGGACAGATAAACAGACAACAGTGGCAGCAAAACCCTTTCTACCAGCAACAAGGTTGGGGACAAGGAGGCCACCAGCAGATGCCTCAATGGCAAAATCAACACAACGTCTACGTTCCACCCATCCAGTTCAATCCTGGCTGCAAAAAA
>Ga0100381_1002816_pt1 | contig 15311 bp, 12 predicted proteins | sample CryGeymeta201505_FD_80416 | JGI IMG/M metagenome (GOLD analysis project Ga0100381, IMG submission 80416) | Groundwater microbial communities from Crystal Geyser aquifers in Utah, USA - Crystal Geyser metaG 2015-05 | ecosystem: Environmental > Aquatic > Deep subsurface > Groundwater | place: USA...
ACGCGCAATAATCAAACGAATATCACCATCGGTACTTAATCCGGCTTGAGCGGCGAATGATTGTAGATCTACTTGTTGAGCAAAGGTTGGTGTCGCCAAAAGGAGAGCTCCTATAGAAAGAGCCAGTGCAATACCACGCAATGCTGATCGGTGTGAAGGAGACATGTATTTGCAGGTTTAGAAGACTCAACGGGCGTAAGGCAAGGAACCATCGGTTGTTGTACAAGCCACTTGACTACCGTAGCCTTTGCAACAATAAGGGAGTGAGCTTGTACCACAACTTTCTGCGGGTCCAGCATCTGGTGCTTCTGGTCCATTAGATGGGTACATACAAAATTGATTAATACCCTTAACCTCACTACTAATAAGCGGCCAGTAAGCCATTCCCCCTTCTACATCTGCTGGTACTAATGTTCGGTGATTGATAAAAACCTTAGAAGCATTTACTTGTTCACCATTTTCTGAAGCTACATCTTCGCTATTTATCCAAAAAGGAAATTCATATACATCACTTGCTCTGTCTGGAAAAAGCTGTACCGCCCGTGAAGTAAGCGAAGACACCAGCATTGGCATGTTGAATGCTATTTCAACCGGAGAATCTGGATTTACAAATGTTTCATCTAGGTCTGGACTCAAAGATGCAACTTGCGGTGTTCTTTCATCTATGGCAGAAGTAGTAGTAAAGACCCAAATATAATCATCATCAGGACGACCTTCGGCGGTTGAAGCTGGTGAACTGCTAGAGAAATTGCGATTTCCATCTAGTGAATTTCCAGAAACATCTACAGCACCATCAAAACGTCCGTTAGCAAAAGTGGCTTGCGGTGGCGTAGTTGAAACAGTAGCCGCATGCACAATTGCCTTAATATCATCACCGCCAGGCAAACAATAAACAATGTTTCCACAAGCATCTTGAGCACAAGCACTGTCAGATACAAAAGTTACCGTGTGATAATTGTTTGATAACGTAAAGGTTCCACCAACACTACCTGATCCAGATAAAACTTCTATATTGGTAAAAGGATTGTTTCCTCCGACTATTCCGGCCACAGAAAAAGGATTCATTGGTTCACTGAAATTAACCTGCACTGCAGTATTACGAGCCACAGATGAATCAGAACGAGGTTGAACAGAAACCACTGTCGGTGGTGTTAAATCGACAACCGTCGAAACTTCAAAACTCCAAGCATATCCTTCTGCAAAACGCCCCGCAAAAGCAGCTGAGCCATCTTTTAACTCAATGGTCGAGCGAAGATCCACTGTGTAATTTACATCTTCAGTTGATTGCCCAAGTAAATCTACAGGATCAAATGCTAAAGTTTTGCCAGCTTCATCGACATACACGTTTACCGCTTCTGGAGCTAGTTTGGCATCTGGGCCATCTGCTGTCGGGTAAATATAAACATTGGCAGTATTAAGGCGTCCAGATAATTCACCTCCATCGGTATATCCATCTATGAAAGAAGCTGGATTGATTGCCTCTTTAAAAGTTACGAGAATAGAGGTGTTACGAGGAATATCTAGCGCATTGCGACCTGGATAGTGATCTTCAATTATTCCAGCTCCCAAAGATCCGGAACGTGGTTCGCTAAAACGAATAATTCCACTTTGACCTCCCTGATTTGAACCACCACTACCACCACCATAAGCTCCAGACAACAAACCGTTCAACACAAACTGCGTGATTGCAAAAGCGGAAAAGATAATAATCATTCCAATCACTGCCTGAGTCAAAATTCTTTTGGCTTTGTCTACTTGATCAGACTCACCACGAGCTGTCATGTACAAAAAGCCGGCGTAGACAATCAAAACAAATAGAATCAAACCGGTAACACCGAGAGCAATTCGTACAATACGCGCAATCAAAACCGGTAAACTCGTTTCCGAAAAACCGGCTGTTGCACCAATTGCACTTAAATTATCTGTTGCTGTTTGTGCCAAAGCACCTCCACCAAACAAAAATAGTCCACCGGCAATTAGAGTAATCACTAGTAGAAAGCGTGAAAAAGGAATCCTCCGTCCGAGTTTACGCAACATCACAAAATATTTCGACAAGCATGAAAAAAACTTTACTCACATTATACACTATTTTTACTCATGGTGTGTAGACTGCAAAATACTTCAGTTTTCATTGAATACAAACAATAAATTCACAAACAAAAAATCACCTCGTATAAAACGAAGTGATTTTTTGATCTAATGACTTTAGGTCATTTTTTCTAAAACCAGAGTTGCAACAGTAAATATAATTGTAACAAACATTGTCGCCAACATTCCACCAGCCATCGATTGAAAGGCTTGGTTTTTGTCATCTGAACGTCCACTCGAAAGTGTAAACTGAAATGCACCTTTGATAATGAGCAGAATGGCCATGAGTCCCATTAACATCAAAGCGACTCGACCAAATCTGAGAGCGTACAACACAAGTGTTGAGACTTGAATTTCGTTTACGCTTGTAAGCGTTGAAGAAAGACTAGATGCTGCCTGTGCTGGCAAAGCAATACCCATAAGGCACAGAGAAACCAACAAACCCTCAACAACCTTACGAACTCTAGATCCATCCGCTCGTCCGTCAGCTGCTTTCATGGCTACACCCATTGCTTGTCCCATTTGAGACTTGCTGGTTAGGTTCGCTTCTTTTAAAGCCGCTTCAACCACCGATTGAACTTCTTCATCAGAAAGTTGCGTTGGCAAATATCCTTCCAAAACAAGAATCTCTGCCTCGGCTTTTTCTACCAAATCGGAACGACCAGCTGATTGATAGCTTTCTAGGCCATCGGTCATTTGTTTGAGCTGGCTTTTGACAACTGCCAGAACTTCTTCTTCTGTAAGAGGTCTTCGAACATCAATCTCCTCATTTTTGAGGGCTGACTTCAAAAGTCTAAGAGTAGACAAAGTGTCCGCCTGTTTTGTTTTGAATGCAGTAAGAAAATCTTGCTGAATACGCTGACTAACCGTCATACAAGAGGAAGGAGTCAAAAACATGACTTAGCGACGTGAACGGCGACCGCGCTTTTGTTCTGGGGCGCGACCAATTTTTGTAAGGTACTCAAACTTTTCTTTTAGGCCCAGGCGACGGAGAGCACCACGTTTAACCTGTGTTTCTCCTGCTTCTGCCTCATGAAAACGAATTTTACGGGCATCGAGCATGTTTCCACTGCGGTGTACACGCTGACTAAAACGGCGGAAAAAGCTTTCAAAGCTTTCGTTTTTTCGCCTCTTTGCTTCAACAAATGACATGTATATTTATTAGGGAAAATGAGTAAATCATGGCGAAAGTATGAGACTTTTCGCTTATTATGTCAAGGCTTGCGCTGCTAGTTTCTTTTTGATGATATTAACCACTTTGGCAGCATCAACAATCTCCTGAGAACCTGATTCCATATCACGAACAATAACAGTGCCGTCTAATACCTCTTTTTGACCCAAAATAAGGGTGAATTTTACCTGAAGTTTGTTGGCTAAATCTAGCTGAGCCTTGAGTGCACTTTTTCCAAAGGCTTCTGCCACTGGAATATTGGCCTCACGAAACTCTTCAAAAAGGCGTAGACCAACTCGACGAGACGCATCTCCCAATTGAGCAAAGAACACAGAAACAGCTGGTGGTTGGTGAGCGACATCAAACTTAATAAGCTTGGCGATTCTTTCAACACCTAGGGCAAATCCAACAGCTGGTGTTGCTTCTCTTCCACCCATGAGTTCAATTAGGCCATCGTAGCGACCGCCTCCCCCCAGAGCATTTTGTGATTTTTCACCCTCATCACCCGACTGCCAAAACTCGAACACTGTACGATTGTAATAATCGAGACCGCGTACCAAAAACGGATTGAGAATGTAAGGAACTTCTACTTCATCTAAAAACTCGAGAACTTTTGTAAAGTGGAGTTTAGAAGCGTCATCGAGCCAATCTACAATTTGTGGTGCATCCGCCAACAACTCACGAACAACCGGATCCTTGCTATCTAAAATGCGAAGTGGATTTTTTAGTAAACGTCTTTTGTCATCTTCTCCAAGTTTGGCACGGTGACGCTTAAAGTAAGTAGTGAGTTCATTCACATAAGACTGACGTGTATTGTTGTCACCAATTGAGTTGATTTGAACAGTTGATTCAATCCCCAAATCTTTCAACAATCTGTGAGCAATTACAATCAATTGAGCATCAGCGATTGGGTCATCTACACCAATTGTCTCAAAACCTAACTGGTGAAACTGTCTAAAGCGACCTGATTGTGGACGATCGTGTCTAAACATTTGACCCATGTACCAGAGTTTTACTGGTTGTGGTCTGTTTAGCATGCCGTGACCTATATATGCCCTGGCAATAGAAGCTGTAGCCTCTGGCCTAAGTGACACTCTGTCTCCAGAAGGATCAACAAAGGTGTACATTTCTTTTTCTACAATATCTGTGTGTGTACCAACGGTTCTCTCAAAAACATCTGTCTTTTCTAATACAGGAAGATCTATTCGATCAAAAGAATAGGCCCGAGCCATAGAACGCAAAGTATCGCGAATACGATCCCAAACAGCTTGTTCTTCCGGTAAAATATCTCGAAAACCACGCAATAAATCTGGAGTTTTGGTCATTTTTTTAGGACCTTTAGCTGATGCTTTGCTGGTTTTGGTGACTTTTTTAGGAGATGCTTTTTCTGTTTCTTTTTTGGGTTTTGATTTTGATGTTGCTTTTGGAGACATATAACTGATAGGTTTTTCAACAAGTAAGCTGTTTCTGATTTAAAATTGATATTCTGGTGAAGTAAAATGTCCAATACGAGAAAGTGGTAAGCCTCGAATCCAGACCCGGCCAACCAAGAAAGTATCTAGTACCGGCCCAAAACTTCTAGAATCTAAGCTTTCATCGCGATTATCACCCAGAACATAGTATTCAGTGGTGCCAAGAGTTACTTTTTTCTTGCCTTCAGTTACGGAATCATCTAAATACGCTTCTTCTAAAATAATTCCGTTTGGATAAATATCATTATAAACAACAACGTGTCCATCGATAACTTCTACTGTCTCACCTGGCAAACCAACTATTCTCTTTATAAAGTACTGGGAAGGATCTCGAGGATAACGAAAAACGACTATTTCACCTCTTTCAGGAGCTCTGAATCTAAAAGTCAACTCATCTATAATTAAGTACTCACGATCGTAAAAATTTGGCTCCATTGACGCACCTTTTACATAAAAAGGCTGTATGAGAAAATACCTGATTACCATTATAATAGCCGCAGAAACAATGACTATTTGCAGTACATCAAAAATAAAAGCCACCACCGATCCAACTTGATGTCCAAAATGACGCTGCAAAAATCCCGGTTCATTGGTATCCTTAGAACGTGAGAACATAATCTTAGTAAACAATCAAAAGCCAACCGGCTCATTAGGACTCATATTAGTCTTTTTTTGAAAAATCAGCAACTCCTTAATTAAAAGGTACTTCTGGAAAAAAAAGGCACTATAACGTAACATACATTCTGCTAGTTACTTTCATATGCCAATAGACCAACAACCCGATTTTTTAGAAGTAAAAAACACCTTTGAATTAAACCCTTACCGTAAACGACCTGTTGTTTGGCTTGGACGGTTGTTTTTTGTGGCATTAATTGCCTTAGGTGTTGCTGGAGCTATTTTTTCTTATCAAGTCACAACCAGCAGTGATGGTACCGGTAGTTTTCCTAAATTAGCCATTTTTTCTACTATAAAACAACTTGTTCACACCGATCAGCTTCTGCGTGGCGAGTCCGAGGATAGAATCAACATCCTTCTTATGGGCGTGGGTGGCGCTGGACACGATGGCCCGCAATTGTCAGATACCATGATTTTGGCGAGTTATCAGCCTTCCACAAAAAATATTGGCCTTATTTCTGTACCACGCGACCTATATGTCCCAATTCCTGGCTACGGTTGGCGAAAAATCAACCATGCTAACGCTTATGGAGAAATAGAAGCTCAAGGAACAGGCCCAAACCTAGCCTCGCAAGTTGTGGAAGACATTTTTAAACAACCAATACACTATTACGTACGGGTTGATTTTGATGGTTTTGCCGAATTAATCGACGAATTGGGCGGACTAGACATTGCTGTAGAAAATTCCTTTACTGACCCAAGCTACCCAACAGTCGGAAAAGAAGATACTAATTGCGGCACTTTTACTGAAAGTTTTAACGAAGAAGGTGAAGTAATACAAGTACCGGATTATAGCTGTCGTTTTGAGGTTTTGCGTTTTACAGAAGGCCCAATGCACATGGATGGTGAAACTGCTCTCAAATTTGTTCGTTCCAGGCACGGTACAAACGGTGAGGGTTCTGATTTTGCTCGCAGCAGACGCCAACAATTGATTTTACTTGCTGTTCGAGAACAGATTTTGTCGGCCTCAACACTTCTTAACCCCACCAAAATAAGCCGTATTTTGGATACACTTAGAGATAACATTGCGACCAACATAGAATCACCTGAATTGGTTAAATTTGCACAAATCGCCAAGGAAGCCAACACAGGTACTTTAAAGAATCACGTTTTAGATACTTCTAACGAATCCCCTCTTTACGCTACTAATCGCAATGGAGCCTACGTTCTTTTACCAAAAGACGATGATTGGACAAGCCTCGAAAGATTAAGTACGAACATCTTTTTAGATAATCCTCTCGACGCTCCTTTTACCAAACTTGTAAAAACAGGTGGTTCAAATACCACTAAAACAGAAGAAGTCGCCAGGACAATTTTAGTAGAAATACAAAATGGCACCAATGTGAGTGGTTTGGCATATCGCACTTCTCAAATTATAGATGGCCAAGGTTTTTCAGTTCGCCGTGTTGGCAATGCAGATCAAAAAGGCTACACCGAAACTTTTATCTATGATTTTACAAACGGAAAATATCCAAAAGAACTAAAAGTATTAAGTGAATACTTGGGTGCTGAATTGATTCTGTCACCTGCTGGCTGGCGAGCAACTGGCGGTAAAACTATCCCAGCTGAACTTATTGTTAAGCAGAGTGATTTTTCTGATCTAGCCAACGAGGCAGATGTTGACTTTTTAGTCATTTTAGGGCAGAATTCGTCAGAGATTATTAGATAATGTGCCTTTTTGGGGGTTGTCCTCTTTCTTAGACGTTTTATGTCCTCATCAAATACCCCCCTTGTAGCGCTCGTGGGTCGCACGAACGTTGGTAAATCATCACTTTTTAACCGCCTCACCGAAACTCAAGATGCGCTTGTTTCAAGCACCCCCGGCACAACCCGCGATCGTAAAGACGGCATTATTCACTGGCGTGGGCAAGTTTTTAACGTTATCGATACTGGAGGACTAGATATCGATAACAGCGACGCTATTGAGCAGAATATCGCTAAACAAGCAGAAGTTGCCATGGGAATCGCCGATGTAGTTTTGTTTGTTGTAGATATTCGCACCGGTCTTCTTCCTCAAGATTTAGAATTGGCAAAATACCTACAAAAAAGCACGGTACCTGTTATTGTGGTCGCCAATAAAGCCGAAAAAGCTGCTGATCGTGTGCTTTTAAATGATCCAAGCTGGCGTCCACTTAGTTTGTCTGTCCCACTTGCAGTCTCCGCAAAACAAGGAACAGGAACAGGAGATTTGTTAGATGCCATTTTTGAAGTTTTTGAAAAACAAGGAAAAGCACCAGCAGACCATAAGAAGCAAGAATCTTTACGTTTAGCTTTTATTGGTCGACCGAACGTTGGAAAATCTTCCCTTACCAACGCTTTACTTGGTGAAGAACGTGTTATTGTAAGTCCGGTTGCACACACAACCCGCGAACCAAACGCCATTAACTTTGAACGCAACGATCAACACTATACTTTGGTTGATACTGCCGGAATGCGTAAAAAAGGAAAAGTAAAAAAAACCGGTGGACTCGAAGAAGAAGGTGTTGAAAGAACACGTTCAGTACTTCTCAAAACAGACGTTGCCTTTTTTGTACTTGATGCAACCGAAAAAATAGGTAACCAAGAAAAAGTTCTTGCCGGACTTCTCATGAACTCCAAAGCTGGAATCGTTATTGTGGTAAACAAATGGGATATTGCTCCTGAAAAAGACACTCGAGCGACTCTTGAATACACAACATACCTCCACAACTCAATTCCGTTTTTACGCTGGGCACCGATTGTGTTTGTTTCAGCAAAAACAGGTCAACGTATTGCTAATCTGCTCACAACAGCTCACAAAGTAGAAGAAAATCGTCATCGTGAATTTCCATACAAAGAAATCAACTACTTTTTGCGTGGAGCGATCATGAAACACCTTCCTTCTCGTCACAAAGGTCCTTCTCACCCAAAGGTGGTCGACATGAAACAAGTCAGTACCACTCCCCCAACTTTCCAATTAACTCTACGTGCCAAACGAATTGACGTTCTTCACCCAAGTTATTTGCGTTTTCTCGAAAATAGATTGCGTGAAAACTTTCCCTTGGAAGGTACCCCTGTTCGCTTGCGTGTCCGTGGAATAGGTGACTTATAATATCTTATGCCCATAATCGTTGGTCTCGGAAATCCGGGTACCTCTTATAAAGAAACCCGACACAACGTAGGTTTTAAGATTGTTGAAAATCTAGCCAAAAAACTAAAACTGTCTTGGACAAAAAAAGATTCTTGGAAAGCACAGATTGCCGAAGGAAACATTGGTGGAAAACGCATATTGCTTGTAAAACCTCAAACCTTCATGAATCTAAGTGGCGAATCTGTTCGAGCTATTGTTCGCAATACTCCTTTTACCCCACAAGACATTTTAGTTATCCTCGACGACGCCGATATACCTTTTGGCTCGTGGAGATTGCGTACAGAAGGATCTTCTGGCGGACAAAAAGGATTGAAATCAATCATTGAATCTTTCCCGGAAGAAAACATCAAACGTTTACGTTTTGGAATCGGTAGACCAAGCAGTGAACACCTTCCACTCGATGAATGGGTACTCATGCCTTGGAGTCAAGAAGAAGAAAAAGAACTAGCAACCTTGATTGATAAGGTTGTAGAAGAAATTCTGGAAAGTATTAGTTCTTAATTAGTGCCGTTTTATGGAGGTATCCAATGCAGCCTACGCTGTTTGTTTGTTACGAATAAGAGGAATTGGCCCATTAACCTTGGGTCCTTTGCTTTTACAAACCGGCTCTTGGCGTGCCCTGTTCGAAGCCCCAATCAAACAACTTGTTGCGTCTGGCATAAATACCACCAAATTAGACACCCTCGAAAAAGGGCGTCTTTTTGCGTCTCCAGTCAAAGAACAAGAACTCATAAACAAACACGGTATACTAAGTGTTTCTCTAACAGATTCAAACTATCCCACCCTTTTAAAACAAATCTCTGATCCTCCGCCTATTTTATTTTATCAGGGAACACTGCCAAATACACAACCACTTTTAACCGTTGTTGGAACCAGAAATCCTTCCACTTACGGACGTGAGGTTGTTAAAAATATTATTCCATCAATTGCAAGGCAAGGCATTGGTATTGTGAGTGGATTGGCTTATGGAATTGATACCTTGGCTCATGTGGCAACTTTGGATGCCGGTGGTTATACAATTGGTGTTTTGGCTGGAGGTCACGATTCTATATATTCAACACAAAAAGACCTCGTTGAACGTATTTTAAAAAACGGAGGCGCAATTATGACGGAAATGCCAATAGGAACAAAACTGGACAAAGGACTTTTTCCTCGAAGAAATCGATTGGTGGCTGGGGTGTCTCAAGGAACCTTGGTAATAGAAGCTGCTTTAAAATCAGGGTCTCTTATAACCGCGCGTCATGCATTAGAGGCCAACAGATGCGTTATGTCAGTTCCTGGACCAATTTTTCAAGAGTCTTGTGAAGGCACCAATGCCTTAATAGAAAACGGCGCAACTTTAATCAAGAATGCCGCAGATATATTAGAAGCTTACTCTTTTTCTGCTCATAAAATCGACTCGGCCCCAACTCCCAAACTAACACTCACAGCGACAGAAGAACAACTTTGGGCTATTATAAACCATGATCCGAAACATATTGAAACAATCGTTGAAGAAAGTGGCTTAAAAAGTCTCGATACAATTACTTTGCTTAGTCTCATGGAACTAAAAGGACTAATTAAAGATGTGGGTGGCAAGTGGTATATACGTTCTTAAAAAACCATCCTTCGTTGACAAAACGGCGCCTATTGCGCAATATCAGCCTTTCAACAACGTTTTTTGAACTCTGACATGTCATATTCACTCGTGATTGTCGAATCTCCGACAAAAGCAAAAACCATCTCTAAATTTTTAGGACCTTCTTACAAGGTCTTGTCTTCTTTTGGACATATTCGTGATTTACCTAAATCTAGCATTGGAATAGATGTAGACGCTGGTTTTGTGCCAAGCTATATAATTCCCGATAAAAGCAAGGTCCATGTTCGAGAATTAAAAAAAGCCGCCAAAGGAGCAACAGAAGTACTACTTGCAACTGACGAAGACCGCGAAGGAGAAGCTATCTCTTGGCATATTGCTGAAGCTCTAAAAATCGATCCACTCAGCACAAAACGCATTACCTTTCATGAAATTACCAAACATGCCATCGAAGAGGCTTTAAAAAACCCTCGCTTGATTGACATGAACGTTGTCGATGCTCAGCAAACTCGTCGAATGCTCGACCGTTTGGTGGGTTATGAACTCTCCCCTCTTTTGTGGAAAAAGATTCGTCGTGGACTATCTGCTGGACGTGTGCAATCAGCAGCTCTCAAGCTAATGGTTGATCGAGAAAGAGAACGCAACGCTTTTAAAACTCAGGATTACTGGTCTGTTGAAGGTGCTTTTAGTAAAGCAGAAGAATCTTTCCCAGCCAAACTCGTAATGATCGACGACAAAAAACTAGAAAAGATGTCGATTATTGAAGAAAAGGTTGCGGAAGAAATTGCCACAGAAGCAAAAACGCTTGGGGCTGTCGTAATCAAAACAGAAACAAAGGAACAAAAAAAGGAACCACCAAAACCACTAACCACCTCCGCTTTGCAGATCGATGGTAACCGACGTCTTGGTTACAGCGCCAAACAGGTCATGTCGCTGGCACAAAAGCTATACGAAACAGGACGCATTACTTACATGCGTACCGATTCTTTTAATCTATCAGAAAAATTCTTAGGCGAAGCTGCAACTTTTATTCGTTCTTCTTTTGGAGATGAATATTCGATTGGCTCACGTCACTACACAACGTCCGCCAAAGGCGCTCAGGAAGCCCACGAAGCTATTAGGCCAACTGATCCGCAAGTTACACCAGATCAGCTCAAAGGAACGCTCACACCTCAAGAATGGAAGGTTTACGATTTGATTTGGAGACGCACCATGGCTTCACAAATGGCTAATGCTCGCCTCAAAAGAAGTACTGTTGAACTTCAAGTTGGATCACGTTTTGTTTTTCGCGCCAATGGCAATCAAATTGCTTTTGATGGCTTTATGCGTGTTTGGCAAAGTGCCACAGAAAAAATTCTTCCTTCAATTATCGAAGGAGATACATTAAAAACCGAAGAAATAACAGCCGACAAACACACAACAGAACCACCGGCACGTTTTTCTGATGCAACCCTTATTAAATCGCTCGAGGAATACGGCATAGGTCGTCCATCAACTTATTCTCCAACCATTTCTACTTTGCTCACTCGAGAATATGTTTTGCGCGACGACAGCAAAAAATTAGCACCAACCGACATCGCGTTTGTGGTAATTGACATGCTTGCCGAGCATTTTCCAAATATTGTTGATTACACCTTTACAGCCCACATGGAATCAACACTCGACCACATTGCAGAAGGTGAAGCCTCTTCAGAAGAAACACTACGTTCTTTTTACGGACCTTTTCATACCAGCATAGAACAAAAAACAGAAGAACTTACACGTGAATCCGTTTTGAAAGATCGAATACTTGGCAAAGACAAAACCACAGGCGAAGAAATAAAAGTGCGTCTTGGTCGTTTTGGTCCATACCTTCAACTAGGCGAAGCTCCGGAAGGCGAAAAACCAAAGCGTGTTTCCCTACTTAAACACCAATCACCAGAAACTATCACATTGGAAGAAGCGGAACAACTTCTATTGTTACCAATTAACCTGGGAACATCTACCGAAGGTGAGTCAATGGTTCTAAACATGGGTCCATATGGTCCATACATTAAGTCTGGTTCTTTTAATGCTTCTATTCCTGAGGGTGTCGACATGTTTAGTGTAACCGAGGAATCAGCACGAGGTATTGTGTCTGAAGCTCGAGAACGCAAAAAAGCTCAAATGGAACCAATTGCTGTTTTGGGAACAGATCCGGTTTCTAAAGGCACAATTATGGTAAAAAGTGGTCGTTTTGGTCCATATGTAACCGACGGAACAACCAATGCCTCTCTACCAAAAAGATTTGAACCAAGTGCAGTTACATTAGAAGAAGCAAGCGAACTACTCGAAAAGAAAAGAGGTAAACCTTCCATTCCACGCAAAAAGAAGACTCGTGCAAAAAAATCCAGCTAGGCTGGATTTTTTCTTGGGCTAAATTATTTGTCTGATGCTGAATCTTTGGATTTTCTTTTTTTACCGGGAGACTTCCCTTTTGGAGTAATAACGCTACGCAACCAGCTTTTCATGTTGGTTTTAGATGCTTCACGGATTTTGTCACGTGCATGCCTTGTTTTGGCAAACTTTACCCAGTCACCATTAGGACTTTTGCGATTTTTATCTGTTACAATTTCAACAATATCTCCGGACATCAAAGATACATCTAGGTTTCGCATGACATCATTTACTCGGGCTGCAGTACAAGTGTTGCCAATTTCAGTATGAATAGCATAGGCAAAATCAATCGGAGTTGCCCCTTCTGGTAAATCTATTACGTCTCCCTTTGGAGTAAAGACAAAAATACGATCTTTAAAAATATCGATCTTCATCATTTCCATTTGTTCTAAAAAGTCTTTTTTACTTTCTAGTTCTTTGTGGAGATTGGCAAGTTCTGCCATCCAACCGACGTTTTTACTGAATTTTGGCACACCTTCTTTGTATTGCCAGTGAGCCGCTATACCGTATTCTGCAAAATCGTGCATTTCATGAGTTCTGATTTGAAACTCAACAGTTTCTCCCTGATCAGCAAAAACAGTAGTGTGCAAAGATTGATAACCGTTTGGTTTTGGTTGAGCAATATAATCTTTGATACGACCAGAGAGTGGACGCCATCTTTGGTGCAAAACACCAAGCATGGCATAACAACTTTCAATATCTTCAACAATTACACGAACGGCAATATAATCATAAATTTTTGCCAAATCATCATCGTAGCGAGCCAATTTACGAAACAGGCTGTAATACCTTTTGACACGACCGTTTACATTAATCAAAGCCATTCCGGCTTTTTTCCCTAACTCTTCTGTTTCTTTAATGATTCTGCTCACGTACGCCCCTTTTTCACGCACCTTGGTTTCCATGATGCTTCGAATACGTTCGTAATCTTTGGGGAGCAAGTAGGCAAAAGCCAAATCTTCTAATTCACCCTTCATTTCGTTCATTCCAAGTCTTCCGGCAATTGGTGCGTAAATCTCCAAAACTTCTTGAGCCTTAATGCGTTGTTTGTGTTTTGGTTGAGCGTACAAGGTTTGCATGTTGTGCAACCTGTCGGCAAATTTAATAAACACTACACGCACATCGCTTGCCATGGCCAAAAACATCTTACGCAGATTTTCTGCGTAACGATCTTCTCCTGTGTACTTAACCTTTTTTAGCTTGGTGACACTATCTACTAAAGAAGAAACATCCTCTCCAAACTCAGCCTTTATTTCCTCTAAGGTTACGGGGGAATCTTCTACAACATCGTGTAAAAGCCCAGCTGCGACCACATTTAAATGAATGCGCATTTCTGCAAGTTTGTAGGCAACAGTAACCGGATGCGTTACATACGAGTGGCCGGTTGATCGTTTTTCATTGGCGTGAGCTGCTGCCGCTTTTTTGTAAGCACGTTCAATTAGCCCCAAATCTGGAGATTTATAATTTTGCTGAACTAAATCAAGCAAATCATTAATTGTATAAATCTTTTCAGCCATAGATGAAAGCGTAGTACAGGTAGTCCAGACTGTAAAGAAAAAGACCCGAAAAAGAAGGGTCTTTTTGGAAAAACTATTCCACAAAGCCCAATTCCCTCAAGATTGAATCTAACTCCTCGCGAGAATAATAATCGATTTGTAAACGACCACGGCCATCTTTTTCTCGAATTGTTACTTTGGTTGCCAGTCTATCTCGAATACGACGCTCTAAAGACAAAAGATTTGGATCACGAAATTTGGCACCATAGTGAGGCCTCGAACCAGAATTACCTGTTTTCTTTTCGGCTTCTCTAACAGACATTCCTGCTAACATAGCCTGAAAAAGTGATTCCTGTTTGGTGTTGTCTGGCTCGGCCAATAATGTACGAGCATGACTTTTTGTGAGTCTACCCTCTCGTACAGCGTCCAGCATGTGCTCTGGTAAATCTAAAATGCGAATCAGGTTAGCAATCGCTCCGCGACTTTTTCCAACACGTTCTGCCACAACTTCTTGTCGTAAACCAAATTCTTCCGTAAGTGTGCGATAGGCCAAGGCTTCTTCAACAGGGTTAAGATCTTCCCGCTGAATGTTTTCAATGAGTGCCAACTCTAACTTCTGTTGATCTGTAGCCTCTCGCAAAATAACGGGAACTTTTTCGAGCCCAAGTGCCTGACAAGCACGTAACCTACGTTCTCCGGCAATTAATTCATAGTGATCACCGGCCTGTGTAACAACGAGTGGTTGCAATAAACCATGTGTAGAAATTGATGCTTTTAGATCGTCCAGAGCTGATTCCTCAAAATAACGTCGAGGTTGCCTAGGGTTAACGACGATTTTTTTTAGAGAAACCTCAAAAAGAGAAGCTTGCTCTTTTTGATCAACAACAACAGGTGTTGGTTCTTCGGTTTTTTGAATTGTAGTTGGCGCTTTTTGCGGAATGAGTGAACCAAGTCCTCGTCCGAGTGCCGGTTTGATAGACATGAAAAGAAAACTTTAGTAACACGTGGATTAAAACTTATAACTTTAAGCTAATGCCTCTGACTCCATTACTTCTTGTTCTCGCATGAGGAATTCTTTAGCTAAACGTTCGTAAGCTTTGGCTGCTTTGGAAAAAGGATCATAAGAAATAATCGATTTACCAAAAGATGGCGCCTCAGCCAAACGTACACTACGAGGTATTACCGAACGAAACATGTTGTTTGGAAAATGACGATAAAGCTCTTGCAACACCTCTTTCGAAAGTCTGGTACGAGCATCATACATAGTAATCACTGAACCAGAAATTGCCAGTTCTGGCTTTAGATTAGC
>Ga0100381_1002819_pt1 | contig 15300 bp, 14 predicted proteins | sample CryGeymeta201505_FD_80416 | JGI IMG/M metagenome (GOLD analysis project Ga0100381, IMG submission 80416) | Groundwater microbial communities from Crystal Geyser aquifers in Utah, USA - Crystal Geyser metaG 2015-05 | ecosystem: Environmental > Aquatic > Deep subsurface > Groundwater | place: USA...
CGAGGCCGGTTCGGAGGCGGCGGCGTGAGCAGCGCAGGGGGACCTGCGCGCGTGTTGCGGATCGTCGGCTGGATTGCGGCGGCGGCGGCGCTCGCGCTGGCGTGGCGCGCCTATCGCAGCCCGGATTTTCTGGGCGAGTGGATGTCGCTGCTTTCCGCCTGTTTCGCCTAGTCATGACGATCGGCGATTCGCGGGCCTTCCTGCTCGAACTGTTCCGCAGCGCCGTCGCTGCGGCCGACCCCGCGCGCTGCCTGCCGCCGCACCTGCCGCCTGCCCCGCGCGGGCGCACCGTGGTGGTGGGTGGCGGCAAGGCGGCAGCGGCGATGGCCCGCGCGGTCGAGGATCACTGGGACGGGCCGCTCTCCGGCCTGGTGGTGACCCGCTACGGACATGGGCTCGCGTGCCGGCGCATCGAGGTGATCGAGGCCGCGCACCCGGTCCCCGACAGCGCCGGGCAGGCCGCCGCAGCACGCATGCTGGAGCTCGTGCACGGGCTGAACCCGGACGATCTCGTCCTGGCGCTCGTCTCGGGTGGCGGCTCGGCGCTGCTCTCGGCGCCGGCGGCGGGGGTGAGCCTCGCCGACAAGCAGCAGGTCACGCGCGCACTGCTGCGCAGCGGTGCCGGCATCCACGAGATCAACTGCGTGCGCAGCCATCTCTCGGCGATCAAGGGCGGGCGGCTGGGCGCGGCCGCGGCGCCGGCGCGGCTGGTGAGCCTGATCCTCTCCGACGTGCCGGGAGACGATCCGGCGGTGGTCGCATCGGGCCCGACGCTGCCCGATCCGCGCACCCGCGCCGAGGCGCGCGCGGTGCTGGAACGCCACCGGATCGAAGCGCCGCCAGCAGTGCTGGCCTGGCTGAACGATCCGCGCAGCGAGACGCCCAAACCGGGCGATCCGGCCTTCGCCGGGGCAGGCGCGACCATCGTCGCGAGCGCCCGCGTCTCGCTCGATGCGGCCGCCTCCAGCGCACGTGAGCGCGGCATCGCGGCCCTCGTGCTGGGCGACCGGATCGAGGGCGAGGCGCGCGAGGTCGCGCTGGTGCTGGCGGCGATCGCGCGCTCCTGCGCCGCCGACGGCATCCCGCTCGCCCCGCCCTGCGTCATCCTCTCGGGAGGCGAGACGACGGTCACGGTGCGCGGCAAGGGGCGAGGCGGGCGTAATGCCGAGTTCTTGCTCGCGGCCGCGCTCGCGCTCGATGCCACGCCCGGCATCCACGCCATCGCCTGCGATACCGACGGCATCGACGGATCGGAGGAAAATGCCGGCGCGCTGATCGCGCCCGACACGCTCGCGCGCGCCCGCTGCGCGGGGCTCGACGCGGCAGCGCGGCTGGCCGACAATGACGCCTACGGCTTCTTCGCCGAACTGGGGGACCTGGTGGTGACCGGACCCACGCGCACCAACGTCAACGACTTCCGGGCGATCCTGGTGGAGGCTCGACGGCTGTGAGTCCCATGGAGACGGCCGGCGTCGAACCCGCGGATTTCCTCGCCGAGCGCGATTTCGGCGGGCGCGACCGCGAGGCGCTGCTGAGCGAACTCTCGCGCGTGCTCCCGCGCGGCGCGCTGCTGGTCTCGCCCGAGGACGCCCGCCCGTACGAGTGCGACGGGCTGACCGCCTACCGGCAGCTTCCGCTCGCGGTCGCGCTGCCGGACTCGGAGGACCAGGTGCGGGCGATCCTGCGCATCTGCGCGAGCCTGGACGTGCCGGTGGTGGCGCGCGGCGCGGGCACCAGCCTGTCGGGCGGCGCGATGCCGCACAAGGACGGGGTCGTGCTCTCGCTCGCACGCTTGCGCTCCATCCTCGCGCTCGATCCGCTCGCACGCACCGCCCGCGTCCAGCCGGGGGTGCGCAACCTGGCGATCTCCGAGGCCGCCGCCGCCCACGGCCTGTACTACGCCCCCGATCCGTCCTCGCAGATCGCGTGCACGATCGGCGGCAACGTGGCGGAGAACTCTGGCGGCGTGCATTGCCTGAAGTACGGCCTCACGGTGCACAACGTGCTGCGGGTGCGCGCGATCACCATCGAGGGCGAGGCGCTCGAGATCGGGAGCGAAGCGCCGGATGCGCCCGGCTACGACCTGGCGGCCCTGATCAACGGCTCGGAAGGAATGCTCGCGGTGATCACCGAGATCACCGTGCGGCTCACCCCGAAGCCGCTGACGGCGAAGGTGGTGCTCGCCGCCTTCGACGATGTGGTCCATGCGGGCGACGCGGTGGCCGCGGTGATCGCCGCCGGCATCATCCCGGCCGGCATGGAGATGATGGACCAGCCCGCCACCCGCGCGGTCGAGCCTTTCGTGCATGCCGGCTATCCGCTCGATGCGAAGGCGCTCCTGCTCGCCGAATCCGACGGCACGCCCGAGGAAGTGGAGGAGGAGATCGGGCGCATCCGCGAAGTGATGGCCGCGAACGGGGCGACCGGGATCCGGGTCTCGCGCGACGAGGCCGAACGGCTGCGCTTCTGGTCCGGGCGCAAGGCCGCTTTTCCCGCGGTCGGGCGCATCTCGCCCGACTATTACTGCATGGACGGAACCATCCCGCGCAAGCGGCTCGCCGAGATGCTCACGGCGATCGCCACGCTCGAGGGCAAATACGGCCTGCGCTGCTGCAACGTCTTCCATGCCGGCGACGGCAACCTGCATCCGCTCATCCTGTACGATGCGAACGCAGCGGGCGAGCTGGAGCGGGCCGAGGAATTCGGCGGCGAGATCCTCGAGCTTTCGGTCGAGTACGGCGGCACCATCACCGGCGAGCATGGCGTGGGCATCGAGAAGATCGGCCAGATGTGCTCCCAGTTCTCGCGGCAGGAGCTGGCGATGTTCCATCGCGTCAAGGCGGCGTTCGATCCGCGCGGGCTGCTCAATCCGGGCAAGGCGATCCCGACGCTCAACCGTTGCGTGGAGTTCGGCCGGCTGCACGTGCACAAGGGCGGAGTGCCGCATCCCGAACTGCCGAGGTTCTGAGGCCGCGGCGATGATCGAGCGCTTCCGGGAAACCATCCGTGCCGCCGCGTCGCAGAAACGGGCCCTGCGCATCCGCGGCGGCGGCACCAAGGATTTCTACGGCGGGCCGCTGCGGGGCGAGATTCTCGACACCCGGGATCATGCCGGCGTCGTATCGTACGAGCCGACCGAGCTGGTGGTGACCGCGCGCTGCGGCACGCGGCTGGACGAACTCGAGCGGATGCTCGCCGAACGGGGCCAGAGGCTCGCCTTCGAACCGCCGCATTTCGGCGAGACCGCCACCCTGGGCGGCTGCGTGGCCGCGGGCCTGTCGGGGCCGCGCCGGATGGCCGCCGGGGCACTGCGCGACTTCGTGCTCGGCGCGAAGATCATCGACGGGCGCGGCGATTCTCTCTCCTTCGGCGGGCAGGTGATGAAGAACGTCGCCGGCTACGACGTCGCCCGGTTGATGGCGGGATCGCTGGGCACGCTGGGCGTCATCGTCGAGGTCTCGCTGAAGGTGCTGCCGATGCCTGCCTCCGAGGCGACGCTACGCTTCGAGATGACGCAGGAGGATGCCATCGGGACCATGAACCGCTGGGCGGGGCGGCCGCTGCCCATCAGCGCGACCTGCTGGCATGCGGGCCAATTGATGGTGCGCCTGTCTGGCGCCGCTGCTGGGGTCGCCGCGGCGCAGCGCGATCTCGGCGGCGAGACCGTCGAGGAAGGTGCGCGGTTCTGGTGTGAGCTTCGCGAGCAGCGACACCGCTTCTTCGAAGGACCCGCGCCGTTGTGGCGGCTGGCGCTGCCGCCCGCCACGGCTCCCGTGCCGCTCGCCGGAGAGCCGCTGATCGAATGGGGCGGCGGCGAGCGCTGGTTGAGGAGCGAGGCGCCGGCGGAGGTGCTGCGCGAGGCGGCACGCGCAGCCGGCGGGCACGCGTGCCTGTTCCGCGCCCCCTTCGAGACCGCCGAGCCGTTCCAGCCGCTCGCCCAGGCACTCGCCAGGATCCACCGCAGCCTCAAGGCTGCGTTCGATCCGAACGGAGTATTCAACCGGGGCAGGATGTATCCGGAATGGTGAGTTCCAGGTTCCCTGCGCGCGCGTCCCTTTTCGCACCTGAAACCTGAAATCGATGCAGACGAATCTCGCCGATTTCATCCGCGACACGCCCGAAGGCAGGGAGGCGGACGGGATCCTGCGCAAGTGCGTGCATTGCGGTTTTTGCACCGCGACCTGCCCGACCTATCAACTGCTGGGCGACGAACTGGACGGGCCGCGCGGGCGCATCTACCTCATCAAGGAGATGCTGGAAGGCGTGGCGGTGAGCGGCCGCACCCGGCTGCACCTGGATCGCTGCCTCACCTGCCGTTCGTGCGAGACGACCTGCCCCTCGGGCGTGCAGTACGCGCGCCTCGTCGACATCGGCCGCGCGGTGGTGGATCGGCTGAGGCCTCGTCCCGCCGCAGATCGCCTCCGGCGCGCCCTGCTCAAGGAGTCGCTCCCGCGGCCGGCGCTCTTCGGAGCCGCGCTCGCGCTCGGGCAGGCGTTCAGGCCGATCCTGCCCGGCGCGCTCGCCGCTCAGGTGCCGCGCACGAGCGGGCGCGGCACCTGGCCGCAGCCTCGCCATGCACGCCGCATGATCGTGCCCGCGGGTTGCGTGCAGCCGGCGCTCGCCCCCGACATCAATGCCGCCGCGGCCCGCGTGCTCGACCGCCTGGGGATTTCGCTGATCGAGGTGCCGCGGGCGGGTTGCTGCGGCGCACTGCGTTTCCACCTCGGCGACCAGGAGGGCGGGCGCCGCGACGCGCGAACGATGATCGACGCCTGGTGGCCGTACCTCTCGCAGGGGGTCGAGGCGATCGTGATGACGGCATCCGGCTGCGGGGCCTTCGTGCGCGAATACGATCATCTGCTCGAACGGGATTCCCGCTACGCGGAGAAGGCGAAGCGCATCGCGTCGCTGGTGCGGGACGTGTCCGAAGTCGTCGCCGCAGGGGAGGCGAGGCTCGCCGAGTGCGCACAGCGGTCGAAGCCGGCGCCGCTGCGGCTCGCGTTCCACTCGCCCTGCTCGCTCCAGCACGGCCAGAAGCTGCGCGGGGTGGTCGAGCCGCTGCTCGTCGCGACCGGATGCGAGCTGACCCCGGTCGCGGATGCCCACCTGTGCTGCGGCTCCGCAGGCACCTACTCGATCCTCCAGCCGGAGATCGCGGGCAGGTTGCGCGAGGCCAAGCTCGCAGCGCTCGGTGCCGGCGCTCCTGAGGCGATCGCCACCGCCAACATCGGCTGCCTCGCCCACCTGCAGGCGGGCACGGCGACGAGGGTGCGGCACTGGATCGAGGTGATCGACGAGCGGCTCGACTGAGGCCGCAGGGCGTGCCGCGGCGGGCGGCGCGGGATCGGGAAGGAGGAGGAGACCATGGTTCTGGACGGTGAAGCCAAGGACTACGAAGCGCTGTGCGCGAGCTTCCGCTGGGAGACGCCGCGGCGCTACAACATCGGCTGGGAGTGCTGCGGGCGCTGGGCGCAGGACCGCGCCCGCTTCGCGCTGTACTTCGAGGACGAGGCGGGGACGCGGCAGGCATGGACGTTCTGGGACCTCCAGCGCGAGGCCAACCGGCTGTCCAACGCGCTCGCCGCACTCGGGGTGCGGCGCGGCGACCGGGTCGGCATCCTGCTCTCGCAGCGCCCGGAGACCGGCGTGGCGCACATCGCCTGCTACCAGATGGGTGCCATCGCGCTGCCGCTCTCGCACCTGTTCGGACCCGACGCGCTCGAATACCGCCTCGGCAACAGCGAAGCCGATGTGGCGATCGTCGATGAGAGCACGCTGCCCAAGCTCTGGCAGGTGCGCGAACGGCTGCCCGCGCTCAGGCATGTGATCGGGGTCGCGGGGGCGCGCGAGACCGGTGTCCATGACTGGCAGCGGCTGCTCGAATATGCATCGAGCGCCTACACGCCGCTCGCCACTTCCGCCGACGACCCGGCACTCATCATCTATACCAGCGGCACGACCGGAAACCCGAAGGGCGCGCTGATGGCGCAGCGCACGCTGCTGGGCAACCTGCCCGGCTTCGTGTGTTCGCACAACTTCTATCCGCAGCCGCGCGACCTGTTCTGGTCGCCTGCCGACTGGGCGTGGACCGGTGGGCTGTTCGACGCGCTGCTGCCGGCATGGGCGTTCGGGCAGCCGATCCTGGGCTATCTCGGCCGCTTCGATCCCGAGAAGGCGTTCTGGCTGATCGAGCGCTACGGCGTGCGCAACAGCTTCCTGTTCCCGACCGCGCTCAAGATGATGATGAAGGCGGTGCCGGAGCCGAGGCAGCGCTGCGGCATCGAGCTGCGCACGATCATGAGCGCCGGCGAGGCGGTCGGCGAGACCGTGTTCGAGTGGGCGCGCGCGCAGCTCGGCGTCACCATCAACGAGATGTTCGGCCAGACCGAGATCAACTACATCGTCGGCAACTGCTCGCCGGTGTATGCGCCCAGGCCGGGCTCGATGGGGCGCGCCTATCCCGGCCACCGGGTTGCGGTGCTCGGCGAGGACGGGCGGCCCGCGCCCCCCGGCACGGCAGGCGAGGTCGCGGTGCAGCGGCGCGACGACCCGGTGTTCCTGCTCGAGTACTGGAAGAACCCGAAGGCCACGGCCGACAAGTACATCGGCGCGGGGCCGGATGCCTGGGCCCGCACCGGTGACCAGGCCATGACGGACGAGGACGGCTACTTCTGGTACCAGGGGCGCAGCGACGATGTCATCAAGAGCGCCGGCTATCGCATCGGCCCGGCCGAGGTCGAGAACTGCCTGCTGCGGCATCCGTCGGTCGCCAACGCCGCGGTGATCGGGGTGCCGGACGCCACCCGCGGCACGCTGGTCAAGGCCTTCATCGTGCTCCAGCCCGATGTGCGGCCGTCCGCCGCGCTGGAGGCGGAACTGACCGCGCACGTGAAGGCCCGGCTTGCGCCCTACGAGACACCGCGCGCGTTCGAGTTCATCGATGCGCTGCCCATGACCACCACCGGCAAGGTGCAGCGCCGCGTGCTGCGCGAACGGCAGCAGGGCGGAGGCTGAATGCGGCTAGGCGCGAGCGTTCTCGACCAGCAGACTGGCACTCGCCTCCGCGATCGAGGCGCCGTCCTGGTTGCAACAGGTGCCCTCGAAATAAACGATCCCGCCGCCATGCTGTGGCTTGGGCTCCTTGCGGGCGAGCCTCCAGGTGGCGGTGAGCGTGTCCCCGGCCCGCGCCGGCGCGGTGAAGCGGCAGCGATGCTCGAGGTAGGCGACCGCCGTGCCGTGGAAGGCCATGCCGAGGGCGGCGGCCATGAAGGAACTGGTCTGGTAGCCGTGGGCGATCCGGCCCTTGAAGCGCGAAGCCGCCGCGAACCGGGCATTCACATGCAGCGGGTTGATGTCCCCGTACAGCCCCGCGCCGAGCACGAGATGGGTCTCGGTGAGGGTCATCGAGTACTCCAGCGCTTCGCCCGGTTCGATCTCGTCGAACCCGATGCCGACCCTGAATGTCACATTCGTTCTCCCGCGCCGTGGATCGATGCGCGCGATGATAACAGGGCGTTCGTGCACAAATTCCGTAAGCCACGGGCATTCGCGGCCGTAATCTCGTACAGTTTCCTGACCGAGCGGAGGGGGTGATGTCGATTCGGGTCGATGCCTGCGTGGCGCAGCATATCGGGGACCGCGCCGAACAGCAGGATCGTGCCGCTCTGTTTCGCCATCCGCGCCGCGACGACGTGCTGATGGCCGTGGTGGCCGACGGCATGGGCGGACACAGCGGCGGGGCGATCGCCGCCGAGCAGGTGCTGCACAAGGCGCGGCAGAGTTTCGAGACCTTCGCCCCCGGCGCGGAATCCCCTGGCGAGCTGCTGCAGGCCATCGTTCGCGAGGCGCATCTCATCATCAAGCTCGCCCGTTTCACCAGCGTGCAGGATCCCCACAGCACGGCGGCGGTGCTCCTGCTCCAGCCGGGACGGGCCGACTGGGCCTATTGTGGAGACTCGCGCATCTACCACTACCGCGGCACGAGCCTCCTCGCCAGGAGCGAGGACCACTCCCTGGTCGCGCAACTGCTCCGCCAGGGGCGGATCACCGTCGAGCAGGCGCGCAGCCATCCGCAACGCAGCCTCCTGCTGAGCTGCCTGGGGGACGAACGCGAGCCCACGGTCGATTCGGGCAGCGCCGAGCCGGTTTTGGCACAGGACACGTTCGTGCTGTGTTCCGACGGCCTCTGGAGCCATTTCAGCGACGGCGAGATCGGCGAGGTCGTCACTGCGCGAGCGTCCCGGCTCGCCGCCGAGGAGCTCGTGCTCGGCGCGCGCCAGCGTGCCCGCGGCACCGGCGACAACGTTTCGCTGATCGTGCTCAAACTGTCCCGCCAGGTGGAAAAGGCCGCTGCGAAGCCCAAGGCGGCCGGCGCGCCGCTGCGCATCTCGGTAGTTCGCTGAGCGGCGCTGCGTCCCCGGTGCCGCTGCGGGTCGCGGTCTCGGACCGCACCCTTCGCACGCAATTGCCTGCGGTCGCCGGCGAAACCGCAGTTCCATTGATGCCGGTATAGGAAACGGCGATGGATTTCAGTATCATTGCCGCCCGTGGCGCCGCGTCGCAGCATGCGCGCCCGACTGGCCGTTCCGAACAATGAAAACGGGAGTGTATCCATGCCCCTCACGATCGGCGTGACGAGGGAGAGCGTCGAGGGCGAGCATCGCGTCGCCCTGGTTCCGGAAGTCTCCAAGAAGTTCAAGTCGCTGGGCGTCGGGATCGCGTTGGAAGCGGGAGCGGGAAGCCTCGCCCATTTTCGCGACGAGGACTATGGCGATGCGACGATTATGGCGAGCCGCGCCGAAGTGCTGGCGGCCGCCGGGGTGGTGCTCAAGGTGCAGCCGCCGAGCGCGGAGGAAATCGCGGCGATGCGGCCGGGCACGGTGCTGATCGGATTTCTCCAGCCGTATTCCGATCCGCCCCGACTCCGGCTGCTGGCCGAAAGGAACATCACCAGCTTCGCGGTGGAACTGATTCCGCGCATCTCGCGGGCGCAGTCGATGGATGCGCTCAGCTCGCAGGCGGCGGTGTCCGGATACTTGTGCGTGCTGCTGGCGGCGGCGGCCGCGCCCAAGTTCTTCCCGATGATGACCTATGCCGCGGGAACGCTGCGGCCGGCCCAGGTGCTGGTGATCGGTGCCGGCGTGGCGGGGCTGCAGGCGATCGCCACCGCGCGGCGCCTGGGTGCCATCGTGGCTGCCTATGACGTGCGCCCCGAGACGAAGGAGCAGATCGAGTCGCTCGGCGCCAAGTTCGTCGACACCGGTGTTTCGGCGGCCGGCAGCGGGGGCTACGCGCGCGAGCTCACCGAAGAGGAAAAGAAGCAGCAGGCGGAAAAGCTGGGGCGCGCGGTGGCGCAGGCCGACGCGCTGATCACGACCGCGGCGGTGCCGGGGCGGCGCGCGCCGCTCATCATCAGCGCCGAGATGGTCGCCCGGATGAAGAGCGGCGCCGTGGTGGTGGACATGGCGGCCGAGACCGGCGGCAACGTGGCCGGCACGCGTGCCGGCGAGACCGTCCGGGCGGGTGGGGCGAGCATCATCGGGCCGGTCAACCTGCCCTCGCGCATGCCGGTGCATGCCTCGGAGATGTACTCGAAGAACCTGTTCAACTTCGTCGCGCCGCTGGTGAAGGACGGCGAGCTCGCGCTCGATTGGAACGACGAGGTCGTCTCCGGTGCCTGCCTGACCCACGAGGGCCAGGTGCGGCATGCGGGCGTGCGCAAGGCGCTGGGACTCTAGCGCCGATGGTCGCGGGAGCCGCCCCCGCGGGGCATGAGAGCGCGCAGGACATGGACACCCGCCCCCTCCCGTCCTCCCTCTCGTGGGGCAGGCGACCGTTCGCTGCGCGCGAAATGCGACCGGGCATCGAATCGTGTTCTTTCACGTCAAGGGGAAATTGAATGGAAGGTTTCGCTGCACTGTACATCTTCATGCTCGCGGCATTCACGGGCTATGAGGTCATCTCGCGGGTGCCGGTGATCCTGCACACCCCCCTCATGAGTGGATCGAACTTCGTCCATGGGGTCGTCCTGGTGGGCGCGATGGTGGCCCTCGGGGAGGCCGATCCGCACGATCCGCTCCAGCTTGCGATCGGCTTCGGTGCCGTGCTACTGGGCGCGGCCAACGCCGCCGGCGGCTACGTCGTGACCGAGCGCATGCTCGGCATGTTCAAGGCCGGCGGCCAGAAAGGCGGGGCGAAATGAGCGCCAGGATCCTCATCAGCGCCTCGTATTTCGTCGTCGCCATCCTGTTCATCCTCGGGCTCAAGAGCATGAGCTCGCCGGTGAGCGCACGCAAGGGGATCGTGTGGGCGGGCGCGGGCATGCTGATCGCCACCCTGGTGACCTTCCTCTCGCCGGGGATGCAAAACTTCGCGCTGATGGTGATCGCGCTCGCGATCGGCGGGGGCATCGCCTGGTGGGGCGGCAAGGTCGTCAAGATGACGGACATGCCGCAGATGGTGGCGATCTACAACGGCATGGGGGGCGGCGCCGCGGCGCTGATCGCGGCCATGGAGTTCGCGCGCGGCGAAATGCACGGATCGGTAGTCGCCGCGCTTGCGACCCTCGGCGCGTTGATCGGCGCGGTGTCCTTTTCCGGTTCGGTCATCGCCTTCACCAAGCTGCAAGGGCTGATGAAGAGGGCCCACCGCCTTCCCGGCCAGAACCTGTGGAACATCGGCGTGGCGGCCTTCACCGTCCTGGTCGGGGCCGGGATGGTGGCCTCGGGCGAACCCGCGCCGTTGCAGATCCTCGTGTTCTTCGCGCTCGCGCTCGCGCTCGGGGTGATCATCACGCTTCCGATCGGCGGCGCCGACATGCCGGTGGTGATCTCGCTGTACAACGCCCTCACCGGGCTCGCGGTGGGTTTCGAGGGTTACGTGCTGGGCAACCCGGCACTGATCATCGCCGGGATCGTCGTGGGCGCGGCCGGCTCGCTGCTCACCCAGTTGATGGCCAAGGCGATGAACCGCCCGCTCACCAACATCATCTTCAGCCCGATCACCGGCGAGGCACAGGCGGGAGGCAGCCAGATCGCCGGCTCGATGAAGGAAGTCACCGGTCTGGATGCGGCCGCGATGATGCGCTACGCGCAGAAGGTCATCGTCGTTCCGGGTTACGGCATGGCGGTCGCCCAGGCCCAGCACAAGGTGTGGGAGATGGCCGAGCTGCTCGAGGCCGAGGGGGTGGAAGTCAAGTTCGCGATCCACCCCGTCGCCGGCCGCATGCCGGGCCACATGAACGTGCTGCTCGCCGAGGCCGGCGTGCCCTACGACAAGATCTTCGACATGGAGGAGATCAACGCCGAGTTCGAGCAGGCCGATGTCGCCCTGGTGATCGGCGCCAATGACGTCGTCAATCCGGCGGCGCGCACCGCCAAGTCGAGCCCGATCTACGGCATGCCCATCCTCAACGCCGACCGCGCGCGCAACGTCATCTGCGTCAAGCGCGGCAAGGGTGCGGGCTATTCGGGGATCGAGAACGCGCTGTTCTACGGCGAGAACACGCGCATGCTCTACGGCAGCGCACAGAAGGCGATCGCCGAGGTGATCGCCCACATCAAGGAGCTGTCGGCCTGACCGGGCCTGGCGGGCGGCTTCGAGCCGCCACGCCGTCTCAGGAAGGTTTCTTCCCGAGACCGCCGAGCAGCGCCGCAACCGGGCGTTGTCCCCGCCGGGGGGGCAGCGGGGCGCTTTCCACCGTGGCCGCCTCCGCGAGCGCGAGCGGCGAAGGCTCGTAGGGCTTCGACCAATCGAAACCGTCGGCCGCGGGCCTGGGCTGTGGCAGACCCGGGGGCCCAGTGCGCGGTGGTACTGCGCGCGGCGGCATCCGGGAGCCGCGCCGGGAGGGTCCCCAGGCGTCGCGTTCCCCGCGCGCATGACGGGCTCTCCCGGCCGGCTCTGCGCTCGCGGGCTCCTCGTCGAATCCGCGCACCGTCACCGCTTCGATGCGGATCTTGAGCAGGCGCTCGATCTCCGCGAACCGCCCGCGATCCTCGGGGCACACGAGCGAGATCGCCTCGCCCGGCTTGCCGGCGCGCCCGGTGCGCCCGATGCGGTGGATGTAGTCCTCCGGCACATGGGGCATGTCGAAGTTGATGACGTTGGGGAGGTCCTCGATGTCCAGGCCGCGCGCCGCCACGTCGGTGGCCACGAGCACCTGCACCGTGCCGTTCTTGAACGCCTCCAGCACTTCGAGCCGCTGCTGCTGGCTCTTGTCGCCGTGGATCGCTCCTGCCGCGATGCCCTCGCGCACGAGGTAGTGGGCGAGCCGGCTGCAGCCGAACTTGGTGCCCACGAACACCAGCGCCTGTTTCAGGTCGAGCGATCGGATCAGGTGGGCGAGCAGACGGCGCTTGAGCGCGGCGGCCACCGGATAGACATGGTGGGTGATGGTTTCCGCCGCTGTATTGCGCCGTGCCACCTCGATGAGCAGCGGATCGCGCAGCATGGTGTCGGCGAGCTTCCTGATCTCGTTCGAGAAGGTGGCCGAGAACAGCAGGCTCTGGCGGTTCTCCGGCAGGGCCGCGAGGATGCGGCGCACGTCGGGGATGAAACCCATGTCGAGCATGCGATCGGCCTCGTCGAGCACCAGCGCCTCGACCTGGTTGAGCATGATGCTGCGGCCCTGGAGATGGTCGAGGAGCCGCCCCGGCGTGGCCACGACGATCTCTGCGCCGCGGCGCAGTTCCTCGATCTGCGGCTTGATGTCCATGCCGCCGAACACGCACGCGCTGCGCAGCGGGAGGTACCTGGCGTACATCTTCACGTTCTCGTGGTTCTGGATCGCCAGTTCGCGGGTCGGGCACACGATCAGCACGCGAACCGGATGGCGCGCCGGCGAGGAGCTGGTGTTGGCGTGGCGCGCGATGCGCTGGAGCAGCGGCAGGGTGAATCCGGCGGTCTTGCCGGTGCCGGTCTGGGCGCCGCCCATCACGTCGCGTCCGGCCAGCACCGGCGGAATCGCCTGGCTCTGGATCGGCGTCGGCTCGGTGTAACCGGCGTCGGCCACCGCCTTGAGCAGTTCGGGCATCAGCCCGAGTTCGTCGAACGTCATCGAAACTCCTGGATTGGCCCGCCGGGCCGGGTGCTGCGGTCAACGCTTGACGCCCAGCGACGCCGGGGTGCGGGCAGCAGGCCGCCAGCGGGCGGTCGTGCGCGTGGGAAGAATTCCCGTCGCGATGAAATCTGTCCGGCATTATACACCGGCACCACGCGGCGCCGGGCCGGTTCAAGCCGCAGCCCCGGCGGACGTTAATTCAAGCACACGCCCGAGGCCGGCACGGGGATCCGCGAGCACTCCCGCACGCCGGCCCCGACTCCGGCAGAACGTCCGGCCGTCGCGACAGGAATCCGGGACTGCGAGATGGCACGCCGCAAGCACGAGGAGGCCGCCGAGAACCACGACCGGTGGCTGGTGTCGTATGCCGATTTCATTACCCTGCTGTTCGCGTTCTTCGTCGTCATGTACGCGGTGTCCTCGGTGAGCGAGGGCAAGTACCGGGTGCTCTCGGATTCGCTGGTCGCGGCCTTCCGCAACGTCACCACCAATTCCAGGGGCATCGAGATGGCGGTGCGCCCGCAGCCGCCGGCGCTCGCGACCGTGCTTCCCAAGCCGCGGCGGGCGGCGCGCGAGGACAAGGCCGAGGTGCAGCGGCGCGAGGTGAAGGAGAAGATGCGCAGCATGGCCACGGAGATCGCGCGCATCCTCCAACCGCTGGTGAAGGAGGGCCATGTGCGGGTCACCGAGACTGCGCTCGGCGTCACCGTCGAGATCAACGCCAGCGTGTTGTTCGCGGTCGGAGATGCGCGGCTGGCGCCGAGCGCGGCGAATGCCCTGCGCTCGCTGGCCGGCGTGCTCTCCGCCACCGAATTTCCGGTCACGGTCGAGGGTCACACCGACGACAGCCCGATCAGCACGCCGCAGTTTCCGTCCAACTGGGAGCTGTCCGTGGTGCGCGCCTCGAGCGTGGTACGCCTGTTCGTCGAGGCCGGAGTGCCGGCCCGGCGGCTGACCGCGACCGGCTACGGCGAGCAGCGCCCGGTCGGCGACAACCAGACCCCCGAAGGCCGCGCGCGCAACCGCAGGGTCGCGATCCTGATCGAGGCCCCGACCGTCACCGGAATTCCCTCGGACGTCCCGCTCGCGAATCCGGTCGCCGGCTCGCCGATGCCCGGGCGCGGGTGAGCCGCGCGTTCGCTATGCGAGATCGATCTGTCTGCCGGAAGGCCGCGGCTGGGCCTGGCCGTCCGGGCCGTAGAGCGCCGCCTGGTCGGCCAGCGAGAGCAGCAGGGCGAGCGCCTGCCGGTTGTGCAGGAGCCGCATGCGGATGAGTTCGCCGTTGCGGCGGTTGATGTCGTGCGCCCGTGCCGCCGCATCGCGCAACCGCTGCCAGCGCGCGCGTGCGGGCGCTTTCTCGGGCAGGCGTGCGAGCCATGCCTCGAACGCCTCGGGACGGCCTCCGAAACCGGCACCGATCAGGGTCTCGGCTCGCCGCCGCCCGATCGCGGCGAGCCGCGAAAAAGCCGCGGCCTTCTCTTCCGCCAGCACGACCAGGCGATCGACCTCGCCGGCGCCCAGGGCGCCCTGTTCGCGTTCGAGCAGGCGCAGAAAACCGTCGAGCTCGTGGTTCTCCTCGTCGAGGAGGGCCGCGAGCCGTTCATCGGCAAAGCTGGGATTCGTCACGCGGCGCCGGATTGGGCGGCGAGCATCTGCCGCACGCTTTCGATGAGGCCGTCGGCAACCTTCTCGGCGTCGACCCGGAACCGGCCCTCGGCGATCGCCTGCCTGATCTCGGCGACGCGTGCGGGGTCGGCCAACGGAACGTTGGCCAGCATGGATTCGATCTCGTGCATCCGGCCCGCAGCCGAGGAGATGTCGACCGTGGCGGCGGCTGGCGCTGCCGGGCCGGCAGGACCCTTGGCCGGGTGCGCACGTGCATTGGGCAGCGAGCCGATCGACTTGTGCGAAGCATTGTCGATTTTCATCGTACTGACCTTTCTGTGAGCATTCTCAGCCCAGCTTACGGCGCACTCGGCGAAAGCTTTAGCGGGGCGCGGCCGGGGCTGCGTGCATTATGCCTGCTTCGGCTCAGAACCGTATCTCGACCGCGCCGTCCGCGCGGGCCAGGCCGCTGAGCGTCCTGCCCCCGGCGGTCCGCACCTGCGTGACCTGTCCGGCGGCGGCCGGGTTGAGGGCGCGCCCTTCGGTCGAGACGTCGAAGCCCGGCCCGCGGGCGAACACCTTGACCGTCTGACCCTGCAGGATGGCGTTGGGGGCACGCAACTGATCGGCGCGCAGCG
>Ga0100381_1002822_pt1 | contig 15291 bp, 10 predicted proteins | sample CryGeymeta201505_FD_80416 | JGI IMG/M metagenome (GOLD analysis project Ga0100381, IMG submission 80416) | Groundwater microbial communities from Crystal Geyser aquifers in Utah, USA - Crystal Geyser metaG 2015-05 | ecosystem: Environmental > Aquatic > Deep subsurface > Groundwater | place: USA...
CGCCTTTTCAATCGAGGGCTTGGCGGTGCCCTCAAGGCCGAATATAACGGCCGACACCGTCAGTGGGTGAGGCGTGAGCTTCGCCTGGGGATGGATAACGAGGACCTGGTCCTCGATCCTCCCCGTCGTGGTCAGCGCCTGACCTCCTACGACACTGACTGAACTTGCCTGAACTTGCCTGAACCGGTTTTGTTCACTTTTGGACATTTACTGGTTCGGGCGCTTGATTGACTTTTTGAGTGTTTACTCGAAGGGTTTGAGAGAAAAAACAAAAAAAGATCGCCTGGAAACTGGATAAAGGTTTTGTCTTGTTTCCAGGCACACAAAACGGGTCAATCATGGGATCTCCTTGATTGGGTCGGCACAAAAAGACGCGTTTTGTGTGCTAAATCTTTACCCCGTCCTTTTTCATTAAAGGGCGGGGTTTTTCTTTTTTATTTGGTTTCTATTTTTGTCATTCTGGTGTCTAGTCGGTCGATTGATAGTCTGTTGGCTGATATTTCTGCGTCGTATTTGTTTAGTTTTACTGCAAAACCGTCTATATGTTGGATAATTTCGCTTTTGAAACTTAGTAAATCTTCTTTTGTTGCGTAATTTTTTAAATCTTCTTTGGTGGCCATTTGGGAGTGGAAGTATCTGTTTTCTAATTTTTGATCTAGTATTTGTTTGGTTATATCTTTTATTTCTTTGCCTTGTTTTTTGGTTTCTTCTCTGTGTGCCTGTATCTCTATTTTTTGTTCCTTCATCTCTTTTTCTAGCGAGGCCACTCTTTTGTCTAGTTTTTTAAAATCACTCTTAGTAGCCATTTCAGATCTGACTTTCTTAATATCCTTTTTTGTAGCCATTTCGGCTCTAACTTTCTTGAGATCTTCTTTTGTAGCCATTTCGGCTCTAACTTTCTTGAGATCTTCTTTTGTAGCCATTTCAGCCCTGACTTTCTTGAGATCTTCTTTGGTGGCCATTTCAGCCCTGACTTTCTTTATATCTTCTTTTGTCGCCATTTCAGCTCTAACTTGCTTAATATCTGCTCTTGTCTCTTGTCTTAATTGATCTATTTCATTTTTTAGATCTTCCTTGGTGGCGGCATTATCCCGAATAAAAGTCACCATTTCCAGAATGTCGTTGATTGCTTTGTTGGACATAGAAAAAAGTTTTTATGTTCGGGGAGTCTATTTTTATATTAGCATGACTTTTTGTTTATTCAAAACTCACTGTAAATCAAATATTTTTGATTGAAAAAGCCTATAAACATTGACAAAACGTTAAAAATGTGATAGTATTTGAGGGCTGAAATTAATTGCTTGGGAAACAGAGAGCCCAATCAATTTAATGAATGTTTTGATCATTTAAGTTTGGAGAGAGAGTGTTAATTGAATAAGCTTTTTGGCTTGTTGAAGCGGGTTTGAAATTCTCTTTTCGGAAAGGATTACAAATCTGCTTTTTTGTTTTTATGGGTGGACGAGTGGTTAGCACACAAAACGTGTGCCCACTATGCGTCTCTCTGTAAAAAGAGGGAGAAAAACCACAACGGGCAACCCAGCCCTTTATTTTCGGTTTTTACCGAAAAAGCGTAATAATACGCCGCAAACGCCAGGGTTAAAGAAGCGTTTGTGTTAAGGAGAAAAATGAGCAAATTCAACTGGTTCGACCGCCTCCCCCGAGTCGAGCTTCCCATTGATGGGCGGCTTGAAGAGATCGTTGACTTGGTTCGAAAGAATCAGGTCGTGATCGTTGAGGCGGAGACCGGTGCGGGTAAAACGACCCGTATTCCGCAGGCCCTGCTTTTGGCGGGGGGCCTGATGGATGGGATGCCGATCACCATGACAGCGACTCGTCGTACGGCGGTTCGTTGGAATGGTAAGCGCATTGCCAGCGAAATGGGCAGTGCTCCCGGAGGCTTGGTTGGTTGGAGGCTTTCGCGGGAAAAACCCGTGACCTCGAGCAAAACGAGGCTCACCCTCTGCATGGTGCAGAGCTTGGTGAATCGCATTCGTCGCAACGACGGGCGATTGCCGGAGGGGGTGATTATTGTTGATGAAGCCCACGAGCGTTCGGTGGCTTTGGATTTGCTCCTTGGACTTATCAAGGAAGCGCTTCCGAGTTCGCCGAGCACCAAGGTGCTGATCACCTCGGCCACCATCGACACCCAGAAGTTTTCGGACTTCAATGGTGGTGCTCCGATTATTCGAGTTTCGGGTAGGTGTTACCCGGTCTCGAGTCGGGTGGTCTACATGGCTCAGAGCGAGCACCACACCACCACCGCCATTCGGGCGGCCGGTGATGTGTGGACTCGGTTCTTGGCTGGAAACTTGATGGTGCCCGATGAGTCGGGTACTTCTCAGGTTCCTGTGACTCGAGGGTCTGTTCTTGTGCTGCTTCCCGGAAAGGAAGACATCACAAATGCCATCGAGTCGTTGAATGATTTGGCCCGCAACACAGCGGGCGAGATCGAGGTTCTTGCCTGCCATGGCGAATCGACTTCTGAGGAGCAAGATGCCATTCAGCGTCCTGTGCCCAAAGGGGTGATTCGCTTTGTGTGCGGAACTGAGATTCTTCGGAGTTCCGTGACCGTGCAGGACACGATTGGAGTGATTGATTCACTCCAAGTAAAGCGTGTCACCACCGACGCCAAGGGGGTGGCTCACCTGTCGAAGGTGACTGTTTCCAAGGCCGAGGCCGACCAAGCCAAGGGGCGTGCGGGACGCACGGCTCCGGGGTTCTATATTGCCGTGTCTTACGGCAATGAATATCAGAACCTGCGACCATACCCCGTGCCGGCCATCCTTATGGAGCCGATCACGAGTGTAACCTTGCAGGTTGCAGATATCGGCCGTTCGGTGCGTAACTTCGCTTTTATCGATCCTCCGCCCGCGGATACGATCGACGTGGCCGTCAAGCGTCTCCAGTCAATCGGAGCCCTTGATGAAAGCGAAGAGATTACGCCCGACGGTAAGATTTTGGTCGGTTTTCCGATCAATCCCGAACGAGCTCGAGTGCTTATCACTGCCGATCGTTTGGGAATCTTGCCCGAAGCCGTGGTGGCAACGGCGGTGCTCGAGGTGGAGGGAATCTTCCACCATTCGAATGATTCTGAAAAGAATCAAATTGCTGAGGCGTTCCGCCGCCTCTGGGCCGGCGATAGCAAGAGCGACTTTGTGGCCATGGTGCGAGCTTATCGCGCCTATAAAGCTGAGGAGTATCGTTTGCGCGATATGACTCACTTGAGCCATAAAGAAAAAAACAGTCTCCTTCGAGACTGGGGTTTTTCCCACGGCCTCAACGGCAAAAAGCTGAGTATGGCCAGAGAGGTCATGCTACAGATTGTCGATGATATGAGGTCCTCGCCCCTTTCCCTCGAAAACGGTTTTGCCGTTGAGAGGGAGTTTGATGAGGTTTCCCTTACCAAAGCCTTGGCTTCCGGTATGGTCGACAACCTTGTTAGCAAGGGGTACGAGGACTACTACGTTGGACGATTGGGGCAATTGAAAATTGCGTTCTCAAGCCCTTGTCGCAGTGCCGACATTGCGCTGGTGGACGGAGTTCGCAAGATTCAGGTTCAGGGCCGAAGAGGCCGAACCGGCTTTATGAACTTGGCCACGCTCGCTGCCCCCGTTGAGCCGGAGTGGCTCATGGAAATCATGCCGCATCTTTGCACTCGTGTGCGTTTGGGTGACCATACGTACAACGAAGCACAAGATGTTGTGCAAGAGCAGGAGAGAACCATGTTCCAAGGTGACTTGGAGCTGGTTCGTGGGTGGGTGGAGTCAGCAGATAACACAAAGTCCGTCGAGGTCTTTGCTGACTGGCTTGCCCGACAAAGGTCACTTCCAAATTCGCCCCTCGATGCTGTGCTGAGGTCAAATGCGGCAAGGCAGGAGAGGGCGCGTTTGCTCAATGTTCGTTCTGGTGAGAACACCTTTAAAGTGTACTCACAGAGCGAAATTGGTGGGCTGTTTGTTGAAGCACTTTCGGGTGCTCGGCGAGTGGCCGAAGTGGTGGATGCCGATGTTTTGGCACTGCCGGCCCTCAATGAGGAGGAGGTCGCTCTGGTTCTGTTGAAGAATCCGGAAGTGATCAATCTCCTTGGAGATGAGGTGCTTGTGGAATACCATCAGTCGTACAGCGGCTTGATGGTTCCTAAGGTGCAGCTGAGCGAGGAGATGATGAAAGCGAACAGCTGGATTCATCTTCCCGATGAGGGTGTTCTTTTGCCGGGTGGCAGGTCGGTGGAAGTTACGGTTTATGTCACCTTGGGGTGGCACACCGACAGCTTTGCCGATACTTGCATTCCACAGCTGAAAGGGAAGGTGTTTAATCACCTGAACAGTTCGCTGTGGGAGGCGTGGCAAAAGCCAAGCATCGAGCTGCCGAGCGTCGAAGATGTCGACTCTGTCGTGCCTTTCGTTGTTGCTGTTTACGGCAACTGCGTTGTGACAGGTCGTCCTTTGATGGCGTACGGAACCATCTCAGAAAGGAGTGCGTATCGGTACAATCCGTCCGATCCGTACTTCCAGGTGATGTGGTTCAGGAGTATTGATCAGGCTCAGGTGACCTGCCATGCTTCTTGTCTGAAGCTCGATAAGCTGAAGACAGAAGAAGCTATTCGGATTCAGGAAGAGTCCGAAAAGGTCGCCTTGACGCATGAATGTTCGGAGCTCAAAGAAGCTGTGAAGCGTATGTGCGTCGAGTTCAGAGATGAACTCTATGACATCGAGCACTACACGGCTCAGGAGTTTCGAAATCTCGAATGGGTCCGGCCGGTTAGCGTTGCCGAGCTTAAGCAGTTTTTCTCCAAGGCCACGGATCTTATGGTTCGGGTCAAAGAGGAAATCGCCGAGGTTCAGGCAAAGCGAGCCGAAGAAGCCCGTAAAAAGGCCGAGGCCGAAGCCAGAGAGAACGAGATTTACAAGGATCTTTTCGCCATTATCGGGTCAGATGACTTGAGAATGGCGAAAACGATCGACAATTTCGTTCGTGCAGCCCTCAAGGCTCGCCCACAGGATGCCGTGCGCATTCTGGAACGCGAGCGAGACGCCGGCTACGGTCGTGATCGTCGTCGGGAAGCCATTGAAAAAGCCTTCCCAGAGATCGATCATCAGTGGCTCGAGTGGAAGTGCGGTTGTGACATTGTCCCTGTTGCTGCGTGGGCTGCCTATCTTACCTCGCGTAAGAATGGCACCTCCAAGCAACAGAAGGCGGTCGACCCTGTGCCGTCGTCAGTCGGTGTCTCCACCGTAGACGAGTTGCGCAAGGCATTCAACAGCCGTCGGTTCTAATTTTTTTGGGGTTATCGCTTCGGACCCCATATCGCACAAGTCGAAGCAATCTTTAACCGGCTGAGGGAAGTGATGAAAAAGCACTTCTCTCAGCCCCAATATTATTTTGTTCTTCTTCCATCTCCCAAAGGACAAAATAATATTGGGTTTTACAATCTGTGTTTTATTTTAATTCCAAGCGAACATGCTTGGCTATTTGTTTTATATGCAATTCTAAACGATCGTGTTTTGCTCGTAAGGCCAAAAATTCAATTTCAGATGTTTTGTACAAATTAGCAAAACCATCTATTTGAGTACTTATTTCTGTTTTTAATTCAAATAATGCATCTTTAGATCTCTGTTCATTTCGATCTATTTTTGTATCCAGATTAAGTATCATTTGTTCTAAAGATGTAGTTTCTTTTCTGTTCTTTGCAATTTCCTGCCCGTTCTTGGTAATGGACTTTCTATTTTTTGTTATTGCTGTTCTGTTTTTTATAATTTCCTGTCCGTTCTTGATGATGGCTTCTCTATTCTTTACGATTTCCTGCCCATTTTTGGTAATAGCTTCTCTGTTTTTTGTTATGGCTTCTCTGTTCTTTGCAATTTCCTGCCCATTCTTGGTAATAGCATCTCTGTTTTTTGCAATCTCTTGTCCATTTTTTACGATAGCCTTTCTGTTCTTTGCGATGGCTGTTCTGTTCTTTGTAATTTCCTGCCCATTTTTTGTAATAGCTTCTCTGTTCTTTGCAATCTCTTGTCTGTTTTTGTTTATTTCTGCCTCCAGTCTTTGTTCTGTTTGAGCTAAATCGTCTTTTGTTGCGGCATTATCTCGAATAAACTCAACAATCTCCAAAATTTGATTTACTGTGTTTGTGTTCATATAAAAATATTTTTGGGGAGTGTATTTTTATCATAACATACGTATGATGTTCTTCACAAAATAGTCGGAATCGGTTGACTAAACAGCCAAAAAGGGCTAGTCTCGGCATAAGTTCTTTGGACAAACAAGAAAAACAACAACAGGAGATTTATCATGGAAAGCACAATTGCCAAGCGTCTTTTTGAAGCCATGGATTTGGCTGGTAAGGCTGTGTTTTATTCTCGTACCGAAGTGATTGGTGAGCTGGAACTTCGCCGATGTGGAGAGTCGTTTTTCATCTTTTTCGGTGGGTGTAAACACGAAGTGAAACCCGGTGTTTTTAGAGTCGGTGGATGGTTTTCAGTGGACGAACCTATTGGTTTTGTGAATGATGCAATTTCTCTTTCTGGCAGTAACAGACTGAGGATTCGGGCTTTTTACAACGAAGCTGAATACAATGCCTGGCACAGACACACCTTCCACTCCAAAAGGGATTCGGAAGAAGATACGTTCTACTAAACTTGAGTCAAAGTGATTTATTAAGCAAAACTTGCTTACTGAGTCATTTTGGCTCTTTTTTTGTATTCAAAAAAAGACTCGTTGTCATAAATAAGCTTGACAAAGTACATAAAATATGATAAGAATCCCCGTCCTGTTTTTAGACAGGAATACAAGTATTTTTGATGATTAAATTATTTGTTCATCAAAACTCCGCCTAAAGTGACAATTTTATTTTGTCGCTTTGGGCGGGGAAGAAGAGGTGCCTTAAAACTCTGAGTGACTTGGTTTATCTCTATAATTAAACAATTATAGAGATAAACCATCAGAGTAGTAAGGAAAAAGACCTCGTTTGTGTACGTTTGTTGAAACATGAGTTATTTGCCGTAAGTCACGGTGTAAAAAATTCATGCAATTAGACAAACGCACATAGATGCACCTGCTAGAACCATGCTATTTTTCCTGCTTGTTTAGAGGAATCATTTGCATGGTCTTCGCAAAAAACGGTGTAAACCGTTCATATATACTAGTCGACAGGCCTAAAAATCTGTCGACTTCCCATTAAAGTTTACAAAAAAGTTTGTGGATTTTGATGGGGAAGAAGAGAAAAGATTATTTTCTTTCCCGTCCCAGTTCCTAAACCGGACAACCCATAGGAGGGTATATGTCCAAGTTGAAGCGAGAGCTGCCTCGCCAAGAGCAGCACGGTGTAGTTGAAGTCGAGACGATCGAAGGGGAAGGCGTGCCTTTTCCTGAGGTCAGTCGGCGCGAACGGCGTCGTTTGAGGAAAAACGGTTCCAAGCCCGTAAGGCAAGGGCCGACCCTCAGCGAACAACATCGTGCCGCTCCAGAGCGCCTCGAGCATGACTTCTCCAACTCGAGTCTGGCTCGCCAGATCGAGGAAGGAGACAGGAGGAAAGCCGATCCATGCGGGCAGCCCAAGGGCTATTGCCAGTGTGGAAGGTGGCGATTTGGAGAAGATACAGATGGCGACGAGATGTGCTGTCATAAGTACTCTCGAAATGATCGCCACATTTCGGCTGGTCTGTACTTGGTGACCGTCTACGACCGGGAGGGTCATAACGTGTCCAGGTTCAGTCACGAGGATGCGGGGGAGATTCGCAAGTTTCTCGCCTCGCACGACTCCAAGCCGACCGCTCGTGTGTGGTTGGTCGAGAAACTTGAAGAGGATGAAGTTTTCGTTTGTGAAGACGAAGATCCCCTCGACGAGTATATTTACCGACTGAATGAGGTAACGGAGGAGTTTGAGGATTGCCTCTACTCCGGCCTCAAGGCGCTCCGTCAGCTCATGGGTGAGTTGAAGGAAAAGAAAAAGCGAGCCTTGGAAAAGCTCACAAAGAGAAAGTAACAACGTGCCGACCAACACAAGGATGTGTTGGTCGGTTTTTTTGTTTTGAATAATTTTTCCCCCCCCACAATCAATCGTGATATAATTTAGACAAATTTTTATGATTAACAACTTTTTATGACAACATCTGACGAAATAATGGAAGTTGCTGAATATACTGTTGTTTTGCCACCTTCTTTGATTTTAAATGACCCTGAATCAATTGCAGATTTTTGTAAAAAAGTTTCTTTGCAAGTGCAAGGTGATCTGGCAGTTTTAAATTCAGAAATTCCAGTTGAAGCATTGTTGGTATCTTTTGCGGTAATTTATAGAACAGCCACGCAAGCATTGCTTCGATCGGCAGATGACTTGGTTCTTATTTTTGATCATGAGACGCGTAATTTGGTAAGTAACGAAAAAGTAGATGATTCCGTTTGGCTTGAAATATCAAAACTAAAAGATGAAATTGTCGTAGTGGGAGATATCGCTTTGCCAACTTTTGAACATATTGTTGATCTTTCTGTTTTTTGGAATGAAACAAAAGAATCAGACAATTTGATTGATCGAACAAAAGATTTTCTTAAAAAACTTTCAGAAAATTCAACACCAGCCATGACTTTAAAATTGCAGGGCAGCCTTCCGTCGCTGCCTCTTTTATCAGCCATTTATCTTTTACGTCCTTCTGGACATACAATTCAATATCAAAATGATTCCGGTGAATTTTTGACTTTATTTGTTTAGATCTCGAAGTAAAATATAAAAATATGGACAATTTAAAACGCGACGGTTTTACTCGAGATGGTTCCAAAGGTGATAGTAGAGACAAAACAAAACGTTCAAAGTTCGATGCACCAAAAGTACCAATGGATGAATACAGGGAAGAAGTCGTAGAATGCGTCAAAGGAAATCCAAGCTCGGTTATTATCGGAGAAACAGGATCAGGAAAAACAACACGTATTCCGGGATTTTTGCTCGATACTTTTCCTAATGCAAAAATTGCTATTACACAACCTCGTAGAGTGGCTGCACGTTCTGTTGCTCGTTATGTTGCTAGTCAGAGAGGTAGTAATGTTGGTGAAGAGATTGGTTATCAAGTGCGTTTTGAAGATCAAACAACCAAAGGGACGCGAGCAAACTTCATGACTGATGGTATTTTGCTTCGTAAATTGCAGTTTGATCCACTTTTGAAGGAGTTTGATATTGTAATGGTCGATGAAGCTCATGAAAGGTCTCTAAACATCGACTTTATTCTTGGTCTTTTAAAAAGAACTCAAGCGGAAAGAAAAAAATTAGGTTTGCCAGAATTAAAAGTGATCGCAACTTCTGCCACAATCGAAAAAGAGAAGTTTGCCAATTTTTTTGGTGAAGCACCTGTTGTTGAGGTTCCTGGGCGTATGTATCCGGTTGAGGTTAAGTATGCCAAAGGTTATATTGATGATTACACTAGGGAGGCAGCGCAAGTGGTCAAACAAATTGTTGAAAGTGGTAAAGATGGTGATGTTTTGATTTTCATGCCGGGGGAAGGTGAAATTAAACGTACAATTCAGCAAATTGAGGAGTTGAATTTGCCGGGCATAGACGCCATGCCTTTATTTGGTTCAATGTCTCCAGAAGATCAAGATAAAATTTTTGCCAAAAATCCCAATCGAAAAGTTATCGTTTCTACAAATATCGCTGAAACATCGTTGACTATTGATGGTGTTAGTTTTGTGGTTGACTCTGGTGTAATTAAGCAAAAAGAGTTTAATCCAAAAACTGGAATAGAAGCCTTGGTAACTGAAGAACATGCCAAAAGCGGCTGTGAACAACGTAAGGGGCGTGCTGGTCGTACAGCTCCAGGTACTTGTTATCGTTTGTATACTGAAAGAGAATACAATGATCGCCAACCTTTTCAAAAACCGGAAATAGCAAGATCAAACCTAGATCACGTTATTTTGGCAATGAAAAAAATAGGCATTGAAGATGTTAGGAATTTTGATTTTATCGACAAACCAAAAGAGGAAACTTTTTTGCGGGCTATAGAAGTTTTGCAAATGTTAGGTGCTTTAGATGAAAATGAAAAAATAACAGAAATAGGTGAAACAATGGCTGATTTGCCGCTGAGCCCAGAATTGGCTCGCATGGTAATAGAGTCTGAAAAATATGGTTGTACTGGTAGTATCGTTACCATTGCTGCTATGTCTGGAGACAGATCTGTTTTTGTGCGACCAAAAGACAAAGAACGTGAAGCAGATCGTGCACACAATGAGTTTAAAAAAAGTGGTTCAGACTTCCTTTCTTTGTTAGAAGTGGGTAGACAGTGGTCTGCTGCTGGTTTTAGTGACAAATGGGCTCGTGAGAAATTTTTAAATGTCAGACAATTGTTTGAAGTTAAAGAAATACGCGGACAATTAATGCGTGAACTAAAAAACAAAGGCATTGCGGTTGAGGATATTAAGGCGACAGATGAAAATATTCAAAAATCAGTAGCTGCTGGACTTGTTCATAATCTTTTGCAGAGTGCTGGTCGTCATGCGTATGAAAGAGTGGCCGGCAAGAGCATTGGTCGGATTTATGTTCATCCTTCATCATCTTCTTTTCAGAGTCAGCCACAATTAATAATTGGGTCAAATATTGTTTCTACATCAAAAACTTATGCCCGCATGTGTCAGCCGGTTGATTCAAACTGGTTGCCAGACATTGCACCTCATTTATTAACCCAAAACTCGGCTGGTACTTTTTATAATCCAGAAAATGATTGTGTAGAAGAAAGAGTTTCTTATAAATTTAAGGGAGAATATAACATTGTTGCGTCAAGAAGATATGAAATTACAGATGGAGCTGTAGCGAGCGAAGAATTTATTCGTGCTTTGGTTGATGGTCGGGTGGATATGCCTTGCGTAAAGTATAATGCCGAGGTTTTGGCGATTTTGGGGTCTCTTACTTCTCGTTCCGGTGGAACTTTGCCATTGCCAGATTTGGCTTTATTTTATGAGGAAAAATTAGGAGGTATTGCCAGTAAAAGTAATGCTTTGTATGTAAGCGAACAACTTAAGTTGAATGTTGGTGATTATATTTCGGCTGAATTGGTGGCAGAAATCGATAAAAAATATCCTGAGACACTTATGGTCAATGGCCATGAGTTGACTGTTTCTTATGAATATCGTGCGGCAGATCCTAATAGTCATTACTATAATCAGAGATCAGAAAAATATCATGCTACTATTTTGATTCCTAAAGAAGGCTTGTTCCAACTAAAGGAAGAAGAAATTCCGGTAATTGGAGAAGATAGTCGTCCGCCGGTTAATTATAAGGTCGTTGATGGACATGACGTTTTTATTGAGGAAAACTTAGAAAATCTTAAAAATGCATTTTCCGTAAAGTCTGTTGATCGTGCTTGGTATAATTTTACAAAACCACAATCTGTAAAAGTTGAAGCTGTTGCTTTTGAGCGTTTGCCTTCTTTTGAATCTCTTGGTGCTAAACCTTTGGTTTATGCTAAGGATTATTTAGGAAATGATGTTTTTGCGTATCCTGGTTATGTTTGTTCTCGTAATTATGATTACAGTCAAGGTGAATACGTTAATTTTTATACGGTAGAATATTTTAAAAAGGAAAAAGATGCAGAAGTATCAACCGAGAGTGCATTCAATAGGAAAAATGAATTCGATGCAGAACAAAAATTAAAGCAAGAACGCGAACATTTGCTTGATCCTGCCCAAAAACGTTTTGAAGAAATAACACTTCTTTTTGAGTCAGTTAAGAAAGACATAAAGTCTTTTGGGGTGTCTAAGGATGACTGGTATAGATTAGATTCAAGATATTGGACTGTGTATAATTTGTTGAACACATCGCAGTCAGACCCAAGAAAAGCCATAGAAGAAATAGATGCAATTGAGAATACTTTGACACTCAGTAAAAAAGAATTAAATCGCCGACTAGAAATAGTAGAAATGATCAAGCCTGAATTTGAGCGGATAGCAGATAAATTCAACAACATGAATTCGATGTCTTATGAGCGTTTCGGATTAACTTATTCTCAATACAGTTATATTGTTGATAAGTGGCGAGAGGCTAGCAATGCTATAAAATCAGAAGACAGATATGGTAGTTTTGTCATGCCAGATCCGGACAGGGCTTTAGAATTGATGTATGAGGTTGAAGCAATGATTCCTGAGCAATTGGAATCTACACCGGAACAAGAGGCTTTGTTTACATTAATGACTGGACGTGATTCCGGTTTCTCTAAACTCATTCGTGTTAGGGGTGGTCGAGTTACAGAGTATACATCTCCAAAAAATCCAAATGATGTTACGCCAAATCCTACAATAATTGATATTGGTAAGTCTGGAAGGCATTTAGCAATTAATGGCAGAACAGTTGCCCTTGTTTATGGTGGTGGAAGTTCCGGTGGCCAATTTGTGTTAAATGATGGTGAATATGTTTTTGGACGCGATGCCTGCCCCGTGGTTCGTGTTGAATCAAAAGATGGAAGACTAAAGGCTCTCGAATTTATAAAAAGCTCTGAACAACAAGATTATTCTTCGGATTACACCCCAGAACCGCCGCCGGTTGTTTATGGAGACAGTGCGGCAAGTGCATCTCTCGGAGGTCTTAGTGATACATTGAAAGGTTTTCTTGGTAAAAAAGAAGAACAACAACCTGCCAGAAGAGTGTTGAAGGTGGTAACCAATGAAGCATTTACCGCAGAACCCAAAGGGGTTGAAGTTGAACGTGAGCAAATGACAGAAGAACTGCGTGCAGAATTAGACAAAATATTACAAAGAACACGCGTTTTTGTTGATTCAGTTCGTTCTACACCTGAGCCGGTTAACAAAAAAGACCCAAATGCAGGAAAGATTTCTAAACTTATTGAACGCGCTCAAAAGGCCAGGGAAGAGATTAACGAGCTTAAGCGAGATTTGTTTAAAGCAACCGACGCCCCTCGTTTCCGTGGAAATATTGGTGCAGCAGCACGTCAGGCAGAAAAAAATGCCGCAGAAATGGCACGTTTACTCAATGAACGCACAGACTGGACGGAGAGGTACGATGTTTTTGCCAGGCGTATAAAAGACTTGGCAGAAGTACTGGAGGTAGAAATAGACTCTACGCTTGAAGGTAAAATAAGACCTCTGATTATACAATTAGCCAAAGAAAAAGACGAAGAGATAGCCAAAGAAAAAGACGAAGAGATGGATTTTGACGGCGAATTAGAGACGATTTTGGTCGATAATATTTAAAGCATAAACACAAAAAGATGATTCCTAAAAGCATAAAGGGTCATCTTTTTTGATTGACAAACAACCCAAAAAGAGCTAGTTTAGCTTCTTGTTCTTTTTACATGGGCGGAAAAAAACCTATCACAGGGAGGTTTATCATGGAAATCAAAAAAACGCTGATGTCTCGAGTTGTTGGCCAGGACCTCATTAGGGATATGGTTACGGCGATTGGTGAAAATCTTTCTGCTGATATTCCTGAAGCCATGCCTTTTTTGCCTCTTTTGTTTGGGGGAGATAGGTATCACTGTGTCGATGAAGCTGTGGTGCTACTGGTTGGGGGAGTAAAGCCGGTGGCCATCGCCACAATCGCTCCTTTGGGGGAAAGTGGAAACGGACAGCCTGAAATCGTTGGGTTGTACGTGATTCCCAACCTGAGAAAGCATAGAATCGGCCAGTTCCTTTTGCAAAAGACGCTTGAGCGTTGCGCAGAAAGAAGCTTCCCGACTGTGACCATTTGTGTCATTACCCAAGCTGGTAAGCACCTGGTCCAGTCGTTCAAAAAGACCAACAACACAGGAGTCGAGATCAATCTTGTTGATTGTGTCTCGATTTTCTGAACAACAAGGGGAAAGTCATGACAAAGCACAAGCTGTCCGATCTGCAGCTCGAAATGGTTCAGATTCGTCTGGAGATCGAGAAGCTCGAAGGTGTTCCTTGGGACCCGGAGGTTGATCAGGGACCTTCTCCGGCTGAGAGGAGGCTTGCACTGCGCTCTCGCATGTCCGAGTTTATTCGCCTTGTCAGGGGAATGACGCGCGGATCGCATTTGGCGGTCATTTGCTTGCCTCCGCCACTCGACTGGACCTCTGTTGATCAGGCAAAGATCTGTACGGTCGAGGTTCTCGGTGGTTACTCCTTATATAAGGACCCGTGGGGAGTGGAAAGGTCTCTGCCTTTGCCTTTGCAAGTTGAGGTCATTCAGGCACCCCATTTGAAAGATGAACCGGAATGCGGCTACATTTCCGCCTTTCCGAATGATGCTGGGTGCGTTATGCTTGCTCACCCACCCATGACACACAACCCGCTATTCGATCCGGGTTGTAAAATCTGGATCGAACAGAGATTCAAAGAGATCCAGTCCCTGAAAACCATCAAATAAGCCCTTTTTCCTCCAAAAAGGCACTTCTTGCCCCACATTACACTCTGTGTTTTGTGGGGTTTTTCTTTTTTTAGCCGTTTGACCCCATGGGGGAGAAATACAGTTTTAGCCCATTTTTCAGGACTTTTGGTTATAAGTACAGGTTATACTAGACAAACATCTTGACACAAGACCCAAAAAGTGATATACTGTGTTTATCGAAATGATGCTTAGCGGAAACAGAGAGCCACTAAACATCAGTTCACAACTAGAGGAGAGAGGCTGAATATTAAGTGTAGTTGCAATGAGTCATACGACTAAAGCAATCTACATTTGATATTCCCCCAAAAGGGGGGTTTGTACGCTTCTCGGTCATTTTGACCACGAAAACGCACATTCCCTCCTTTTGTTTTTCTACCCGCCACCCGGCAGGATCACTTGGCCCACTTACGAGCTTATGCCCGAATAAGTGGATCACCAAGCCCAGCGCAGGGAGCCTGTGGAATCGGGACATGTTAAGCAGAGTTTCAAACATGTCCCACCGCCTTTCATTTATAAGCTTTGTCTAGCATGCCCTTGACAAAGATTGCAAAAGGTGATATACTGGTTCTTGTAAACGTAACGCAACGCAACGATTTGTTTCCTCGGTGGATGTGTGTCGAGTACCGCCTTACTCGATACGCACCCCTCAGAGGAGAGGGAAGTACCTTTAAAACGGTTCTCACACCACCTTAAACAGTGGTTCGAGTGACTGACATATATGAAGCTGTTAAGTCGATTGCAAACCCCGCATCACCCGCGAGGAGTCAAACGACGAAGCAATCCCCGGCCACGCCGGACGATATAAACGGCCATATATATGTCGGCCACTCACTTGTGAGTGACCTTTATATCAGATTGGGGTTCCTTGGTATGCCACCAAGGACGAAATACTTCAGAGAGCACGTTTATCCTTAATATAGATAAACGGCTGAAGTAATTCGTTAAACACA
>Ga0100381_1002824_pt1 | contig 15280 bp, 16 predicted proteins | sample CryGeymeta201505_FD_80416 | JGI IMG/M metagenome (GOLD analysis project Ga0100381, IMG submission 80416) | Groundwater microbial communities from Crystal Geyser aquifers in Utah, USA - Crystal Geyser metaG 2015-05 | ecosystem: Environmental > Aquatic > Deep subsurface > Groundwater | place: USA...
CAGCTTCAGAAAAGAATTTCAAAAAACCAGTTTTCTCTGGAAGATTTCAGGAAGCAACTGGTGCAGATTAAGAAGATGGGGTCCATGGAAAAGATACTTTCGATGGTACCGGGAATGTCCCAGGTCAAGAACGCGTCCAAAATGATGGATGACAAGAAGATGGTTCACATGGAAGCCATTATCAATTCGATGACTCCCAGAGAACGCGTTAACCATATCATTATCAACGGGAAACATCGCAGGCGGATTGCCAGGGGAAGTGGTCGACCGATTCAGGAAGTCAACGCCCTCCTAAAGCAGTTTGTTAAAATGCGCAAGATGATGAAACAATTGTCTAACCCATCGGTTCTTGGTAAAATGAAGACTATGAAAAAGATGAGGAATATGAATCTTCCTTTTCAATAACGGAGGTAACAGAAAATGATTGCAATTCGTCTCAAGAGAATGGGCAGAAAGAAAAATCCCTTTTATCGCATCGTGGTGTCGGAAGACAGCAACACACCCACCGGTCGCTTTGTGGAAGAAATCGGCCACTACGATCCACTGGCCCGCCCGGTGGAGCTTAAGATTGACAAGGAAAAGGCCATGCGCTGGCTGCAGGAAGGGGCAAAGGTCTCGGACACGGTAAAATCTCTTTTCAAAAAGGAAAACATCGGTTAGAATGTCATCAAGATAATTGTCATGGGTAGGGATTCCTGTAAAAGCTAAGGAGGAAGGCATGAAAGATCTGATGGTAGCAATTGCCAAAGCGTTGGTGGATAATCCCGAACAGGTGGAAGTAACGGAAATTGAAGGTGAACAGACAACCGTTCTTGAGTTGCGGGTAGCGCAGGAAGACTTGGGAAAGGTAATTGGCAAACAGGGCAGAACGGCCCGGGCTGTCAGAACAATTCTGAATGCGTCCGGGATGAAGTTAAAGAACAGATTCGTTCTGGAAATTCTCGAATAGCCCTGGATGTCGCCTGAATTCCTCACCATTGGCAAAATAGCAAGACCGCAAGGGATTCGAGGGGAAGTTATCGTTAATGTTGAAACGAACTTCCCCTCGCGTTTTTTTGATGAGACAGTCTTCCTTGTCCGCACAAAGGACGGGGTTTCCCACAAGATGACCTCTGAAAAAGCACGCATGCACAAGGGGCGCGTGATACTGAAATTTCAGACCATTGACACAATGAACGATGCAGAACACCTGCGGGATGCAGAGATTATCATTCCGGTGGAAAACCGCAACATGGATGACGAGGATTTTTTCTATCACTATGAACTGATTGGAATGAACGTAGTTGCCGTTGACGGGCACACTGTCGGTCGGGTAACGGAAGTGCTTGAAAATCCCGGTCAGGATATTCTGGTGGTTCAGGGCAAAGAGGGCGAAGTACTGGTACCCTTCAGAAAGGAAATCTGCATCGAAGTAAATCGGAAAGCAGGACGAATTACTGCCGACATGCCAGAGGGCCTGGAAGACATCAACCGCTGAATTCGGAGGGAATATTGCCATGCCGCCTTTGGACTTTTCCGTTATCACGATCTTTCCTGAGCTGTTCACCCCATTTTCTGAAGTCGGCGTCTTCGGCAGGGGAATTAAGAATGGCCTCTTGAGCTTGAAGACAATCAACCCCCGGGATTTTGCAACTGACAACTATCACTCAGTGGACGATGAACCGTTCGGAGGAGGCTCCGGCATGGTTTTCACTCCGTTTCCCCTTTATAAAGCAATTCAGAAATCAAAAAAATCCACGGCCGGACCAGTAATCTTTCTGACACCGGCAGGCACCCCCCTGACGCATTCAAAAGTTCTCTCCCTTTCGCGACTTTCAGGAATGACAATTCTCTGCGGACGGTACGAAGGAGTAGACCAGCGTATTGTGGACCTGTTTGTGGATGAGGAAATATCCATCGGCGACTACGTGCTTTCAGGAGGCGAACCCGCCGCTATGGTAATTATGGACGCAATTGCGAGACAACACGCCGGCGTCGTAAAAGAAGCAGACTCTGTCGAAAATGATTCCTTTTTTGACGGCCTGCTGGATCATCCCCACTACACACGCCCGGCTGAGTTCAACAGGCGAAAAGTACCGGAAGTACTACTTTCCGGTGACCATCAACGGATTGCACAATGGCGAATGAAAATGAAGCTGGTTGAAACACTGACAAAGAGACCTGACCTTCTGTTGACGGCTTCTCTCTCCCCGGAACAGAAGAAGGTCCTGATCGAAATCCGGGAAGAATTGAGAAAGGGCGTGATGGATGAGGAGCGGGAGTAGGAACTGAAAAACCAGTGGAACATCATTTCCCATGTTTTGAACTATTCACCATCCACACTTCACGACAACTTTTTCTGCATAAAGCTGCCCGGTGAAAAACAAAATGATTGATTCTTCCCATGGGTATGGTAGAATGCTTCCCGCTGGCTGTCCCGCAGTATTTATTTCGGGGCATGCCGGGGATTTTCCCCGAACTCGAGCAAGAAAAGTGACCGTTTCCTCAAACCATTCGCTGGTACCGGAAGTGACGCCTGTTTAAGTGCTCGGGTCGAAGCAACCATATCGAAGAGATAGCGTTATTTCTTTTTGCTAAGGAGTTTGGGCATGGACATTATCAAACAGTTTGAAGACAAAATGCTCCGGACAGATATCCCGGATTTTAAAGCCGGTGATACTGTTCAGGTACATGTGAAGGTCAAAGAAGGTAACAAACAGCGAATTCAGCTTTATCAAGGGCTGGTCATCGGCCGTTCCAACGGATCCAACCGGGAAACGTTTACGGTTCGAAAAATCGCTGAAGGCATCGGTGTAGAGCGTATTTTCCCTCTGCATTCTCCCATTATTGACAAAATCAAGGTAATCCGTAGAGGTCGCGTTCGCAGGACCAAACTCTATTACATCAGGGAGAAAATTGGAAAGAGCGCCCGCATTCGCGAGAAACGTACTTACTGACACAATCTGTTATTTGCACACCATTCTGGAAGCCGGTTCAAACCGGCTTTTTTTATTGCATTTTTGATTCATTTATTTATAATGAAACTATGTTAAAGAGTTTACGAAGGCCGGATGCAGGTATCGGACTGGAAATCGGGAACGGTGCAGTAAGAATTGTCCATTTGAGAACCGGAAGCGATAGACCAGAGGTACTCCAGGCCACCCTGGAACCAATACCCCACCAGAAAAATGGGGACCAGGACTCAAAGCAAACGCTGACCGCCCTCCGTGAAGTAGTGAAACGAACCGGGCTCTCGAAAAAAGCAGTGTCAGTCGCGTTACGTCCAGCTATCCTTACAATCCGGGACATCCAGATTCCACGGGTTCCGGACGAAGAACTGCTTTCGGTAATAGAATGGGAGATTCGTCAGCTCATCGAATTCAACCGTGAGTCTCATAATCTGGACTTTATTATTCACAACCGGGAAGACCAGGGCTTATCAAACAAATATCAGGCCATGGTTGTCGTTTCGAAAAAAGGAGACCTGGAAGCTACGGTAAAACTGGTGGAAAGCGCCGGCCTCAAAGTTCGGAGGCTGGGCGTTCCCGCAGATGCGCTTTGCTGTCTGGCGTCAATTCATCCTGATGTGAATCAGGACATGGGATCTGCCATCGTGAGCATCGGGCACCACGACTCTTCCGTCACAATTGTCCAGAACGGAAAGCTCCGCTTCACACGGCAATTGGATTTCTCACTGGAGACATTCATAGCGGATATCTCTGAGCAGATGACCATACCACTGGATGAGGCAGCAAATATCTCTCATCAGATTTCCCTGGTCGAAGTGGGGGGCGATACCCTGGAAACGAAGCAACTGAGAAACCTTGGCGCATCGCTTCTGGAGTCCCTTACCGCCGAACTGAATAAGAGTTTCAACTTTTATGCCTCTGTCTCCAGAGGGGGAACCGTGAGCCGCGTATACCTCACAGGAGATCTGGCAGAATTGATCGGTGTGGAGAACTTTTTCCTGGAACATCTCGGTGCAATTACGGCAGTTCTACATCCTTTCAAAGGACTCCAGGTTCGGGGCACAATCCCCCGAAACAATAACCAGTTCTCCGTTGCACTCGGTATGGGGTTGATGCCATGGTAAAAACGCATTATGAACCGCATTTTAATCTCTTTTCCAAGGATCTGTCACAGAAGAAACTGCCAGAGAATTTTTATTTTAATATGATGATGATTGGCAGTGCCCTGCTTCTCCTGCTCTCTGCCATTGTCTTTGCCGTTGTGGGTACCCGATACGCCATGGTATCCCACAAACACAAAACATTACTCAAGAGACTGGAAGTCCTGCATCAGAAGGACAAACAGCTTATGAACTTGTCCGTACAGGTGGCAAGGCTGAAGTCAGACAATGACGCGCTGGCTGGCAGTATCCGAACAGTTTCCAGCCTGTTTGACAGAAAAACCAGCTGGACGACAATTCTCGAAAACATCAGCGAGCTGATGGACAGAGGAATCTGGCTGGACAATTTCTCGGGAAAGAGCTCCCCGGACAGCCAGGGTCGCGCCATTTCACTCTCACTGAATGGGGGCACAATTTCACTGAAAGTACTCAATCGCTTCCTGGGCCGTCTGGAAAAGAGGTTCGGAAATATCAAGGTAAGTGTCAAAGCGGCGGAAAATGACAAAGTTCGCTACTACACCTTTTCCATTACGATGCTGTGGATGGAGGAAAGGAAATGAGACAATTTCTTCTGAAACTGGAACAAAAATTCATTTCGCTCCACCCCAGAGATCAAAAGATCCTCCCCTATTTCGCCTTTGTTTGTATTTTTCTCATCTTCTACATGCTCATCATTTCCCCCCTTTCAACCAAGGCTTCTCAATTGAGCAGGGATAACAGCCAGATGGAGCAGGAAGCATTTTCTTTGGATCAGAAACTTAAAGTGCTGACTGCAGTGGAACAGCGACTGGCTCAGGGCAAAGAGAAAAGCCTTGCATTCAGAGAACAATTTCAGAAACTGAAACGGCAGGTGCCGAGTAAAGATGAGATTGCCAATGTTCTGAGTCACCTGGCCGAATCCGAAAAACTCACATTTCTGATTCAAAGCATTGCTGAAAAAGACTATGTAGAAACCAGGAAATATACCCGCATCCCCCTGATGATTTCGGCAACAGCGGATTTTGATCATATTATCCACTTTGTAGGTGAAGTGGAAACATCCGAACGACTCATGACCATTGACTCAATCCAAATGAATGTGGATGGAGAAAATCCTTCGAGAATAACAACTTCTTTTACGGTAGACACATTCAAAATACCAGGGCTTGAGCAGCTCATTCAAGTATACCGGGAAGAAGTACAGGAGAAGAAGAATGAAAAAAAGAAATAGGATTATTCTATCAATTCTCCTGATTTCACTGGCGCTGTGCCCCTTGTATGGAGCCAGACGAAACCCCTTTGCCCGGCCCGCTTTCCTTTCACAGACAACAGCTGAATCCAAAGCTGCCGAGGAGAAGAAACCGGAAACCGCACTGGCGAACCTCTACCTGACAGGTATCATCAACGAACAGATTGCAATTATCAATCACCAGTTTTATCGAAAGGGCCAGAAGATCGGTGTACTCTCTGTTCAGGAAATTACAAACAACAAGGTGGTTTTGGAATCCCGGGACCTTCGTTACGACTTGATTTTAAATTTATCTAAGATAAAGAAGAAGGAGTGAGACATGAAACGGATTTTGCTGGTGATTCCAATTCTTATTCTAACCACATCATGCATGCACAGGGAAAACGCCAAAGCACCTTCGCCCAATGATCTGGCCAACTTGACAGATCTGAAAGTGCTGGATGTTAAGCCCCTTGAACCAGTTGTGAATCCAAAAGCCATGGACAAAATTCCTGACAAAGTTTTGAAAGAAACAAAAACCTACTCCGGCGCACCGGTCAGTCTCTCCTTTTATAAAGCGGATATTCACGATTTTTTCCGTGCAATTTCCGAAGTTGCAAATATCAATTTCCTGGTACACGATCAGGTGCACGGGACCATTACCATTGAGGTTCAAAATATTCCGTGGGACCAACTCCTGGATACTGTCTTGCAATTCAATAAACTCACGAGCATTCGGAAAGGCGGTATTATTGAGATTATCCCCCGAACCCTCGCAGACAAAAACACTGAAGTCCTGAAAGTGAATTATGGAACGGCAGACGATATTGTCAAAACCCTAAAGGGTGAAGCCAGTCTGGGAAAGTCCGGGAAGGGAACGGAAATCGTTGCAGACAAAAGAAGCAATTCAATCATCATCACTGATATCCCGGAAAATATCGCAAAAATAAAACGGATTGTAGCGGCGCTGGATCAGCAACCTCAACAGGTACTGCTGGAAAGCGTCATTGCCGAAGTCACACTGGACGATACAAACCAATTGGGCCTGGGATGGTCATTCGGCCAGAACGGACGCTTGCGGAGCTCCTGGGGAAACAACTCTCTTGAAAGCTCCGGAACTTCTAATTTCCCCCTGAACAATGTTGCTGAAGGTACCGGATTCCAGTATGCTCTTTCCTTAAATGATGGACAAGTGATGGCCGTACTCAACGCTTACGCCCAGGCCAGCAAAGCCAAAGTACTTTCCCATCCCAAGCTTGTCACCTATGACAACAGTGAAGCTTCCATGAAAGTTGTGGAAAGACGGTTCGTACAAACCTCCCTTAACACCAACACTGCCACCGGAGTTGGGGGTATTTTCAGCAACTTTGAGGAACGGGATTATGGAATCACGCTGAATGTTACTCCCCACATCAATCAGGCCGGGGATATCCTTTTGAAAGTAAAACAGGATGTCAGTGACCTAACAGGCGTCGACAGCAACGGGAACCCGATTTCCACCCAGCGAATCATTGATACCACTCTGCTTCTCAGGAATGGGCAGACCATGGTTCTCGGCGGATTGATTCAGGAAAAGAAGAAAGATGGCACCCGGGGATTGCCCTGGTTTTACAAAATTCCAATCTTGCGCACCCTTTTCGGAACCCGTGAGAGAGAAGACAAAAGAACCGAGTTACTACTCTTCATCACGCCACACCTGATTCGAAATTTCAACGATGCCAAAGCTGTTACAAATGCCGTGGTTCATCAGAAGAGTAGTGTAAAGCCTCTGAATTAGACGAATGAACAAAATCGCTGTCGGAATCGTTGGAGTTTTCCTGGCTGTATCTGTCTTTGGTCAAAACCCCTTTGTCCAGGAGGATGCTCGGACTTTCACCCCTGCTTTGAGTCCACGCACAGTTGGATATCGAATATCGGCAAAGCTGGATACCGATAGCCACATCATAGCGGGTAAGGAACAGATTTACTTTCTCAATACCAGCAATAAATCTATTCAGTCCATGCAGGTGCACCTGTATCTGAACGCATTTGCTTCAAACCAGACCCCCATGGCGAGAGAAATTGCACCGCTGAGAAACATGCTGAAAGTTCCGGTCAACCGAAAAACTATCGGCTACTGCAGAATTCTGCACTTGACTGTCAATTTTTCTTCCGTATTGCACACGCTGGAGGTGGATAACACCGTCGCGACATTCGCCCTGCCCTACCCTCTGAAACCTGGAGAATCCACTCTCATTGAGATTGAATTCGAAACCCGTCTTCCCCGACTCGTCATCCGCAGCGGATATGCCGGTACATTTCACATGATTGCTCAATGGTTTCCAAAACTGGGAGTATTGGGACAGGATGGCAACTGGGACTGCCCCCAATACGGTGGAAACGGGGAGTTTTTTTCCGACTTCGGTGTCTATGATGTCGCCTTCAATGTGCCGGAAGGATTTTATGTGGTCGCCACCGGTGTTAAGCAGCAGGAAACCACCGCAAATCATCGTAATATGTTTCACTTTTACGCGGAAGACGTCCATGATTTTGTAGCCGCAGTCTGGGATCAATTCAAATTCAGAAAGAAAACTGTAGGGAACTGCGAACTCACTGTGGCATATGCGCCTGGACATGAGGCCGTCTCACTCCGTGAAATGGATGCCCTTGAAGGAACGTTCAACTGGTATAACACCCATATCGGGTCCTATCCCTACTCCGCTTACACAGTCATAGACACACCATTTTGCGCAATTGGCGCATCTGGTATGGAATACCCTATGGTATCTACAGGTTTCGCACTGAAGCTTTTCCCGAAATGGTTCCGGATCCCGGAAGAAACTGTCGTCCACGAATTTGGACACAGCTATTTCCAGGGAATGCTCGCCTCCAATGAATTCACTGAAGCCTGGCTGGACGAAGGCATTAACACTTACATGACCGCCTTGATCATGGAAGATTTGTATGGCAAGTGCAACTTCAATGCTCTGCCCCGCTTCTGCGCAAGTAGTCTTGACCGTATGATGAATAGCGATTACAGCGCCCTTCGCTACCAGAAGCCCAATCAACCTGCAAACACATATGCGGACAGACACGCATATGCTCAGGCCAGCTACAACAAAGTCTGCCTCCTTCTGAAGACTCTGGAAAACATCATCGGGAAAGAGGAAATGACCAGCATTATGAAAGACTACTTCAGTCAATTCCGCTTTGAGCATCCTACGGGAACTGATTTTCTGGAAATCTTCAACAGTCATACAAACAATCGATTTGCGAATCTCATGGACACCATGATCAATTCAAATTCTTTTCCGGATGCGGCAGTTCTTCGGGTTACCCGAAATGCAAATCCCTCTTTCAAGGGTTTTGTACCGGAAAGAGTCGCATATATGGAAACTCCGGATCCCACCAACACCGTCCGATTCTCCATCGTACTCGTTAAGGAAGATCTGCCGCTTCCGGTTCCATACCGGCTAACCTTTAGCGATGGTAGTGAGGTGAACGGTGAACTTGGAATACTGGACAGCTCGAAAACCGTCACGGTGGACAAGCCGGCCAACGTTCGGTTAGTGGAGGCCCGAATTGACCCGGAGAGAAAAATACTTATTGATCTGAATCGGTCCAACAACCGGTACAGTACAGAAGGAAATGCCAGTCGGCGAATGGGAAGCACTGCGCTGTTTCTGGCAATAATGGAGTTGAGTTTCTATGTTTTTTAACACGCTGAAGCGAGAAATGGTCATTCACTACTTAAGCCGTGTAGCTCTCCTTGTGCTTGCCTATTTTGTTGTGGCACCCGGACATTTTATCCCGGAGCGCTTTGAACTCTTCCATGTCTTCGGCCTCTGGCACCAGCTGGCACCTCTGGTTCTCCCCATTGTATTGATCCTATATTTCCTGGATGGATGGCTGATTCTTTCCGCTCTTGCCACTTTGCTGGGACGCCCACTGAAACGAACGGATTTCCTCATGTATATCAGTACAACTTTGTTTTACCTCTTCCTTTATCTTCTTATTGCAGGAATCCTTTATGCCGCGTTTTCACCGCTGATCACTCATCTTCGCCTGACATCCAACACCGCAGTCCCCGTTCTGGTCATCTATATCGTTCTTGTCCTTTTTATTGCCATTTTCTGGAAATGGCTGAGTTACTTGAAGTGGACCTGTCGGATATCCCACTTTCAACAGGACACCGGTTTTTCACTGAAAACAATTGTAGCAGGTTGGTCTAATCTATTGAAATGGAAAGATATCATGATTTATGTGCTCATTGTATCCTACACGGTTGGTATTCCGGTGATTCTACTTGCCATTGGTGCCTACCTGCAGACAGCACCGCTTATTGCATCCGCGTTGATGGCAGCCATGGTCTGCTACACCATCGGTAAATTTTACCTGCTGTACACACTCTGGAACAGAATCGCCCAATAAAAAAAGGGAAGTTGCATGAACTTCCCCTCAAAATAGTAACATTTGTTGTAAACTCAGAATTCTTTAACTTCCACCACCTGTTCGCCCTTGTAATACCCACAATGCGGGCACACTCTGTGAGGCAGCTTCTTTTCCTGACAGTTGGGACAAATACTCAGTGCCGGCACCTTCATGGCGTCATGCGCCCGGCGCTTGTCACGTCTAGCTTTTGAATGTCTTCGTTTCGGGTTTGCCATAACTTACTCCTTCTTATTCAAAAATGATTCCAAATCTTTCCATCTCGGGTCCACGGTATCCGCCACACAGTCGCAATCACCCTCATTGAGGTTCTTACCGCAACCGGGGCAAATCCCTCGGCAATCCTGCCGGCACTGATGTGCCATCGGAATATTCAGCCGAATGGTGTCCAGAACTTGTTGTTCCAGATCAATCACATCACTGGTCAGTACTTGAACAAATCCGTCCTTCCCCTCCAATGTTACCGCCCCTTCAGCTTCCACGGGGTCCGATGTGAACAGGACGGAAAATGACTCATCCAGCTGGGACTCGTACCCTTCCAGACAGGTTGTACAGGCAAGTTGCATTGACCCGGAATAATGGATTTTCAGCATAATCTCAGCTTCGCTGATCCGGTACAATTCATACTTAACCAGACAATCTTTTACTGTAAAGCTGTCATTAAATCCCGGATCCTCCACACAGTCCCGAATCCTGAAATTGCCTCTAAGTGGCCGCTGTTCAATCTTTGCAACTTCTATTCGCACAACTCCCCCTGTCCAACAGAAAAGTATTATAGCACGGCCTTCCCCCTTGTCAATACAACAACACGCTGCAAGAAAGAATTTCCCCACTGAGTCGGAGTTGGTTGGCCACCTCTGGGAGATGCTGCTTCAAACCGTGGCACTTCGTACCATGTCCAACAGCGCGATCGGATCGCTCCACGCAGACTGATGTCTGCTCACAACCGGCATTCCGTTGCATTCGCCTGGATGCAAGCATCCGCGATCGCAACGTATAACAGGAGTGAGTTACCGCTTTTGAATAATGTAACATATAGATACTTCAACTTATATATAAGATGGAGTTGGCTATGGCCGTAAAGCAGGGAACAGACACCGGGGCGTTGCCAATCCCCGTTTTACTCATTCCCTTTCTTTCTCTTCCTTTCCCTGGGCTGCGAAGCAGCCCGGACTGGAAACTTAATTAGAGGTATACAATTCCGCAGCACCGATCTCGGGAGGGAGTTGAGCCATGAGGCGAAACGCACCAACCGGGAGATCGTGGGACGCGACGGATTGGAGCAAATGTGTGCGTTCACGACTGGAAAGAAAGAGGAGAAGTACGTCGGTACGTGACGAGAAGCGAAAGGAGCGAACGCGCACAGATGGTCCGAGACTTGAGCGTCAACCGGAAAGGAGGGAGGTGGTGCCGAGGGTTGTTGTTTCAGTCATCTTACACGCTTATTTGCTGTTTCAATTCACGCGGAGCGGAACGGCAGCCGAGACGAACGGCTCTCATGCTCGCATGAAAGAGTCGTTCGGTGCCGCTGACGGGAAGTGGCACGAATGTGCCACGTATTGAAACAGCAATCCGGTGATGATTGACACGAAGTGCCACGGAATCAGTACAGCCTCCACCGCAGTGAACGTTCTTCCCTGTCAGCTGGAAACTTTTCCTTGCCTGTCAAAACTTGTGCGGTACAATTGTTTCGGACGAAATGCCTCAGAAGGAGAAGCAGATGTCACGAACATTTCTCAGCGCCAAGATTCATCGGGCGACCCTTACCGGCGCCAACCTTGAATATTCCGGTTCGCTGACGATTGACGAAGCCATCCTGGAGAAAGCCGGCATCGCGAATTTTGAGCAGATTCACGTATTCAACGTGAATAATGGTGCCAGGCTCATCACCTACGCTATCAAGGGCGAGAGGGGAAAGGGACAGTTCGAGTTGAATGGTGCGGCCGCCAGGTTGGGAATTCCGGGGGACCAGATCATCATCGTCACGTATCGTACGCTCTCAGAAACGGAGATTCCAGGTTATAAGCCGAAACTACTCATTATGGGTGAGGGAAACAGTATCAAAAAGATTCTGTAATCCCGACGAACACAAACATGGACAGGGGCTCAATTATGAGCCCCCTGTTTTTTTTCAGCTTGTTAAGCTGGTTTCCCGGATCTTTCTCCAAGAAGACACTGTTCACCGTTTCTTCTTCTCGCCGGAAGACCGGTTTTCCAGTTCCTTCATGCTCAGTGAAATCCGCTTTAATTCCGTATCCACTGAAACCACTCTAGCTTTTATTCTGTCTCCAACGGAAACCACATCCTTCGGTGATTTTACAAACTTGTTGCTCAACTGAGACACATGAACCAGCCCGTCCTGATGAACTCCGATGTCCACGAAAGCACCGAAATCAGTTACATTTGTAACAATTCCGTTGAGTATCATCCCCTCTTCCAAATCCGCAAGAGACTCAATTCCAGCGGCAAATTCAAAGGGCTCGAATTTTTCCCTGGGATCCCGGCCCGGTGCCTTCAGTTCCTTTACAATGTCCCGGAGTGTTGGAAGTCCGAAATCATCTGATATCAATTTTTCCAATGGCAACTTATCCAGGATTTTATCGTTTTGTATCAGTTCATTCGATTTAATCCCCGCAGACATTGCCATTTTTGTCACCAATTGATAACTTTCAGGATGGATGCCCGTGTTATCAAGGGGCGTTTCTCCGTTTCGAATCCTCAGGAATCCAGCGCTCTGCTGAAAGGCTTTGGGGCCGAACATCCGAACCGTCTTCAACCCCTTACGGTTTTGAAAGGGACCATTTTCATCCCGATGGGCGACGATGTTCGTTGCCAGGGTTTCTCCGATACCGGACACATAACTCAGAAGATGTCGGGAAGCAATATTTACATCCACCCCCACTCTGTTCACAACAGAAACCACGGTCGTATCCAGTTTTCGCTTCAGAAGCGCCTGATTGACGTCATGCTGATACTGGCCCACACCAATGGCCTTGGGATCTATTTTTACCAGTTCGGACAGGGGATCCTGAAACCGCCTTCCAATGGACACCGCACCACGAACCGTGAGATCGCAGTCTGGAAACTCTTCCCTCGCCACATCTGACGCTGAATAGACAGATGCGCCGGATTCACTTACAACAATTACCACAATGCCCTCATCCACAATGGACCGGATAAACGCCTCGGTTTCCCGTGACGCGGTGCCGTTTCCGATCGCCACCGCTTTCAGCCCGTGTTTCTTCATGAGAGCAAGGGTCTTATTTCTGGAACCTTCGGTGTCTTCCCGAGGTTTGGTGGGATAAATAACATCATGGGCCAGTAGTTTCCCTGTACCGTCCAGTGCCACAATTTTGCAACCGGTTCGGTATCCGGGGTCCACACCCAGTACAGGAATATTTCCCGCTGGAGCTGCCAGAAGAAGTTTCTCAAGATTGGCGGCAAAAACGGAAATCGCCTCATCATCCGCCCTCTTCTTCATCTCTCCCCGGATGTCCAACTCAATGGAAGGCAAAACCAGCCGAACCAGGGCATCGTCCAGCACGACACCCAGCCATTCCCGATAGGGATGGGAAACTGGAATCATCCGCTCCCCTTCCAGTCTCGCGATAAGCTCTCTGTCCACTTCCAACTTTGTTTTCAGTACCTTTTCCCGCTCGCCCCTGCGAATCGCCAACACCCGATGGGACGGAATGGCAGATGCCATTTCCCGATACTCATAGTATTGTTCATATTTGGAGCGTTTACCTTCCCAGTCTTTTACCGCCATACTCTCCAGTACGCCTTTCCGGTAAACAAAATCACGGACCCTTTTGCGAAAATCGGCATTCTCGGAAAAAAGTTCTGCCACAATATAACAGGCTCCGGAAAGGGCAGTTTCAGCGGTTTCAACACCTTTTTCAACATTGACAAATTCGGCCGCGAGGTCCGCCAGCTCCGAACCGGAACCGGACAGAATGGCGTCTGCCAGTGGTGCCAGTCCCTGCTCCCGTGCAATCATCCCCTTTGTTCTGCGCCTGGGTTTGAATGGCAGGTAAAGATCCTCCAATTCCTGTTTCACATGGATGGATTCAATTTTCTGTTTCAGTTCAAGGGTCAGCTTCCCCTGTTCTTCAATTGTTTTCACCACAGTGGTCTTGCGTTCGTTCAGTTCTTTCAGATATGAAAGCCCTTCTTCTACCAAAAGAATGGAGACCTCATCCAACCCGCCGGTCTTTTCCTTCCGGTATCGAGCAATAAAGGGAACGGTGCTCCCATCTGCCAATAATTCCGTAATCGCATTCACCTGCTGTTCCGTAATCTCCGCTTTCGCCGCCACCCATTGTCTGTCTTTCGTATTCAGCATCAACACTCTCCAAATTTTCGATAGTTCATTTTAACATCCAATTGAGACAAGTAGAGATAAGGTTTGGGTCCCGGTTGAGTTCAGGATGAGCCAGGCTCCAATCAAGAAACTCTCTGTTTTTGCTCACGGGCAACGTTGTCCAGCCTTCTCCTCGTTTGTCCTTCCCCTGTGCTAAAATATGTTGGTTTGGATTGAAGATTCCACGAATTGGAGGAAGTATGAAGAAACTGATTATACTGGTAATGGCTATTGTATTTGCCGGGCTATCTCTTTTCGCAGGGTCGCCGGGACAGGACCATAGTGTCTATGAAGTCCAGAAACCGGACAAGGTTTTGAAAAAACTGAAAGAGGAAAGCGATAATCTGCTGAAATCGGCCCAGAAGAAACGGGAAGCCCATGAAAAGACATTGAAAGAGGAAAAAAACAAAAAGAAGAAAGAAAAGAAGCGCTTCTGGATGGATTTTTCCAACGTAAAAGTACCGGCTTCTCCTGATGTCTTCCAATCATCTTTCCATTTCTCCCCTGTTCCCCAGTATTACACCGGAACCTGTTGGTCTTTCAGTACAACATCCTACATGGAATCAGAAATCTATCGACTGCATCAAAAGAAAATTAAGCTTTCTGAAATGTACACCGTGTATTGGGAATACGTCGAAAAAGTCCGGCGCTTTGTCCGGGAATACGGACATTCCCTGGTGGATGAGGGTTCAGAAGCGGACGCAATTCCTGCAATCTGGCGCCGGTACGGTATTGTACCGGAGGCGGCCTATCCCGGTTACGCCAACGGTAAGAATGAATTTAATCATCTTCTCCTGATGAAAGAATTGAAGGGCTATCTGGATTACGTAAAAAAACTGGACATGTGGGATGAAACGGAAATCCTGGCGCACACCCGCACGATTCTCAACAAATATCTCGGTGTTCCGCCAACTTCATTTCAGTACGAAGGGAAAGACCACACGCCGGTAACATTTCTGACCGATGCATGTGGTCTGAACATGGATGATTACCTGGAATTTACCTCCTTCGAATATATGCCGTTCTGGCAGAAGGGTGAGTACAAAGTGCCGGACAACTGGCGCCATGCAAAGGATGCGCACAATGTCCCTTTGACGACCTGGTACAGTATCCTGAACAAAGCCATGAAAAACGGGTTTACCATCGCCATTGGCGGCGACGTATCTGAGCCGGG
>Ga0100381_1002835_pt1 | contig 15249 bp, 10 predicted proteins | sample CryGeymeta201505_FD_80416 | JGI IMG/M metagenome (GOLD analysis project Ga0100381, IMG submission 80416) | Groundwater microbial communities from Crystal Geyser aquifers in Utah, USA - Crystal Geyser metaG 2015-05 | ecosystem: Environmental > Aquatic > Deep subsurface > Groundwater | place: USA...
GCCAAGCAGCGTTAACACTTCAAAATCTTAGCCAAGACCTAAAAGTTCTCAACACGAAAAAGCACCTCGATGCCCTCCCAGGCATTGGGGCTGCTTTTGCAAGTAAGATCCAAGAGTACATTAATACCGGTAAAATTGCCGAATTTGAACAACTCAAAACACTAGTTCCACCCGGGCTACTCGACATCCTCAATATTCCCGGCCTTGGACCCAAAAAAGTAAAATTATTTTACACACAACTTGGTATCACAAATTTAGAGCAACTCGCCAAAGCAGTCAAAGAAGGCCAAATTGAACAACTCCCACGCATGGGCAAAAAAAGTGCCGACAAAATTTTAGAAGCAATCAATAGATTCCATCTTCAACCAAAACGTTTCCTCCTTGGCGACGCCATCCCTCAAATTGAATCAATCATTGAAGATCTCAAAAGTTCCAAATTAATTGACCGCATTAGTTACGCCGGATCAGCCAGACGCCAAAATGTCACCGTCGGTGATATCGATATTATTTGTAGCACCAATAATCCGGCACAAGTTATCGCCTACTTCAAAAAACAACCTTACATCAACGAAATCATTGCCGAAGGTAACACCAAAATCTCAGTCTACCTACAATCAAAACTCCAAATGGATTTGCGTGTTGTCGCCCCACACCAATTTGGGGCTGCCCTCCAATATTTTACCGGCTCTAAAGCGCACAACGTAAAATTACGCACCATCGCCAAAACCCTTGGCTACAAAATCAACGAATACGGCATTTTTAAAGAGAACCAGTGCGTCGGTGGCGAAAACGAGGAAGACATCTACAAAACCCTCAAAATGAGAACTCCCCCACCCGAAATCCGCGAAAACACCGGCGAAATCGAACTCGCTCAAACACAAAATCTCCCCCACCTCATCAATCTCAAAAACATTAGAGGTGACCTCCACATGCACTCCACATACTCCGATGGCAAACAAAGCATCCGCGAAATGACCGAAGCAGCACAAGCCCGCGGCTACGAATACATTGCCATTACCGACCATTCCCCAAGTCTCCACATTGCCAAAGGCGTAAGCGAATCCGCTTTAGTTGAGAAAAAAGCTGAAATCGATAAACTAAATAACGATCCTGACATCAAAATCAAAATTCTCTTTGGCACCGAAGTCGACATCCTCGCTGACGGCACCCTCGATTACCCAAACAAAATCCTCAAAACATTCGACATCGTCATTGCTTCCATTCACTCCCGCCTTAGCCAAGACAACACTCAACGCATCATTAGCGCGATGCAAAACCCCTTTGTCCATATCATTGGCCATCCCGGCACTCGCATGCTGAATAAACGCGACCAAAGCCCAAACGATTGGTCCAAAATCTTTACTGTCGCCGCTCAAACCAATACAATCCTAGAAATCAATGCCAGCCCCAAACGCCTCGATTTAGACGGCAATTTAGTTAAAGAAGCCCAAAAATATGGTTGCACCTTCACCATCAACACCGATGCCCACAACATAGACCAACTGGATTTTATGTGTTACGGAGTCGGACAAGCTCGCCGCGGCTATCTCACAAAAGCGGATGTAATCAACACATACTCACTCAAACAGCTATTGACAAAACTCAAACAATCTATAAACTGTAAGGCTTAATTCACAGCATGCTAACTCAAATTTCAAAAAGCGAAATCGAAAAAGGGCTCAAGTTAATTGAACAAGCCCAAACAATCGCCATCATCTCCCATCGTGGACCCGATGCCGACACCATTGGTGCCAATCTAGCCTTACGCCTCGCCCTAGAACCTTTGGGCAAAAAAGTCACCAGCCTTTGCATCGACCCTGTCCCCGAAAACTGCCAATTCATGCCACAAAGCACGCAGTTTAAACAAACCTTCAATTACGAAGATTTTGACTTATACATCATTGTCGATTGCGGCGCTCACTACATGACCCGTTTCCACGAAGACAAACCGGAACTACTCAGCAAAAAAATCCCAATTCTCAACATCGATCATCATTCTTCCAATGACAATTTTGGTACAGTCAATTTAGTGCAAGATGATGCCGCTTCCACAACCCTCATTTTATGGCACCTCTTTAAAAGTTGGAATCTAACACTCACATCCTACATTGCTACCTGCTTACTTGCCGGCCTTTTCTTTGATACCGGCAGCTTTCAACACGACAATACCAATGCCGACGTATTGCGTTGCGCCGCCGACCTTACTCGCTATCACGCAAATATCCCCCTAATTTCTTACAACCTTTTCCAACAAACCAGCGTCAACAAACTCAAATTATGGGGACGAATTTTAAATCGCACCCACGTTAATAGCAAAAACATTGTCTCCTCAGTAATTACCGAAGAAGATTTCACAATCACCGGCGCCAAAAGCAAAGACACCGAAGGTCTCATCGATTATCTGACTGCCGTTAAAAACAACAAATTTGCCATCCTCCTCACCGAAGATTTTAGAGGTGGCATCAAAGGATCTCTCCGCACCCAAGGCGACACCGATGTTTCCCAAATCGCCTCCCTATTTGGTGGCGGCGGACACAAAAAAGCCTCAGGATTTAGAGTCACCGGCAAACTCAAAGAAGACATAAACTGGATGGTAAACTAACTACCCTTCCCACTTCCAATTCACAATCTCTTCCGGATCTTCACCGGTTGCCAAAATACACTCGCGATGCAACTTAATCGTTTCTTTAATATACCCAACCAATTCATCCACATTAATATCCAAAGTTGGATTATATTTTTTCGCCTCACAAATCGCATCCATTGCAATATGATAACGACTCGTCTTATTAACCAATTGCATATCAAACGGCGTTGTTGTCGAACCTTCATCAATATAACCATGCACCGATAAACGTGGAAATGCCGGATGTTTAATCAACAACTTTTCAATCGCAATCGGATAACCATGGAAATTAACAATAATCGGCTTATCATCTGTAAAATGCTCATTAAACATCGATGTACCAATTGAACACGGATTATGCTCATCCCCTACTCCTAAACAAGATATTTCCGAAATACTTACAAACCGTGTTTTAAGCTGCGGTGCCAAATTTTTCAATAACTGAATCGCTGCCATTACCTCCAATGTCATATAATCACCACAACCGGACAAAACAACATCAGGATTTTCACTCTGATTGCCGGCCCAATCCCAAACCATAATACCCATCTGTAATTGTTTTTGTGCTTCCTCTATCGTTAACCATTGTGGCAATTTTCGCTTTCCGGCAACCACAATATTAATACTATTTTTACGATCCAAACAATCCTTGGTAATTACCAATGCACTGTTCGCATCCGGTGGGAAATACACGCTAATAAACTCACCATACTTATCCAACATATTACTAATAAAACCCGGATTTTGATGTGAAAACCCATTATGTTCCTGCCTCCAGCCCAAACTGGACAACAAATAATTAGCCGACGGTACATCGGGACGCCACTCAATTTTACTAGCCTGTTTAATAAATTTAGCATGTTGATCAACCATACTGGAAATAATCTGAATAAATGCTTCGTACGAAGACAAAAAGCCATAACGTCCTGTCAAAATATAGCCCTGCATCCATCCTTGCAAAGTATGCTCGCTCAAAATTTCCATAACTCGTCCCGTAGGCAACATTTTATCGTCATAATCTTTAAGCGGCCACATAAAAGCACGACCGGTCGCCTCAAACATCGCTCCCAAATTATTAGACGTAGTTTCATCCGGACAAAAAAAGCGGAAATTTTGCGCTTCCTTATTTTCCTTAAAAATATCTCTTAACAACATACCGATTTGGTAGGTACTCTCACCTTTCTGTCCTCGTTTTTCACCTAACGGAACTTCGAATTTTTTTAAATCGGGAATCACTAACTCCTTTGTAATATTCTTATTATTTACATACGGATTAGACCCCATACGTAAATCACCTGTAGGGATATACTTAGTGACCTCCGGAATCGGCCTTCCTACTTCATCAAACAAAGAACCAATATCATAACTTTCTAGCCAACCTTTAACTGCCTGAAATTTATCTTCATCCTTTTGCGGATCAACAATTGGCACACCATGTGACAAATAATTCCCTTCAATCTTCTCTCCATGGAAAGTTTCAATCCCTGTCCACCCTTTAAGATTGCGCACAATCAACATCGGCCATTTTGGTTTTAATACAACCTCACCCGACCTAGCTTTATTTTGAATTGCCCTAATTTCCGCATACGACTCTTCCAAAGCAATTAACATACCCTCAAACGCATCCTTAGGCTCCTTAATGGCATCCACAATTTTCACATTATAACCAAACCCGGTAAACAACTGCGTTAACTCTTCATCATCCATCGCTCCATAAACGGTTGGTTGTGAAATCTTATAACCATTTAAATTGATAATTGGCAAAACTGCACCAGACTCCGCCGGATTCAAAAATTTATTACTATGCCAAGCCGCTGCTAATGGGCCGGTCTCAGCCTCTCCATCACCAATTACACAAGCCGTAATCAAATCCGGATGATCTAAAACAGAACCGTAAGCCGTTGCTAAACTATATCCTAACTCGCCACCTTCCAAAATACTCCCTGGTGTGCCCGGAGTAACATGCGAAGGAAACCCTCCCGGCCAACTAAAATTTTTAATTAAACGACCAAGCCCTTCCGCATTAATTTTATAATCAGGATAAAAATCTCCCAAAGTACCCTCTAAAAATAATTGTGATAAAACCGCCGGCGCCGCATGCCCGGGGCCCAACATAAACAAAATCGATTGTTCGTACTTCCAAATCAAATAATTAAGTGCAACATATATAAAAGCTGTTCCCGGAATACTCCCCCAATGCCCCAACTGCCTCCTTTTAATATGATCCATTTTTAACTCTTCCTTCAGCAAAAAATTATCACGCAAATAAAGTTGCGCAGCCGATAAATAATTAGAACACATAAACTGCTTAACCAATGCATCCAACACACCTGACTCAATTTTTCCCATAATAGTAAATTACATCCTTACAAACATCATAAGACAGTTCCCCATCGATGCAATATCGACTCCCCAATTCTTGTTTACAAACCAGCCATTGCCACTTTAAAAAAATCTTTTAGAATAGAAACCGATTAACAAAAATCAAAACTGCACACAAATCTAATTAAATACGGAACCATCATTGCCACATTCGTCGGCCTCATTTTCTGCGTTTTCCTTTGGAACAGTCACAACCTCATCGCCCTTGTATTACTAATCACAATTCTCCTTGCCAGCTACATGCGCTTTATCGAACCACAAATTATCGTCACCCATCACCAAAACATCGATGTCGATTTTATTACTGAAAATGACGCCCCAATCACCATGGTCCTAATTGCCGACATCCACCTCGGCCCCTACAAAAGCATCAATTTCCTTAATCGCGCTATCAAAAAAATAAACGCCCTTAAACCGGATCTCGTTATAATTGCCGGCGATTTTCTCTACGCACCAAAACTAAAACAAATCCCCCAACTCCTAGCTCCCCTTGCCAACATCAACGCTCCCATCTACGCCGTCTCCGGCAATCACGATTACGATAATGCCGAATACATCCAACAACTTAAAACCCATTTACCTAAATCGATTAAACTACTCAGTGACAAAATCATCAAAGTCACAATTAAAAATAAAGAACTAACAATTATTGGCCTCAATGACTTGTGGGACGGCAATCCCAATAATGACCTACTACACCAAGCACCTCCCAACCAAAACACAATTGCCATTGTCCACAATCCCGACCACATCAAAGACCTCACCAATGCCAACATTGACTTAGTAGTCTCCGGTCACACACACGGCGGCCAAATTCGCATCCCATTCCTATACAAAATGGCCATCCCTAGCGATTTTGGCTACGATTGGGGCTACAACAAAGAACCACACACCCAACTATACATAACCTCCGGACTCGGCGAAACAGCCTTGCCAATGCGCTTTCTACAACCACCACAAATTGTCGTTCTCACTCTTTGCTAATCTAAATATTGATTTCAATACCGTAAATGCTACTGTTACTTACAGAAAAACCTAATCTATAATCAACAACATGGCTTTAAAAACACTAGATCAAGCCGACCTAACCAACAAAACCGTCCTTGTTCGTGTCGATTTCAACGTCCCGATTCAAAATGGCAACGTAGCAGACACATCAAGAATTGAAGCCGTCAAACCAACTATCGAATATCTCCTTCAACATAATTGCAAAATCATCTTATGCTCACATCTTGGCCGTCCCGAAGGTAACAAAAATCCGGAATTCTCCCTTAAACAAATTGTGTCATCCGCCAGCAAAATTCTCGGCCACCCCATTGGCTTTTGCGCCGAACCCCAAACCGAATTAGTTAAAAATGCCCTAGTCAAAAATCAAATTATTTTACTAGAAAACACACGCTACTACCCAGGTGAAGAAGCCAACGACAAAACCTTCGCCCAACAATTAGCCTCCCTAGCCAACGTCTACGTCAACGATGCCTTTGGCGCAAGCCACCGCGCCCACGCCTCCACCGAAGGCGTCACAAAATTCCTGCCAAGTTATGCCGGCAAACTAGTCGAAGCCGAAATAAATGCTCTCAGCAAAATTAGAGAAGGCAGCCCAAAACCTCCATTCACCTTTGTGATCGGCGGTGCCAAAATCGACACAAAAATCGGCATCCTCAAAAACTTTATCGATAAAGCCGACAATATCTTAATTGGTGGCGCCCTTGCCAACACCTTTCTTGCTGCAGCCGGATTCAACGTTGCCGAATCCAAAGTCGAAACCGACAAAACAGCAATTGCCCAAGAAATAATGCTCCTAGCCGAAAAACACCACGGCCGCCTCCTCATCCCCGTCGACGTCATCGTTGCCGACGAAGTTAGCAACACTACCCTCACAATCAATATCCCCGTCGAAGATGTGCTAGGCAACATGAAAATCCTCGACATTGGCAACAAAACAATCGAAACCTACAGCGAAATCATCAAAAACTCCGCAACCGTCGTCTGGAACGGCCCCATGGGTCTTTACGAACTAGAGCCATTTCAAAACGGTACAAAAATGATTGCCGAAGCCATTGCCAATTCCCCATGCAAAAGCTATGTCGGCGGTGGCGACAGCGTCGATGCCTTAGCAAAACTCAACGTCGATCAAACAAAGTTCACCCACATTTCCACAGGCGGTGGCGCTATGATTGAATACATCGAAGGCAACAAAATGCCGGGCTTAGAGCCACTAATGGACTAGCATCCGTTTAATTTGCTGCTCAACCATCGCCCGCTTATTATTATAACGCTGCCGCGAAACTCTCTTAATTTTGGCGACCCCGACCTCATCATGCAATTCCCCCACCGACGCTAGCGATTTAATTTTAAAGGCTGTTGTTGGCATTCCGTCATTCAATAACCGCATATAAGCGTTATATTTTGGCAACATTAACAAATCATTAACCAAAACATCCGCCCCCATCTGCTCCGTTAAATATTTAGCATCAGCAATCCCAACCTGAAAACTCATTAAAGACCCCACATTCCCCACAATTGCCGCCATAATTTCTTCCGGAATTTGCTCCAAATACTGATTTGCCAAACTCAAACACAGCCCATACTTACGCGCTTCCGCCAAAATCGTCACAAACGACTCATTCACAAAATTTTGAAACTCATCAATATATAAATAAAAGTTTTTCCGCATGGTCGGATTTATTTTAGCCCGCTGCATCGCCGCCAATTGAAACTTAGTCACCAACAAAGACCCCAATAAAAAAGAATTATCTTCCCCAATCAAACCCTTTGCTAAATTAATCAACACAATTTTTTGCTTATCCATTGCAAAACTTAAATCAATTGTGCTTTTCGTCTGCCCCAAAATATTACGCAACACCGGGTTAGCCAAAAATTGCCCCACCTTATTTTGAATTGGCGCAACCGCCTCATTACGCATACGATCATGCATTTGATTAAACTCCTTCAGCCAAAACATCTGCAAAACCGGATCATCAATCTTAGGCAAAATCTTTTGCCGAAACAAATCATCGTTTAATAAACGTGACACCATCAGCAAATTGGCATTCGGACATTTTAACAAAGACAAAATTGTATTTCGCAAAATATACTCCAACCGCGGGCCCCAACTATGTTGATACAACTTTTTAAAGACACTAATTAAACCGGAGGCAATCAACATCTCGCCCTCTGCATCAAAACTTTCAAAAACATTAAAAGCAATCGGATTATCGTAATCAGATGGATTAATATAAACCACATCATTAATCCGCTCTTTAGGAATTCGACTTAAAACCTGTTCCACCAAATCACCATGGGGATCAATTAACGCAACACCACGCCCCGCCTTTATATCTGCCTCAAGCATATTCAACAATAAAGTCGACTTACCCATCCCCGTTTTACCCACAACATAAAAATGCCTGCTGCGATCAATCTCCTTAAACGGAACCAACTTAGACCTCCCTCTAAATTCCGTTTCACCCAAAATAACATCATTAGCAAAATTCTGCTGCAAATTGGGCGACAACAAATTATAACTTGCCAAATAGTTCAGTTTAAAACCAAAATTTTCACCCAAAGGCAAGTGATATAAACTCGCAACACTTTCCGGCGTTAAACAGCCGCTTAAAATCAACAATCGTCTTTGTAATCTAAGTTTACGTGCAAAATACACAAACTGTAACTTTACTTTATACCCATTCACTCTCCCCCATTCCCGTGCACCATTTAACAGATTATACAAATGCCCAATTAGTTCCTTCCTTTGCACAAAAAATCGTAACCGTGATCTAAATTGATCTCCACGCAAATTACGCCTTAATAAAATTTGCACCCCACCATCATATTTCATCTCCGAAAGACCACTAAGCAAAACATTCATAAAATCAAAATCCAGCTCTACAGGATCCGACTTTTTAACAAACTTTATATCCAACACACGTACAGCATCATTAATTACGTAACCACACCTAACTTCCTCCACCTCTACCAACTTATAATGCGCATAAAACAACTGCTTCACTAACGGTTTAATTACTTTGGGGACGTACAAATAAAAATGCAAAACCTCATTAATTCTCACCACCTCTAAACTAAACTTTGGCCGACCAAAAATGCGGCGCCACCATCTAAAATAAAATCGCAAATTTACCAAACCAGCAACAATAAAAGCCATTGCCTGCACAGACACATTTAACCCAACACGTGGTTTAACCTCAAGCAAACAATACTTTTTGTGCATACTCCAAATTAAGGAGTCCCATTATTACACCCCCACTTTAAAAAAAGATAAATTCTTACTGATTCACAATTTTATCAATCTTCTCAGCAAACAACTCAAACGACTGAGCTCCATCAATTTGAACATCATTAATAAAAAAGGTTGGTGGCCCTTTTACGCCAGCATTAGCTCCTTTAACCAAATTACGCTCTATCACTTTGTCATATTTATCACTTCGTAAACAATCTTCAAATCTCACCATGTTTTTAACCTCAATTTGCTCAGCATATTCAATTAAATTTTTAATTCGCAAATTACCCTGATTACCAAAAATCTTATCTAACATCTCCCAATATCGATCTTGATCACCTGCACAATAAGATGCTTTTGCGGCATCAAAGGCATTTTTATGAACAGAAATTAATGGAAAATCTATAATCACAAAACTCGCCTTCCCTGTACTAATATAGTTTGTCTTAATTTTACGGAATGTATCATTATGAAAGTTTGCACAAAAATTACACTCAAAATCCGTATACTCAACAATCTGCACTGGTGCTGTCACATCACCTAAAACATGGCTATCCACCACTGCACCCAAATCATCATGATAAATTTCACGAGCTGCAGAACAACCAGATAAAATAACAAGCGTTAAAAAAAGTAATAAAAGCTTTTTCATAAGCACAGATTACCAGTCCAAAACTAAAAAAACAATCTTCACCTATGCATCAAAATCATAGCCAATCCGCGCACCAATCTCTTGATTAACAAATTCCAATTTACGTCCGTATTTAATACGAGAATACTCTTTAATCACTGCTGCCACTTTAGGATTTTCACCTGTCTTATCATATAAAGTCTCAAGCGAAAATGGCCGAGAAGTTGAGTTCTTAACATTCAATTTTATATAAGCTTTATAATTAGCGATTCCAATAATATCCTGTTGCGATAACTCCGGCGCATACTCCTTTGCCAAATAATCCGCATCCTCCGCACCAACCTTAAATGACATCAACGTACCAACGTTACCAAAAACCGCATCACGCACCTGTGTCGAACTATTACCATATTTATTGGTAACCAGCTGATTAATATATTGATGAGCCATAATCAAATTTAAGCGATACTTACGTGCTTCCGACAAAATTGTCGCAAACGAATCAGTAGCAAAGTTTTGGAACTCATCCACATATAAATAAAAATCTTTACGATCCTCTTTTGGCATATCAGCCCTACTCATTGCCGCCATTTGCACCTTTGCCACAAAAATCAAACCAAGCAGCTGCGTATTCAAATCACCAATTTTACCCTTCGCCAAATTAATCAAAAGAATTTTCTGATTGTCCATAACATCACGCAAGTTAAAGGCAGATTTTGCCTGACCAATCGTATTACGCATAATAGAATTCGTAATAAACGGACCAAATTTAGAACTAAAATACGGAATCATTTCCTGACGTTCCCGATCCCCCGTATTAGCATACTCATGCTCCCAAAACGAACGAACAATCGGATTTTTCGCCTTAGAAACTTTAAATTTCATAAACTCATCATCCGTAAACATCCGCGGTACATCAATCAAGGTGGCCCCTTCATCGGGATCTTCCATTAAAGTCAAACACGCATTCCGAAAATAATGCTGAATGCGCGGACCAAAAATCTCATCACCAAACAACTTAATAAAAATTTCGGTTGCTTGACTCGATACCAAATCCATCTCCGTCGAGTTTCTCGCCTCCAAAATATTCAACCCCATCGGCCGTTCTTGATCAGAAGGATCAAAAATAATCACATCCTTCGCTCTTTCCTTCGGAATAAAATTCAATAAATCCTCAATTAAGTCCCCATGGGGATCAATCACACAAACCCCATCACCATTAATAATATCCTGCCGTGCCATAAAGTTTAAGAAAACCGATTTACCAGCACCAGATTTCCCAATTATATAATGATGCCTCGTCCGATCATCCCGCAAAATATGGACTTTAGTCTTCACACCACGATAAAGATTATCCCCTAAATAAACACCTGTTTGTGGTGTATCCACTGGCGCTGGCAAAATCTTATATTTAAGCCATTCCACAACCGGCGAAGTATTATATCGACTATGCGGAAAATGATACATGGTTGCCAATTCACTCGGCACTAAAATTGATGACTGCTCACCATACTGAAAATATCGATTAATAAAATTATGCAGCATAATGCGATTATTAATGCTGTTTATTGGCACAATCCTACGCGTCTGAAAACTATTCGCACCATCATCTTTAAAAATTGTTAAACTAACAAATATATCCTCAACAATTTTTTCAACATGATCTTTTGTCTTACTCGAAGCAAACATCCTCACCACTGTATCAAAACCGGGCTCATTCGCCTTTTCGCCAATACGTTTGGCAACTTCTTCCTCTGTTTGCAACATACGCACATAACTATCACCGGAACTAGCCCCCGGCGCATTAGTTCCACCAGCCGACACCTGTTGCATGCCCCAAATAAGTACACCCAAAAGTTTACCGACATATTTTAAAATTGGCACATTTTTAAACAACTTCATTGGCTCTTTTTTTCCTTTAAAAATAGCTGAACCAAAATTCTGCGCTTGTTTTTGCCATGCCGTCCCCCTTGGTCGTACAGCAATCTGAATCGCCGCCCGATCATCCTCCTCCAACTTAGAAAAAACATTAGTCATCGAATTAAGCGGATCACTTTCCACTAATTTATAATCTTTTATCGGATACCAAAATTCCTTATTTAAATAAGCATAATAACAACGAGTAAACAGCCCTTTTTCCGCAATCTCATAAGATGGCTCCATCGTAATCTCCGCACTTGGATAATAAGAAGTAATCTGCTTTTCCACCAAACTCTGATAATCCTCATAAGTAACCACATAAAAATGCACAATATTCTTAATACAAACTAACTCAAAAGAAACAATATCCAACTTAAACAACCAAACCTTTAAACGATTACTTAGTGTTAATTCCCGTAACTCATGTAAAGATCGAAACAACTGCGACATTAATGAAATCTTCTCTCTAAAATCTTTTTCCGTATCCTCTTGCCGCTCAGCCTCCCCCTCCTGACGAGGCAAAGTCACCTTCAAAAAAACTAACCGCTTAGTTGCAATTTTGGCAGCCATAAAATGAAAATAAAACTTAGCCAACTTCCATAAAATCGAAGCCGCAACTAAACCAATAATCACCCACAGCCAGTAATCCCTCAGAAATGGCCACGCTTCATTTTGCAAAAAGTCCACCATATAGCTATTTATATCTAGTAATTATAGCAGAGATAGATATATAAAACAATGGTACAAAGCCAATTAAACAACCATAAAGTTTTCTTAATCCATAAGCATATGTACCCGCCAATTCAGCCATTTTTGCATCTTTTCGTTACCGTGTTTAGAGATTACGCCATGGTAGCTGGGTGTATTCCTCGGATTCAAGCGGGAAGTGATTCTGATTTTGTTGCGTTTAGACAGCCTTCTGCCAGAAGACCAAAGCTGCGTACCGAGAAATTTCAATCCATGTCGAGCCTTCACAATCAGGTTGTTTTTGCTGTGCAAGGTCAATTTAAGTTCCTCAGATAAAAACTCTGCTGTAACCGCTTTCATATTTTCTAACTTTTTTTCATCAGCTTCAAACAAAACAAAATCATCACCGTATCTCAAATAAGCCTGTGGTTTAAGCTCGTATTTCACAAGGCGATCAAGTTCATTAAGGTAAATATTGGAGAAAATCTGGCTGGTAAGGTTGCCTATCGGCATACCAACGCCTTCCGCATGAGTGCTGTGGCTTTTGAGAACCTCACGGATGAGCAACAATGCCCTTCTGTCTCTTACTCGGCGTTTAAGCAGCTCAAAGAGCACTCGCTGGTCAACATTATCAAAAAATTTCTGCACATCACTTCGCCAAATATAGCTATTTGGGTAGGACTTCAAAAATTGATGAGTACGTTCGATAGCTCCGAGCAGCCCTTTGCCTTTTCTGCACGACCAAGCATCGTAAATGAAGGTCTTGTCCCAGATCGGCACGAGGTAGTCATAAAGCAGTCGATGGACAATGCGGTCTCGTATTGGCGAAACGGAAATTTCACGCCGCTTGTTATCACAAACCATGAAATGCCTGTAGTTTCCGTGTTTGTATGTTCCTTCATTCAAGTCCTTGTGCAGTTCAAAGAGGCGGCTTTCAAGGTGATACTGAAACTCGTGCATTTCATCGCTCATGCGCTTACCCTTCCGAAAGGCAAACCATGCCTTCCATATATTACTTAACCCTAAATCTATGAGTTCTTCACTTCCCATCATCAATAAGAGTTATGAGTTGTATAAGCATTTTAGCGAAGTTAATGACCATATGACAAAAAGATGGCGACTTACGCTGGGCAAGAGCACGGAATTGAGCATACTTTCATTACTTGAGCAGCTTGTAATGGCTAAAAACGCCCCTAAAACAATGAAAGCTGCCTGTCTATTAAAATCCAGCGGTACTCTGGAGGTCTTGACGCTTAAATTGCGTTTGATACTTGAACTAAAACTGGTCAATGAAACCAGAGTTTTCCAGATGCAGTCAGAGGCGCAGGAGATCGGTAGAATGCTCGGAGGCTGGTTAAAATCTGTACAAAGTATGTAGACCCTTAGCGAGCCGCGCCACGCCCTATTATCGTTGTGATTGTTAGCATCATTCTGATTCACGTTAACGTCATTCTCATTACGATTACCATTGAGCGCATCACCAGCAAACTTTTTTGATGAAGTTCATCCATTCTGCCACTACAACCGCAGTCGTAGTACAGGTTGTGCTTTCTCACTCGCCTTATACGAGTAAACTTCACTCAAACCTAAGGGTTTACTACTTCCTTATGTACTTTCAGGCTTCTTCTTTCATGCAAAGCCTTTATTTTGTGAAAGGACACTTTACGGTAGCCTCCGCCCAAGCGAGGTTACTTTTCACCGTTGATTTGATTATATCCAAAAAAAAATTTTTGTAAAAAAAGACCCCGCTGAGCGGGGTCAAAGAAAAAATAAAAATTAAAGAAAACTAAAGTCCAAAGACTAAGCCCATAAAACCCTTAGCGAGCCGCGCCACGCCCTATAACCGCGGTGATCGTCAGCAACAAACTGAAACACGTAAACGACAGTCCCACGACGATAACCATCGAGCGCATCACCAGCTTCTCTGGTTGCTTCATCAGTTAAAAGCCAGCTCCACATTTGCATATCAAATTTTCCTTTGCTTTGAAGGACATCTCTGTATTGTGCTGGAGACATCAATCCAATACCCATTGCTTTAGCCATTTCAACCGCACTTCCGTTGCAAATTTCATCTGGGTAATTTTCCCTTAAGGGGACTACTGTTTGTGCATCATATACACAATTGCTCCCACTCATCGGGCTTTCCGGCGAACAGGTCCCCACATCAAATCCATCATCATCAAAATTATAAACATTCGGCTCATGCCCTGCTACTTCCATCTTTGCAATCGATTCCAGCGCCTTGGGATTATTGATTAAAGCTTCTCTAACTCTTTGCCATTCTAATCTCTCGTGTAATTCAGGACGAGCTTCAAAGCGTTGTTTTAGACTTATTAAAGCCATTAGCAATAATCCAGCTTGTTCAATTTGAGTATCGCTTTGCAAATTTATAACTCGAGCATAATATCCCCTAATATAGTCAATAATTATAGGAACCTCCGGTCCATATTCTTCAGGAGCGACATTTAAATATCCGATTCTAACTAGATCCGACAAATCGATAGCTTCATTTGCACAAAAAAGACCCCTTAATACCTCTATGTCAGATCTGGAATATCCTGTTAGCTTCGTTAAGCTCATAAGTTTAAATTTAAAGGCAGTATACATAGACTATACACCTTTTATAACTTTAGTCAATATCTGTTGGTAGCCGTAACCTACTGCATTAATGCCTTTATTTCATCCACCACATTTATTGCAACCACTTCGCCCGCCATTATCACCTTTTCCAAATCATATTTTGGCAACAAATAACTTCCCAAA
>Ga0100381_1002844_pt1 | contig 15213 bp, 15 predicted proteins | sample CryGeymeta201505_FD_80416 | JGI IMG/M metagenome (GOLD analysis project Ga0100381, IMG submission 80416) | Groundwater microbial communities from Crystal Geyser aquifers in Utah, USA - Crystal Geyser metaG 2015-05 | ecosystem: Environmental > Aquatic > Deep subsurface > Groundwater | place: USA...
AACTGGAAATAGTCGCGCGTGTCTAATATATCAAGATTAATAAATTTGGATTTGTGAATAACATAATGCACCAAATTAGTATAGGTAGTCATTATTTCTTTTTTTAAATCCGCTGTTGGCGCGTTTTTAAACGCATTCCAAAGATCTATTGTATCCATCATTTGCTGCTTCCGGTTAAGTTCTCGGTTAATTCTTTACTTTTGTCTAATGAAGATTTATTGATTGATTTCATGAACACAATTGCGGCAATACTTAGCATAACCGTTAGCACTATAAAAATTAAAAACGATTTCAGAAGTATATCTTGAAGTGGTATTCCCCGCTGACTGAAGAATATGACGGCAAGAAAAAACACCAACAGCCCAAATTGTAATATTATTTTGTTCATGATTGTCTTCTTTCTTTTTGTTTAAAAAGGCAAAGACTATACCAGAAAGAAGCGCAATTAAATTGTGAATGAAGTTGCTTTTTAGTTGTATTTTAGAAGATAATCGAAGAGGTGAATTACAGCGTTTGCCGAATATTAGCCATCTGGGCAATTTCAATTAAACTGCTGCTTAAATTAGAAATTTGCAAAGCTGTTTTTCCTTCGGGAAAATGTTTAACAAGAAGTTCTTGATTTATTATTGATTGGCTAACTGCTTCGTGGGAATCAACGCTGCCAAGCAGCTCTGCATAGTCGTTTAAAAAATGTTTTGCCGCTGTGTTGAAGTTGTTGTGGGTTTGCATGACATCATTGGGCGTAAGGCACCGATTTACAAGAAGATATTTTTTCCCCCCGTAGCCTTTCTGTTTTAGAAGTTTTAACATAACGTACGCATCCATCACAGCAGTGGGTTCGGGAGTAGTAACAATTATATTTACATCTGCCCGCAAAAGAAATGAAAGCGTATCATCAGCAGCGCCTACTCCGGTATCTATAAAAATAAAATCATATTTGTCCTGAAGATTACGCAACTGCGAGTAGAAATATTTTATCATTTCAATACCGGGAGAAGGATAATCGGTTTTGCCGGAGTCGCCAAAAATAAAATGGAATCCGGGTTCTACTTCGGTAATAAGTTCGTTTAAAAGTGAATGCCCGGTGTAAAATTTATAAATGGTTTTTGAAGCAAACATATTCAACATTATGCTTCCGTTAGAAAAGTTCGCATCCAAATCAACGACTAATACTTTTTTGTTTTTTTTTACGAGACTATAAGCAACGTTAAGAGATAGAAATGTTTTACCCGTTCCTCCTTTACCGGATGTAAAAGCAAAAACTTTACCTCCGGAAGGAAATAAATCCGCTCCTTTTAATCTTTTTAATTCAAGAATCCGCTCCGCCTGTCCTATCATTTCGTCATCTTCCCTTTATAAATCATGCTTGCAATAAATTCGGAATCGGCGGAAATAATATCATCCGGAATTACCTGCCCATTTGTTAAAAACATTATCGGGATGTCGTAAGTAAAAACGAGGTTTAACATACTGCCGTACGAAACAGCTTCATCAACTTTAGTAAACAATACTGATTTATAATTAAACATTTTAAATTTTTGCGCAACATCAACCAAGTTGCGCGTAGAACTTGTGGTACTTAAAACGAGATGCGTTTCGGTTACGCCGCCAGCCGTTAAAAACAATTTTGTTTCTTTTAAATGATTGGCGTTGTTTTGGCTGCGTCCTGCTGTATCTATGAAAATTATATCTTTCTTTTTAAACTTCTGTAATAGCCCGGGCATCTCTTTCGGTTCGTAAGCAACCAGCATATCTGTGTTGCTTATTTCGCTGAATATGCGAAGCTGGTCTAATGCGCCAAGCCGGTAAGTATCGATTGATATTAAACCGATATTAAGATTATGAAGAATTTTAGAAATGACAGCAAGTTTTGCAATACAAGTTGTTTTGCCAACGCCTGTAGGACCGATGAGTGAAACCACTTTTGGTTCTTTTTGTTTTTTAAGTTCGAATTGATAAGTTGGAATCATTGTGGCTATACTTGAGATTAGATAGCTGTCAATATTTTCGCGTGTCAAAAAGTTTTTATATTTTTTTAATCGTTCAACAATTGCATTTATTACGGGTTTTTGAATTTCTCGAAATTGCAGAGTCTCACCAATTTCTTTTAATTCTGTATTTAAAGATGTACTGCTTTTTTTTGTTTGAGCCGGGCACTCTTCCTTTACACCTATTTTTGCTATTGAAGGATTTTTATAAATCTTTTCGTTTAAGTTTTTTAATTCTACAAGATAATCGCCGGAGGAATTGTTATCTGTACTTAACTTAGCTCTTTTTCCTGATTCACTTACTTTATCTAAACCGTTCTCAATTCCTGCAGTAATTTCAAACATCCTCTTTTTCTTGAAACGATCATCTCCTTCGATTATTCTTGTTCCAAGAATAACAGCATCGCCGCCAAGTTCTTCTTTCATTATTAAAGATGCTTCTTTAAGTGTGGCAGCAATATATTTTTTAATTTGCAATTGCCACCTCAATTTTATCAATGAATTCAATCTCAACATTTGAAGGAAGTTCAGTGTAGGATAGCACTACAACACCGGGAAAACTTGAATTGATTAACTTGAAGAAATATGGACGAATTGTAGCTGAAGTAATGAGTACTGCAGGATAACCAAGCAGCCTGAATTTTTCCGCATTCTCGGTTAAACTTTTGTACATCTCACCAAGCACGTGCGGGCTCAAACCAAGCGTGCCTGTAGCTTCTTTCTGGCTTTGAAGCGAACGAGTGATCATGCCTTCAATGTTTTCACCGAGAGCCACCGCACGGATGATGTTATTTGAATCCTTGTATAATGCCGCTATAGTATCGCCGATGGAATGCCGGACATACTCGGTCAGCACATCAACATTCTTAGTTACTTTAGAATAATCAATCAACGCTTCGAGAATCTGCACAAGGTCTTTTATCGGTATAAATTCCCGTAAAAGACTTTGAAGCACTTTTTGAATTGTCCCGAGAGACAACGCTTCTGCATTTATATCTTCAATAACTGCGGAGTAATCTTTCTTTAAATTTTCAAGTAGTTGTTTGACCGCCTGGCGTGAAAGTATTTTATCAAAATTTTTCTTTAAAGTTTCCTGCAGGTGAGTAGACAGAACGGAAATAGCGTCAACAACAGTGAAACCGAGCACTTCCGCTTTTTCTTTTTCGGATTGAGTGAGCCAGTAGCTTGGCAGATTGAATGCGGGATCGTTTGTTGGAATGCCGCTCAATTGTTCGCTGATATTTCCAGAATTCATAGCAAGAAAACGATCGGTGTAAATTTCATAATTAGCTACAATGTTCCCTTTTATTTTTATCAAGTATTCATTTGGATCGAGTTGAAGATTATCTCTCACTCTAACCGGAGGAACAAGCACGCCATATTCTAATGCAATATATTTTCTTGTTGAAGAAATTTTTTGAAATAAATTTCCGCCCTGTTTTTCATCAACCAAACTAATTAAACCATAACCGATTTCAATTTCAATCGGGTCAACCTGTAAGTATTGTTCAACCTTTTCTTCTGATGGTTCTTCGGGCGTTTCCTCAACAACAAGAGATGATTCCGCCTGCTTTTTCTTTTTACTTGTTACATACGAACCGATACCGAGTGTAATGCTTAAAATTATGAAAGGCATAAAAGGCATTCCCGGGACGAGGGCAAACAACAGCACTGCGCCAGCAACAGTTCCGAGGACTCTCGGGTTTGCAAGAAGCTGTGTTCGCATTTGCATATCGAGCGCAGTACCGGCAGCGCTTCTTGTAACAACCAAACCTGCAGCCGTAGAAATCAACAAAGCCGGAATTTGAGAAACAAGTCCGTCGCCAATGGTTAAAATAGTATAACTTTGAAGCGCATCGGCAAAAGGCATACCGCGTTGAGCAACGCCGATAATAAATCCGGCGATAATGTTTATCCCGGTGATCAGTAGTCCGGCAATTGCATCTCCTTTAACGAACTTACTTGCGCCGTCCATTGCGCCGTAAAATTCTGCTTCGCGCGAAATCATTGAACGGCGGGTTTTAGCGTCGCTCTCTGTAATAAGACCCGTGTTAAGGTCAGCATCAATTGCCATCTGTTTTCCCGGCATTGCATCAAGCGTAAAACGGGCAGCCACTTCGGAAATTCTCCCCGAGCCTTTAACTATAACGATGAATTGGATAATGACCAGAATTAAAAAAATTAAAAATCCAACCACATAATTTCCGCCCACGACGAAAGCGCCAAATGTTTCGATTACCTTCCCCGCGTAACCATCAAGAAGAATCAAACGTGTTGAACTCATATTTAGCGCAAGGCGGAACAATGTTAAAATTAGAAGCAGCCCGGGAAATACAGAAATATCTAAAGGTGATTCGATGTAGAGGGAAACAATAAGAATAAGTACCGCTGCAGTGATGTTAACCGCAAGTAAAAAATCGAGAAGTACAGGCGGAAGGGGTATAAGCATAAGCCCGAGCATAAGGATAAGCCCGAACGCCAGAAGTATATCCGAATTCTTCCCGAAAATTTTCACTTTATACTATGCTCTTTTTTTTCTTCATATTCTTTAATTGGAAAATATATGCCAATATTTGTGCCACCGCTTTGAATAATGATGTTGGAATCTCGTCGCCCACATCGCAAGCACGGTAAAGCGCATGCGCAAGCGCCACATCTTCATGAATTGGAATATTATTTTCAATCGCAATTTTTTTAATTCTTTGAGCGAGAGAGTCCATCCCTTTGGCAACAACCTTTGGAGCAGAACTTGCGCCGGGTTCATATTTTAAAGCTACTGCAAAGTGAGTCGGGTTTGTTATAACTACATCAGCCGTCGGGATGTCTTTCATCATTCTGTTTCGGGCAGCGGCATATTGAATTTCCCTTATTTTCGATTTAATAAGAGGGTCGCCTTCTGTTTGCTTTCCTTCTTCCTTTATCTCCTGTTTGGTCATCATCATTTCTTTATAATGTTTTTTACGCTGAAATATTAAATCACTTGCAGCAATTAAAGCATAAACAATTGCAATTTTCCAGATAAGTGAATATGCCGCGTCTATCATAAAGATTACTGTTTCATCAACGGAATAATCAACAAGTTTAGAGGCGCCGGTAATTAATTCTTCAAGAACAATGTATGTGAATAAGCTGATCACAGTTAATTTGAAAATAGATTTCGCAAGTTCAACAAACGAACGGGAAGAGAAAAATAAATTTTTAATGCCTTTTAAAACATTAAACTTACTGAACTTCGGTTCGAGAGCTTTTGTAGAAAACTTAAAGCCAACCTGTGCAATACTAGCCACTAGTCCAATAACAACAAGACCGCCGAGTACCGGCGCAAGTGTTAGGACAAAGAAAAAATAAGCGCTGAGTGCATAATCATTAATTACCGCAGTGTTGATTTCGAGAGTGTCAAGAGAACTAAAAATATATATGGTGAGTTTAGATATTTGTCCGCTTAGTAACTGCTGAGATAGATAAAGAAGAAACATACCAGTCACAAAGATTGCAAGTGAGTTAATTTCAGTACTTTTAGCAACCTGTCCTTTGTCTCTTGCTTCCTGCAGCCGCTTGCCGGTCGCTTGTTCAGTTTTTTCCTGACCGTCAGAATTCTCTGCCATTAATTGCTCATCGCTTTTATTAAGTTGTACAAACTATCCTCGTAACCTTTTAGAAGATTTTTAATTACATAGATATAAATTGGCGTAATCGAAGCTAATAGAACAAAACCCAAGCCAAGTTTAAGCGGCTGCGTTACAAAAAATATCTGCATCTGAGGAATCGCTCTTGCGGTTATTCCTTCGGCAATGTGAATAAGGAAAAATGAAACGAGAATGGGTGAAGCTATTTTAACAGCAATAACAAACACACCGGCTGAATAGTTGATTAACAGTTCCAGCGTAGCGTTTGTTATCGTAAATTTTCCGAGAGGGATCAAATCGAAGGATGAGACCAAACCGCGGATAATATAATGATGACCGTTTATTAGAAATAAAATTATAACAGAAGCAAAATAAATAGCTTCGCCAATAACGTTGTTGCTTGTTTCTTCCATCGGGTTGAACATCTCCGCCATTACAAGCCCCATATCAAAGCCTATTAAAGTTCCTGCATAAGAAATTCCATAAAAAACAAAGTGAAGCATAAAGCCCATTGTTAGTCCTGTTATTATTTCCTTTGCGCCGTAAACAGTAAGCGACCATAAACTAACCGGAACGTTAAATGCAGATCTGTCAATTGTTAAAAAAATGATATAGGAAAGAACTATGGATAGTGAAATTTTAATTACAATGGGAATTGCATTGTGCCCGAATATTGGTGCGGCTATAAATGCAGAAAAAACTCTGAGGAAAATGAAGATTACAACAACAAAATCAACGATAAGAATATCCGTCATTTTATTACGGTTATAAACATCGTAAACATTTTGTTTGTCATTGCAATCATTTTATCCATTATCCATGGCAAAAGAAAAATTATTGCAAGCGCGGTAATTAATATTTTGGGGACAAATGTCAGCGTCATTTCCTGTATTGATGTTGCAGCCTGAAATATTGATATGATGATACCAATAACAAGAGAAACACCGAGTATCGGAAGAAGAATTACAAACACGGTAAAAAAAACTTCCTTTAAAATTTCTATTACTAATTCTTCGGTCATTATAAAAAACTCCTTACAAGCGAACCTACTACCAAATTCCAACCGTCCACCAATATGAACAATAAAATCTTAAACGGCAGCGATACAAGCATCGGCGGAAGCATCATCATTCCCATAGACATAAGTATACTTGAGACGATCATATCCACCATTAGAAAAGGAATAAATAAAAAGAAGCCGATTATAAATCCCGCCCTTAATTCACTCAAAGCAAAAGACGGCACAAGAACATAAGTCGGCACCTCCTGCCGGTTTTTAGGTTTTTCCATCGAAGATAAACCAAGGAATAATTCAAGGTCCTCATCACGAACGTTCTTAAACATAAACTGCCTGATAGGTTCTATCCCCTTGTCGTAGGCGGTTTCAACAGGCATTTGCCCATCCATTAAAGGCTTTAATGCTTCATCATTCACTTTGCTCCAGGTTGGCGCCATTACAAAAAATGTTATGAACAATGCAATTCCGGCAAGCAGCTGCCCGGGCGGCATTGACTGCGTGCCGAGCGCGGTTTTTAGAAAATGAAAAACAATTATTATACGAAGATAAGATGTCGTCATTATTACTATTGACGGCGCAAGCGACAATATAGTCATCAACAATAATATTTGAAGTGTAACGGAAATATCTTCCGGAGAATCCGCGGTACCAACATCAATACCGATTTTAGGAAAAGGTAGTTTTGTTGATGTTTGTTGTGCTAGAGTAATATCGGTTATTAAGAGAACGGCAAATACTAATAAGCCGGCAAACCAAAATTTTTTCATCTTATTCCAAGGTTCTTTTTCAGAAGTTCACGGAAGTTTGGTTTAGCTTCGTCATTTTCATCTGGCGCAGAATCAATTACAGAAGGATCAAGTTCTTTAAGCAAGTTTACAGAACCTTCGCTTACGCCGAGGACTAAAACTTTATCATGAATTTTAACTACCGAAATAAATTTTTTAGGCATTAACATTTGTGTGCCAAGTACTTTAATATTCAAACCGCCGGTTTTTTTTCCGCCGATAGAAAACGAATATTTTCGCACATACCAGAGTGCGCCGTAAAGGATTCCGAGTATGAGCAGAAGCGGCAGCAATGCTTTAACTACATCAAAGAAGCCCATTAGATTAATCCTTTCAAACGGCTGTTGGGTTCATTTAAGTTTGTTATGCGGATGCCAAAATGTTTATCAATTACTACAACTTCACCTTCGGCAATTTTCTTGTTGTTCACGTAAATGTCCACAGGCTCGCTTGCTAATTTATCTAATTCAATCACGTAACCGCGTTCGAGTTCGAGCACATCCTTTATCTGCATCTGCGTTCTGCCAAGTTCAATATAAACATTTAATTGAAGGTCTTTTAACATCTCAAGTTTATCGTCGCCAAAACTGTTTCTTTTTGAGGATTCATCAAACTCTTGAAACTCAGCAACATCTCCTAAAACTTTTGAGTCGTCTGTTGAGTTCGTCATATTTTCATCTGCCATATTAGCTCCTAATTACTGGACCGGCATAACCGATACTATACTTTTTTATTGTTAAAAACTTTTTGTGTTACCTTAATTGCCTTATGTTTATTTACAACACCCGGACGCCCTTCAAACAAAATCCGGCTATCAACTTTTACGATTGGGTCGTCGCTTATTTTTGTTGCAAGCCTTAATATATCTCCTGCCTGCAGATCTATTAGTTCCTGAATCGACATAGAACCTCTGCCAAATTCTACGGTTACAGACAAATAAGTCTGCTGCAGATGCGATGTAAGAATTTCCCGCGCTGTGGTTCCCTGATATTTTCCGGGGCGGATTGATGACAATTTTTGCGACGATAGTTTCGACAGCAGAGCATCGAAGGCAAAGGTGGCGAAACATAAATTCATCAAATATGAGTGTTCACCAATGAAAATTTCAAAAGAGATAAGCAAGACAGATTCACTCTGCGAAGTTATCTGCGCAAAATCTATATCCGATTCAAAATGTTCTATCTTAAAATCATAATTATCTATAACCGCCCACGCTTTACGTAGGTCAAGCATAACTTTTTCAGCCATCACCTGCAACACTTTTTGTTCGATTGGCGTAATAACTTTATTTTGTTTAGAACCGGTTCCGTTGCCGCCAAGCAGCCGGTCTACAAGAGTAAGTGCAAGGTCTGTATTTAATTCGAGTATACCTTTGATATCGGTATTCTTAATATCAAAAGTATAAAGACAGCCGGGGTTTGAAACCGAAAGGACATATTCAGAATAATAGATTTGATCTACCGATGATACGTTAATGTTAACAATTGTTTGCAGTTTAGAAACAAGGTAAGCGCTAAAACTTTCCGCGAAATTTTCATGTATGTTCCTTATAGTTCTAAGCTGGTTTTTCGAGATACGATTTGGCAGCCTGAAATCAAACGGTACGGCGTCTTTATCCAAACTATGGTAAGAAACCTGCTCATCGCCGCTTTTAACTTTGTTGAGAAGTTGATCTATTTCTTGCTGCGAAAGTACTTCTGCCATTTTATTGAATAATATATTTACTGAAATAAATGCTGTTTAATTTTACGCCCGGTATATATTGCATAACTTTTTTTTTGATTTCAATTTTTAATGTGTCTTTGTAAAGGTTGTCATTTAACTGCGGCAGAGTTTTGCCCGATAAAGCTGAAATTATAATATCTTTTACGAGCACTTCTTTACTGCTTAATTCCGTTTTTTGTTCTTCCGAACCAAGGTCGAAACCAACGGTTGTTAAAAGAAGACGTTTGCCGTCTGTTTGCGAAGGGTTGACAATTATATCTTCAACAGAATAAATATATCTGCCAAGCTCAACACCGGGTTTAATTACCGAGTCCGTTAAGATAGTTGTTGAGTCGACCGCGGCGATTTCTTCGGTGCTGTCCGTAGAACTGTACATTTTGCTTAAAATTATGTTTGCAGTAATAAAGTAAACTACTACAAGCTGCACTACAAAAAGTGGTATTCCGAATAAAATAACTTTGTTATTTAGTACGCTTTTCTTTTTTACAATCGGCGTTTCGGAATCTGTTAATTCATCTAAATTGTTTTCTTCTATTGCCATAATGCGTTCCGTTATTCAATTGATATGCCACCTGTATGTTCGAAAAAAAATGATGAAAAATTGAGTATAGGCAATTCGAACTGGTCAATATTCAACAGTTGCAGTTAATTCTGCAAAAGATTTTGAACAAGGGAGTGAACATATTGATTTTTATTTGGCTCTAAGCAAAAAATCATTAAGGTTTTGAAAAAACTTATAAAATCTATTTGAAAATTTTTTACCCCTGAATCTGAATGATTTATATTCAAGACAGATTAATTCCATGTATTTACTATTAACGGAACTATTTCAAAAAGAATTTGATTTAGCAATTAAGAAATGGAAAGAAAAATGAAGCGGGCTTTAATAATGGGTTCGGGCTTAGACCATAGGCGTCAACTTAAAGGAAAAGAGTCCGTTAGCTAACGGATAATAATTTGTCAGACATAGAATAATAAAATGTGGCTATCAGAAGGATTACTATGGAAAAGCCCTAAAATTTATCAACTAAATTTATCAGTCAGCAAAAACGTAACGGTTTTACTTTTGTTCAACTTGAGCAAGTTTAAAAAATAATTATTTTAAACAAAATTCTAGCGCTTTAACCAAATCACTTTTTGAGAATGGTTTAAGTAAAAACTTTTTTGCCCCGTAAGTGTAATACTCCTTTATTCTTTCATCCGAAGATTCTGTGGACGATACAATGATTGGTCTTTTATATATATCGTTTTTATAAATGTCTTTCACAATCAAAAGGCTCTGTTCGTAGTGGAGTTGATTAACATCAAGAAGAATAATTTTAAAATCATTCCGGTTTAGTTCATCAATATTGAAATCTCTAAAACTTCTAGATTCCACCTGGTAAGAATCCTTTAAAAATGCTTTTATCAAGTCGAATGATTCATAAGAATCATCAAGCATAAATATTTTATTACTGGGGTCGAATCTCTCCCCTCTGTTGCTTGATTGGGAAAGAGGCAAAGTAAAAGTAAAAGTAGAGCCGACTCCTTTAAGACTGTCCACAAGCAAAGAGCCGCCAAGTTTTTCAAGATATCTTTTTGCAAGCGCCAGACCCAATCCATTGCCTTCATAATCACGTCCGATTCCTAAATCTTCCTGACTGAACGGCTGGAAAAGATGATCGAGATAATCGGAAGAAATTCCCACTCCTGAATCTTTAATTTTGCAGTAAGCTAATTCTCTTTCATCAAGAATGCCGGCTTCAATTTCAATAAATCCCTGCCGCGTAAACTTTACTGCGTTATTAACGAGATTAGTAATCGTATTTTCAACGCACTGAATGTCAACATCAACCAAAATAGACTGGCGGATAAAGCTAAGTTTAATGTCAAGATTTTTTTCAAACGCAGATTCCCGGATTGAAGCGACGCAGCTTTTAATAATCCCTACAAGGTCAGTTCTTTCAATATTTAACTTATAATTGCCTGCTTCGATTTGGGCAAATTCCAGCATTTGTGTAATGCTGTTAAACAATCGTTCGCTGCCGCTGTAGAGGTTATCAAAATATACCATGTCTTCACTGCTAAGCTTATCTCTCATCGAATCTTTTATGATTGAAGCGTAGCCAAGTATAATATTTAACGGCGTCCTAAGTTCGTGAGACAGTACATTCAAAAAAGTATTTTTTAGGCGCTCCGCTTCGCTTGTGGCGTCTTTTGCTTTTAATATTTCCTTTTCCGCTAATATCATTTCAGTAAGATCAATATGGAAAAGGACGACGAATAAACTCCCACTAAGCGTAACCGGAAAAACTTTTGTTCGCAGTACTGGAAGTGTAATGTCTTTACTTTTTAAAAGCGAATCGGAATAATTATTTATAAAAGCATATGTTTTTTTGTCGTAAACTTTTTGAATGTTTTGAAGAATTCCGCTTCGCTTCAATTCATGGTCATTAAAAACACTATATTCGGAAAGTTCCGCCAGCTTATATCCCCACTGATATATAAACGCCTGATTAACATAAACAATTTTTCCCTCTTCATTCAAAACATGGATCGGGAAGTGAATAGAATCGTAAAGCTGATTAAAATATTTAACGGGTTGGTCATTCATAATTATTACGCTGGAATTAGAAATTGGATGGAGGTACCTGTTTCTTGCCGGAGCACTTTTATACTGCCGTTGTGCCTGTCTATTATACTCTTACAAACAAATAAACCGTATCCGCTTTTTTTAGATGATGGAATGTCGAATATATTTGTCATAACAGATTCAGGAATGCCCGGTCCGTTATCCGTAACCGAGATAACCAAATTGCCGTTTTCAAAAGAAGTTTTAACCAAAATAGTTGAATCGTTTTTAGCCTTGGCAGAATTTGAAAAAAGATGCACAAGAAGATGCTGGATTTGTTCCGAGTCGAAATGGCATTGCGGCAAAGTGCCAAACTCGGTTTTAAAAGTAATGCGTCCGAATTTTTTCATCGGAGAAATATAACGGATAACAGATTGTATTATTTTGTTAATGTCGCCGCCATTCATGTCAAGTTCCATAATGGCTGTTTCCATCAAAGCCTGAGCGTACTTCTGAATGCTTCTTATGCTGTCTACCGAAACTTTCGTTTTAAGTTTTAATCTGTCGAAGAAAATCGGGTCAATCTGTTTGATAATTTCATTATGTTCCTTTTGAAATTTTTCAATTGTTCTAAGTAAACTTTCTGTTTCAAGAAGAGCAAGATGCACAAGCCCCTGAAGCGATTGACCGATCTCGGCATCTATGCTTGATTTGAGCACTTTTCTTTCGGCGGATATTAATTGAGTGTTCGCTTCCTGAAGTGCATTGTAAGCTGTTATTTGCCCGTTATAAAGCTGTGCATTTCGTATCGCGGTGGCTGCCTGCCCGGCTAAAATTTCAAAAGTGTCTGTTATTTCCCGAACACGTATTTTATTGAGATGACGGCTGTCCACATAAATAACGCCAATTTTTTTATCTCCGGTAATTAGAGGAGAACACAAAATAGTTTGCAGTTCAAGCCGGATGATACTTTTACTGGGGTCGTTATTGGTATCACTTAGTGCAGATTCTATAAACTTTGACTGCCCGGTGTAAAACACATCGTGCACAACGGTGGAAGAAACATTAAACTGTTCTTCCGGAACAAGAACATTTTCCTTATCAATGCCGAGTTTATATTCAAGTTCTTCTGCCGGGTTTTTAAGAACGATGAATCCCCTTTCGGAATTAGTAAGATTAATAGCGTTCTTCAAAACTAATTCGAGCACATCATCGAGCAATAAGGTACTGTTTATAGTTTTTACAATGTTCAGGATAAGTTCGAGATTTTTAATCCTAATCTCGGACTCACCATGCATTTCTTCGTTTACTGATTTATCATCAATACTTTTTTTGAAGTCGGAAAATTTCATAGCCAAAAACTTAAAATTTGATTAATTAAAGATAAAAATACGTTGACGAAATAAAAACACACAATAAAATAATTTCAACTAAAAATATTATTGTCGGTCCGTGGATCCTTCAGCTAAAGTATAATGACATCCGCAACAGAAGCTTCTTAAACCGTACTTAGAATAATAGATCATAGATCTTCTTCTGCTTTTTTAATCATATCAACGGCATCCATGGCACGGAAGTTATCAAGAGCGGTTTTCTTAAATATTTTGGCTTCAGTGGTTTTGCCTATTTCGTTATAAAGCAGGCTCAACTCGTAAGAACTTTCGGCAATGTTCATAATATTGTCGAGTTCTTTATTTAGGCGAAGACTTGTCAAGAGATAATCTTCTGCGTCCGTAAAATTTTTCAGGTGACGCTCAATAATTCCCTTTATTTTATAATTATCCGCAATGGATAATCTGTCGTTAATTTTATAACAAAGTTCTAATGAATTATCTGCAAAAGCACGCGCCATTGAATAGTCTTTTAACTGAATGTATACGAAAGCTTTGCTTAGATAGGAAAGAGCAAGGGTAGGTTTTAATCCATTATTAATACATATTAAAATATCGGAATCAAATTCCTTTAAGGCTGATTGATAATCGCCCTTATGGGAAAACATCATCCCCAAATTGTGTTTTAGTTCTGCAATTCTTCTGAGGTCATTAAGTTTTTCAAACTTAACAATTGCCCTTTGGAAATATGAATATGCCTGGTCGTAGTTGTTTTGAATGTTGCAAAGAATGCCGAGATTCATTTCCAGCATACCCATAAGTCTGGTGTCTTTTTTCGAGTTTAGAAACGATAAACTTTTTTCGAAGTGATTCTTGGCGCGGGAAATATTTCCTTTGTCGCCGTAAATTGTACCCAGTAAATTTTCACATCGGGCGCAGCCTTTAAAATCTTTTTGTTTTGAAAAAAGTTTATTGGCTTCAAAAATGTAATCCTCACTAACCTGCCATAGCGCCTGACGGCTATAAATATCTCCCAATGCCAGCATCGAATAAGCAGCAATATTCTCAAGCTCAGATTTCTTTTCGCTTAGCTGTTTTAAAGCAAGATATACATCCTGTGCGGCATTTAGCTCCCCCATAGCTATTGTGTTTTCGCCAAAATATAGAAGAAACTCAAGAAACTTTTTTGGGGAAAGTTTGCTTTTTGCAAAAGTAACCGTAAAATCGATCCATGAACGATCTACATTCTTAAATTTTTGTTTTCCTTTTTTAATATGTTTTAGAGAGGATACTTCTTCTGCAGATTTTTCAGACAAATATTTTCTGTATTTATCTTTTAATTCCACGTATTCTGCCTCATTAAAATATAAGGAGAATATTTTCTCTAAATATTTGCGCATATAAATACTGCCTTCTAAATAATTGACTTACAAACTCACCTTACGCAAAAGTCTGAAATTGTACTGTAAATCGAAGCGAAGCTTCGATAATCCGTTAGCTAACGGACTTCGTACTACAATTTTTGCGTAAGGTGACTTACAAAGTTAATAAATAACTCAAGTTTATCCCTATACAAAATTTAATTAGCTAAATTAATTACTTTCTGCTTTTAGCTCGCTATTTTCTGCATTCTACTCAATTTATAAGCTCACTATACGCAATGAATGGTAAATGGTTAAATTTCGGATGTGAATGATAGACGGTTTGAGATGAACAAACAACTTTTAGAACTTTACACAGATTATTTAACGAGTTCCTTTTCCTATACTACAGCAACCGGATTATCGGTAATGTCGGAAGGAAAAATTAGTCGCGATAAAGTAACAAGATCCCTAAGTTCTGAATATTTCACAGCGGCAAAACTTTGGGAGACTGTTTTAAACGAACAGACAAAGAAAGAAAAAAGGGTAAGCGAGAAAACAAAAATCGAACAATATCAGGAGATGCTAAAAGTTAATATCAGGAGATGCTAAAAGTTTGTGCAAAAAAATATTCAACAAATAAAAAGTTCATTTGATAATTTATAAAGAAATTTTATTTGCTTTTAAGAAATAAAGTTTCACTTTCATGAGATATGTACAGCTAATAATGAGTTCACTCTAAAAAGGTCATAATAATTTCGCAATAATTTTTATATGAGTAGATTTTTAAATAAATTCCTGAAAACAAAATCACTCATTTAGTAGAAA
>Ga0100381_1002845_pt1 | contig 15211 bp, 10 predicted proteins | sample CryGeymeta201505_FD_80416 | JGI IMG/M metagenome (GOLD analysis project Ga0100381, IMG submission 80416) | Groundwater microbial communities from Crystal Geyser aquifers in Utah, USA - Crystal Geyser metaG 2015-05 | ecosystem: Environmental > Aquatic > Deep subsurface > Groundwater | place: USA...
CTGCCGGGCTTCGACGTGCGCCTGAGGCCAAGCGCCGACGCGCTCGCCAGCGTCGGCAACGACGCGCTCACGGCCGAGATTCGCGAAGTGCTCGAGGCCCTGGGCGCGGAGGCCAGCGTCGCCGAGGTCGTGACCCAGGTCGGCCGCGCGGCCTTCGACACCTGCAAGATCCTCTTCCGCTTGGTCACGAGCGGCCTCGTCCGCCGCGTCTGACTCGGCACCGGCCCAGCCGCGAACCGCGAGCGCGCCCGCAGGCGCCGACCGAGCGGTACAAACGTACCGCGACCGAGCTGCCGAGAACGTAAGCCGCGGATCGGCCGCGGCTGGGCCCGACATCGCGAGCACGGGCTCAGACGTGGTCGAGCCGCCAGCGCGCCCGCAGGCGCCGACCGAGCGGTACAAAGGTACCGCGACCGAGGTGCCGAGGACGTAAGCCGCGGATCGGCCGTGGCTGGGCCCGTGCTAAAATGCGATCTCGACGCCGGCGGTCAAATCGATCACCACCAACAACGTCGGGAAGAGCAGGTGCACTTCGGGCGTGAACTGCAGACCGAAGTTCTTCACGAAGCGGTAGGAGATCACGCCACCGAGCTGCACGCCGTTCAGGCCGCTGATGATGTAGGGCTCTTCAGCGCCATTTTGCGGCGGCTTGAGTTGAATCTGACCGTAGCTGGTGCCGATGAAGGCCGAAGCGTCGAGCCCCGTGGCCGTCGGCTCGGTGAAGCGATACTGGGCGCGTAGCCCGAGCAAGATGTTCGCGAGGCTCCCTTGGCCGGCGTCGAACTGGTAGCGCACCGTGCCCGCGATCGCGAGGCGAGGGATGACCCAGTAGCCGAGGGTCAGGCGCAGCGCGAGGGCCGGCAGGAGCCCACCGCTCTCGAGCCGCACGCAGTAGGCGCCCTCCGCCGCACCGCAGCCGTCGGCCGAAGCGGTCTGAAAGGAGGTGTTGCGTGGGATGGCGAGGCAGGCCGCGTCCGTCGGATCGCACGGATTGCCCGCGTCGTCCGTGGGCACGCTGTCGGCCGGGCTGCCCGACGAGGCCAAGCCGAGGCCGACGCTGAAGCCGATGTGGGCGAAGAAGCCGGGCGCATCGCCGCTGTCCGTGTCCCCGCCCTGGCCCGCGTGGAGATCGGTGACGCACAGGTCGTCGTCGCAGGTGAGGCCGCTGGCGCAGTCGCTGCTCGCGCGACAGGTGTCGCCGAGACCGGCGCTGCCATGCGCCTCACAGCCCGCCATGCCAGGTGGACACTCGCTCTCGCGGCACTGCTCGGGTGGCGCGCGGCCAGGAAGCGCGGGCGGCGGCTGGGTGCGCTCGGCCACGACGGGCACCGCCATGGGCTCTTGCTGCGTACCGGCGAAGCCGAGGGGCGATCCGTCGGTGCCGAAGGCCACGATGTAGTACTCGACCTGGGGCTGGAAGACGTCGGTGCAGGGGATCTCGTAGCCGTAGCCACCGGTCATCTGCTGCATCTCGACGCGATGGAACTCCCGCATGCCCGTGCTCTTGTAGTAGAGGTAGATGTGCGCCACGGGGGCGTCCGCCGGCACGTCGACGAAGACGGGCACGGGCGTGGAGACGAGCTGCTCGGCGACCGGCTGATGCGGGATGTTGCCGGCACCCTGGCTCGAGGGTCCGGGTCCAGGTCCAGGTCCAGGTCCGGGGCCAGGCGAAGAGCCCACCCGACGCTGAGCCAAAGTGAATACCGACTGGATGTCGGGCGTGCTCGTCAACGGATCGAGCTGCACCGTCGAGTCCGCGCGCAGCGCCTCGACGAAGAAGTTCAGGCCGGAGCCGTTGTCCTGAAAGCCGCCGATGGCGACGACGCCTTGGTTGACGAGCGTTCGCGCCAGGGTCGCGCCCGTGATCCCGCCGGCCCGTGCTGCAGCGTAGGCCTGAGCCAGGAGCCGCTGAGCCGCGTCGACATCGAGGTTGTTGTAGGCGTCCATGCCTTGGCGGTTCAGGTCCAAGACCTGTGCCATGGGCCGCTGTGCATCGACCGTGGCGGGTGCCACGACGAGGGCCAGCGAGAACAAGAGGCCAATGGAAACGCTTCTCATCACAATCTTCCTCGGATGTGCCCGCCCTGCGAGCGATGTCCCTGAACGACGAAACGAATCCTCGCGAGGGGCATGAACTTGATGGCTAGGGAGTCGTGGCGGTCGACGCCGCATCAGTCCGCACGAACTCGACACGGCGGTTGGCCGCACGCCCCGTGCTGGTGCGGTTGCTCTCGATCGGTTGGGACTCGCCGTATCCGCGCGAGGTCATGCGCGGAGCGGCGATGCCCTGCTCGACCAGATACTGGCGCACCGCGTCCGCGCGCTGCTGCGACAGGGTCATGTTGTAGTCGTCGTGACCACGGCTGTCGGTGTGTCCCTGGATTTCTAGAGTGATGTCCGGGAAGTCCCGCATGACCTGAGCGACCGTGTTCAGGATGCCGAAGGAGTCCGAGCGGATGACCGCGCGGTTGAACTCGAAGTGGATCTTCTGGTTGATCTGGATGTGCGTCGAGGTGACCTCGACGTCCTCGTAGACGCGGGGACAGCCGTCGTTGTCGCGAGGACCGGCTTCGTTGGGACAGTGGTCCTCTTGGTCGGTCATGCCGTCGGTGTCGTTGTCCAGATCGGGACAGCCGTCATCGTCGTTGACTCCGTCCATGTCCTCGGGGTCGTTGGCGCAGCGATCGACCGCGTCCAGACGCCCGTCCATGTCGTTGTCCGGCTCCGGGCAGCCGTCCGTGTCGAGGTAGCCGTCCGTGTCCTCGGGATCGACCGGGCAGAGATCGCGCGAGTCGGGCAGTCCGTCACCGTCCGTGTCCTGATCCTCGGGGCAGCCGTCTTCATCCTCGTAGGCGTCGAAGTCCTCGGGATCGTCCGGGCACTGATCGACGGGATCCGCGTAGCCATCGCCATCGCGATCGCCCGGCGCGGGAGGCGGAGGCGGAGGCCGATGAGCGATCACCACCCCACGCGGCGCGCAGCGATCCGCGGGGCTGAGGCGCAAGGCCGCGCGCGCGTTGGGCTCGGCCACCTCGAGGTGCTCCGCGGCCCGCACGGCGTCTCCCTGGTTCAGCTCGGCGCGAGCGAATTCGAGATGGGAACGTGCCTCGGCCAGCTCGCGCGGCGCGCAGCGATAGGCGCCGTTTCGCTCGGCCTGCTGCACGACGTCGTTCAAGCCGTCGATGCGGCCCGAGAGGCGACTACCGGTGGCGCAGCCCGCGAGCACGAGGCCCACGGCGAGGAGCGCGACCCTGGACAGACGATTCGAGGCGCGCAGGCCACGGAGGAGCTGCGGCTCGGCGTCGCGGGAGATCTGCGAAAGCATGCTCAACGCCCCATCTCGCGCATCCGGCGGCGGGAGAGATCCCGAGCCTTCACGCCATACTCCTCGGCCAGACGGGCGAAGGCGGTGGCGTCCTGATAGGACGCCTCGCTCGCTTCCTCACGCGCCTTCTTCAGATGCTCGAGTGCGTAGTAGTACTCGTAGGGCGCGTTCTCGGCGGCTCCGGCCTCCTCGGCCTGCTCGACCACGCGAGAGGCCGGCAGGATGTGGGCCGTGTAGAGCGTCGGCCCGCAGCCCAGAAGCGCAAAACACGAGAGCGCCACGCTCAGGCACCCGACGAGGGTGGAGCGGAGACGAGTGGATTGAATGTTCGTTGTGCGTGAGCTGGGCAAGAGGCACCTTTTGCCGCAGAAAAACCTAAGGGATTCGGAGCCGAAACTACCAGCCCCGCCACGGAGCGGTCAACCTCGACGAAGGCCCCACGGACCAGGGTCGCGCGGAGACCTGTCGGCTGGTGGCCCCGGTCGAGGCTAGCGGCGTCTGGCGGCGTAGTGGAGACGCGCGAGCAAGAAGGCGAAGCCGGCGAGCATCAAGGAGCACATGACCACGGTGCCGGCGAAGAGCGCGCCCTGTCCGTAGCTCTCGAGACCGAAGCCCCCGCGGTACTGGGCGAAGGAGCCCACCAGGGAGAGTCGGTCCTGTGCCAGCACCGGCGGGGCCAAGGCCACGAGCACGGACAAGCCCAGGATGCCGCCCGCCATCACCTCCCGCTGACTGCGCACCAGACTGGCTCCAAAGAGGAAGCCGACGGCGCCCAGGCCCGCCTCGAGCAGGAAGCCGAGCATGGCAACCGCCGACGGGATGCGCCGGACGTCGAAGGTGTAGAGCAGGAACCAGTCGCCGTGGAAGACATAGAAGTAGACCGACACCGGCACCAGCACGAGGAAGGCATAGAGCGCCCATGCGGCGAAGGAGCGGGTCAACAACGGCGGACGCGGGCTGACACGCAGCTCGACGCGTGCAGCGATGGCGGCGGCCAGCCCCGAGGCGAAGGCAAAAGCGAGCAGACTCGGCAGGGGCACGGCGGGAGCATAGTGCCTGGGGCCGACTTGAGCGAGCGCCTATCAACGGCGCAGGTCGATGGGATCCGAGTCGTGAGCCAGGGTCTGGGAGGCGCCCGTGAGGACGTCCACGTTCACCGCCACGTCCAGCTCGCGGTCGGAGATGGCACCGTGGCAGCCACCGCACAGGCCGTTGAAGAAGCGTCGCTGCATGGACTGGTTCGATCGTTCGCCCGGATAGAACTGCATCTCCTCCCGCTGCACGACGTCTCCACTCAGGACCGCGCCGTCGGGGAAGGTGAAGGTGTTTCCGTCGGCGTCGGTGGGCCTGAGCACCATCGGCATGCCGCCGTTGATGCGAATCTTGGTGGAGCCGTCGGGCAGCAGGCCCGCGTGACCACGGCGCTCGTAGTTACGGAAGTACATCCCGAAGTCGTCCGTCTCGACGTGGTCCGAGACGTCCGCGAAGGTGATCGCGGAGGTGTCCGGAGGCAGGGACTCGAGCACGTCGAAGCCGCCGATGTCGTGATTGATGGGCCGACCGATGCGCGTGTTCGAGAACACGAGGGTGGCGAGCAGCGGGAAGTCGGAGACGTGGATGACCGCGTCCGTGGCGTCCGGATCGACGCGAGTGTGCGCGTTGGCCTCGTCCACACGACTCTGGAACACGCCCTCGTTGGGCCGCGCGAAGACGGCGGCCGCCTCGACGTTGGACATGCCGGCTTCGCCCCCGAGGGTAGTGACAGCGCCGGTGTGGAGATTGAGCGAGCACAGGTCGAAGACGAAGGGCCCGCTCGTGACGTCGGTCGCCGAGAGATCGCAGGAGACGATCATGTGGGAGCCCGGCAGCGCCGCCGGAGAGCGGAAGACGCCTCGACTCCCGGCGCCGGTCGGTACTCCAGGGATGGTGCCGAACGCTCCCGGCGCGAGCACGCGCATGGAGTGGATGAAGAAGCGATCCGCGGGATCGCGATCGTCCTGATCCGGGCCGAGGGAGCGGTTGACCACCACCACCGCGCCGGCGCCGTCCTGCGCGCCAAAGTCGCTGGCGATGAAGACGAAGTCACGGTTGGCGACCTCGGCCACCTCCGACGCCATGGAGAAGCCGACGCTGGGACGCTGCGCGTAGAGCGGGTGATAGTCACCGCCGTCGAGGTTCTCGCGGCGTAGGGCGAGTTGATGGAAACCCGGCGCGCGCTTCTCGGAGCTGAAGATCACGCGACCATCACCGAGGAAGTTGGGCGCCACCTCCTGATTGAGCAGGTAGGTCAGCTGCCGAACGTCGCCCGAGTCGGGCGTGAACACGTACAGGTTCGAGTTGGGCTGCATCTCCGCAGGCGTGCGGGTCGGGCCCGAGTAGGGGAAGTTGCCGCGGATGTTGCCGCGGGTGCTGGCGAAGACGAGGCGGCCGTCCGGCGCCCATGCGGGATCGAAGTCGTGGGTGAGGACGCCGTTCTCCATGGCCATCGCCGGCGCCACGCCAGGCACGCGCTCACAGGCCGAGCCATCGGCGTTCATCCAGTAGAGGCGCAGCGGCACGCCGGCGCTCGCCCGCGCGGCGAAGGCCACGCGCTGGCCGTTCCAGCTGACCGCGGGCCCACGGACGTCGGCGCCCGCGGCGATGCCGCAGCCGGCGAGCATGCTCTCCGACACGCCCAGGGAGGGCGCGCCGTCGGCGTCGAGGGAGAGATCGGCCCGGCGCAAGTCGGCGCCACCGCGGAAGGTGTCGAAGTCGCGCACGTCGCCGATGCCCGGCGGGCGCGCGACCCAGTACAGAGCGGTCACGGGCGTCGCGGCGTCGAAGATCTCTCCACGCGCGATCGCTTGGCCACGCTCGATCTCGAGCCAGCGCGCGATGACGCAGTAGGCCGGCACATCGTTCAGGTCGCCGGCGTCGGCGTCGTAGCCCGCGCAGTCGTCGGGCGTGGCGGGGTTCAAGCCTCCGGCGAATCCGCCGAAGTCCTCGAGCAGCGGTCCGCCGCGATGGGGCAGCCCTTCGCCGCTGGGCACGTCCTTGGCCGGAAAGAGGTTCTTGGCGATCAGACGGCTGTCGGCGGGGTCCGCCGACTGCAGCGCCAGGAAGGTGCGCGTGATGTCGTAGTTGTGGCGCGTCGCGATGCGCGAGAAGAAGCCGGTGGAGCCGCCACGGTAGCGCAGGTCGTGGAACATCGCGGAGGAGTGGCAGTTGAGGAACATGCAGCCCTTCCGCACCAGCACCGGCTGCACTCGGTTCGCGAAGAAGGCGAGGCCCGGGTCGTCCGTGTGTCCACGCAACACCTCGGGCGTGCGCGCGGCGATGTCCTCCGCCCAGCTCAACAGGATCTGGTAGTCGGGATCGTCGGTGCTGGCGAACACGCTGCCTCCCTCGTGGAAGCTGCCGCCGCGCAGCTGCGACAGCGGTCGCCTCAACAGCCCGGAGGTCGACGCCGGCGTCGTCAGGTGCTGGAGCGAGACCCAGTAGTTCCAGCGCTTCTCCTGCGGCGTCTCACCACAGGTGAGCCGCAAGTCGGCGATGGTGCTGGCGTGACAGGAGCCACCCGCGCAGCGCCGATGGAGCACACCGTTCACCTGCGCGAAGGCGGACCAGGACGCAGTGTCCGTGGGATCCACCGAGGCGTCGAAGTCGGGGCCGGTCCCGATGTCGTGGAAGCAGGCGCCGCGATTCTCGACCACGGTCTCGTCGGGCACGCCCGAGCGGGCGAAGCCGGACTCGATCCAGCGCTTGATCTGGCCGAAGCCGGAGGACTCGAGCGCGATGCCCGAGCCCGCGTTGTGCCGGATGTCGGTGCGGATCTCGGAGAGGTAGTCGCTGTCGGCGTCCCAGGTGTCGACGGCGATGTCTACGGGCGTGCCCGCCTTCAGCAGCAAGAGCCCCTCGGGATAGGGCCCGTAGGCCGGGAGAAGGTCTCGCCGCCTCATCAGGCCATCGAAGCTCGAGAGATCGACGTTGCCCACCGCGCGCCCCTGATCGTCCGCGATGTGGCAGCCTGTCGTCTGCTGTACGCAGCCCCCTTGCAGCACGGGCGCCACGCGCTCGTCGTAGAAGGAGTTGTCCGGCGGCGCGACGTTGTTGCAGGCCGAGGCCAGCGCCAGCGCGCAGGCCAGGGCCATGATCGGGCGACTACGTCGAAAAACGGGGCCGATACTGTGCATCATCGAGTGCAAACTTAACATGACGAGCGGTCAACGCGTCGCTCTCGGACTGCAAAAAAACGAAGGCCCCGTCCGCAGCTGCCTGACGAACGGGGCCCTCGCAGCCTGCCCTTCGCTAATGACGCATCCTGAGGCCCACCTCGATCGCGTCTCGTACGAGCGACTCTCCTTCGGTCCCCATGGCCGCGGTCAACGCCCGCTGGGCGTCCGCACCGCCGACCCGCCCCAGCGCCCACGCCGCGGCTTCCCTCACCCCTGGGACGTCGTCCGCCGTCAGCAGCGCTTCGAGCGCCGGCACGGCAGACTCCACCCGAAATTCCCCCACCAGCTGCGCGGCTCGGCGCCGCACATCGCCATCGTCATCGGCCAGTGCCGACACCAAGGCGTCGTAGTCTCGATAGAAGTTCACGATCAGCACCACCGAGAGCGCAGCCCGCCGCACGGACGGATCCGCATCCTCGATGGCATGGGCGATCACCGCGTTGCCCGCGGGATGATTCAGCCGACCCAACGCGCGCACGGCGGCCGCGCGCACCACAGGCGAGGTGTCGGCCCCACCGTCGGTGTCGCCCTCGACGGCGCGACGCAGCGGCAAAAGGCCGTGCGCGTCCATCAGCTCACCGAGCGCCTCGGCGGCCCGGGCTCGCCGGACGGGATCCGCGTCGCCCGCCAGAGTCAGGCGCATGCGATTCATGATGGCGCCCACGGCGAAGGGCTGGCGACGCAGCCACCAGGCCGAGAACTCCCGCACCTCGGGCTCATCCGAGTTCAACAGCTTGTGCTCGAGCAGCGGGACGCACTCGTTGCACGCCACCATCTCGCCGTACTCGAGCGAGGTCATGAGCTGCCCTGGCGCGCTGCTGCGGATGACGTCCATCAGCTCCGCCCTGCTGGGTGCTGCCGTGCCGGGGCTGATCTCCCCGTGCACCGGGTCGAAGATGGTCGGTGGTTCCTGCGCGAGGGCGGTCCCGCTGGTGGCGAGGACGAGCAGGAGGCTTAGTGTCCGAAGCGAAATAAACTGATCGCCTTCCTGCCTCGAGGCGCCCCGCTCGCAAGGCGCGAGGAGCGAGCATACCGGGGGTATGTGAGCGACGAGCAACGCAGCGAGCGGGGATGGCTCGGCGCAGGAAGGCCAGTTTACTTCGCGCCGGACGCTTAGAAGGGTTTGCTTTTTCATGGCTGTCTCCAGTTCTCTCGTCATTCTCAGTAGGTCGTCATCCGCCACATATCGGCGCCATCGACGTTCTGCCGGGACCAATATTGGGCGCCCAGATCCACCATGCGGATGAGGGTCATGCGTTCCTCACGGGTCAACGTGACGCCCACATCCTCCGGGTGAGGCATGGAGTCGAAGGCCCAGCTCGTGGAGTCGTCCTCCGACACCGCGTTGACCTTCTGGATCAGGCGGCTGGTGCGCGCCTGGCCAGGCGTCAGCCAAGGCGGGGGCACGTCGCCCGTGATGGCCGTGACCATCATCATGGCCGAGGGATAGGCCAAGGAGACGTAGCTCGCCGGATAGCTCACGGCCTCGCGCTCGTAGTAGGTGTCGATCATGCGATCGGACAGATCGAGGTAGGGGATCACGTAGCTCAACATCTCGCCGTCGTCGGTCGTGACCTCCACGGTGTAGCTGCGGCCCGCGAAGGGATCGCCCGCGCCACCGGAGTGACACGAGGCGCACTTGGCGTTGAACACGTCCTGCACGTTCGTGCCCGCGGGCGCGCCGTACCAGGGCAGCTCGCGGCGGTCGGGGATGGGGATGTTCAGATCCACCGGGCCCGCCTGCTGCGCCAACGTCGTCGGCCCCGTGCGCGGCAGGATGGTCTCCGAGCGCGCCTCGTGGCAGCCACCGCAGCGGCGATCCTCGCCGGGCATGGCCTGGATCCAGAGCAGCTGGTTGCGGATGGCGAGGCCATACTCGTCCAGCGGCTGGAGGTGATAGGGCAGGAAGGGAGGCACGGACGCTTCCCAGGAGCCGTCGGCCTGCACCGGGACCTCACCCATGATGGCGGCGCCCTCATGTTGGGTCAGACCGAACTGACGAACGGAGCCGATCTCGGACGAGAAGCCCTCGATCACGCGCACTCGGCGGGTGTGGCTGAGCGCGTCCGAGAGCGTCATGCCGTCCAGGCTGCCGCCCTGCACGCTCTCGTTGAGCGAGGTGACGGTCACGTCCACGGAGCCGATCACGGCGGGCGTGGTGGGATCCGGCGCGGGGCCGACGACGCCCGCGTTCACCGGCGGGATGTCACGCACGCGCACAGGAACCGCGTAGAGCTCCCAGGCGTCCGGGTCGTCGTACACCAGCGTGCGTTCGCCCGAGCTGGGATCCCAGACGTAGAGGCCGAAGTTCGGCGCCGTGTCGGCGAGCTCGTTGCGGCCGTTGACGTCGCCGTCCGACCACGAGACCAGGAAGCGGCCATCCCCCAGCGGGAACGGGCGGCGGTAGCGACCCACACCCGACGCGGGGCTCGAGGGGCCGGTGGGCACGGAGGGCGTCACGACGTCAAAGCGCGCGTGCTGCTCGTCGAGGGCGATGCCCGTGGCGCCGGTGCGCGCTCGTGCGTCGATGCGCACCAAGGCGCCCGCCTGAATCGTTCCGCGGCGACTGGTGGCGACCGAGATGAACTGGCCGGGGCTGATCTCCTGCACCTGCACCAAGCTGTTGGCGGGCTTGTCGTGCTGACCGGCCAACGCGACCATCTGGGTGCAGTCCGTGTTCATGGCGAAGAGCTTCACGTCGTTCACGGGGCCGAGATGCTCCCAGCGCGAGAAGCCAATGCGGCCATCGCTCAGCAGGAAGGGGTCCGCCGCGTGGGAGAGGTTCTGCCCGCACAGGCGACGATCCGCGTCGCCCGCGGCGATGGAGATGGTCGCGAGCTGCGTGACCTCGCGGCGGTGCTCGTACTCGTCCGCGCGCGTGCCCATGGCCGTGTAGGGCTGGGCCGTCATGAAGGCGATGCGATCCCCAGGGATGAAGATCGGCTTCACGTCGTTGTAGGCGCCGAAGGTCAGCTTCCGCGGGGTGTCGGAGCCGTCGATGTTGGCGAGGTAGACGTGGTAGTTGTCATCGCTCGCGGTGCGCATCGAGAACACGACCTGCGTGGCGTCGAAGGAGACGTCGAGGCCGTTGATGTCGACCCCGGAGAAGCTCTCCGTCAGGTTCGTCAGCGTGCCGTCGGGCGTGGGCGGCGAGAGCACCATGACGCCGCCCCCGGGCACGTAGCGCTGGTAGTCGATGGTCTGGCGGGTGCCGGCGGAGATGACGTCCGCACCGTCCGCGCCGATGAAGGCGCGGCGTTCGAACACCAGCGCCTGCACTCCCGGCAACACGCCGCTCGAGCTACTCCCCGTACTGCACGCCGGCAGCGCCACCAAAGCCGTGAGGGCCGTGATGCAAAGCCGGACTACGTTCTGCCATCCTCGAGTCGCCATTCGTGCCTCCTGAGCGCTTCCCATGCCGCTGCTGGTTGCAAGGCGCGAACCAGGGTCGTGACTTTGAAATCACTGTGGTTTTCCCCGTGATCGGGGGTCAATCTGGGGGTCCGCGCCCCCATTAGAGCTGCTGGGCGGGGCTCCGTCCCCCCACGCTCCGGGCTCGTCCGCCGCCCTCGCCCAGCGCCTGGCCAGCCGTGACGGGACGCAGAGAGCCCGCCTCGGCCCCGAGGGCGGACGTCACATTTCGTGCTAAGGCGCGTACTTGGTGGCGATCATGTCTCGCACGCAACGCAGCTCCGCGCGCATCGGTCTCGCCGTCGCCGCGGCCGCCCTCGCGCTCTCCCTCTGGCCCTCGTCCGCACAGGCCGACATGCTCGGCAGCCTCACGGATCCCTTCCGTGACGCGCTCGCCCATGGCTCCTTCGGCATGGCCTTGGGCCTGGTCTTCGTGGCCGGGTTGGCCACCGCGCTCACGCCCTGCGTGTATCCGATGATCGCCATCACGGTGAGCGTCTTCGGCGCGCGCGAGACCAAGACCCGGCTCGAGGGCGCGATGCTCTCGGGCTCCTTCGTCCTGGGCATCGCGGCGCTCTTCACACCCCTCGGGGTGATCTCCGCGCTGACGGGCTCCGCCATGGGCTCCGCCCTGGGCAACCCCATCGTGGTCAGCGTGCTCGCCCTGCTCTTCCTGGCGATGGCCGTGAGCATGTTCGGCGCCTTCGACATGAACCTGCCGCCTGGCATCGCCAACCGCCTGGCCCAGGTGGGTGGTCGGGGCTATCGAGGCGCGTTCCTGGTGGGCTTCGTCAGCGGCGTGATCGCCGCGCCCTGCACCGGACCTGTGATCACGGTCTTGCTCACCTGGGTGAGCACGACCCGCAGCGTGGGCTTCGGCGCGCTCAGCCTCTTCGTCTACAGCCTCGGCCTCGGCGTGCTCTTCTTCGTCGTCGGCACCTTCGCCGTGGCGCTGCCCAAGAGCGGACGCTGGCTCGATTGGATCAAGAGCGTCTTCGGCATCGCCATGGTGGCGCTGGCGCTCTACTACCTGAAGCGCTTCTGGCCCGCGGAGCCGCCGGCGCTACGCAACCAGACGTGGATCGCGGGCAGCGCGATCGCGCTCGTCGTGGGTGTCGCCCTCGGCGCCGTGCACCTCTCGTTCAAGCACACGGGCGCGCTCGAGCGCGTACGCAAGGGGCTCGGCGTGGCGCTGGCGGTGGGCGGATTGCTCGGCGCCGTGACCTGGATCGAGGCCTTGCCCGTCGGCGCGCACATCACCTGGAGCGACGACTACGAGGCGGCCCGGAGCGAGGCGCACGATCGCGCCATGCCGCTGCTGGTCGATTTCGGCGCCGAGTGGTGCAACGCCTGCAAGGAGCTCGAGCACGAGGCCTTCAGCGATCCGCGCGTCGTCGCGGAGGCCCAGCGCTTCGTCGCCGTACGCGTGGACATGACCGAGAACGATCCGGAGACCACGCGCCTGCTCACGCAGCACTATCGCCAACCCGGCCTACCCCTCGTCGTCATCCACGGCGTGGACGGGGCCGAAGCCGGGCGCATCACCGGCCCCATCGACGCGGACGAGCTCTTGTCCCGCCTGCGCCTCGCCAACTAGGCGACGCTCCTCGTCGTCCGCCAGCGACGAACGTGACGAGGAGCGTCCCCGGCCTCAGAAGGACTGGATGCGGACGCTCCAGATGTATTGGGGGCTCGTGCTGTGGGCCACGAAGGCGAAGCGGACACCGACGCGCTCGTCGAAGAGGTTGAGCCCGGTCTCGTAGAGCAGCCCGCGCGTGCCGAAGCCGTCGTAGTAGGCGAGCCCGAGCGAGAGCGAGGTGTGGGGGGCGACGTGCCCGAGGGGCTCTCCCAAGAGATCACATGCTCTTTCGCCCCCAATACCACCACGGAGATCTGCGTCGGGCGCTGATCGACGCGGGGCTCTTGCCGCTCGAGTCGCACGACGCCTCGACGCTCAGCCTGCGGGCCGTGGCACGTGAGGCGAACGTGAGCGCTGCGGCGCCCTACCACCACTTCGCGCACGCTGGCAGAGCGACTGACGGCGCCCCCGCCCTGCGAGGAACCCGCCTAGGCGGCCCTGGCTTTGGGCTTCTGCGCGACGAAGAGCACGTGCAGGCCGCCCTTCTGCACCTTGCCACGGGCGCGGATGCGCTCGGTCTTCACCTCGAGCCCCGCGCGACGCAGGCTGCGCTCGTAGTCGGGGCTGGGATAGGCGCTCCACACGACCAGCACGCCGCCGGGGCGCAGAGCCTTCACCAGCTTTCGACTGCCGCGCACGCCGTAGAGGCTCGCGTTGTCGCGCAGAGTGAAGGCGTCGGGGCCGTTGTCCACGTCGAGCAGGATGGCGTCCCAGTCGCCGTGCGAGATGCGCTCGCGCACGTCGCCGCGATAGAGCGTGACCCTCGGATCATCGAGCGGCCTCTGGGCCACGTCGCCCAGCTCGCCGCGGTTGTAGCGCACGAGCGGCGCCAGGATCTCCGCCACCGTGATCTCGGCGTCGTCGCCGAACACGTCCAGGGCGGCGCGCAGCGTGAAGCCCATGCCCAGGCCACCGACGAGCACGCGCGGCGCGGCCACGCCCTCGAGGCGATCGGCCGCGACCTTGGCCATCTCCTGTTCGGACGCGTGGGTCGCGCTGGTCATCAAGGTGGCGCCTGCCACGCGCAGCACGTAGCGGCCCGCTTCGAAGGCGAATTCGACCGGCTCGCCATCGGGCGTCTCGGTCCTGTCGATGACTCGGCGCGGCTTCATGCCGGGAGCATGACACGTCCAGGCGCGCCGTCACGACCGCGAAGCGCGCGGGACGAGAGCCGAAGGCACGCTCGAAGAGCGCGTGCAGGCCGACCTCGGCGACCACGAGCGGCACGGACACCAAGAAGCCGCTGCCCATGCTCGACGACAGCGGCGTCACAGTCGCCTTCCACGGCCGCGAGTGACGGACGCGCGGAGTGCAGGCGAGGACGGCTGCCACCATCCGCGAGCTCACGAGGATCGCCGCGCCCATCGAGTCACCTTCACGCCCCGCGATTCGAGGCGCCGAGTCACGCCGGACGATCCATCCAACGCCGCGCGGCGGGCGCGACCGTCATCCCCTGGACCAGAATCGAGAAGAGCACGACCACGTAGGTGACGGTCACGACAGCGTCGCGATGCGGACCCGGCGGGATGGTCAGCGCGAGGGCGACCGAGATGCCGCCGCGCAGACCGCCCCAGGTCATGATGCGGATGGTGCCGCGGCCGAACTTCCGACGCAGGCGCATCGCGGCGATCGGCCCGCCCACCGACACGAAGCGGCTGAACAGGACGATGGGGATGGCGAGCAGCCCGGCGAGCACGTAGCTGATGCGCAGATCGATCAGCAAGAGTTCGAGCCCGATCAGCACGAACAGGACGGCGTTGAGGATTTCGTCGGTGATCTCCCAGAATGCGTCCAGGTTGTCGCGCGTCTTCTTGGACATGGCGAATTTGCGGCCTTGGTTGCCGATCAAGAGCCCCGCGACGACGATCGCGATCGGCCCCGACGTGTGCATCAGGCTGGCCAGCGCGTAGCCCCCCGTGACCAGCGCCAGCGTGACCATGATCTCCACGCGGTAGTCGTCGATGCCCTTCAACACGCGGTAGGCCATGAACCCGATCAACAGGCCGAACACGGCACCGCCCACGGCCTCCTGCAGGAAGAGCAGCCCGACCTCGCGCGTGGACGAATTCCCGCCGCTGCCGGTCGCGAAGCCCAGCACCGCGATGAAGACGACGACGCCGACGCCGTCGTTGAACAACGACTCGCCCGTGATGCGAACCTCGAGACTCTTGGGCACCTTGGCCTGGCGCAGGATCCCGAGCACGGCGATCGGATCGGTCGGCGAGATGAGCGCTCCGAAGACCAGGCAGTAGGGCAAGGAGAGCTCGACCCCAACCCACGACAGCCCGAGCCAGAGGACCACGCCGACGGTGGCTGTGGCCGTGACCACCGTCGCCAGCAGCGCCACCGTCCACGCTTCATCACGAAGCTGCCCGAGGTCGAGGTGCAGCGCGCCCGCGAAGAGCAGGAAGCTGAGCATGCCGTCGAGCAGCGCCTTGTCGAAGTCGATGGTGTCGAGCACGGCGTGCGCCCACGGCCGCAGATCGAGCCCGGCGTGACTCAGGCCGAGGATGGTGGAGGCCATGATCAGCGCCACCACCATCACGCCGACCATCGTGGGCAGCTTGATGAAGTGGTAGTTGATGACGCCAAAGGCCGCCGTCAGCGACAACAACACCGCGA
>Ga0100381_1002846_pt1 | contig 15206 bp, 11 predicted proteins | sample CryGeymeta201505_FD_80416 | JGI IMG/M metagenome (GOLD analysis project Ga0100381, IMG submission 80416) | Groundwater microbial communities from Crystal Geyser aquifers in Utah, USA - Crystal Geyser metaG 2015-05 | ecosystem: Environmental > Aquatic > Deep subsurface > Groundwater | place: USA...
CTTGCGGGAGCGCAACCACACCTTGAAGCGGGCCCTGACCGACCCACGGATCTTCGCCGGCATCGGCAACGCCTACTCCGACGAGATCCTGCATCGCGCCAAGCTCTCGCCGCTAAAGTGGACCACGCGCCTAGACGACGACGAGGTGCAGCGGCTCCACAGTGCCACGCGCGCCGTCTTCGACGAGTGGGTTCGCAGGCTCACAGAGGAAGCAGGCGACGGCTTCCCCGAAAAAGTGACGGCGTTTCGTCCCGAGATGGCGGTGCACGGCAAGTACGGTGTGCCCTGTCCGGACTGCGGCGCGAAGGTGCAGAGGCTCCGCTACGCGTCGAACGAGGCGAACTACTGCCCGACCTGCCAGACAGAGGGGAAACTGCTGGCCGATCGGGCGATGTCGAGGTTGCTCAAGGGCGACTGGCCCAAGAGTGACGAGGCGTTGGAGAGCCTCAAGGAGCGTCTGCGGGAGTAGCGCTCTCTAGTGGACTGTCTTCGAAGTGATATCAATCGGCCCCTCGCTGACTTGATGGGTGCGAGACTATTTCTTGAGGCTCATGCTCACCACAGAGAACACAGAGAACACAGAGAACACAGAGCGGAAGTTAAGCGGCCACGTGGATTTGCTCGGATACTCAGCGTCTTCAAACGGCTTCGTGGCCCGCTCTCTGTGTTCTCTGTGTTCTCTGTGGTGAGTTGTTGCCCAGACCACCATCAACCCTCTGTTTTTACACAGCATCACCAATTTCAGGTAGCTTGGGATGCTTCGTTTTCGACAGAGGATGAGCCCATGAATTCATTGATACGATTTTGAAGACGGTACACTAGATCGCGATGATCTTGAGGCGGATGGCCAGCTTGACGAGCTCGGCTTTGCTGTGGATGTCGAGCTTGTCCATGAGGTTGGCGCGGTGGCGGTTGGCGGTGTGGACCGAGATCCCTAAGGCTTTGGCCACGTCCTTGGCGGTCTTGCCTTCGGCGGTGAGCTTGAGGACCTCGCGTTCGCGGGCCGTCAGTCCTGAGATCTCGAGGTCCTCGTCGCCGCCTTCGACGGGGTTGATGGCGGCCTGCACGACGAGGTGGGCGACGGAGGGGTCGAGATAGGTCCGTCCCTCGAGGACGGCGCGGATGGCGGCGATGAGGTCTTGCGCCAGAGCCTTTTTCGGGATGTAGGCCTTGGCGCCCAGTCGCAGCGCGCGCATGACGTAGCCCGGGTCCGAGTACTGCGAGAGGATGGCGACCTTGGTCTTGGGGCTGACGTTGGGCAGCTCGGCTAGGACCTCGAGCCCGCCGAGGTCGGGCATGGAGATGTCGAGGAGGAGGATGTCGGGCTGGAACTTGGCGCACATTTCGATGGCCTCGAGCCCGGTGGCGGCGCCGCCCACCACCTCGGCCTCCGGCATGCGGGCCTCGATGAGTCCGCGAATGCCTTCGCGCAGGATGGTGTGATCGTCGGCGAGCAAGATTCTAACGGCCATAACTAGTCCTCCTCTTCTTCGTCGGGCAACGGGACCTTGAGCGAGATCCGCGTCCCGCCACCCTCCGGCGTCGAGAAATCGATGACCCCACCGAGCTGGTGAATGCGCTCACGCATCCCCAAGACGCCCCACCGAGGGCGCTCGTCAGGATCGCGCATCCACTTGAGATCCATGCCTTTTCCGTTGTCTTCGATCACCGCGCTGAGGAACTCTTCACCGACCTCGAATTCAGCGCGGACCCTGCTCGCACCGGCGTGTCGAACCGTATTCGTGACGGCTTCTTGGAAGACCCGGTAGACCGTGTTCTCGACGTCTTTGGCAAGGAATACATCACTTCCGACGAACTTCATCTCGAATTCGACGCCCTGGTCCTGCAGGACGTTGCGTCCCACGGACTTGATGGCCTCGTTGAGGCCTAGGTCGTCCAGCACGGCCGGGCGCAAGCGCCGCAGCAGCCGATGGATGCCATCCAGAATCTGGGTCACCCGGTCCCGCGCGCGATCCAGCGCTTTGTCCTGGTCCTCGGGCTGCTCTGCGGAGGGGAAGGTCTCGAACATGAGCAGCAGCGTGGTGAGCAGTTGCGCGGTCTCGTCGTGGATCTCTTGGGCGATCCACTTTCGCTCGCTGGCTTCGGCCTCGAAGAGATGGCGCACCATCTTGTTCTTTTGCTCATGCTCGTTGTGCAGTCGGGCGTAGAGAAGGTTGCGCTCGAGCAGAGACTCGACCTGCGTCGAGATGAGGCTCAGGGCGAAGCGCATGGTGCGCAACATCTCTTCGGAGCGAGAGGACACGCCGAGCCAGAGCTGGCCTCGATATTTGTCGAGCGGGTTGATCTCCTGCACGTAGAAGGCCTGGGTGTCTTGCACCGGGCCAGCCAGGATGTCGTAGTCCTTGAGCGCCTCGATGGAGACGATGCTGCCAGTGGCGCTGGCCTGGTAGAGTCTCTGGGAGACTCGCGGGGAGGCTTTGAGCTCGATCCCGTGGGTCACCAGCGCGAGGGTGCCGTCATCTTCGAACTCCAAGAAGAGGATCGCGGAGCGGACGAGCTCGACGCCAACAAGCTCATCGATGACGGTCTTCGCGGTCTGCTCGAGGATGTTGGCGTAGGGACTAGCCCCCGACGAGCTCGTCCACGGCATGCCCATGCTGACGGTGGGTTGAGGGTCGTCCTGCTCGCCGTTCTCGACCTCGTCTTCGGAGGTCGGTGCTTTGGCGGGCAGCTGCTCGTCTTGCGGGCTGGGCTCGAGCATCTTGCGCATGGCCTCGAACGAGCGCGCCAAGACCCCGATCTCGTCATCGGCCCCGAGCATGATGGGCGAGTCGATGTGCCCACGGCTGATGGACGTCGCGGCCAGCGCCAGCTGCCGCATCGGACGCAAGACCTGTCGAGCCATGACCAGGAAGAAGCCCGCAAAGGTGCCGAAGATGATGCAGACCAACGCGACCGACGAGTAGATCAGGTCGGTCAGCGGGTTGTAGATGTGCGCGGAGCTCTCGCGCACGGACACGGCCCAGGTCGTCCCCGGGATGGGCGCGACCGTCGTGATCTCGTCCTCTCGGGTCGGCTCGGCGTTCTCCGGGTCGTGGCACGAGTGGCAGGGCATCTGCAGGGGCTCTCCGAGCCTCACCTTGTCGGTGAGGTAGGTCCCATGCACCACGGAGCGATAGCGTTCGCGCTCGAACGTGGAAAAGAGCGCGACGCCCGAGGAGTCTAGCAGCTGCAGCCGCGCCTCTTCGCTGACGATGAAGTAGTTGAAGAGCCGGATGAAGCCTTCACTGTCGAGCCGGATGTTGCCCATCGTCGCACGCCAAGCCTTGCCCTCGCCATGGCCGTAGAACAGCGAGACGTAGGGGGTCCCGTCCGACGACTGCCAATAATCCGTGACGGTCATGTCCTCGCTGCCGACGATCCCGCGCAGCGCGGCGATGAGCACATGCGGGGGCGGGAGCTTGGCTTTGGAGGCCGTCGCGATGACATCAAAGCGGGTGTTGAAGAAGACGACGCCTTGGCGTTCGATGAGCTGAGTCGGGAGAAGGTCTGCTTCCTTGCGCAGAGCCTTCTCGTCGTCGACTCCGTCGGTGTGCTCGAGCACGAACTTCAGCTGCGCGCCTTCTTGTTTGATGGCGCCCGAAACAAAGCGGGAGATGCTCCGAGCGAAGAGCATCTCCTGTTCCATGGAGTGGTCGATGACGTGCCGAAACGAGTAGACCTCGAAGATGACCGTTGCGGTGATGGTGAAGACCGTTGCCACGACAAAATAGATAAAGAACCTGCGGCTGGTCACTTTGGAATCTCAGGGTTGGGAGGGCATGATCGCGGGCATCGCCGCGGTTGCGTCCCAAGGTCGAACGCAGGGACTCGAGGTGGCTCGCGGCGAGCCATCTCGAGCGCAGGGACGCGAGGTGGCCCGCAGCGAGCCGGGTGCTGGGAAGCAAGCGAAATACGATCGTCTACTTGCTCGCCCGAGTGTATTCCATCTCGTCTCCCTCATGGCAAGCGCCGCTGCATGTTCCGCCGTTCTCAGTCTTGGTGTAGACGCCGGGTTCGGCGACCTCTTCGGTCCGGTCGGGTTTACGCAGCTTGATGAGCTTTTTCATCTCGCTGGCGTGTGGAGTGTGGCAGGCCAGGCACCAGTCTTCTTCGGCCTCCTCGCCGATGTACTCCTTATGTCCGATGTGCAGGTCGCTCTTCCCGTCCGAGAAGGCGCTCACGGCCTCGGGATTATCGGCGTTGACGATGTCGGAGAGCGTCTTGTGGCAGCTAAAGCAGAGCGTGTTGGACGGCTTCGGCCCGACCCCGAAGAGGTGTGAGTTGGCCATGACCGTGTGGCACTTGTTGCATTTGCCGTCGGCGTAGGGCTTGTGAGCCGAAGCGGCTTTGATGGCGTCGGGCAAGTCGTGGCAGTTGCCGCAGAGCGCCTTCTCGTTGTCCGGGTCCATGATGAAGTGGCCTTCGGCCTCGCTGTGGCAGTCGAGGCAAGGCTTCCGGGACTTGACGCTGGGGTCGTTGCCGCCGTGCTCGAGGGCGAGCCTCGAGTCGGGGTGGCAGTTCTGGCAGTTGGCCTCGTTCTTGGCGTCAAAGGCGGTGTGGCCGTCGATGGTGCTCTCGCCGTCGTGGCAACCGTAGCACTCGGTCATGTCGGCGAGGCCCTGTTTGGCCATCTCCTCGCTCTCGGGGTGTGCGAAGCGGCCGGAATGGCAGGTCACGCACATCAGGCCGTTATCTAGGTGCTTTTCGTGGGAGATGTTGAGGCCGTAGCGCTCGTCGACCCGAACCACGCCTGGGTGGCAGCGTTGACAGTTGTCACTGACAATCTCCTTGTGGTGTTCGCCCAAATGGATGTCGTCGATGGAGTCGGCGGTGATGTGGGTCACGAGCTGCTTGACGCCACTGAGCTTCACCTCGAGGTAGCCCATGAGTCCTGGAGTGGCATGGCAATCCACACACTTGATGCCTTTGTGCGCGGAGAACTCCCAAGAATCGTAGTTCCCCTGCATCTCGTGGCAGCCGACGCAGAACTGGGGCATCTCGGTCCTGTGGTAGATGTCCATACCCGCGGACATGACCATCACTCCAGAGATGAGGAAAAGGATCGCGTAGGCCCACCAAAAACGAAGTGCGACTCTCGCGACGACGCGCAGCCGGGGCACACCCTTCAGAGAGTCGTCGACCTTCTCCTTGTCTTCAGGACGAGCCAGTTTGCGAAGGAGCTTGTTGAACCTCGACATTTTCACCCCGGAGTGGAGATTGCGAGTACGTCGGCCTTAAGGCTCACATGCACCGTGCATGGGCTCCCTCCGGCGGTGATCAGCTGGCCCAGTGAGTCCGCACTCCAACCCTCAGCTGGCGTACACTATCGTCCCAACGGGCGAGTGCCCATCGAGCTGGCGAAACACGAACCGCACCCGAGACGGGGTGGTCTCGTGCGAAGAAAAAGTCAGCTCCCCGTCTTCTTGTTCGCGCTGCTCTCGCTCGCTGGGGCGGCAGAGAGCGCTTCGTTCAACCCCTGTACGACGCGCCCTGGGCCTGGATTCTCGCCCTGCGTCGTCCCCTCGTATGGAATCTCGACGGGTTCGCTGAAGGTCATCGCCCGCAACGCGCCACTCTTTTCGAGGAGCGTCAAGAGGCCGATGAAGGCGAAAACCCCCAACAAAATCAAGCCCGGCGCAAACAGCAACGTACTCAACAGGACTTCACCCCAATAGCTGTATTCCATTTCGCCGTCCCCTCATCAAAGCAATAGGACCGACAGCGATGTTCACGGGCGGAGTGTATGGCATTGGCGCCCACGAACCACTGGCGCAACGCACCATTCTCTCTTCGGGGAGACACCAATTTCGGATGGCACGAGGACACCATTTTCAATGGTGTCTTCGCGCCAGCGCTAGGCGACCTGTAAGCTGCGCCCATCGCGGGCGATCTCGACGACAAAGAGCACCCCCTTCAAACCACACGGCAGCTTGAGGCGCCGATTCTGTGCCAGCTCGGTGAGGTCAAAGGCCGGATCGACCTCGAGCGAACCTCCATGAGCCCTCGAGAGCGCGGCGCCCAATGGCGGCTCGTTGGGTGGATCGATCACTACAACCTTGCCGTCCTCACGTGCGCTGGCCCAGGCCCCGATGAATACGCGCTCTCCCTGGTGTGAGCTCTGCGTGAACAAGACGACGTGGCCGTCGGAGCCCGCTTGGTGGCCAGCGGCTTTGGAGAGTCGGACGAACAGGGTGCGCAGGTGATGGCGCGAGCCCACGACGTGCTCCTCGGGATCCAACAAAGTGTGCCAGTTCACCCACGGAAGCTCGCGCTCGACATCCCAAAGGGAGATCAGCCCGACCGACTTGAGGTCCACATCGACTCGGTCCTGACGTGAGCCCTCGATGGCGGCGACCAGCTCGGAGAGCAGGCGCCGCGCGACCACGATTCGTCGGTCGAAACGCAGTACGCCGCTCCAGCGGGCAGACTCCTCGCCGATCGTGTCGAGCAACGCGGTGCTGTAGAGCAGCCATGCGGGATCGTCAGCGGAGCTCACAGAGGGCGGCGCCACCTCGCTCGCCGCCGCTAATTCCTCGTCGGTCTCCTCAGCGGGGGACTCTTCGCTGTCCTCTGGCGTCGGCTCGTCCGCTTCGTTCTCGCTGTCCTCTTCGCGCTCTGGCCACACCTCCAGAATCCCGAGTGCACCGCTTGGGCCTCTCAAAGTGAGCAGGATAGGTCCGGTCGGGTCTTCCGCCAGCGCCCAACCCTCCTCTTCTCGCTCGGACCACAACGCCACGTCGTATTGCGCCCACTGCGCACGTAGGTGCCCCAACACGGGCTCTTCCTTGTCCGTCTGCAAGAACGCACAGGCATGGCGGTTGGCCAGCACGATGTGGCCGAACAGGTCCGAAATTACAACGGGACCTTGATGATGCTCGAGCACCGGCGCGACCCAACCCATGGCCCGCTCCAAACCCACGCGCTCGTCGAGGTCTAAGGTCAGAGCCCTTACGAGACGCTCGACGTCGTCGATCTCGTCGCGCGCGCCAGGGTCAAAGGCCATGGAACGTGCGCCGCTGCGAAGCGCTGTCAGGAGGTCTTTCAAGTTGCGCAAACGCGCGACGATCAGGAAGCGAACCGACAAGATCAGACCCCCAACCAGGAACCCGAAGGCCGCGATGACCATCCACAGTGCACGCTTCGCGTCGGCTCTGAGGTTGCCTGTCAGGCCGTCCTCGTCGAGGTCCGTGATGAGCACGCCGATGACCTGGCCAGCGTCCGCGTCGTGGCACTGAGTGCATTGCTCCTCGAGCACGATCGGCTGCACCGCACGGAAGAACGTCTCGCCAGTGGGAGCCTCGTACTGCAGCGTACGGGCCCGGTCTGTCGGCTTCTCTACACCCGCATGACAGGCCTGACAGCTGGGATCCTCGACGTCCAGCCTATCCCCCAACGCCGTCTCATCGCTGCTGAAGACCACCAAGCCCTGCTTGTTGACGATGCGAATTTCGAGGATGGGGTCCAGCCGCTGCAGATGAGTCAGCTGCCCCTGAGTCGCCGGACGATTGTTGGCGAGCATCCCGTCTCGCAAGTTGGCCAGCACGAGCTGGCCGACCAGCTCCGAGTAGCCGTCCAAGGTCTCCTCGGCTCGTTGCTCAACCTCTCGGTACTGCAGCACAGCCAGCAGGATCAACAACAAGATGACGCCACCAACAGCCGGTGCAGCGATGCGGATCCCCAAACGACTGGGTCGTTCTCGCGCCATGTCACTCCCCTGCTCCCCGTTTGATGCCCGGATGCTAGCACGACAGCCGACCGCTTCACAAACAGGCTTTGCCGCCCAAGACATTTTGCAAAACGACCCCCTCGAAGCAGAACGAGAGCCCTGTGGCGTGGACACCACACACGCTCACGCAAACCCCTGTGGCGAAGAGGTCCCGGGTTCTCGTAATGCATGTTAAGTGTTCGAAAAATAACAATAAAAATGTTGGCATCGTTCTTGATTACCTGTCGGGGCACAAGCCACCTTCACCTACACCTCCACAGGAGACCGGTCATGAACGCGCCCACCCCAAACACCCTCACTCGCAGAGCCGCACTGATCTCCGTCATCGCGCTCCTCTCCACCCTCCCTCTGGGATGTGGCGACGGCGAGCTGACCTTGGGCGCCGGCGGTCCCGGCAACTACGGGACGAACCCTGACGTCAACGTCGACCAAGAGTGGCTCACCATCGGCAACATCCCGGCGCAAGACTTGGCCAACATCCAGGTGCAGCGCAACGCCATCGACCAAGGACTGCTCCTCGGCAAGGGCGCCATCGCCGACGAAATCAACCTGACGCTCGAAGACATGGGCGTACCAACCCGCTACGTCCCCAGCACCGACTCCGGCACCGACTACGTCCCCGTCAACGTCGGCGCCATCACCTCCTGCCCGTTCCTGCCCGTCCCCAGCGCCCCCAAGGGCACGACCGACTGCCGCACTCTGGCCGACCGCGCCACCGTCGCAGCCTACACCCGCATCTCGGACCTCGAGGGCGACAACCCCCTCGGCTCCGCCTTCGACTCGCAACGTCAGGACAACGAATTCTGGTACGAGCAGGGCATCATTACGGGCTTCGACAACGAGGCCATCACCGCCATGCGCATCGTTCGCCAGCTCGAGCTCTGCGACCAAGACCTCGAGCCTCGAGAGAGCGCCTACGAGGCCGGCGTCGAGGCTGGCCGCCAGCTCTACATCGAGCGCCTCAACGAACGCTTCGTTGAAGTCGGCATCGACATCAACTACCCCGATGACAACCGTCAGATCGAGGTCTGCGCGGCCGACCAAGCCCTGCTGATGCCGGCCCGCAGCCGCGCCCTCGAGGCCGCCGAGCAGCGCGCCGCCGACCAACCCCTGTGCGCCGACTACAACCCCGGTACAGTCGACGAAGTCGCCGACCTCGCCGACGCCGAAGGCCAATACCTCGAAGGCATTCGCCGCGGCATCGAGTCCGAGCACTCCTTGGCCGAAGAGAAGATCTTCCGCGTCGTGCCCTGCAACGTCAGCGACCCGTTGGTCTTCGACATCGCTGGCGACGGTGTCCGCCTCGTCCCCGTCCACAGCAGCCGCGCCAACTTCGACCTCTTCGCGGTCGGTGTCGAGCAGCGCACGGCTTGGATCCAAGGCGACGACGCCCTGCTCGTCCTCGACCAGAACGGCAACGGCAGCATCGACAACGGCCGCGAGCTGTTTGGCAACTTCATCGGCAAATCCGGCTACGACGAGGTCGCCACTGGCTTCGACAAGCTCGCCCTGCTCGACAGCGACGACAACGGCGTCATCGACCGGCACGACGCCGCCTTCGGCGACCTAAGGTTGTGGCAAGACGTCGACAGCGACGGCCAGAGCCAACCCAGTGAGCTGCACAGACTGCAGACCTTGGGCGTCTCTGCCATCGTGCTGGCCGCGCAACGCATTTACGCCAGCGACCCGCAGCTCACGCACCGCGGCCAGTTCGTGCGCACCCCGACCTCGATGCTCGAGACCGGCTCTGCCATGGGTTCGGTCTACGACGCTTGGTTCCGCTACGGCCGCGCGCTGCCCCGCTGATCTCGCATAGGACGCGCGGGCGGCTTGCTTCGAGCCACTTCCGTTCCGAGTCGCGCGAAATCTGAGCGAGGCGCTGCCTGAGTCTCCGAAACGCCCTCGACCCGAGGGCGTTTCCTTTTTGCTGCTCAAAGGGAGCCATCGTGTGACCACACCCGACGCCTCTGCGCGAAAACCAGGCTAATGGTTTGCGTCGTACTCCCCGCAACGACATTGGAACTTGACGCGTGTGTGCGATGCGTGTTCTTAGGCACGCCTCGAAGGTCGAGAGCAAAACAGGGCGCAGATTTGAGAATCAAAGATTTGGCCATGGCGTACGGAGCTCAGACGCTCTTCGAAGGCGCCACCTACTCGTTCGAAGCCGGTTGCCGCTACGGCGTCGTCGGCGCCAACGGCTCCGGTAAGTCGACGCTGCTCAAGATCCTGAGCGGGACCGAAGAGCCGAGCTCGGGCACGTTTGCGGTCGCTAAGCCGACCCGCATCGGGACCCTGAAACAAGACCACTTCGCTTACGACAAAGTCCCCATCCTGCACGTCGTGATCATGGGGATACCCGAGCTCTGGGCCGCCATGAGCGCGAAGGAGGCCATGTTCGCCGCCGTCGAGCGCGGCGACATCGAGCTCGACATGCAGCGCTACGGAGAGCTCGAGGAAACCATCTTGGGTTGGGACGGCTACTCCGTAGAGGCGCGCGCGGCCGAGATCCTCGAGGGCCTCAGCATCCCAACCGCGATCCACATGCAGCCCCTGTCCACCCTCTCCGGTGGCTTCAAGTTGCGGGTTTTGCTCGCCCAGACGCTGGCCAGCGACCCCGACGTGCTCCTGCTCGACGAGCCGACGAACCACCTCGACATAGTCTCTATTGGCTGGCTCGAGACGTTCCTGCTCTCGTACAAGGGTTGCGCCATCATCGTCTCCCATGACCACCGCTTCATGGATACCATCGCGACCCACATCGTCGACGTGGACTATGAGCGAGTCACCGTCTATCCCGGCAGCTACTCGGCGTTCGAGCGCGCCAAGGTGCAAAACCGCGAACGCAAGGAAGCCGAGATCTCCAAGCGGGAGGACGAGCGCGCGGACCACATGGCCTTCATCAGGCGCTTCAAAGCCAAGGCCACCAAGGCGCGGCAGGCCCAAAGCCGGATGAAGTTGGTCGAGAAGATCGAGATCGAGAAGCTGCCCGAAAGCTCGCGGCGTTCGCCGCTCTTCAAGCTCGGCGCACGTCGCCAGACTGGCAAGCAGGTGGTCGAGGTCGAAGGCATCAGCAAGGCGTTCGGCGAGCTGCAGGTCTTGGAGGACGTGTCCTTCACCGTGCAACGCGGCGATCGCCTCGCCATCATCGGCCCCAACGGCATCGGCAAGTCGACACTGCTCAAGATCATGGTTGGCGACCTCGAGCCGGACGCGGGCAAGGTAGAGTGGGGCTACCAGGCAGAGCCGGGGGTATTTCATCAAGACCAGTCGGACATCCGCAGCTGCGGGAACCAGACGATCCTCGAGTGGTTGTGGAGCTTCTGTGCCGATCAACCCACAGGTTTCGTGCGCGGCAAGCTGGCCGAGGTCTTCTTTGGCAACGACGAGGTCGACAAGAAGATCTGCGCCTTGTCTGGCGGTGAGCTGACCCGCATGTCGTTCGCGCGCCTCGGCGTGCTCGCCCCGACCGTGCTGGTCGTCGACGAGCCGACGAACCACCTCGATCTCGAAGGCATCGAGGCCCTCGCCGACGGATTGAGCAAATATCCTAATGCGATCATATTCGTCTCCCACGACCGTTGGTTCGTCTCCCGCCTGGCCACCCGGATTCTGTCCATTAGCGCCAACGGAGTGGAGGATTTTCACGGCACCTATGAGGATTTCTTGCTTTACACCGCGAGTCGCGATCACCTAGACGCTGCCGCCGTCATCGCGGCCGAGCAGGAGCGCAAGCGGGCCGCCAAACGCGACAAGAAAATGAAGGACGAGCCAGTCTCCCCTCCTGCTGTGGCCTTGGATGGGAAAGCCGCCCAGCGCTCTCGACGCCACGGTCCGCGGTCGAAAGGCGGCGACGAAGCCGTGGCGCAAGAACCCCGCCGCAAAGCGCCCCCACCCGGCAAGATCGAGCCAGCCAAGGCGCAGGATGCGGCGGCTCCCGAGGGGGCCCGCATTCGGCGAGGTAGAGGCAGACGGAACCGAGGGCGTAAGCCGTCTCCGGGGAGCGAGGGGAGCGCCTGAGGCGGCCGAGCCGCTGGTTCACAGCAGCCGGCCGAGCCAGCGCGAGCCAGCGACCAAACATTGACAATTGAGCGTTCGGGGCGTAGGGTTGCCGACCTTGTTCGGACCTTCGAGGTCGATTCATCGACGCCGAATGGGTCACGAGAAATGCTGGTCTGACGAGACCGCCTAGCAAAGCAGGTTCCGGATGGCGCGCGTAACAGTCGAAGATTGTCTTGAGAAGATCCCCAACCGGTTCTCGATGGCTCTCCTGGCCAGCAAGCGGGCTCGCCTTCTGCTGCAGGGTTCGAAGCCTTACCTCGAGACCGAGAACAAGCCCTGCGTGACGGCGCTGCGCGAGATCGCCGCTGGACTTGTCGCTTGGGACAACACCATCGAGGACATTCTTCGCGAAGAGGCCGAGGCCGCTGGCAAGACGAATTTCTGAGCCCGGTTTCCGCCAAGAAACACGAGTGACGAGCGGCGCCGTAGGGCGCCGCGCGTGCTTCGGCGATCAGTTTGTTTGCGGATCTCCCTCGTCCGAGTCGAACTGCCACAAGGGCAGCAGGCCTTCCTCGAGGAGGGAGCGGCTGGACCCGGCGCTCTGCGTTTTTTCCCAGCGTTGTAGGATGTCGGCCGGGTCTTTACTGGCGGAGAACTCGTGCTGTTCGCCGATGGCGATGAGCACCTCGACGAGGTAGTCGAACTTCTCGGCCAGCTCGCCAAAAACATTGGCGAAGACCTTGTCGCGCTTGCGCTTCATCAACCCGCTGAGGGTTTCGTAGGCGGTCGCGCCGAGATCCCGGTAATAGCGGCTCGAGAGGTGTTGCCGCTTCAGGCGTTGGCTGAAGAACCCGGACATGTAGAGGGACTCGTCACCAACGCGGCGGTAGAGTGGGATGGCTTCGTCCCGGTTGGACTGCAGCGCCTTGCCCAAGGTGATGACCAGCGCCTCTTGTTCCCCTTGTTCGGGCTTGTGCAAGCGCTCCGCTTTGCTGAAGTAGTCGAGCAGATTGACGACGTAGTATTCGGTCTCTTGGGAGGTCAAGATGCCCTGCTTCTTCATGGCCTTGGAGACTCTCTTTTGGAAGAACTCCGTCAGGCTCGAGACAATCACTTTCCTTTCACTTGTCATGACCAAATCTCGACTGGGTTCGCACTATTGGGTTCGCACAATTGAGGGAGGCCAGTGTTGACGCAGTGCAAGGGGACTTGCACCTTCGGAGGTGACTTCATAGAGTCCCTTGCGTCGGGTTGTGAGGACGGCATCGGCCTCTGACAAGTCTGACACTCATGGTCCAACGTACCCCTCGGGCTTGCGCCAGTAGACGCAGTAACGGTGATCCCCGAGAGACTCCTCCTCTGGAGCTCTCAAGAACCACAACGCCACGGTTGGCTGGAATATGCGCGGTTCTCCTCAAACGCTCACACTATTGTTGGTCTTGTTCCTGCTGGGGACGAGCTCGAGTGCGCTGGCAAAGGGCCAGAAGCACACTTACTGGCACCTGACGTCCGACGCTGGCGAGGAAGCTGGGAAAGAGTTCGAGAGTCAGCTGCGCTCGGTCTTGGTGCAGGCCGAAGGCACGCATCACACCACGGAGGGCTCTCTGGCCGAGTTGCTGGACCAGAAGCCCCTGAAGGTTCCCTCCTGTTTCGAGGGCGCGAAGCTGTGCACGACGGTCCCAGAGCTGCTAGTCGAGGCTCTTGGCGTCGATGGGCTGGTCGAAGGCCGGATTTCTGCCGCCGCCGACGGCTACCAAGTCGAGCTGACCCTCTACCGAGAGTTCGGAGGAACTCCGAAGGTCGTCACCCGCAGCGGAGCAGACCTCGAGGGGGTGGTTCGCGACGCTGTGGGGGCCTTATTTACTCTCGAGGCCGCCATCAAGATCTATACCGAGCCCGCTGGGGCCTCGGTCTTCGTGAATGGAAACCTCGTTGGCGAGAGCCCCACCCGCGTGCAAGTGCACGAAGGCAACCACGGCCTGCGCCTCGAGAAGGAGGGCTACGAGGTTCTACGGGAAGACCTCACCGTGTTGCCCGGCGAGGTCCGCGAATACAACGCGACTCTCGTGCCAAAGGTGACGCAAATCACCGTGATCACTTGGGCGGAGAGCGCTGCAGTCTACGTCGACGGAAAACTCTCGGGGGCGTCCGGAGCGCCCATCGACGTCATGCCGGGTGCGCACAGCCTCGAGCTGCGAGCCAATGGCTACCGCCCCATCGAGATCACCTTCGACATCGCCGCCGCGCAGCGGCGCACCATCCAGCTCGCCATGCTCAAGGAGGTCGAGGATCCGTGGGCCCGTCGCGAGCAAGCCATCCGCACCTACAGGCTCTACGTCGAGGCGGGGTACGCGCTGACCTTGCAGAGCATCGGCTTCGCTGGTGCGACCGCAGACATCGCCGGCTCGACCTACTCGCCGACCAGCTTCGGCGGCGAGGACCGCGCCTCATTGGTCTTCAACGGCGTCAAATTGGCCGTCGGCTACACGATGGAGCGCTTGGGACTCGTGTTTCTCGGGGTAGACCTGATGGTCGCCAGCATGGACTCGGAGCTCATCCTCACCGCCCAGGACACTGCACGGCGGGAGAGCGCCGTCGGCCAGGGGGCGAGTCACATCGCGCTGTATCCGCTGCAGGGCACGTTCAGAGAGCTCTGGGGCGCGTTCGGAGCCGAAGCGCAGACAGGACTCGGGGTCTCCTTCGACAGCTTGAACGGTGACCTCACGGGCGATGCCTTCGACCTCTCACAGACCGCTGTCTTCTGGTCTCTCGCCGCGTCAGGCCGGTACTACCTCAGCGAGGAGTGGTCGCTCACCCTCGGATACCGCATGGACTACGATTTCGCCGACCAACGTGGACTCCGACACGGCTTCTTTGCGGGTGTGGGGTTCAACCTCCCGCTGCTGGTCGACGCTGGCGGGGAAAGCAAAGACGAGAGCCTGCCAGAGCAGCTCGAGGAGGATGTCCCGGTTGAGGGCACCGACGTGCCTGAGAGCACCCTCCAGAAACTCGAACAATCGGGCACCGAGGGAGGTAGGGAGCCATGATCGCTCAACGCCGAAACGTGCCCAGGGGGCTCTCACTGCTGGTTGCGCTCTCGATGGTGTTCTTCGCCGTGACGGCGAGCGCGCAGAACGCCGCACAGTTCATCAAGGTGGGCAACAACGCCTACAACTCTGGCAAATACGCAGAGGCCGTCGCGGCCTACATCAGCGCCATCCAGACCGAACCGCTGACCGCAACGAAGGCGTATTTGAACGTCGCCCGCGCTTACAATCAGCTCGGTCAATACGCGGAGTCCGCGCAGTATTACGCTTGGTTTGGGGAGCTCTCGCCGGACTCGAGCGACCTGCAGAAGGCCAACGCTGAGCTCAAACGGGTGAAGAAGAAGATCAAGGCTGGTGATCCGACGAACATCCTCACCCCGACCCAGGAGTCGGCCATCAAGTCTCTCGAAGCCGCAATGAAGTCGGGCCCC